>OGMZ01000001.1_pt1 | contig 331601 bp, 333 predicted proteins | sample 1573361 | NCBI WGS metagenome assembly OGMZ01 (sample SAMEA2581995, study PRJEB24529) | metagenome | biome: Human gut stool | place: China | collected 2011
TAAAACTAAAAGATAGAGTTTATAGATGTCCACATTGTGGAGCAGTAATTGATAGAGACTTAAATGCTGCACTAAATTTATCTATGTATAAATTAGCATAGTTTCACAAACAAGAAAATGCTAATGTGTAGGATTCGTTGTATCCGAATTTAAGCCTTTGGAGAGTTATATTAAACGAAAGTAGCTACGGCAAAATCGGATTCTATGAAGAAGGAAATAAACAAATTTCTATATTTTTATAGATTTTTGGCAACGGATAAATAATGTACACAAAAAGAATAATCCCTTGTCTTGATGTAAAAGCAGGACGAGTTGTTAAAGGAACAAATTTCGTTTCTTTACGCGACGCTGGCGACCCTATAGAACTTGCTTCCGTATATGATAAAGAAATGGCTGATGAGCTTGTTTTTTTAGATATAACAGCTTCTAATGAACAACGTGATACTATTGTAAAAGTAGCAAATGATTGTGCAAGTCAAGTTTTCATTCCATTTACCATTGGTGGAGGAATTAGAACTGTAGAAGATATGCGCAAAATGCTCAAGGCTGGTGCAGATAAAGTATCTATGAATACAGCAGCGATAAAAGACCCTTCTATAATCAAAGAAGGAGCAGAAAAATTTGGCAATCAATGTATCGTGCTTGCTGTAGATGCTAAACGAAATGGCGAAAATTCTTGGGAAGTTTATATAAATGGTGGTAGAACACCAACGGGAATAGATTGTTTAGAATGGGTGAAAAAAGCAGTTTCTTTGGGAGCTGGTGAAATTTTGCTCACAAGTATGGACGCTGATGGTACGAAAAATGGTTATGATATACCACTAACACGTGCAGTTTCAGAAGCTGTAAATGTACCAGTAATTGCTTCAGGTGGAGCAGGAAAATTAGAACATTTTTACGAAGTATTAACAGAAGGAAAAGCTGATGCAGTACTTGCTGCTTCAGTATTCCATTATGGAGAATTTAGTATTCGCCAAGTAAAAGAATACTTAAAATCTCGTGGTGTGGAGGTTAGATTGTAATGATAGATATCGACAAAGTAAAATTTGATGAAAAAGGCTTAGTGCCAGCTGTAGTGCAAGAAGCTAATGGCAAAGTTTTAATGCTTGCATATATGAATAAAGAATCACTACAAAAAACTATAGAAACAGGATATACATGGTTTTATAGTCGTTCTCGTCAAGAACTTTGGAATAAAGGAGCAACTTCTGGCAATAAACAATCTGTCAGTGAAATTTATTATGATTGTGATGGTGATACTTTATTGGTAAAAGTTCATCAAACAGGTATGGCTTGTCATACTGGCACATATACTTGCTTTACTGACCGCAGATTATTTCCAGACAGCAAAGATTTAGTACCTATGGCTCAACCACAGGATAATACTTCTATTGCAAAAGTTCTAAATGATTTATATGCAACAATTAAAGACCGTCAAGTAAATCCAGTAGAAGGCTCATATACTAATTATTTATTTGAAAAAGGTCAAGATAAAATATTGAAAAAAGTGGGCGAAGAATGTACTGAAACAATAATTGCTTCTAAAAATATGGATAAAGAAGAAATTCTTTATGAAATGAGCGATTTATGGTATCATTGTCTTGTTTTATTGGCATATCATAATATTACTCCAGATGATTTATTAGCTGAATTGATGAGCAGAAGAAATGGTGGAGAATATCATAGATTTGGCAAGAAAGAAATCAAAAAAAATAAATCTTAAAGAGGAGAATTGATGATGGGACAAGCTAGACTTGACTATATGAAAGATTCTGCATGGAAGCGTGGTACTGCAAAAAAAATAGATAATTTGCCACCTTTTGAATTACCATATGCAAAAGATGCAGTATTGATTGACCTTGTAGACCCAGATGTATTACCAGATGCACAGGTGAACTTTTTGGAAATGATAGAAGTTCGTTCTACACTTCGTCAATATGATGATACAAAAGAATTATCTAATAAAGAATTATCATATCTTTTATGGTGTACTCAAGGCGTAAAAATGGTAATGCAGACAAAGACTATTAGAAATGTACCTTCTGCTGGCGGTAGAAATGCATTGGAAACATTTTTATACATTCGCCGTGTTGAAGGTATAAAACCAGGTTTATATCGCTTTTTACCATTAGAGCATAAATTATTATTAGTATCTGATGCAGAAGATATTGAAGAAAAAATCTGTAGCCAATTTTCTACAGTAGGTGTAGCAAATAATGCAGCTGTAGTATTTTTATGGACAGCTGTTTATGAAAGAATGGATTGTATGTTTGGCGAAAGAGCATATCGCTATATTTATTTAGATGCTGGACATGTTTGCCAAAACTTATATTTAGCAGCACAGACAATGCATATAAAAGTATGTGCATTAGGTGCTTTTGATGATGAAGTTTTAAATCAAAATCTCGGTTTTGATGGAGAAAATCAATTTGTTGTCTATGGTGCTGGTGTAGGAAAATAGAATAAGCTAGAGTAAAAGAACTCAATTAAGTGATACTTATGAGTGTTACTTAATTGAGTTTTTTGTATATAATTTAGTTTTTCCGCATAAAAATATAATGAGGAAATTTTTATAATATTTAAAATAAAATACAAAAATATTTCCGCATGTTGCGGAAAACAATCAATCTATGATGGATTGCTAATTTTTGATACAATTTAATCAAGTTAAGGGAGTATTGAAAATGGCAAAGATTAATAAACGTAGAAAAAGAATATTTGATATGTTGAAGAGTCATCCGCAGGGCTTGAATGGTGAGGCGATATCTCAACAGCTAGGCGTATCTTCAAGAACAATACGTTCGGATATTAAGGCTTTGCAGGATGCATTAGGAAAATATAATATAAGAATATTTTCAAGTCCTACTAAGGGATATAGATTTAGTAATTTTGAACATTTAGGTAGTATTGAACAGGAACTGTTTAAAGATAGTATTAGTAAATTAGAAACTAGTAAACAAAGAATAAATTATATATTATACAGACTGTTAGAAAATACATTAAATGATGTTTCAATTACACAAAATGATTTAGCAGAAGAAATGTATATAAGTTTATCAACTTTAAAAATGCATTTAAATGAAGTTAAAGATATTTTAAAAAAATACGATTTAAAAATTGCACAATATAAGACTAAAGGCATAAAAATTTCAGGAGAAGAAAATAAATTACGGTATTGTATTGTAGATATTAAAAATATACATTTAGAAAATGAGTTTTTTCAAAATTTAATAAGTAATATAAATACTAATTTATTGGATGATATCATTAAAAAAGTTTTAAGTGGAAGAAAATTACAATTAACAGATCGTTCACAAAAAAAATTATGTATGTATATAGCTATTGCAATACAACGTTCAAAAAACAATAAAACAGTAGTATATCCATCAAGTTTAACCAATAAAATAGAAAATACTTTTGAATATAATGTGGCTAAAGAGATAGTAGAAAATATTTATACTCAATTAAATACAGATTTAAGTTGTTCTGAAGTATATTATATTACTCAATGTTTATTGGCTAGTAAAAAATTGATAGATGTTAGTGAATCAACTAATAAAAAACATGTAAAAAATTTAGTAAACATAATTTTAAAAGAAATATATGAGAAATTATCTATTGATTTTACAAATGATGAATATTTGATTGATGGTTTAACATTACATTTAAACATAGCATTAACAAGAATTCAATTTCAGATGAATATTAGAAATGAATTGTTAGAAACTATAAAAAATGATTATCCGCTAGCATTTCAAATGGGGGTAATTGCTGGTAAAATTGTTGAACAATATGACAATATAAAAATTAATGAAAATGAAATTGGTTATATAGCTCTTCATTTTGGTGCAGCATTAAGTAGAAATGGTATAAAAGAAAATATTCAAGCTAAAAATATAATAATAGTATGTTCTTCAGGATTAGGAATATCTGTATTATTAAAGGCAAAAGTGGAAGAGCATTTTCATAATAGATTAAATGTAATAAAAGTTTTGCCTGGTTATGAAGTTGATGAAAAAATATTAGAAAATGTGGATTATGTATTGTCTACAGTTCCTTTAAAGAATGTTAGTTCAGATAAAATAATCAGAATTAATCGTATGTTGCAAAAAGAAGATGTAGAAAATATTGAAAATAGAATTTTTCACAAAACAGATACAGATTTAATAGAAATAACAACTTTTTTTAATAAAGATAATTTTTATATTGATAAAGATTTTGAAACAAAAGAAGAATGCATAAATTTTTTAGCGGATGAGGCTATAAAAAAAGATTTAATGGATGAAATGTCTAAAGAATCTATTTTTGAAAGAGAAGAGATATCATCTACATCAATAGGTGATTTAACAGCAATACCACATCCAATATCAACAGATACAAAAAAATCTTTTATCTCTATTTTGGTATTGAATAAACCCATTATGTGGGGAGATTTTTTGGTACAAGTTGTGTTTTTACTAAATATAGAAAAATCAAAAGCTAGTTTATGGGAGCCTATGTTTTTGAAATTATATAATTATATAAAAGAAAAAAATGGAATAAATTCATTATTGAAAAATAAATCATATGATATGTTTTTAAAAGAATTTATAAATTTTTCTCAAATATAAGTAGGTGCATATTTTATGGCAAAAAATCTAGAAATAAAAAAAGAAGTAGTATTTTATGCTAAATTATTGGATAAAAAAGGTTTAGTTAATCCATTAGAAGGTAATATATCAATTTATGATAGGGATAATAATAAACTATATATTACACCATCAGGAACAAGAAAATCTTTATTAACAGAAAGTGATATAGCTGTTTTACAGAACGGAGAACAAATAGAAGGTAATTTGAAACGTTCTAGTGAGTATTTGTTACATGAAGCTGCGTTAAAAGCAAGACCCGATTGTAATGCAGTAGTGCATACACATGCACCATATTTAACAGCTTTTGCATACTGCAACAAAGACATAAAATTACGTTGTTCATCAACATTTGCTTTATTATTTGAAGACATTCCTTGTTTGCCATATGGACAACCAGGAACAAAAGATATAGCAAATGGAATCGAAGAAGCTATAAAAGAACATGATTTGATATTACTAGGAAATCATGGCTGTTTAACAGTAGCACCTACTTTAGAAAAAGCTATAGCTATTTTAGAAGCTGGTGAAGAAGTTATGAAAATATATGCAATAGCTAGATCTATAGGAACAATAAAAGATATAGCTATTGATAAATGGGAAAAAATGTGTGATGAACATCCAGGTAGTAGAAGAAATAGATATAAAAGAAAGGAGTGAAGAAAATGCAGGCTGCTATTATGTATGGGCCAAATGATATAAGGGTAGAAGATATAGAAAAACCAAAGTGTCCAACAAATGGTCTAATTTTAAAAGTTTTATCAATAGGTTTATGTGGCTCAGATATTAGAAATATGACCACAGATTCATGTAAAGGAAAGTATCCACATATATTTGGTCATGAAATAGTAGGTATAGTTGATGAAATAGATATAAATACGCCTAAATATAAAGTTGGAGATAAATTATATATTTATCCAGAGGACCATTGTTTAAAATGTGATGAATGTAGAGCAGGTCATAGTGAAAATTGTTTGAATCCAGGTGATTATATAGCTAGACAAGGTGGTTTTGCTGATTTTGTTGTTGTAACAAATGAACAAATTAATAGAGATGCAGTATTTAAATTACCAGAAAATATAAATTTAGATAATGCTACACTTAGTGAACCGCTATCATCAGTATATGCTTGTCAGGAAAATATTAATATTACATTAGGAGATAGTGTAGTTATTATTGGGGCAGGACCTATAGGTTGTTTTCATGCGCAAATGGCAAAAATAAGAGGTGCTAAGTGCGTTATCATGGTTGAAATTAATGATAAACGTTTAGAAATGGCAAAACAATTTGGTGTAGATTATACCATCAATAGTTTAAAGGAAGATCCTATAGCTAAAATAAAAAAGCTTACCAATAATAAAGGTGCTGATAAAGTGATATCAGCTAATCCATCAAGTAATGCGCAGGCACAAAGTATCTTTATGGCAAAAGCTGGTGGAATAGTAGTATTTTTTGGTGGTGTTCCTAAAGGAACGCTAGTTAGTTTGGATACAAATTATATTCATTATAATAATTTATGGATTTATGGTCATTTTGGAGCTAATAGTATGCAAGTGCAAAAAGCATTTGAATTGGCTATTAGTAAAAATTTTCCGGCAGAAAAATTTATTACTCATGTATTGCCATTAAAAGATATTAATAAAGGCATAGAGTTAACAAAATCAGGAGAGGCTATAAAAGTAGTTTTACATCCTAATTTAAATTAATAAAAATTATAAATATTTTAAGGAGGAATTTAAAATGATTAAAGGATTAGTTGCATGCGGTAGTGGGATTGCTACATCAACAGTTGCTCAACAGGCGGTAAAAAAAATATTGGCGGATGCAGGTATTGAAGCTGATATCAGTAAAGGAAATATCACAGAAATTCCAGTAAAACAGAATACTGTAGATATTATTTTTACAACATCTAATTATACACAACCTACAAAAGTTCCTGTAATAAAAGTTTTTGGTTTAATTTCTGGAATTGGGAAAGATAAAATTAAAGATGAAATTATTGCAGCTTGTTTAGAAATTGAAAAAAATAAATAATTTTTTTATTTAATTATCTGAGAAGCGTTAGTTATCAAAATATTCATTTTTTTGAGAATTAACGCTTCTTGAAGAAAGGTTGAAGAATATGGATACGTTATTAAACATTGTTCAAACAATATTAGGTATGGGTGCTGTTGTTATTCTACCTATTATGATATTTATACTTGGCCTTATTTTTAGAATGAAAATTGGTGCAGCTATTCAAGCTGGTTTAATGATTGGTATCGGTTTTCAGGGGTTATTGTTAGTTATTAATTTATTAATGGCATCTATTGATCCTGTTGTTAAATATTATCAAAGTATGGGTAGTGGTTTTACTACTGTAGATATTGGTTGGGCTGCTTTAGGAGCAATTTCATGGACGGCGCCATTTGCACCACTTGCAGTACCACTTATTATTTTAGCTAATGTTATTTTAATAAAAGTTGGTTTAACAAAAGTAATGAACGTAGATATGTGGAACTATATTCATTTCTTAATTCCAGGTGCAGTAGCTTATGCTTTATTTGATAGTGTTATTTTAGGATTAGTTATTACAGTTGGTTTGTCTATTTTAGCATTATTTATTGCTGAAAAAGTAGCTCCTCATTGGGAAAAAGTTTTTGGTCTAGAAGGTACAACTTGTACTTGTATGTCATTTATTAGTTATATGTGGCCATTATCAATAATTATTAATAAAATTATTGATTGTATTCCAGGGTTAAATAAATTTGATTTAGATTTGACAAAATTACAGTCTAAAATTGGATTTTTTGGTAACCCAGCATTTATAGGGTTAATTGTAGGTATTTTATTAGGTATTATTACAGAACAACCAATTACAACAATTACTACTATTGCAATGGGTCTTGCTAGCGTACTTTTATTAATTCCAAGAATGGTTGCAGTAATGATGGAAGGTTTATCTTCTATTGGTACAGCTGCAAATGATTTTATGCAAAAACATATTGCTAAAGACGCACAATTATGGATTGGTATGGATGTATGTTTAGGTTTAGGTCATCCAACTTGTATCGTATGTACTGCACTTTGTATTCCATTTACAATTTTATTAGCATTTATCATTCCAGGAATGACATTTTTCCCAATTGGTTTATTAACAAGTATTTGTTATATAACTGTTATGTGCGTAATGGCAAGTAATGGTAACTTAGTTCGTTCATTAATTTGTTCAATGGTAAGTATTGTTTTAATTACTTGGGCAGCAAATACTTTTGCGCCAGAGGCAACAATGATGTTAAAAGCATTAGGTGTTCCAGTTGAAGGTATGATAACAGAAGGTGGACATTTTGGTTTTAACTTACCAGTAGTTATTATAAGTGCTATTTCTAGAATTTTAGGATAATAAAATTTTTATAGGCTAATAGTTTTAAGTCTATTATGTGAGGTTTATATTAATGGATAATTCAAAAAAATATATAGCTATAGAAGCAGATGCACAAAATTGGGAAGAAGCAATAAAACTTTGTGGAGAAGCTTTAATTGCTAATAATTGTATAGGACAAGGTTTTGTAACAGCTTGTATAGAAAGAGAAAAATCATTTCCAACTGGGTTACCAACTGTAATACCTGTAGCTATACCACATGCAGCTTCTGATGAAGTTAATATAACATCAGTATGTATATTAAAGTTAAAAAATCCAGTAGAATTTAAACGAATGGATGATTCTAGCGAATCTATTGGAGCAAGATTAGTCTTTAATTTAGCAATAAAAGGACATAATGAACATCTTGATTATTTACAAAATTTAATTGCATTTGTTATGGATGAAGAAAAAGTAAAAAATTGTTTATCTTTACCATTAAATGAAATATCTATTTATTTGGAAAATAATATGTCTTAATGATATAAAAAGAAATAAGTGAGGTGTTCTTGATGAATAACTTGATGAATAATAATATAAAAATATCACCATCATTATTTGCAGCAGATATTTTTGATTTAAGAAGTCAAATAGAGATATTAGAGAGAAGTAAAGTTGATTTATTGCATATCGATGTTATGGATGGAAATTTTGTAAGTCGAATGGCATTTGGTGCAGAGCATATACAAATGATAAAAAGGCATACAAAGATACCTTTAGATGTACATTTGATGGTTAAATATCCAGAGAGACATATCAGTGATATTTTAGAAGCTGGAGCAGATATTATTACAATTCATCAAGAATCTACATCATCTTTGTACCATTGTTTAGAGATGATACAAAGAAAAGGGAGAATGGCTGGAGTAGTCTTAAGTCCAGCCACTCCAGTTCAAAATATAAAATATATTTTATCTTTAATTAATATGGTATTGATAATGACAGTAAATCCTGGTGAAAAAAATCAAGTATTTTTGTTTGATATGATAGATAAAATTAAAGAGGCATCAGAATTATTAAAAGACAAGAATATTGATATAGAAGTTGATGGTAGTATTGATGATAAAACAGCAGTATTATGTCAAGCTGCAGGAGCAAATGTTTTTGTATCTGGTGGATATATATTTAATAATAATAATATTGAACAACAAATTGTTAAATTACAACAAGCTTTAAAGATAAAAAATAAAATATAGAGGTATTTTTATGATAATGGAGATTAAAGATATTATAAAAGAAATATCTAATGTAACTAATATGGTTACGGATGAACAATTAAAGTTATTTATAAAAAAAATAAATGAAGCCAAAAGGATAATTGTTTGTGGTACTGGTAGAAGTGGATTAATGTTAAAATCTTTTGCTATGAGATTAATGCAGATGGGATATATTTCTTATGTAGTTGGAGAAACAATTACACCTGCATTAAAAGAAGGCGATTTATTAATCGTAGCATCAGCATCTGGTGAAACTAATAATGTTTGTCAAGCCGTAAAATCAGCTCAGAAAGAAAATGTAGAAGTAATTGCAATAACAGCTAATGAACAATCAACATTGTATAAACTTCAACAAGCATTAATAACAATAAAAGTATCTACTAAATTTAATACAGTAAATATTACAAAACAACCATTAGGGAGTTTGTTTGAACAGGCATTATTAATAATATTTGATGCAATTATTTTAAAAATAGCAAAAGAAAATGAAAATATGAATTCAGTTATGGCAATGAGACATGCTAATGTAGAATAAATATATTTTTCATATATAAATAGGAGGTTTTATAAATGGATGCATTAAGATTTTATGGAGTTAGAGATATTAGATTTGAAGAAGCACCAGAACCTATTATAGAAACTGATAGTGAAGTTAAAATTAAAGTAAAAGCTGTCGGAATTTGTGGTTCAGATATTCATAGATATGCTCTTTTAGGTCCATATGTTCCTGGAACTGTATGGGGCCATGAATTTTCTGGTGAAGTAGTAGCTGTTGGTAAAAATGTAACGAAAGTAAAAGTAGGACAAAAAGTAACAGCTTGTCCAGCACTTTATTGTGGAAAATGTGATTCCTGTAAAAAAGCTAAATTTGCACAATGTGAAAATTTGGGTGTAATAGGACAACATCATCAAGGTGCTTTTGCTGAATATATTGTTATGGAAGAAGAAAATGTAGTTCCTGTTCCAGAAAATGTTTCATATGATGCAGCAGCAATGGTGGAACCATCTTGTGTAGTAGCACATGGATATTATAAAGTAAATCTTGATCCTGGAGATACAGTAGCTGTTGTTGGCTGTGGTACAATTGGTTTATTAGCTATTCAATGGGCAAAAATTTTTGGAGCAAGTAAAGTAATTGCTATTGATATTGATGATGCTAAATTAGAATTAGCAAAAAAATTAGGTGCTGATGAAACAATTAATTCTAGAAATAAAGAACCATTTGAAGAAGTTCATAAAGTAAATGGCGGAAAAGGTGTAGATGTAGCAGTAGAATCTGCAGGAACACCAATTACTTCTGCGCAAACATTTTCATTGGCGGATAAAGGTGGAAGAGTTTTATTTGTAGGTATTCCTTATGGGGATGTTATGGTAAAACGCTTATATTTTGAAAAAATTGTTAGAAACGAATTGAAAGTATACGGTTCATGGAATGCAATATCAGCACCATTCCCAGGAAAAGAATGGACATCAACAGTTCATTTTATAGCAAATGGACAGTTAAAAATGGATCCATTAATTACTCATCGTTTACCATTAAGTAAAGGTGTAGAAGCTTTAGAAATGACTGCAGAAAGAAAAGTATCTTTTGGCAAAATAATGCTTCATCCAGAAGATAAATAATTATAAAAAATATGGAGTGCATTTTATGGAAAAATTATTGTGTCCATCAATGATGTGTGCTAAATATGAGAATTTGGCAGAAGAAATAAAGGAGCTTGAAGAAGCCAATATTGATATATTTCATATAGATATAATGGATGGAAATTTTGTACCTAACTTTGGAATGGGTTTACAAGATACAGAGTTGATTTGTAAATTATCATCAAAAAAAGTAGATGTACATTTAATGATAAATAATCCTAGTCGATATATAAAAAAATTTGCTGATTTAGGAGTAGATATAATTTATATTCATCCAGAATCAGAAAGGCAACCTGTTAAAACATTACAAGAGATAAGAGAATTAGGTAAAGAAGCAGGTATTGTATTAAGCCCTGAAATTTCTGTAGATACAATAAAACCGTTATTATCATTAATAGATTATGTTATGGTAATGACTGTTAATCCAGGTTTTGCAGGACAAAAATATTTATCTCTAGTAGATGAAAAAATAGATGAATTAGTAGAATTTAGAGATAAATATAATTTTAAAATTTTAATTGATGGAGCATGTTCACCAGAAAAAATAAAAATACTTTCATTAAAGGGTGTGCAAGGTTTTGTATTAGGAACATCGGCTTTATTTAATAAAAATAAAAAATATAAAGAGATTATTCCTAGATTACGTAATCTTTAATGATGGGGGATTTGTTATGAAACAAATAGTGATAGGTTCAGACCATGCTGGTTATAAAATGAAACAATTTTTAATACAGCAATTGCAAGATGCTGGTTATGATGTGGAAGATAAAGGAACTTATAGTGAAGATTCTGTAGATGCTGGTGCTTATGCTATAAAAGTCTGTGAAGATGTAGCTAATAATTTAGATACTAAATACGGTATTTTAATTTGTGGTACAGGTATTGGTATGTCAATGATGGCCAATAAAGTAAAAGGCATAAGAGCGTCTTTAGTAAGTGATTTATTTTCAGCAGAAATGACAAGAGCTCATAATGATGCAAATGTTTTGTGTATGGGAGCAAGAATTATTTCTGAATATATGGCATGGGAATTTACAAAAGTTTGGCTTAGCACAGAACATTTAGGTGGAAAATATGCTAAACGTGTAGAAGCCATGATGAATTATGAAAAAAATAGATAAATATAAAATAATAGTCATTATATAAAAAATAATTATCCCAATATTCTGGATAATTTGGAATTAAAGGAGGTATAGCCTAATGAATATAGAGCAAAAATCTGTAAATGCTATTCGTGTATTAGCAGCAGATACTGTACAAAAAGCTAATTCAGGTCATCCTGGTATGCCACTTGGTAGTGCAGCAATGGCATATGAATTATGGGCTAATCATTTAACACATAATCCTAAAAATCCTAAATGGGTAAATAGAGATAGATTTATTTTATCAGCTGGACATGCTTCAAGTTTATTATATTCACTTCTTCATTTATTTGGATATGGTTTAACTATTGAAGATATGAAAAACTTTAGACAAGATAATTCTTTAACACCTGGTCATCCAGAATATGGTCATACTGTAGGTGTAGAAGCAACTACAGGACCACTAGGTGCTGGCATGGGCATGGCTGTAGGTATGGCTATGGCCCAAGCCCATATGGCAGCTACTTTTAATACTGAAGATTATAATATTATTGATCACTATACTTTTGTATTAGGTGGCGATGGTTGTATGGAAGAAGGAATATCTTCGGAAGCATTCTCGTTAGCTGGTACATTAGGTTTAAGTAAATTAATTGTTTTATATGATAGCAATAATATTACTATTGAAGGTAATACAGATTTAGCATTTACAGAAGATGTAAATAAACGTATGGAAGCATTTGGTTTCCAGACTTTAACTGTTGAAGATGGTAATAATTTAGAAGAAATTAGCAAAGCTATTGAACTTGCTAAGTCAGAAAAGACAAAACCATCATTTATTACAGTAAAGACTAAAATTGCATTTGGTTGCCCTGCTAAAGAAGGTAGTGAATCCTCACATGGTTCACCATTAGGTGAAGAAAATGTAAAAGCTTTACGTGATAATCTTGGTTGGGAAGAACAAGAAGCATTTGTAATTCCACAAGATGTATATGATAATTTTGCTCAAAAAGCTAAAAAAGGACAAGAAGCTGAAGACAATTGGAATAAATTATTCAAAGCTTATTGTGAAAAATATCCAGAAAAGAAAGCACTATGGGATAAATATTTTGCAGTAATCGATGATGAAAAATTATTAAATTGCGATGAATTTTGGTCTTATGAAGATAAACCGCAAGCAACAAGAAGTTTATCTGGAAATATGATTAATCGTTTAGCTAAAATTATGCCAAATTTCTGGGGTGGTAGTGCTGACCTTGGACCATCAAATAAAACTGTAATTAAAGATGGCGGAAGTTTTAGTAAGAATAATTATTTAGGTAGAAATATTCACTATGGTGTTCGTGAATTTGCTATGACAGCAATTGCAAATGGTATTACTTTATATGGTGGTACAAAAACGTTTGTAGGTACATTCTTTGTATTTAGTGATTATTTAAAACCTATGGCAAGATTGGCTGCTTTGATGAAAATACCTGTAACTTATGTATTAACACATGATAGTATTGGTGTTGGTGAAGATGGACCAACTCATGAACCTATTGAACAGTTAGCAATGCTTCGTGCTATGCCTAATATTAATGTGTTTAGACCAGCTGATGCTACAGAAACTGCTGCTGCATGGTATAGCGCAATTACAAGTAAAAATACACCAACAGTTCTTGCATTATCCAGACAGAATTTACCACAAATCGAAGGTAGTAGTAAAGAGGCTTTAAAAGGTGGCTATATTATAGCAGAGTCTATAAAAGCAAAACCAGATGCCATAATTATTGCTAGTGGTTCAGAAGTTAGTTTGGCTGTAGATGCTAAAAAAGAATTAATGGAAAAAGGTTTTGACATTCGTGTTGTAAGTATGCCTTGTATGGATATTTTTGAACAACAAAGTGATGAATATAAAGAAAAGATATTACCACAAACTGTAGAAAAACGTTTAGTTGTGGAAGCTGGCTCTAGCATTTGCTGGGGTAAATATCTTGGCTTTAAAGGTAAATCTGTAACTATTGATACATTTGGAGCATCAGCACCAGCTAATGTATTATTTAAAAAATATGGATTTACTGTTGAAAATGTAGTTAATAAAGCATTATCTATGCTTAAATAAATTTATAAAAATTTTTACACATACCCTACCAAAATCCCTAATTTTGGAGTGTCCTTTTTGTGAATATACAAAATAAGGGCACTCTTATTTTTATTAAAATATAAAATTATAAGGAATGATGAAAATGACAGTAGTATTATCCCCTTCAATATTAGCAGCAGATTTTAGTTGTTTAGCTGATGATGTAAAAAGATTAGAACAATCTGGTATAAAAGATTTACATTTAGATGTAATGGATGGACATTTTGTAAGTAATATTACTTTTGGTATAGATTTAATAAAACATTTAAGACCAAAAACTAAAATGAATTTTGATGCACATTTAATGGTAACAAATCCAGATGCATTATTAAATGGATTAAAAGAAGCAGGTGTTAATTCTGTAACAGTACATGTAGAAGCATGTAAACATTTATATCATACAGTAGAAACTATTAATAAATTAGGTATGCAAGGCGGAGTAGTTTTAAATCCTTCAACAAATTTTGAGTCTTTAAAATATATGGCAGAAGATAATATTATTAAAAAAGTATTAGTAATGTCTGTTGAACCTGGATTTGGTGGGCAAGCATATTTGCCAATGAGTACAAAGAAAATAAAAGATTTAGCAAATTGGAGAGATGAAAATAATTATAATTTTATTATTCAAGTAGATGGTGGTATTAATTTAAATAATATACAAACAGTTGTAGATGCAGGTGCAACAGATATAGTAATAGGTTCATCAATTTTCAAACATAGAGAATTAGAAAAAAATGTGGCAGATTTTAGAAAACTATTAAGTTTATAATAAAAAAATGGATGTGGATATATTGATTAACAAAAATGTTTTACCTATGCCGGCAGTATCAGCTTCTGTATCTTGTATGGATTTAGGAAATTTAGCGGATAGTATAAAAAAAGTAGAAGACTCAGATGTAGCATTTTTTCATTATGATGTTGTAGATGGTAGATTTAATAAATGTTATATATTAGGAGATATTCTTTGTGATTATTTAAAAAAGAATAGTAGATTGCCCATAGAAGTACATTTAGCTGTTTATGATATAGAAAATTATATAGAAGTTTTTGCTCAAAAAAAAGTAGAATATATAGCAGTTCATTATGAAGCCATGAAAAATCCTAAAGAGATTTTTGCTAAGATACGTAGCTTAGGGGCAAAACCTGTATTAGCTTATAGAGCAGATACCGAGCCAAAAGATGATTTAATAGAACTTGCTCCTTTATGTGAATGGATTTTAAAGCTTACTGTAAATCCAGGATTTGCAGGTCAAAAAATAAATCCAGAAGCAATAAAACATATAAAGATGATGAGTGATATGTTAAAACAAAATAATATTAAAACACGCATTCAAGCAGATGGAAATGTAAATAAAAATACAACAAGAATGCTTGCTGAGGCGGGTGCTACAATTTTTACAGGAGGAACTTCAGGATTATTTTTAGCAGGTAAAAGTATACAAGAAAATTTGAGAGAACTATTAGCACCGACAAAAGAATTTATTGATTAATAAAAAATAGCTGTAGCGAATTGAGTTATCATTTTGTTACAGCTATTTATCTTTATTTTTAGTGAAGTTAGCACTAATTTATTATTGCCAAAATAATTTTTATAGTATATATTTATTTTAGTTATTTACAAAAATTTTACATACAGTAATAAATAGACTTAAGAAAGGGCGTTTTGTGTTGTTGAATAAAGGTTTTATAGGAAAACTTACAGGTTATTTACAAAGAATTTTTGATGAACATTTTATGTTTATCATGATTTTATTTATAATTAATAGTTTAACTACAGCGTGGTCACTTTTTGATGAAGATAAAATTGACGTGGCGATTGGATATATTTTTTCTGTATGGTTAGGTTCATTGATAATAACTTGTCTTATTGATTTATTGCCAAAACGATTTTTGCAAAAAATTGTAAAAACGGTATTGGTTATACCAATAGGGCTTATATTTATCGGTGAATTTTTTACAATGTATTGCTATAAAGCTTTGATTGGCACAGGTATTATAAATTCTGCACTTGAAACGAATATGCGAGAAGCTACAGAATTTTTCTCTATGTATATAGGTTTTTCAGGAGTGGCTTCTGTCATTGTTTTAATTGCTTTAATTGTAGGTTTATATAAATATAATCCACTGAAAAAAATCACTTTAAAACAAAAGACAAAATCAGGTATAGTATGTACTTTGATGGTTTTAAGCGTGTTTTATACTATAAGAATGTTTACTGTATATACAGATTTTATTTGGGACGATGAAGTCTTACCAGTGCAAAGGGTATATGCTTCTACTTCTGTCGCTGTAAGAAATATGCAGGCTTATAGAGAGCTTTCTTCTCAAGTAAATAGCAAGGTAGAACTCACAGAAAATAAGAGTGAAATAAAAAATATTGTATTTATTTTAGGTGAGTCTACAAATAGAAATCATATGCATCTTTATGGATATTATTTACCAAATACACCAAATCTTGATGCTTTAAATGAAAAAGGTGAAATCAGTGTTTTCCGTGATGTAGTAAGTCCTCATTCTACTACAATTGCTGTATTGAGTAAGTTATTTACATTTTGTAATCGTGAATCAGACCAGGAATGGTATCATTACAATAATTTAATTGATGTAATGAATGCAGCAGGATATAAAACACATTGGTTATCTAATCAGGAAACTTCAGGTGTTTGGGGCAATGTAGCTCAGATTTATGCAGCTCATAGTGATGTGAGTGCATTCACTCGTATTCGCGATTCAAGAGAGGATTATGGTATCGTTGATGGCGAATTATTCCCTCTTATTGATGATGCTATAGCAAATAGAAGTGAAGATAAAAATTTCTATGTAGTTCATTTAATGGGTGGACATGGATTATATTATAATCGTTTCCCTTATAGTTTTAGTAAATTTAGTAAAGATGATATCAATTTACCAATTACAGATGGTAAAAAAGAAATCGTAGCTCAATATGATAATGCGCTTTATTATAATGATTATATAGTAAGCAGTATTATTGATAAATTCCGTGATAGTGAAACTTTAGTTATTTATGTTCCTGACCACGGTGAAGCTGTATATGATGAAGGCGAAGATATGTCTGGTCATATTGAAGAAAATCCTACACATCATATGATTGAAATACCAGTTATTATGTGGGCATCAGAAAAATTCAGAGCAAAATATCCTGAAAAATGGGAGCAAATCAAAAAAGCTGCTAATAGACCTTATATGACAGATGATATGATTCATACTGTTATGGATTTAGCAGATATAAAAACGGCTGAATTTGACCCTACAAGAAGCATTGTAAATGATAAATTCAATGCACAAAGACCTCGTATCTTTGATGGTATGGATTATGATACAGAAATAAAAAATAAAAGATAAATAATAGAAAAATCCCTAATACGGCATTTTGCTGTATTGGGGATTTTTTTTTTGCTGTTTATAGTATGATTTTTTACTGTTTTTACATTATTTTTGCATATATATTGCTTGTTTTTACAAAGTTTATATAAATTTACAAGATTTTCATAAAATTATTACAAGATAATGATAGAGGTAAAAGTTAAATTTTAGTTAAATAGATGATGTTGAATTAAGTATGTTATTAAGATTAAAAATTAATTGAATGAGGGTAAAAAATGTTAGAGTTAAAAAAGATTAGAAAATCATATGAAGGAATAGAAGTTCTTAAAAATATTAACTTAAAAATAGAAAAAGGAGAAATCGTTTCTATTTTGGGGCCATCTGGTTGTGGTAAAACGACTTTATTAAATTTAATTTTAGGACTTACTCAAGTGAGTGAAGGCAGAATTATTTTTGATGGTGAAGATATAACACAGATGCCAATGGAAAAACGCAGTTTTAATATCGTATTTCAGGATTATGCGTTATTCCCTAATTTAAATGTATATGAAAATATTGTTTACGGACTAAAAAATAAGCCAAATATTTCTACAACAAAAGAAGTTCAAGACTTAATCAATTTATTAGGTTTAGGCAAACATTTAACAAAGAAAATCGAAGAATTATCCGGTGGACAGAAACAAAGAACTGCACTTGCTAGAACTTTGGTGATGAAACCTAAAATTTTATTATTAGATGAGCCATTATCTGCTTTAGATGGTGTTATCAAAGAATCTATCAAACAGAAAATCAAAGAAATAGCTCGTGATTTTAAATTGACTACAATCATAGTTACACATGACCCAGAAGAAGCATTGACTTTATCTGATAAAGTTTTGATTGTAAATGAAGGTCAGATTTCTCAATTTGGTACACCAGAGGAAATCATTAAAAAACCTGCAAATGATTTTGTAAGTGAATTTATTTTACGTCAGTTAGAAATCAAACGAAATAATATCTTAGAATTATTTTGGGATGGTAACAATAGAGATAGAAAAGAGATTCTTCAGGTGGGTTAATGATGAATATTTTAAAAACTAAACAAAAAGAATTACAGATGATTTTTATAGCTGTAATTATAATTTTTGCAGGATTTTTATTACTACCGTTTATAGAGATTTTATATCAATCTATAGCAGTAGGTGATGGTGTAGGTTTAAAACACTTTGCCACAATGTTAGATGAAGATAAATTTGCTACGGCTTTTGGCAATAGTATAGCAATTGCTTCAACTAGTGCGATTTTAAGTACGTTATTAGCATTTATTTTAGCCTATACTATCCACTATACAAATATAAATAAAACAGCTAAGCGTTTAATTCAAATATTGGCTATAGCACCTATGTTTTTACCAACAATTACATATGGATTTGCAATAATTTATTCTTTAGGAAAACAAGGTTTTTTAACAAAAGTATTCAATATACAAATTGATATTTATGGTTTTAATGGTTTGTTGATAGGTTATATAATCTACACCATGCCAATAGCATTTTTGCTCATTTATAATGCTATGAAATATATTGATAAGAAATTCATGATTGTATCAAAAATCATGGGCGATAGTTTATTTAAAACTTTTAGACAGACACTTATTAGACCATTATTAGGAACACTTGCAGCTTCATTTATACAATGCTTTTTCTTATGCTTCACAGATTATGGTATTCCAGCTTCAGTTGGTGGTAAATATCAGGTAATTGCTACAGTTTTATATGAAGAAATGATGGGAAGTATTCCTGATTTTAATCGTGGTGCTGTAGTAGCCATTGTGATGTTATTACCATCAATTATCAGTATTGCTTTATTGTGTTATCTACAACGTTACAATGTGCGTTATAACAAAATTTCTCAGGTGGAATTGAAAGTAAACAAAGTACGTGATTTTGTTTGGGGCGGATTATCTACTGTTATTTTAGTGATGATTTTATCCATGTTCGTTGTAATCTTCATGATACCATTTATTGATGAATGGCCATATCGTATGCAATTTACAACAGCGCATCTCGTAGAAATTTTAAATGATTCTAGCATTATTGATGTATATACAAATTCCTTATTAGTGGCTACTTTATCTGCTGTAGTGGGACTTGTTGTATCTTACGGTGCAGCTTTAATCACTGCTAGAAGTAATTTTATCAATGAAAAGAAATTTGCCATTGAAGCGATTGCTTTGATTACAAATACAATTCCAGGTATGGTAATTGGTATTGCTTATATGATGTTCTTTTCAGGAACTACACTACAAAATACTTTTGCTTTAATCATCATTTGTAATGTAATTCACTTCTTCTCTACACCATATTTAATGCTTAAAAATTCCTTAGAAAAATTGAATAAATCATGGGAAAATACAGCTTTGTTGATGGGCGATAGTTGGTTTAAAACATTATATAGAATTATCACACCAAATATAAAAACTACTATTTTTGAAGTATTAGGATATTACTTTATCAATGCCATGGTAACTATTAGTGCAGTTATTTTCATAGCTGGTGCTCAGACTATGGTTATTACAGCCAAAATAAAAGAATTACAGTATTTTGGTAAATTTAATGAAATCTTCGTATTATCCATGCTGATTTTAGCTACAAATTTAATTGTAAAAGGTCTATTGACTGTATTAGCTAAAAAGAAAATTAGTGTGAAAAAAGAGAAAAAAGAAATGATAACAAAGGGAGAGGCTATAGTATGAACAAGAAAAAAATCTTATCAATGTTATTAGCAGGTACGGCATTATGTGCGTCTATGCTATTTGGTGGTTGTGGTACATCTGGTAGCGATAGTGCATCTAGTGGAAATGATGGAAAAGTAGTTATTTATTCTAATGCAGATGATGAAGCAGTAGATGCTATGAAAAAAGCATTAGATAATAATGGTTTTAAAGATAAATATATGTTCCAGACTTTTGGTACTTCTGAACTTGGCGGTAAATTAATGGTAGAAGGTAAAAATATTGAAGCTGATGTAGTAACTATGAGTTCTTTCTACTTAGATAGTGCGCAAGAAAAAAATAAAATGTTCACAGATTTAACTTTTGATTATAAACCATTAACTGAAAAAGTTGATTTCTATGCACCAATCACTTCTCAAGAAGGCACTATCATTGTAAATACTGAAAAATTAAAAGAAGCAAATCTTCCAATGCCAAAAAGCATCAAAGATTTAGCAAATCCTATTTATAAAGACCAAATTTCTGTAACAGATGTAAAAGCATCATCTACAGCTTGGTTATTAATTCAAGGTTTAGTTTCTGCTTACGGTGATGAAGAAGCTAAAAATATTTTAGGTGGCATTTATAAAAATGCAGGTCCACATATTGAAAATTCCGGTTCTGCACCACTTAAAAAAGTTCGTGCTGGTGAAGTAGCTATTGGTTTTGGTTTAAGACAGCAGGCTGTTGCTGATAAATTAAAAGGTTTACCTATTGACTTTGTAGACCCAACAGAAGGCAATTTCTCTTTGACTGAATCTATTGCAGTTATAGACAAAGGCGATAAAACAAATCCACTTGCAATGCAAATTGCAGAATGCATTATTCATAATGCTAGAGTAGATTTATTAAAATCATATCCAAACCCAATTTATGAAGGTGAAACTTCTGATTCTGTAAATAAATCAGCATATCCAAAAACTTTTGCTGAAAAATTATCTGTTGATTTATTGAAAAAACATCAAGATTTATCTGAAGCAGCTAAACAACTTTAATTTTAATGATTTATTTTAGGGTATATGTAGTTAAATACAATTAATATGCAGAATAAGAAATTTCTTAATACAAAGAGAAAATCTTTAGTATTAGGAAATTTCTTAATGTAGAGGACAGTTTGATATTTTTAGTTAACATGATTATAAAGAAAGGTGTATAAAAATGAAAAATTATAAATTATTAACTCCAGGGCCACTCACTACTACTGAAACAGTGAAAAAAGAAATGATGTTTGACCATTGCACATGGGACAATGATTACAAAAAAATTACTTTATCCATCATTGATGATTTATTAGAATTAGCATATGTAGATAAAGAAAAATATACAGCAATTCTCATGCAGGGCAGTGGAACTTTTGGTGTAGAATCTGTACTTACTTCTGTTATTGGCGAAGATGATTGCTTATTAATTTGTGCAAATGGCGCTTATGGTAAACGTATGGCAGAGATTGCTCAACATGCCAAAATAACTTATAAAATGTATTTACAAGATTTTGATAAAATTTCAGATGCAAAAGTTGTAGAAGAATTATTGCAGGAAAATCCACAAATTACACATGTTTCTATAGTTCATAGTGAAACAACTTCTGGTATTTTAAATGATATTGAAGCTGTGGCAAAAGTAGTTAAAGCATATGGAAAAACTTTAATAGTTGATGCTATGTCTAGCTTTGGTGGTGTGGATATTGAAGTTGAAAAATTAGGTATTGATTTTATCATCAGTAGTGCAAATAAATGTATTCAAGGTGTGCCAGGTTTTTCCTTTATCATTTGCAATCGTGAAAAATTAATGCAATCTAAAGGTAAAGCAAGAAGTCTTTCTTTAGATTTATATGAACAATGGGAAACTATGAGCAAAGATGGTAAATGGAGATTTACTTCACCTACACATGTAGTATTAGCTTTTGCTCAAGCTATTAAAGAATTAAAAGCAGAAGGCGGTATTGTAGCTAGAAATAAACGTTATAGTGAAAATAATCGCATTCTTATCGAAGAAATGGCAAAACTTGGTATAAAACCATATATTGAAAGCACTCATCAAGGTCCAATCATCACTACATTTTATTATCCAGAAAATAGTAATTTTGATTTTGCTGAAATGTATCAATATATTAAAGACAGAGGATATGCTATTTATCCAGGTAAAGTAACAGACATTCAGACTTTCCGCATTGGTACTATTGGGGAAATTTATCCAGAAGATATGTATAAATTATCTAGCATTATGACAGATTTTCTTAATAGTAAAAAATAATTGTAGTTGAGATTTTAATTTTAGTGGAGATTTAATTAAGTAAGGAGAATTTTTATTAATGAAATATGAAGGTATTATTTTTGATTGGGCAGGTACTACAGTAGATTATGGTTGTATGGCACCAGTAAGAGCTTTTGATGAAGCTTTTAAATCTTTTGGCATTGAACCTACAATGGAAGAAATTAGAAAACCAATGGGAATGTTAAAAATTGACCATGTAAGAACAATGCTGAAAATGGAACGCATCAATAATTTATGGAAAGAAAAATATAATCGAGACTGGACAGAAGATGATGTACAAAAAATCTATGAAATCAGTGAACGTAAAATCTTTGAAGTTTTAGATAAATATACAGATATAAAACCACATGTATTAGAAACAATTATTGAAATTAGAAATAAAGGCTTAAAAATTGGTTCTACTACAGGCTATACAAGTGATATGATGAAAATCGTAACAGATAGAGCAAAACAGCAAGGATATATTCCTGATTTTTGGATTAGCCCTGATATGGTAAATAGTAAAGGTCGTCCATATCCTTATATGATTTTCCGCAATATGGAAGCTTTAGAATTAACTTCTGTGGATAAAGTATTAAAAGTTGGCGATACTATTGCAGATATTAAAGAAGGCGTTAATGCTGGTATTGATACTGTAGGTATCATCGAAGGCAGTTCTTTGATGGGCTTAAGTCAAGAAGAATATGAAGCATTATCTGAAGATAAGAAAAATGAAATGGATTTAAAAGTAGTATCTGCATATCAAGATGCTGGTGCGAAATATATTATTAGAGATATCAGTGGTTTATTAGATATTTTAAAATAATAGATGAATTTATAAAGGCTGTAATAATTGGACGTGATAGATTATTATAGCCTTTTTTGATGAGATTTTTAATTAAATTTTATAGTTTTAAAATTTAAATTTCACAAAGATTATTTATAATGTAGTTAGTTAAAATAATTTATAAGTATTTTGAGGTATTAAGTTTTTAAATTTATAATGATTGTGAGGGATTATATTATGTTTAAAGGAAGCAAACTATCTGCAATGGATTTGATGGCTAAAAATTTAATGATTATGATAAAATCTATGCAAAATAAAATGAAAGAAATCTTTAAACATAATTTTTATAAGCGTTCTTTAAATAAAAAAGTGCCTCCGGAAAGAAAAATCTCTATGCTTAAATTTGGTTGATAATTTTCCATTTTTAAACATAGAGATTTTTTTATTTTTGTTGATTTTTAAAGAATTGATAATAATAAGGTTTCATTTCTTTGCGATTTTTGATAGGTGGCCATAAATCGCCAATAGCTGTTGTACGCATAGCAGCACTTAAATGTTCATATAAAAGAGGATTTTCTTTAGATAATTCTTCAATTAAATTTTTAGCTTTTTGACGCATTGTATTGCCATTGAATGGACATGGTGGAGCACAAGGTTCTTGACCATGAAGTGAGATGGCATTTCTTATTTCTTCTTCACGGAAATAAAGCAGTGGTCTGATTACAGTTACATCAGAACGGCTTAAATAAGTAGATGGCATGAAAGTCTTTAATTGACCAGAATAAAATAAATTCATGAAGAATGTTTCTACGGCGTCATCATGATTGTGAGCATAAGCTATTTTATTATAGCCATGTTCTTTGGCATAGCCATTGATTGCACCACGGCGGAAGAAAGCACAGGAATAACAAGCATTTTTATTATCTTGATTAGCGATAGTTTCAGCGATATTTACTTCATGAATATGGTAAGGCATGTTTAATTTATCGCAGAATTTTTGCATAGCTTCGCAAGAAAAATCTTTAGTAAACATAGGATTTATGGTGATTGCTCCTAGTGTGAAATTTTTCTTTAAAGTATTTTTTAATTCTGTTAAAGCGTATGCCATAAATAGGCTATCTTTGCCACCAGATAGACCGATTAGGATTTTATCATTATCTTCGATTAATTGGAATTCAACAACTGCACGGATTATGCGACTTAAATATTCTTTAGGTAATGGTTGCATAAAAAAATCCTTTCTTAATAATAAATATTTGATAAATAGTTAGTTTGTCTTATTTAAATAAATAATAAATAAAAGGTAGGATAAATGAATTATACAAAAGATAATATCTTTTATCAATCATAGCTTTTAAATTTTATGTAATATTGTTATAATAGAAAACAAAGCTATTAATTTGTAATGGAGGTTTTTCAACCTATGAGTGAACAAAAAGTAATTTATGCTATTGGTCATAGAAATCCAGATACAGACTCCATCTGTTCTGCAATAGCATATGCAAATTTAAAACGCAATATGGGCTGTGAAAATGTTGTACCAGCTCGTGCAGGTAGCGTAAACAAAGAAACTAAATATGCTTTAGAATATTTCGGTGTAGAAGCTCCTCAGCTTGTAAGTGATATTTATCCAAGAGTTAAAGATATTGCTGTTAAAGTACAAAAATCTGTAAAAGCAACAGATAATCTTCGTACTTTAGGTATGGCTATGAAAGAATGCAATCTTCGTTCTATACCTGTAGTTGATGATGAAAATAAATTAATTGGTATGGCTAGCGTTAGCGATTTAGCAAAAGCTTATTTCCAAGAAATCACATTAGATAGCGTATCTGCTTCTGGTGCTTGCATCAATGATATTGCTAATGTTATTGAAGCTGATGTTTTAGTTGCTGGCAATAACGAAGGCAAAATCAATGGCGAAATCAAAGTAGCTGCTGCTTGCATGGAAAAAGTTGCAGAAAGCATCAAAGCTGGCGATGTAGTAATCATTGGCAATAGACCAGAATCTGCATTTATTAAATGCATTGATTTAAAAGTTGCTTGTGTAATCATCACAGGAAATACAACTATTTCTGATGAAGTAGTTACTAAAGCAAAAGCTGAAAATGTAATGATTTTATCTACAGCATTTGACACTTATAGCACAGCTCGTCTTATCAGCCAATGTGCACCAATTTCTAGCATTATGACTACAGATGTAATTTCTTTCAAACCATCTGATATGTTAAGTGATATCAAAGGTGTATTAGAAGCAAATGAATATCGCAATTATCCAGTAGTAGAAAATGGTAAATTAGTTGGTATCGTAAATAAAGATAAATTCATGATGCCTGAAAAACAACAGATTATTTTAACAGATCACAATGAATTAGCTCAAGCTGTTGAAGGTATTGAATCTGGTAAAATCATCGAAGTTGTTGACCATCATCGTTTCGGTGGATTACAAACTAGTGATCCTATCTTTATCAATGTTCGTCCAGTTGGTTGTACTTGTACAATCGTAACTAATATGTATCAACAATATGGCGTAGAAATTCCAAAAGAAATCGCAGGTCTTTTAATGTCCGCTATTATTTCTGATACAGTATTATTCAAATCCCCAACTTGCACACAAACAGATAAAGATGCTGTAGAATATTTAGCAAAAATCGCTGGTGTGGATTATAAAGAATATGGTATGGCAATGCTCAAAGCTGGTGCAGATATCGGCGATATGACTCCTGCTCAAATCGTTAAAAATGACTCCAAAGAATTCCAGATTGGTAACTATCCAATGCTCATCAGCCAGTTATCCGTTATGGATACAGACCAAGTAATGGCTATGCAAGATGAAATCTTAGCTGAAATGGCTCGTGTATGCACTGCAGAAGGTTATGCAATGTCTATTGTTATCGTTACTGATATCATCAACGAAGGTAGCTATTTACTTTTCAGTGGCGAACCTAAAAACTTAATCGGTGAAGCATTCAAACAAGATGCAAGCAAATCTGTTATGTATTTACCAGGCGTAATGTCTCGTAAAAAACAGATTATCCCACCACTTTCTGAAGCTGTAAAAAATCTTTAATAGTTTAATAGATAGTTAATAAATAAAAAAGGCAATATGATTTTTAATCATATTGCCTTTTTTTATTTATTTTCCATAATGCGATGTAATAAAGATTTATTAGCTAAATAGAGATTTTCAATTTTCTCAGCAGTGTATTTGTGTACAAAATTTGTTTGTTTAAATTTGGAAAATAACATATCAAATTTTTGGATTAATAAAGAATTTTTTAAGAAATAAATAGGTAAATGATATTTGTTTAATAAGTATTTATTTTTCTTAAAGTAAGCGATTTTTTGGTTACTATAATAAGAAAGTTTATAGTAGTTAATATCATTTACATTTTCTTGTTGAGACATCAGATAAATATCAATTAAAGGATTTTTATACATACTTTGAATAAGATAAGATAATTGTTCTTCTCTTTCTTGAGGTGTAGTTTGGTATTTTAAATCGCCAAAGATTACTTTACCTTTTTGAATATAATCCATTAAATTGAGCTCTGGAAGAATAAATGATATAGGATTTTTTTCAAATTGTTCTTCCCACATGATTTGTAGGTTTTTTAAGGAGGCGATAGTTTCATCAGTTAAATTTTGTTGTTTACATAAATCTATCATTTTTAAATAGGATTTTTTAGGTAGAAAAAATTCAAAGCCATTAGTAATAAATATGGTGAAGTTTTTATTTAAATAAAAGAAGGGATGAAAGGAATTAAGAATAATTTCTTTTTTGGGCTGTAAAATAATTGGAGAATTAAAGAAAGTGTCAGAAATACGTTTTTGAATTTCATTGATGATTTTTTCATTGTTTATAAAGGTACATATATCTATTGATTTATCTAGATGTAGGGAATATTGAATAGCAAAAGCATTTTTTACAAGGAATATATTGCTATTATTAAAAAATTTATCTTCATAAATATAGAAATTGACATAAAAATATTTATTTAAGAATTTATAGAGGCTATATATTAATTTTTCGTCACTATTTGCTAGTGTAGATAGATTACAGCCTATGTGAATATCTATTTGACGGTCAGTGAGATTACAACAATCAAGGAAACTAAAAAATTTTTTTTGTTGTAACAAAGTTAAAATATCCATAGTAATGAAGATTTCTAATTTAGGAGTTATTTTATTTATTATAGGAGCTAATTTATGGCAAAAAAATTCATAAATATTAGTTCTACCAACGATGGTAGTAGAATTTAAAATAATATCATTATTGCTTTGGGAATGAGAAAAATTTTCGTGTGAACAATAATATGCGTTATTTAATAAATTATTTATTTGTGTATGTAAAAAACGTTGGATATCTTTTGTGGGTAATGGTTCATGAATATTAAATTCTTTTAAAAATAAGTAAGCATAATCTTTATGAATGATTTCTTCGGCGAAAATAGAACTCAATGTATCATTTATTCTTTCAATATGCTTTTTAGTTGGTTGACTTGTATTATTTGCCCATTTACTGATATAAGAAATATCATAACCTATATGATAAGCGATGACATTTAATTTTATATTAGTAAATTGGATAAGTTTTTTTAACATATCTCCAAATTTATTTTGCATATAAATCCCAGTCTTTCATAATTTTAATTATAATAATATCAATAATAAAGTTAAATTATTAATAAAAGTATATTATTTATTGAACAATAAAAATGAAAAAAAGTCAATAAATAATCTAAGAAGCTAGATATATATAGCTTTATGAGGTTGAATTATTGAAAAAATCAAAAGTCAAAATTTCTATTGTATTAAAAATAAAGATAATTGAATAGTATTTACAATATTTATAAAAGTTTGTTATTAATTCAAGACAATTTGTAAAAAAATGGGAAAGATTGACGTAAAAAAATTTTTTTATATAATAAAAAACAATAAATAAAAAAAATACAAAATATGGTTAATCATAAAAAAAATAAATAAAACTTAAATAATAAATCATCTAAAAAATCAAATAAGTTTTATAGGGAGTTTTTATTATGGAAAAAATTTGTCATGATTGGAAACATTTGTTGGATAAGGATTTTACAAATGGTAAGTATTGGAATGATTTTGCAGAAAATGCTCAAAATGCTTCTGTGGAAATAAAAATAGTCAAGAGTTATAAAGATGCTATTGCTGATATTTTGAAAATAGCTAAAGCAACAGATGCAAAAATGATAGCAGGAGTAGGTGCTGATGAGTGTGAGGAATTGGCAGACGTTTATGCAGAAGTAAACAAGTCTTTTAAAGTATATACAGATAAATTTGACATAGTAAAAAATAAAAATGAATTAGATATTGGTATAACTTTAGGTGAATTTGGTGTAGGAGAAACAGGTAGTATATGTGTCGATAACTATGCTTATGAAGCGAGAATAGCAAGTATGTTGCCATTAATAAATATAATATTTATGCCTAAAAATTATATTGTAAATAATATGCAAGATGCTTTTGATGTTTTGGCTAAAGTTTTTTGGAAAGGATATAGTGGTTTTGTGACAGGACCAAGCAGAACATCGGATATTGAACGTGTTTTGACTTTAGGAGTGCATGGGCCAAGTCGTGTGATTTTATTTGCAATTGAAGACGATAAAAGATGAAAAAGATAAAAAGAAATGAGCGTGAAGTAAGATGAAAGAACGTAATATAAAAGCTGAAATAAAAGAAAAATTACATGATCCTATTTTAAGTGATAATTTGGCACGATTTGCAAAACAATATCCTCAAGCTAGATTGAAAGCATATGCAAATGTTGATGACATTGATGAATTAAGAAATGAACTTCGTGATATGAAAAAACAAACAGTTGCTCATATTGAAGAAGTCGCTGATAAATTTCAGGCTTCACTAGAAGAAAGAGGTGCGAAGGTTTTTCGTGCTAAAGATGGCGATGAATTAAAGGCACAATTATTGCAGATTTGTAAAGAAAATAATATACATAGAATTGTAAAATCAAAATCTATGGCAACAGAAGAAATACATTTAAATCATTTTTTAGAACAACAAGGTTTAAGAGTAAAAGAAACTGATTTAGGTGAATGGATGTTATCTGTTGCAGGTCAAAAACCATCACATATGGTAATGCCAGCAATACATCTCAATAGAAAACAATGTGCGAAATTTTTCTCAGATGAATTAAAAGAGGATATACCTAGTGATATTCCATATATGATACAGATTGCAAGAAAAGTATTGCGTGAAGAATTTTTAAAAGCAGATATGGGAATAACAGGTGCTAACTTTGGTATAGCTGAAAATGGGGCAATTGGATTAGTTACTAATGAAGGAAATGCAAGAATTGTTACAACTATTCCACCTGTACATGTAATTATCATTGGTTATGAAAAATTAATTCCTAAAATCAGTGATGCAGCTAAGATAATGAGATTATTGCCACGAAATGGTACAGGTCAAAGAATGGTAAGTTATTTGACGTTAATAGATGGGCCAACTCCTATAATTCATGAAAAAGAGGGGAAATTAGTAGAAGAAAATAAAAAAGTATATGTTATTTTATTGGATAATGGTCGTTTAAAAGCGGCTCATGATGATAAATTAAAAGAAGTCTATCAATGTGTACGTTGTTCTTCTTGTTTAAATGTATGTCCTATCTGGTCTACTGTTGGTGGTCATGTATATGGATATATATACTCAGGTGGTATCGGAGCTATTTTAACTGGATTGTTAAATGGCATGGATAATTTTTCACAATTTAGTGATTTATGTATTGGTTGTCGTCGTTGTACTACTATATGTCCGGGTAAAATAGATATTCCTGGTTTAATTGAAGAATTAAGACGTAGAAATTTTGCTCAAAAAGGTCAATCTTTACCTGAAAAAATTATATTTAAAAAAGTTATGTCTAATAGAAAATTATTCCATACTTTGTTAAGAGCTGCTTCTTTAGGACAAAAACCTGTACAATCGGGAAATTTTATTCGTAATTTACCATTATTTTTTGCTAAGATGACGCAAGGTCGTAGTTTGCCAGCTATTGCTTCTACACCTCTTCGCGATTGTACAGATGAATTAATGAAGCAAAATCCTAAAAATCCAAAAATGAGAGTAGCATTTTTTAGCGGTTGTAATATAGACTTTGTGTTTCCGAATACAGGAAAATCCGTATTTAAAGTATTGCAAAATTTGGGTGTAGAAGTAATTTATCCGCAAAAACAAAATTGTTGTGGAAAACCTATAATTGGTTCAGGAGATTTAGAAACAGCAAGAAAAATAGCTAAAGAAAATATACAGGCTTTAGAAGAAACAAATGCTGATTATATCGTAGCGGCATGTCCTACATGTACAGAAACATTAGAAAAGACTTATGTGGAATTATTTAAAGATGATAGTCAATGGCTAGCTCGTAGCAAAGCTTTAAGTAAAAAGATTAGAGAATTTAGTCAATTTGTATTTTCTATGTATAAAGAAATGAACAAATTAGATGATACTGTGAATAATGAAGGAAAAATAAAGATAACATATCATGATTCTTGTCATATGAAACGTGGATTAAATATTTATAAAGAACCAAGAGTATTGTTAAAGAATACTAAAAAATATAATTTTGTAGAAATGCAAGGTTGTGATCAATGTTGCGGTATGGCAGGGGCTTTTGGTATGAAATATAAAGATATTTCATTGCGTTTATTATCAAGAAAATTGGAAAATATAAAAGATAGTCAAGCTGATATTGTGGCAGTAGCTTGTCCTGCTTGTATGATGCAAATAGGTGGCGGTTTGGATAAACAGATGCCTAATGTAAAAGTAAAACATATAGCTGATATTTTAGCTGAAGAACTTTGATAATTGAATATTTCGAGGAGGCTAGTATATGAAGATTTTAGTTTGTATAAAACAAGTTCCTGAAAGTAATAAAGTGCAAGTCGATGAAGTTACAGGTGTATTAAAACGCAATAGTAGTGAAAGTAAGATGAATCCATATGATTTATATGCTTTAGAGACAGCATTGCGATTAAAAGAAAAATATGGTGGAAGTGTAGATGTAATAACCATGGGTCCGCTGCAAGCAAAATCTATTTTATATGAAGCGTTTGCTATGTCTGCTGATGAGGGAGCGATAATAACGGATAGAAAATTTGGCGGAGCTGATGTTTTAGCAACAAGTTATACTTTATCTCAAGGAATAAAATCTTTTGGTGATTTTGATTTGATCATTTGTGGACTGCAAACAACAGATGGGGATACAGCACAGGTTGGGCCAGAGGTTTCGGAAATGTTGAAAATACCATGTGTATGTAATGTAAATAAAATCATCGATGTGAAAGATAAGTCAATAATTGTAGATATGGATATGTCAGATGATATTGAACGAATAGAGATAAATTATCCATGCTTGATTACAGTGCAAAAAGATATTGTTGAACCTAGATTGCCATCGTATTTGAGAAAAAAAGCAACGGAGCATAAACAAGTAAAAGTATTTACTTTAAATGATATGGTTGATAAAGATGAACATCATTATGGATTGAACGCATCACCAACAAAAGTACAAAAGATATTCCCACCATCTAGTGATAAGGTACAAGAAAAAATATCGGGAAATATTGAAGAAATAACAGATACAATCTATCAAAAATTAAAAGCTAAAAAATTTGTATTTTAATAGAGGTATGGATTATGGCAAAATTAGTTGTTCATCAAGATAAGATAAATGATATAAATGAATTGATATCTATATGCCCATTTGGAGCAATGGAAGAAAATAACGGAAAATTAAATATTACAGCAGGTTGTAGATTATGTAGATTATGTGTGCGAAAAGGTCCCAAAGGTGCTGTGGAATATGTAGAAGATGAGAAAAAACCTCTTATTGATAAATCAATTTGGAACGGAATAGCTGTTTATGTTGAACATGTAGGAGAAAATATTCATCCAGTTACTTATGAATTGATAGGAAAGGCAAGAGAACTTGCAGATAAAATCAATCAACCAGTTTATGCTGTTTTTGTAGGTAATAATTTATCAAATATAGCGGAAAAATTATTGCATTACAATGTAGATAAAGTTTTTGTTTATGATGATGAAGAATTAGCGTGTTTTAATATTGAAAAATACACTAATGTATTTGAAGATTTTATAAAAAATAATAAGCCAACAAGCATTTTAGTAGGAGCAACACCTGTAGGTAGGCAATTAGCACCAAAAGTTGCAGCTCGTTTTAAGACTGGATTGACAGCTGATTGTACGATATTGGATATGAAATCTACAACTGACCTCGTGCAGATCAGACCAGCATTTGGTGGAAATATCATGGCAGAAATACTCACACCAAATAATCGTCCGCAAATGGCAACTGTTAGATATAAAGTAATGGAAACGCCTGCATATAGTGAAGATATAAATGGTGAAATTGTAAATTGTAAGACGAACAATATCGATTTTGGAAGTAATATCAAGATTTTAGATGTAATAAAAAAACCTAAAGAGGAAAACATAGAAAGTGCGGATGTTCTAATTGTCGCTGGTAGAGGCATTAAGAAAAAAGAAGATTTGAGCATGCTAGAAGATTTAGCAGATTTATTAAATGGACAACTAGCTGTTACACGTCCATTAGTAGAAAATGGTTGGGCAGAGGCAAAAAGACAGATAGGACTTAGTGGGAAAACTGTTCGACCTAAATTGATTATGACATGTGGTGTGTCTGGTGCAATTCAATTTGTGGCAGGTATGAATAATGCCGAAACTATTTTTGCAATTAATAATGATGAAAAAGCACCTATTTTTAAATATGCTAATTATGCTATAGTTGGCGATATTTATGAAGTTATACCAAAACTTATAGAAAAAATAAAAGTAGGTGAAAAATTATCATGAGTTATTATAAAAAGTTGACAGCTACTGACTTGATAAAAATAAGTGGATTTGTACCAAGAAACCGTATTTTATGGAAAAATGAAATTAATGAAGAATATAGTCATGATGAATTGACAACGGAACATTATTATCCTGAAATGGTAGTAAAAATAAATAGTACGCAGGAAGTATCAAATATTTTAAAATATGCTAATGAACACAAGATAGCAGTCACTGTCAGAGGTGCAGGAACTGGACTAGTAGGAGCAGCAGTGGCATTAAAAGGTGGTATTGTTTTAGATATGACAATGATGAACCACTTTTTAGAATTAGATGAAGAAAATTTGACTTTAACAGTAGAGCCTGGCGTATTGTTGATGGATTTGGCAAGTTATGTTGAAAAAAAAGAATTTTTTTATCCTCCAGATCCTGGAGAAAAATCAGCTACAATTGGCGGGAATATAAGTACTAATGCTGGAGGAATGCGTGCTGTAAAATACGGTGTTACAAGAGATTATGTACGTGCATTAGAAGTAGTATTGGCAGATGGTAGTATTGTAGAGTTTGGCGGAAAAGTAGTAAAAAATAGTTCTGGCTATGATTTAAAAGATTTAATTATTGGTTCAGAAGGAACTTTGGGCATTGTAACAAAAATTGTATTGAAATTATTGCCTTTGCCAAAGAAAAATATCAGCTTATTAATACCATATCAGAATTTGGAAAAAGCTATAAGAACAGTTCCTTTGATCATTAAGGCAAAAGCAATTCCTACAGCTATTGAATTTATGGAACGTGAAGTAATCTGTGATGCAGAAAAATATTTAGGTAGAAAATTCCCAGATAATCAAGCAGATGCATATTTATTGTTGAAATTTGATGGCAATAGCGTAGAAGAAATAGAAAATTATTATGATAATGTAGCCAAAATTTGTTTACAACAAGGTGCTATTGATATTTTGATTGCCGATACAGATGAACGCAGTGAAGGTATATGGAAAGCACGTGGAGCATTTTTGGAAGCAATAAAAAGCTCTACGACTTGCATGGATGAAGTTGATATCGTAGTACCTAGAAGTGAAGTAAATACTTTTGTAGAATATGTACATGAATTGCGAGCAAAATTAAATATTCGCATGAAATCATTTGGTCATGCTGGTGATGGTAATTTGCATGTATATATTCTTAAAGATGATTTAGATGATGAACAATGGCATGAACTTTTGACTTTGGCAATGGATAAAATGTATGCAAAGGCCAAAGAATTAAATGGCAAAGTATCAGGAGAACATGGAATAGGTTTGGTAAAAAAAGTATATTTAGAACAATCCACACCAAAGACAGCTATAGATTTAATGAAAAAAATAAAAGCTGTTTTTGATCCAAATAATATTTTAAATCCTGGTAAAATCTGTTAATAAAGATATCTCCTATAAAACTATATTAATAAATAGAGTAGAGCGTAGTCTCTACTCATTTTTTATTTTTGACATCTAATATAATATTTTAGATAATATAATAAGTAATTTTTTATTTTGTTTTTATTTAGGAGGATTTTCTTTGAATATATATGATGGTTTAAATCCAGCACAAGCTCAAGCTGTAGCTTATACAGAAGGGCCTCTTCTTATCATGGCAGGAGCAGGTTCTGGAAAAACGAAAGTATTGACTTGTAGAATAGCTAATTTATTAGATAAAGGAGTATCTCCATATAATATTTTGGCGATAACTTTTACAAATAAAGCTGCGACAGAAATGCGTGAACGTGTAGATAGAATGATTGGCGAAAAAGCAAAATATGTTTGGCTCAGCACATTTCATTCATTTTGTGCGAAATTCTTGCGTTTTGAAATCGAAGCTTTAGGCATTTATAAGAAAAATTTTGTCATCTATGACACACAAGATGCTCAAACTTTAATAAAAAATTGTTTAAAAGAATTAAATCTTGATGAAAAACAATATGCACCATATGCAGTACAGTCAGCTATTTCCAATGCTAAAAATATGATGACAACTCCCCAAGAATATACACAATCAGCAAGTGATTTTTTTGCTAAAAAAATTGCAGAAATTTACACTATGTATCAAGCGAATTTAATCGAAAATAATGCTTTAGATTTTGATGATTTATTGATGCTTGCAGTTAAAGTTTTAAAAGAACATGAAGATATAAAAATGAAATATCAACAGCGTTTCCAATATATTTTAGTTGATGAGTATCAAGATACAAATGGGGCTCAATATCAATTGACTTCACTTTTAGCTGGAATGTATCGCAATCTTTGCGTCGTAGGTGATGCAGACCAATCTATTTATGGTTGGCGTGGTGCTGATATCAGAAATATCATGGATTTTGAAAAAGATTATCCAGAAGCTACAGTTATAAAATTGGAACAAAATTATCGTTCAACAAAAACTATTTTGAATGCTGCTAATATGGTTATTGAACATAATCTTGACCGTAAACCTAAAAAATTATGGACGAATAATCCTCAAGGTGAAAAAATAATTCACTATATGGCAAGTGATGAACGTGATGAAGCTAGATTTATCACAGAAGAAGCTGTAAAACAAAAAACATTATTTAATGTATCTTATGGTGATATGGCAGTATTATATCGTACAAATGCTCAATCTCGTGCATTAGAAGAAGGTTTCATGAAAGCTGGCGTTCCTTATACTATGGTTGGCGGATTGAAATTCTATGATAGAAAAGAAATTAAAGATATTTTAGCTTATTTGAGAGTTATTTATAATCCAGAAGATACAATAAGTTTAATGCGTATAATCAATGTGCCTAAGCGTTCATTAGGTGTTGTAACTATGAATAAATTAGCTGAATTTGCTGATATGTACAATATGACTTTATTTGATGCTATATCTGCTCCAGAAACGGCACCAATCACACCAAAAGCAAAACAATCTTTGGCTAATTTTGCTGAATTTATCTTAGAAATGTTGAATAATTCAGTGGTATTATCAGTTCATGATTTAATTGAACAAGTAATGCATAAATCTGGATATATTGCTGAATTAGAAAAAGAAAATACAGTCGAAAATCAGACTCGTTTAGAAAATATCAAAGAATTATTGAGTGTAGCGAAAGATTTTGAAAAGACAAATGAAGAACCAACTTTGGAAAACTTTTTAAGTACAGTGTCTTTAGTATCTGATATTGATAATGCAGATATGGAAGATGAGAGAGTTACGCTTATGACTATGCATTCAGCTAAAGGATTAGAGTTTCCAGTGGTATTTTTAGCTGGCATGGAAGAAGGATTATTTCCACATGCTAGAACTTTGATGAATGAAACTGAAATTGAAGAAGAACGTCGTACTTGTTATGTAGGTATAACTAGAGCTGAGCGAAAATTATATATTACAAATGCAAAAGCTCGTATGATTTATGGCAAAACATTATCGTATGAACCTTCACGATTTATTAGTGAAATTCCTGCGGAATATTTAGAAGAACGTGAGGCAAAAAATAAATTTGGTTTTGGCATGGGCAGTATGAATAGTTATGGCTCAGGATATAGTCAAAGTGGTAGAAATAATTTTGGTGGAAGTATTTTAGGTAATAATAATTCTACAGGCAGACCAAATTCACTTTTAGGTGGAGGTTTTGCCCAAAAAGCACAAGCAGTTAAACCAGCAGGTAATGTAATTCGTCCAGATTTATCCATAAAATGGAAAGTCGGTGATAAGGCTAAACATAATAAATGGGGAATTGGTACAATTGTATCTGTAAAAGGAACTGGTGAAGAAATAGAATTGAAAATAGCTTTTCCAGGTCAAGGCATAAAAGCTTTGATGCAAAAATACGCTCCTATCAGTAAAGTATAAATAAAAAGATTGCTTTAATTGTGAAATACAGTTAAAGCAATCTTTTTTATTGGGGATAATTGAAGTTTTGGGGATATATCAAATAAAGCAAATATTATCAAAATCAGTAGAAAGATACAGAGGTATCGATTTCTTCATCAGGAAGATTAGTAGCAGGGACAGCTGTGATATTTTGAGAATCTGTACTGCGACTCATATCAATTTTAGTATTGATTATTTCGTCAGGAAGATTAGTAGCGGGAACTACTGTTTTAGGGGAATCACTAGCAAAACATAAAGAGCTAGAAAATGCTAAAAGATAAGCGAAACTAAAACCGAGAGTGAATTTTTTTTAATTTAACATAATAAAAATCTTATTTTCTTAATTATATAGTGTGCTATTATATAAAAATTATCTTGTATTATATGATTGTATTTAATATGATTTTAAAATACATAGCTAACTATATAATGAATAATAGCGCAATAAAAATTTTTTGTCAATAGTTTTTATAGATATTTTAGTTTATATTGAGAGTGAAATTTTGATATAATATATATTATTATTGAGTTATTTTTTTCTTTTGAGGTGAGAGCAGTGTTAGTACCAGATACTATGCGATTAGGGCAATTAATATATGAAATAAATAAAAAAATGATAGCCAGACAAAATAATAATTTAGTCAGTTTAGGTGTAACTGTACAACAAGCATTAGTTATTGCTTATTTAGATAAATCTAAAGATAAAAAAGTTACACAAAGAATGATAGAAATTGGACTAAATAATACAAATCCAACTGTTACAAATATCATAAAAAGTATGATGAGCAAAAATTTAATATACAAAATTCAAGATAAGGTAGACAAGAGAAAGTATTATTTATATTTAACACCACTTGGCTTAAGTATTGCCTCAGAATGTGCAAAAAGAATGGAAGCAACAGACATAGCAGCTTATAAAAATTTAACAGAAGAAGAACTAAAGATGCTAAGAGTATTGTTAGAAAAAGTAGAATTTTAAGAGAAAAGACCAGTTACTTAAATGATAACTGGCTTATTTATATGTATTGTGGGTGAAATAATGGACGATATAAAAAAGCAAATAGATGAATTAAAGAAAAAAATCTTATATCATAATGATTTATATTACAATCAAGATAATCCAGAAATAGAAGATGCTCAATATGATGAATTGATGCGTCAATTAAAAAAATTGGAAGCTGAAAATCCAGAATTAATTACAAAAGATTCACCAACGCAAAAAGTAGGCGGAATGGCAAAACGTGAAGCTGGCGTTCTCGTAAAACATGATGTGCCAATGCTTAGCTTGCAAGATGTATTTTCTGCTGAAGAAGTGGAAACTTTTGTAGATAATATGCAAAAAGAATTAGATAATCCAGAATTTGTAGTAGAAGAAAAAATAGATGGTTTATCTTTAGCACTTCGTTATGTAGATGGTGAATTGAAATTAGCTGTTACTCGTGGTGATGGTGTTGTACAAGGTGAAGATGTAACAGCTAATGCTATGCAGATAAAAGATATTAAGAAAAAAATAAAAGAAAAATTGCCTTATTTTGAAGTTCGTGGAGAAGTATATATGACGCGAGAAGCTTTTTCCTTAGTAAATGAAAAACAAGAATTATTGGGGAAAAGATTATTTGCTAATCCTCGAAATTGTGCAGCAGGTACACTTCGCCAATTAGACAGCAAAATCACTAAAGAACGCAATTTATCCATGTTTATTTTTAATTTGCAAAAGGTAGAAGGTATAGAATTAAAATCGCATACACAGGCATATGAATTTATGCACAAACAAGGAATGAAGATTATACATTCATATAAAGTATGTAAAACTAAAAAAGAAGTTTTACAAGCTATAGAAGAAATTGGAAATCGTCGTGGTGATTTAGATTATGATATTGATGGAGCTGTTGTAAAAATAAATGATTTTGCACAAAGAGAAAAATTAGGAGCAACATCTAAAGTTCCTAAATGGGCAATAGCTTATAAATATCCACCAGAAGAAAAGGAAACTAAATTATTAAATATAGAATTATCCGTAGGTCGTACAGGAAGAATTACGCCGACAGCAGTATTTGAACCAGTTTGGCTCTGTGGTACAAAAGTAGAACGAGCTACATTGCACAATCAAGATTTTATTGATGATTTAGATATACGCATTGGCGATACAATAAAAGTATATAAATCAGGGGAAATTATTCCGAAAGTTCGTTGTGTAATCAAAGAAAAACGACCTCAGGATAGCAAGCCTTTTATCATTGGCGATACTTGCCCTGTATGTAATGCTCATACTATTCACGATGATAAAGCAGATATTCGCTGTAGTAATCCACATTGCCCAGCACAGATTGAACGTTGGATAATAAATTTTGTCGGTCGAGATGCTATGGATATCAAAGGTTTTGGCATGATGTATATAAAAACTTTGATTGAAAATGGATATTTAAAAGATCCAGCAGATATATATTATTTACACAATTATCGAGATGAATTAATAGCAAAAGGATTGATTGGCAAGGAAAAAAATACTGATAAACTTTTAAATGCAATCGAAAAAAGTAAGCAAAATGCACCATGGAGATTGCTTACAGGACTGGGCATTTTGAATATAGGTAAATCAGCAAGTCGTTCCTTGATAAATCATTTTCATTCTTTTGATGATATAGCTAAAGCCACCGAAGAAGAGATAAAACAAGTAGCAGATATTGGGGAAATAAGTGCAAAACTTGTATATGAATTTTTCCATGATGAAGAAAATATTGCTTTATTAAATAAATTAAAAGAAGCAAATGTCAATATGGCAGAGGAAAAGACAGAAAAAACATCTGATAAATTCCAAGGTTTGACTTTCGTATTAACAGGAACATTAGAAACCATGGGCAGAAGTGAAGCTAGTGAAATTATTCAATCTCTAGGCGGAAAAGCTTCTGGTTCTGTATCGAAAAAGACATCTTATGTAATTGCAGGGGCAAATGCAGGCAGTAAACTTACAAAAGCTGAAAGTTTAGGTGTAAAAATAATTACTGAACAAGAATTTTTAGCAATGGTTAAAGAAAATTAATTTATAAAAGAAAAGCATTTTAAAATGGATTGAGTGATAATTCCATTTTAAAATGCTTTTTTATTGATATTATTTAATTATTAGCTTTATTGTCTTTTAATTTTTGAGATACATTGTAAATAGCAGTGAGTTCATCTTTATTGAATTGATATTTTTCACCACAGAAATGACAGCAAACTTCAGCATGACCATCATCAACTAGAGATTTTAAATCATGTTCATTTAAGCTGATGAGTACATCTTCAATGCGTTCTTTGGAGCATTGACATTTAAATGCTAAATCTGTAGTAGTTAAATAATCAACTTTATCAAAACCTTGCAATAGTTCAGCAATGATACCACGAGCATCTAAACCATCTTTTACCATGGTAGAAACTGGGCGAATTTTAGCGAGGTTATTTTCTAATTTTGTAAGTGTTTCTTCTGTAGCATCTGGTAATAATTGAAGGATAAAACCACCAGCTGCAGCTACTTTTAAATCAGGATTTACAAGAACACCTAAGCCTACACTAGAAGGAGTTTGTTCAGAAGTATAAAGATAATTTGTGAGGTCTTCAGCAATTTCCCCAGAAACGATTTCACAACTACCAGTAATAGGGTCTTTAAGACCAGTGAAACGAGTTACGGATAAAATACCTTGACCGACACCACCGCCTACATCTAATTTACCTTTTTCATTGAGTGGTAAATTAACATGAGGATTGGCGATATAACCACGTACAAATCCTTCAGGATTAGCATCAGCAACAACAGAGCCTAATGGACCGTTGCCATTAAATTTTATAGTGATACATTCTTTATTTTTAAGGTTTGCTGCCATTAGTAAAGCACCTGTCATAGTACGACCAAGAGCAGCAGCAGCTACAGGATAACATTCATGACGAGATACAGCTTCATTTACAAGGTTAGTTGTAATAGCAGCATGAACACGAACACCATCAGCGACAGCTTTTACTAAATGATCTTTCATTATATTCCTCCGAAATAGTAAATAAATTTAAATTTTAGATATAAAATAAATAATAGTATAGCATAGTTTTTATAATTATATAAAGATATGAGTCTAATATTTTGGATTATTTTTGTGATTGATGTTTAGGTACAAAATAAGACAAGATTAAACAAAGTATACTACTGCCAACTAAAATATAGTAAATATTATTTAGACTATAAAATAAAGCCTGGCGTAAAAGTTCATGATATTGAGGAGCAGTATTATCATAAAAATCTTGCATAGTGATATTTATTAAATTATGAGCTTGGATAAAATCTGCTGTAGAAACATTTAATACAGCACCGAGAACGGTAACACCAATTGTTTGAGCAAGTGTACGAGTGAGCATATTTAGACCAACAGCGGCACCACGTAGATTATATTTTACAGAGTCTTGGACTATGAAAGTGAGTGTATTTAAAGTGCCTGAAAAACCAAAGCCAAAGAAAAATACATAAATAGATAAGTGCCAAAGTGGTGTGTCTATAGTTAATTGTGTTAATAACCAAGAACTGAAAATTAAAATTAATGAAGAAAACATAACAATTATATTTGTAGGATATTTTTTCATTAATTTAGCAATGGAAATCGAACTCATAAACCAAGCAATGGAAGTTCCTATCAAAGAAATACCAGCGATAGTAGCACTGTAACCCATAATTGATTGAATATGTAATGGTAAATAAACAGAACAAGCAATCAATATGAAAGAGCTGACAAAAGTTATGATATTTACAATGATAGAAGATTTATTGAGGATAAATAAAGGAACAATAGGCTCAGAAGTTCTGGCTTCTTGGATATAAAAGAGGATAGAAGAAATCAAAGTGATAATTAATAAGATTACACCTAAATAAAAATTTTCATCTAAACTCATTACACCATATAAAAGACTGCCAATAGCAATGGAAAGCAAAATAGCTCCAAGGTAGTCTATTTTAGGATTAGTAGCGGGCTTTTGTTCATGTACAAATTTAGCAAGTATATAGACTGATAAAAGACCAAAGGGAATGTTTATAAAAAATATCCATTGCCATGAAAGATAATCTATGAGAAATCCACCAAGTAATGGACCTACAAGACCAGCTATTCCCCAAATAGTACTGATAGCTCCTTGAATAATAGAGCGTTCTTCTAGGGTAAAAATATCACCAATCATCGTAAAACCAATAGTAAAAATAGCACCAGCACCAATGCCTTGAATGCCACGGAAGATAATTAATTGGTGCATGGTCTGAGATAATCCAGCTAATAAGCTACCGAAAAGAAAAATGGAAATGCCAATCATAAAAATTCGTTTTCGCCCATAAAGGTCAGCCAATTTACCGTAAATAGGAGTAGAAATTGCTGAGGTCAAAAGAAAAATAGAAAAAATCCAGCTAATCATTTTGAAATTATGCAAACTTTTCACAATCACAGGTGCAGCAGTAGAGACAACAACACCTTCAAATGCAGCTAGAAATATTGCAATGAGAAAGGAAAATGCAATTTTTTGTTTAGTTTTGTCCATATGTAAGAAATCACCTATTTTATTACTAATTTTTAAGACATTTTAACATAGAAGCTAAAATAAGTCAGCTATATTTTGCGGGGAAAAGTAACAATACTATTCAATCATTGTCTAAAATATGATAAAATGTAAACAGTTTATTTTGAAAATGGGGTGAAGATATGAAAGTTACTAGAGAAGATGTAGAAAATGTAGCTCTTCTGTCTCGTCTTAGCATTAAAGATGAAGATATGGATAAAAATATAAGCGAGCTTAATGATTTTCTTGAATATGTAGATAGATTACAACAAGTAGATACTGAAAATGTAGCTCCTACTGCACACGTATTGCCTGTACAAAATGTATTTCGTAAAGATGTAGTAAAACCTTCCCTTGATCGTGAATTGGCATTATCTAATGCTCCACAACAAGAAGATGGTTATTTCCGTGTACCTAAAATTTTAGAAGAATAATTTATTTTAATTACTTTGATTAAATTGAGGAGGCTTTTACGTGAATTTATTTGAAAAAACAGCACATGAATTACATGATATGCTTGTAAATAAAGAAATTTCTGCTGTAGAAATTACAAAAGATGTACTTTCTCGTATGGAAGTTACTGATGATAAAGTAAAAGCATATATCACAAAAACAGCTGATTATGCTTTACAACAAGCAGAAAATGTTGATGCTGATATCGCTGGCGGAGCAAAAATCTCTGTTTTAGCAGGTATACCAGCAGCTATAAAAGACAATATTTGTACAAAAGGTTTAAAAACAACTTGTGCATCTTATATGCTCGAAAATTTTGTACCACCATATAATGCTACAGTAATGGATAAAGTTTTAGCTCAAAAACCTGCATTAGTTGGTAAATTAAATATGGACGAGTTCGCTATGGGTGGTTCCACAGAAAACTCTGCATTTTTTGCTACACATAATCCATGGAATTTAGACTGTGTACCAGGTGGTAGCTCTGGTGGTAGTGCTGCAGCAGTTAGTGCTGGTAGTGCTATTTGGGCATTAGGTTCTGATACTGGTGGATCTATTCGTCAGCCAGCATCTTTTTGCGGTGTTGTTGGTTTAAAACCTACTTATGGTCGTGTATCTCGTTATGGTTTAGTAGCATTCGCTTCTTCACTTGACCAGATTGGCCCATTGACTCGCGATGTAACAGACTGTGCTCATGTAATGAATGTGATTGCAGGTCATGATGAAAAAGATTCTACATCTATCAATAGTGATGTTCCTGATTATACAAAATCCTTAGTAAATGATATAAAAGGATTAAAAATCGGTTTACCAAAAGAATATTTTATCGATGGTATGGACGAAGATGTAAAAAAAGCTATGAATACAGCTATCGAAGATTTGAAAAAACTCGGTGCTGAAATCGTAGATATTTCTTTACCGCACACAGATTATGCTATTTCCACATATTATTTAATAGCTCCAGCAGAAGCTTCTACAAACTTATCTCGTTATGATGGTGTAAGCTATGGTTCTCGTGTAGATGGTGAAGACATTGTTTCCATGATGACAAATACAAGAACTGCAAAATTTGGTCCAGAAGTAAAACGTCGTATTATGATTGGTAACTATGCTTTAAGTGCTGGTTATTATGATGCTTATTATTTAAAAGCATTAAAAGTTAGAACACTTGTAAAACAAGACTTTGATAATGCATTTAAAGATGTAGATGTTATTTTGGCTCCAGTAGCACCAACACCTGCATATAAATTAGGTTCAATGGCAAATGATCCATTAAAAATGTACTTGATGGATATTTTCACTGTTCCACTTAACTTAGCAGGTCTTCCTGGTATTTCCATTCCTTGTGGCAGAAGCAAAGATAATATGCCTATCGGTATGCAGTTTATTGGTCGCCCACTTGATGAAGAAACTATTATTCGTGCAGCATATACTTATGAAGTAAATCATGATTATGCTAATAAAATTGGTCAGGGGGTAGAATAATGAAATACGAAGCAGTCATTGGTTTGGAAATTCATAGCGAATTAAAAACTAATACAAAAATTTTCTGTAGCTGTGCTACTTCCTTTGGTGCAGACCAAAATACACATGTTTGCCCTGTTTGTCTTGGTCTTCCAGGTGTATTACCTGTTGTCAATAAACGTGTAGTAGAATTTGCTATCAAAGCAGGTCTTGCACTCAACTGTACAATTAATAAATTCAGTAAATTTGATAGAAAAAACTATTATTATCCAGATTTACCAAAAAATTTCCAGACTTCTCAGTTTGATTTACCAATCGCTGAACATGGTTATGTGGATATCGAAGTAGAAGGCAAAACAAAACGCATTCGCATCACTCGTATTCATATGGAAGAAGATGCTGGTAAACTCGTTCACTCTGGTACTACAATCAAAGATTCTAGTAGCTCTAATGTTGACTATAATCGTACTGGTGTACCACTTATTGAAATCGTATCTGAACCAGATATGCATTCTCCAGCAGAAGCTCGTGCATATATGGAAAAAATAAAATCTATTTTACAATACATTGATGTATCCAATTGTAAAATGGAAGAAGGTAATTTACGTGCCGATGTAAACGTATCTCTTCGTCCAGAAGGTAGCGAAAAACTTGGTACAAAAGTTGAAATGAAAAACTTGAATTCCTTCAAAGTAATCGAAGACGCTTTAGAATATGAAATTGAACGTCAAAATGAAGTGTTAGAAGATGGCGGTATCTTAGTACAGGAAACTCGTACTTGGGACGATGGTCGTGGAATTACACTTTCTATGCGTAGCAAAGAAAAAGCTCAAGATTATCGTTATATGCCAGAACCTGACCTTGTGCCAATTGTTACAACTGATGAACAGATTGAAGCATATAAAAAAGAACTTCCTGAATTACCAGATGCAAGAAAAGCTCGTTTAGTAAATGAATATGGTCTTCCTACTTATGATGCGGAAATCATCACTTCTACTCGTGCTATGGCTGAATACTTTGATGCTGTTGTAGATGCTGGTGCTGATGCAAAACTTGCTTCTAACTGGATTATGGGTGAATTGTCTAAACATTTAAATGCTAATGAAATGACTATTGAAAATTCTCCAGTATCTGCTCAAAATTTAGCAAGCTTAATTGGCTTAATTGGTAAAGGTACAATTTCTTCTAAAATAGCAAAAACTGTATTTGAAGAAATGTGGACAAGTGGAGATACTCCAGAAAAAATCGTAAAAGATAAAGGTTTAGTACAGATTACTGATACAAAAGCAATAGAAGAAATTGTAGATAAAGCAATTGCAGATAATCCAAAAGCTGTTGCAGATTATCCAAAATCTATGGGCTTTTTAATCGGTCAAGTAATGAAAGCAAGTAAAGGTAAAGCAAATCCTGGTCTTGTAAATAAAATGATAAAAGAAAAATTAGGCTGATTTATGGTCTAAGAATAATAAAAAGCTATTGTGTTAAATTTTTTAATACAATAGCTTTTTGTTTTAGATGGCGATATCTATATTCTTTTGATAAAAAATTTGACAAATTGTCAGTTAATAGTGATAATAGTAAAATATATACGGTTTATCTAAAGATTTATTTGTATGGGAATGTAATAAACAATGAAAAATATATATTGGGCTGCCATAAATTCTGTGCCAGGCATAGGTAGTAAAACGCTTCGTCAACTTTATGGATATTTTCATGACGGCGAAAAAATATGGACAGCGACAAGAGAAATGTTAGAACAAAGTAATTGTTTAGGCAGTAAAACATTGTCTGAATTAATAGAATTTAGACAGAAAATATCTATAGATAAATTAACAGAGCAATTAAAACATTATAAAATTAAAGTCTGCATAGAAATAGATGAAGAATATCCAAAGTTATTGAAAGAAATCTATGATCCTCCATTTATTTTATATTATCAAGGTCAATTGCCTAAAGAGGAAATTTGTATAGGTATAGTAGGTTCAAGAACTCCAACGACTTATGGAAAACAGATAGCAGAAAATATGGCTGAGGAATTAGCTAAATTTAATTTTGTAATAGTTAGTGGTGCTGCTAAAGGTATAGACACTAAAGCTCATACAGGAGCTTTGAAAAAAGGTAAGACTATTGCTGTTTTAGGTTGTGGATTAGATATTATATATCCAAAAGAAAATAAGCAACTTTTAGAAGCTATAGCTCAAAATGGTGCTGTAATATCAGAATATCCACTAAATACATTGCCAAAACCAGGGAATTTTCCAGCTAGAAATAGAATTATCACAGGATTATCCAAAGGAATATTAGTAGTTGAAGCTGCGAAAAAGAGTGGTTCATTGATAACAGCAGAATTTGCTTTAAGTGAAGGGCGAGATGTATTTGCCATACCAGGAAATATTTATTCGCAAAAAAGCGAAGGCTGCCATAGTTTAATAAAACAAGGTGCTAAATTAGTTACAAGGGCAAATGATATTGTAGAAGAATATAATTTTGTAACTAATCAGCAAAGTATATCCAAAGAAACACAAATAGAATTAGGTTTTTCCATGACAGCGGAAGAACAACTTATATATGATAGTTTATCTTTTACAGAGCCTAAATGTATTGATGAAATCATATATAAATTGAGAATAAATGTTTCGAATATATCGTTTATTTTATTACAAATGAAATTGAAGGGACTAGTTAAAGAGACAAGTCCAAATTTTTATATAAGAGCAATCAGGGAGTGCTTTGAATGAAGAAAAAAACGCTTGTAGTAGTAGAATCGCCAACTAAAGCAAAGACTATTGAAAAATATTTAGGCAATAAAAAATATACAGTAATGGCTTCTATGGGACATCTTCGCGACTTACCTAAAAGTCAGTTTGGTATAGATGTAGAAAATGATTTTGCACCTAAATATATCAATATTCGTGGCAAGGGAGATTTAATTAAATCTTTAAAGAAAGAAGCTAAAAAATCTGAAAAAGTTTATTTAGCCTCTGACCCTGACCGTGAAGGCGAAGCTATTGCTTGGCATCTATCTCATATCTTAGGAATTGATGAACATGAAAAATGTAGAATTGTATTCAATGAAATAACAAAACCTGCTATTCAAGAAGCAGTAAAAAATCCTAAAGAAATAAATATTGATAGAGTAGATGCTCAACAAGCACGTCGTATGCTTGACCGTATTGTAGGATATAAATTAAGTCCACTTCTTTGGAAGAAAATTCGCAAAGGTTTGAGTGCAGGGCGTGTACAATCGGTAACAGTGAAATTAATTTGTGACCGTGAAAAAGAAATTCAAAAATTTGAATCAGAAGAATATTGGACAGTTGATTTTAAATTTAAGAAAAAACCTCGTTCTAGTATGTTTGGGGCAGAATTAGTAGCTATTGATGATAAAAAATTGATGGTTTCAGCGAAAAAAGAAGATGTAAAAATTGCATCTAAAGCTCAAGCTGATGAATTATGCAGTGATATTGAAAAAGTTACTTTTAAAGTAACAGAAATAAAGAAACGTCAACGTCATCGCAAAGCTCCAGCACCATTTACAACAAGTAGCTTACAACAAGATGCTGCTAGAAAATTAGGTTTTACTTCACGTAAAACAATGATGATAGCTCAACAGCTTTATGAAGGTATTAGCTTAGGTAAAAAAGGGCCAACTGGTCTGATAACATATATGCGTACAGACTCTACACGTATTTCAGAAATAGCTTTAAATGAAGCTAGAAATTATATTGAAGAGAATTTCGGCAAAGAATATTTGCCAGAAAAACCATATATTTATGCAGCTGGAAAATCTTCTCAAGATGCTCATGAAGCAGTGCGTCCAACAAATATTGCTTTAAGCCCTGCTACTGTTGAAGAATATTTGAGCAAAGAACAGTTAAAACTCTATAAATTAATTTGGCAACGTTTCTTAGGTTGTCAGATGTTACCTGCTAGCTATGATGTTATGAGTGTAACTATTAAAGGCGATAAGTATTTAGCTAAAGCTACTGGTTCGCAATTAAAATTTGCAGGCTTTACTGCTGTATATAATGATAGCGATAATAAAAAAGAAAAAGATGTCATCTTGCCAGATTTGCAAGAAGGCGATGAATTATCTATTCAAAAATTAGAAGCAATGCAACATTTTACAGAACCACCAGCTAGATATAATGATGCTTCTTTAGTTAAAACTTTAGAAGAAAGAGGTATTGGTCGTCCAAGCACGTATGCACCAATTATTGAAACTATTTTAGCTAGAGGTTATGTAGTTCGCAGTGATAAAAAATTTGAACCAACTGATTTAGGTTTTGTAGTAGTAGATTTATTGGAAAAATATTTTAAAGATATTGTTGATGAGAAATTTACTGCTGATTTAGAAAATAAATTAGATGAAATAGCAGTAGGTAAAATTCAAAAAAATACTTTGCTTGAAGAATTCTATGGGCCATTTGAAAAAACTTTAGAACATGCAGAAGAAGAAATTGGTGAAGTAGAAGTGCCAGATGAAGTTTCTGATGTACAATGCGAATTATGTGGTCGTATGATGGTCATAAAACAAGGTCGCTATGGTAAATTCTTAGCATGTCCAGGTTTTCCAGAATGTAGAAATACAAAACCTATTTTGAAGGATACAGGTGTTAAATGCCCTAAATGTGGTGGCAAAATCATTGAACGCCGTACACGTCGTGGCGTAGTATTTTATGGTTGTGAAAATTATCCACAGTGCGATTATGTATCATGGGATATGCCACTTACAAGTAATTGCAAGACTTGTGGTTCATTCTTATTTAGACATCGTTTCAAAAATGGAAGAACTATTTTATATTGCAGTAATGATGATTGTGCTACAAGAAAAGAAGATACTCCTATAAATAAGGAAATTAATAAATTAAAAGAAAAAATTCAACAGCAGACTGCTAAGAAATTAGCGGAATTGGCACAAAAAGAAGTACAAGCACAAGAAGAAAATGAAAATAAAGAGCATAAAGAAGAAAACAAAGCATAGATAGAAATAGGAAAGGAGATTTTGCGTGAAAAAAGTTATTATCGTAGGAGCTGGTATGGCTGGTAGTGAAGCTGCATGGCAAGTGGCTCAAAGAGGTATAAAAGTAGATTTATATGAAATGCGACCAGAAAAATCTACTCCTGCACATAAGACAGAAAAATTCGCTGAATTAGTATGTAGTAATTCTTTACGTGGTGCAGGACTTGAAAATGCTGTAGGCTTATTAAAAGAAGAAATGCGACAGCTAAATTCTATCATCATGGAATCCGCTGATATAAATCGTGTACCAGCTGGTGGAGCTTTAGCTGTAGATAGAGAAGGATTTAGTCAATATATTACAGATAAAGTAAAAAATCATCCTAATGTTACTGTGATAAATAAAGAGATAGAAACAATACCTCAAGAAGATGATGCTATTACAATTATTGCCAGTGGGCCATTGACTGCAGAAGTATTAGCAAAATCCATTGGTGAATTGACAGGTCAGGATTATTTTTACTTTTATGATGCTGCGGCACCATTAATCAGCAAAGAATCTATAGATATGAGTAAAGCATATCGCGCTTCTCGCTATGGTAAAGGAACAGCTGATTATATTAATTGTCCTATGGATAAAGAAGAATATGAAAAATTTTGGCAAGAATTGACAACAGCAGAACTTGCACCAATCAAGGAATTTGAAAAAGCTAAGTTTTTTGAAGGTTGTATGCCTGTTGAAGAAATGGCTCGTCGTGGTATAGATACTTTACTATATGGACCATTAAAACCTGTAGGTTTAGAAGATCCTAAAACAGGAAAAAGACCTTATGCTGTAGTGCAACTTCGTCAAGATAATGCAGCAGATAGCCTATATAATATAGTAGGTTTTCAAACTCATTTGAAATGGCCAGAACAAAAACGCGTATTTGGTCTAATACCAGGACTTGAAAATGCTGAATTTGTACGTTATGGCGTGATGCATAGAAACACATTTATTAATTCTCCTGAATTATTGCGACCAACTTTGCAATACAAAGATAGAGATGATTTATTATTTGCAGGTCAGATGACAGGCGTTGAAGGATATATAGAATCTGCAGCTTCTGGTCTTGTGGCAGGTGTTAATGCAGCATATTTAGCTAAAGGAGAAAATCCAGTGATTTTCCCAGAACAAACAGCTCATGGTTCTATGTGCAAATATATTACTTCTGCTGTAGCAAAACATTTTCAGCCTATGAATGCTAATTTTGGTTTGATGCCACCTTTAGAAGAACGCATTCGTGATAAAAAGTTGAAAAAACAAAAAATTGCAGAACGTGCCTTAGAATTTTTAGCAAAATTTAAAATAGATGTATTGAAATTATCTAAGTAAAACTGATAATATGAATATAGCCTATAAATGGAGATGATTTTATGGAAAATTTTAAAGCAACCACTATCATAGCAGTAAAAAAAGATGGAAAAACTGCTATAGCTGGTGATGGACAAGTTACTTTTGGACAAGCTGCTATTATGAAAGCAAATGCCCGTAAAGTACGTCGTTTATATAATGGTAAAGTTTTAGCTGGCTTTGCAGGTTCTGTTGCCGATGCTTTTACTTTATTTGAAAAATTTGAATCTAAATTAATTGAATATCATGGTAATTTAACTCGCGCAGCGGTAGAACTTGCTAAAGATTGGCGTACAGATAGAGTTCTTCGCAAATTAGAAGCATTATTACTTGTTGCTGATGAAAATACAATGTTACTACTTTCTGGTAATGGTGAAGTAATTGAACCAGATGGTAATGTTGCAGCTATTGGTTCTGGCGGATTTTATGCACTTTCAGCAGGTCGTGCATTAGCTAAACATTCTAATTTGACTGCAGCTGAAATTGCTAAAGAAGCACTTACTATTGCTGCTGATATTTGTGTATATACAAATCACAATATTATAGTGGAAGAATTAGATAAATAAAGGAGAATAAATTCATGAAATTGAATGAACAAATTCCTCGTCAAGTTGTTGAAGAATTAGATAAATATATTGTAGGACAATCACAAGCAAAACGTTCTGTAGCTATTGCACTTCGCAATAGATGGCGTAGCCGTCATCTCCCAGAAGATATGAGAGATGAAATTATTCCTAAAAATATCTTGATGATTGGCTCTACTGGTGTTGGTAAAACAGAAATTGCAAGACGTTTAGCAAAACTTGTAAAAGCACCTTTTGTAAAAGTTGAAGCTACTAAATTTACTGAAGTAGGTTATGTAGGTAGAGATGTAGAATCCATGGTTAGAGATTTAGCTGAATCTGCTGTACGTATGTTAAAACAAGAAAAATTAGAACAAGTACAAGATAAAGCTAAAGAAATGGCTCAAGAACGTATTTTAGATATTTATGTTCCAGAACCAAAATCCAGTGCTGTATCTAATCCACTCAGCGCTATCTTTGGTGGTACAAACAAAGAAGAAGAAAGCACAGAAAAAGTGGAAGAACCAAAATATTCTGCTGGCAGAGAATGGTGCAGAAAACGCCTTTTAAAAGGTGAATTAGAAAATGATATTATTGAAATTGATGTTGAACCAAAAGCAGCTCCTGTAATTGGTATGTTTGCAGGTTCTGGTATGGAAGACATGAGCAATAATATTCAGGATATGATTGGCAATTTAATGCCTAAAAAACGCAAAAAACGCAAAGTTACAGTTGCTCAAGCAAGAGAAATCTTTACTCAAGAAGAAGCTCAAAAATTATTGGATATGGAGTCTATTGCTCAAGAAGCTATTGAACTTGCAGAACGCAATGGTATCATTTTCTTAGATGAAATTGATAAGGTTGCAGTAAAAGGTTCTTCTTCTGGTCCTGATGTATCTCGTGAAGGTGTACAGCGTGATATCTTACCAATAGTTGAAGGTTCCACAGTATCCACAAAATATGGACAGATGAAAACAGACCATATTTTATTTATTGCAGCAGGTGCTTTCCATATGGCTAAGCCTTCTGATTTAATACCAGAACTTCAGGGTCGTTTTCCAATTCGTGTGGAATTGACTTCTTTAACTGAAGAAGATTTTAAACGTATTTTAACAGAACCAACAAATGCCTTATTAAAACAATATAAAGCATTACTTGCTACAGAAGGTGTTTCCATTGAATTTACTGATGATGCTATCGAAAGATTAGCTCAAGTAGCTTGTGAAGTAAATGAACAAATGGAAAATATTGGAGCAAGAAGACTTCATACAATTATGGAAAAATTATTAGAAGATTTATCTTTTGATGCACCAGAATTAGAAGAAAAAAATGTAGTAATTAATGCTGATTATGTAAATGAAAAGCTTGGTGGAATAGTTAAAAATCGCGACTTAAGCCAGTTCATTTTGTAATTTGATAAATATTGTATAAAATTCAAAAAAATATAAAAATTTTCCTTTAAATTGACTTATAGATATGATAGAATAAAAAAAGGAAAGGTTTAACAGAAAATCAAAAGTTTTTCTGTGCAGGAAGGGGATAACAGATGGCAACATTACTTGAAAAAACAAGAAAAATAAATAAACTTTTACAAAAAGCAGAAGTGGTAGAATACGATAGCATTTCCCGTGTACTTAGCAATGTTATAGAAGCAAATGTATATATTGTTAGCAAAACAGGGAAAATCTATGGATATGCCTTCCTTGATGATTTTGAATGTGATACAATGATTGACAAAATCGTAAGCCAAGGAGAATTTCCAAAACACTATGTTAATTGGCTCTTAAAAATGGATAGCACATCTTCTAATATTCCACAAAAAGAAATTTGTGCTTTTGATGATAATAGCGAATGTTTAGTAGAAGGCAAAATTACAACTATTGTACCTATTTATGGCGTTGGTGAACGTATTGGTACATTAGTATTAGCTAAATTTAATGAAGAATTCACAGACGATGATTTATTATTAGCTGAATATGGTGCCACTGTTGTAGGTATGGAAATTTTACGTGATAATTCTCAAAAAATTGAAGTTGAAGCACGTAAAAAAGCTACTGTACAGATTGCTTTAGCAACACTTTCTTATTCTGAAATTGAAGCAGCTGTAAATATTTTAAGTGAATTAAATGGTACTGAAGGTTTACTCGTTGCATCTAAAATTGCTGACCGTGTAGGTATTACTCGTTCTGTAATTGTTAATGCACTTCGTAAATTTGAGTCCGCTGGTGTAATTGAATCTAAATCTCTTGGTATGAAAGGTACTTATATCAGAGTATTAAACGAACACTTATTAGATGAAATTCAAAAATTAAAAAGATAATAATCTTCAAGAACGATGTTGATAAAAACATCGTTCTTTTTATATGAAAGCATGATAATTTATTATTGTGTTTACAAAAAAATTATGATATAATGCTTAACGGTGTAAAAAAACGCACACATTCCGATTTTGTACTGTGTCCTAGTTAGATATACCTTATTGGTACGCTGATAAGAATATCTAAAAGGGTTAAAACAAAGCTAAAGAATGTGGAGGAAAAAATAACAGGAGGTGCACCATCATGGCAGTTATTTCCATGAAACAATTATTAGAAGCAGGCGTTCATTTCGGTCATCAGACTAGACGTTGGAACCCTAAAATGGCTCCATACATTTTCACAGAACGCAATGGTATTTACATTATCGATTTACAGAAAACTGTAAAAAAAGTTGACGAAGCTTATGATTTCTTACGTAGCGTTGCTGAAGAAGGCAAAAGCATTCTTTTCGTAGGTACTAAAAAACAGGCTCAAGAAGCTGTTAAAGAAGAAGCTTTAAAATCCGGCATGTTCTATGTTAACGAAAGATGGCTCGGTGGTATGATGACTAACTTCGCTACTATCCGTAAAAGCATCAATCGTTTAAAAGAACTTGAAGCTATGGAAGAAGATGGAACTTTTGAAGTTCTTAGCAAAAAAGAAGTTCTTGCTTTAAAACGTGAACAAGAAAAACTTGAAAAATCTCTTGGCGGTATTAAAGACATGGAAGAATTACCAGGCGCTTTATTTATCGTTGACCCACGTAAAGAAAGAATTGCTGTAGCAGAAGCTAAAAAACTTAACATTCCAATCGTTGCAATCGTTGATACAAACTGCGATCCAGACGAAATTGACTATGTAATTCCTGGTAACGATGACGCTATCCGTGCTGTTAAACTTTTAACTTCCCGTATGGCTGACGCTGTTATCGAAGGTCGTCAAGGTGAAGCTGGCGAAGTAGTAGAAGAAGTTGCTACTAGCGAAGACGCTGAATAATTTTAGTTAATTTTAAATTTATATAACAATTAAAAAGGTAAGGGCCCAAACCCTTGCCTTTTATTGACTAAGGAGGAAATATTAATGGCTATTACTGCAGCATTAGTAAAAGAATTACGTGAAAAAACTGGTGCAGGTATGATGGACTGTAAAAAAGCTCTTTCTGCAACTGACGGTGATATGGACAAAGCAATTGACTTTTTAAGAGAAAAAGGTCTTGCTTCCGCAGCTAAAAAAGCTGGTCGTGTAGCAGCTGAAGGTGTTGTAACATCTTATATTCATGCTGGTGGACGTATCGGTGTATTAGTAGAAGTTAACTGCGAAACTGACTTCGTTGCTGGTACTCCTGAATTCCAGGATTTCGCTCGTGATATTGCTATGCAGATTGCTGCTGCTAACCCAACTTGCGTACGTCGTGAAGAAGTAGATCCAGCAGCTATCGAACATGAACGTCAAGTTCTTCGTGAACAAGCTATTAATGAAGGCAAACCTGAAAAAATCGTTGAAAGAATGGTTGAAGGTCGTCTCGAAAAATATTATAAAGAAGTATGTCTTTTAGATCAGCCATACATTAAAGATCCAGATGTTACAATTTCTGACCTTGTAAAAGGCAAAATTGCTAAAATCGGTGAAAATATCTCCATTCGTCGTTTCGTAAGATATCAACTTGGTGAAGGTATTGAAAAGAAAGCTGATAACTTTGTAGAAGAAGTTATGGCAGCTGTTAAATAATTTCATTATGAAATACAAAGAGAGAACACTTCGGTGTTCTCTTTTTTGTAATAAGATAAAATTAGTATAAAAATTAGATATAGAAAAAAATTATAATGTCTACCGTTTGCCATAGATATATGATAAAATAAGAAAAGATATTATGCAGGTTGATAATTATAAGTTTTTATGGAGGTTTTATTGTGGCTGATATTAAATATAAACGTATAGTTTTCAAATTAAGTGGTGAATCTTTAGCTGGTGAACAGCGTTTTGGTATTAATCCAGAAGTTGTTGAATCTATCGCTAAACAAATTAAAAAAGTACGTGAATATGGTATTGAAGTAGCTATCGTTGTAGGTGGCGGAAATATTTGGCGTGGTCTTGCTGGTAGCAATAAAGGTATGGATAGAGCTACAGCAGATTATATGGGTATGCTTGCTACAGTGATGAATGCTTTAGCACTTCAAGATGCTTTAGAAGGTATGGGCGTTGACAGCCGTGTTCAATCTGCTATTGAAATGCGTCAAGTTGCTGAACCTTATATTCGTCGTAAAGCAATTCGTCATTTAGAAAAAGGTAGAGTTGTTATTTTCGGTGCTGGTACAGGTAACCCTTATTTCTCCACAGATACAACTGCTGCTCTTCGTGCTGCTGAAATTGAAGCTGAAGTTATTTTAATGGGCAAAAAGAATACAGATGGTGTATATGATTCTGACCCTAATAAAAATCCTGAAGCTAAGAAATTCGATAGCCTTGAATATTTAGAAGTATTAAATCGTGGACTTGCAGTAATGGATTCTACAGCAACAAGTCTTTGCATGGATAATAAAATTCCTTTAGTAGTATTTAATATAGATAATCACGAAAATATTTTAAAAGCTGCTTTAGGCGAAAATATTGGAACAACTGTTGGAGGTAATGATTAATGATTAAAGAAGTAATAGCTAAAAATGAAGAGCGTATGAAAAAAACTTTAAGTGCAGCAAAATCTGAATTTGCTTCTCTTCGTGCAGGTCGTGCAACTCCTGCATTATTAGATAAAGTAATGGTAGAATATTACGGTTCTTTAGTACCAGTAAATCAGGTAGGTAATATCTCTGTTCCTGAACCTCGTATGATTTTAATTCAACCATGGGAAAAACCAATGCTTCATGAAATTGAAAAAGCGATTACAAGATCTGACCTTGGTCTTAGCCCAAATAATGATGGTACAGTAATTCGTTTAAATATACCTCAGCTCACTGAAGAACGTCGTACTGACCTTGTAAAAACATTGAATAAACGTGCAGAAGAATCTAAAGTATCTGTTCGTAATATTCGTCGTGATGCTAATGAAGCTATTAAAAAATTAGAAAAAGCAAAATCTATCACAGAAGATGATGCTAAAAAAGCTCAAGAAGATATTCAAAAAATCGTAGATAAATATATTAAAGAAATCGATATTGCTAGAGCGGAAAAAGAAAAAGAAATAATGGAAGTTTGATTGTATGGAATATTTAGGATTGCCAGCTGTTGAGGCTATAGAGCGATTAAATTCTAGAAATATAAAATTTAAAATGAACTATACTGTGCCAATGAGAGGCTATTTTAAAGTTGATGATAGTAAACTATATATTGTCAGAGTAAAAGTTTTAGATGATAATGTATTAGAGCTTACAGCTGCTGCCAAGATGCGAAAGGAGGTGTAATAGATGGCTTATAAAATTACTGATGATTGCATTTCTTGCGGTGCTTGCGCAGGTACTTGCCCTGTAGGCGCTATTTCTGAAGGTGAAAACCATTATGAAATTGATGCAGATATGTGTGTAGAATGTGGTGCATGTCAAGCTGGTTGTCCAGCAGGTGCTATTGAAGCATAATTGTTTTATTAGCAATAAGCACTGGAAAGGCCCCTCTAAAGAGGGGCTTATTTCTTATATTTTATGTGGAAGGGGCTTCTAGTATGCTCAAAAAAAAATTTTCTTCTAAAAAAGAAAAAAGAGATATTTCTATAGATAAACAATTAGATTTAAATAAATTACCACAACATGTTGGTATAATTATGGATGGAAATGGTCGCTGGGCTACTGGAAAGGGTTTAATTAGAACATCTGGACATAAAGCTGGCGTGAAAACACTAAAAAAAATTCTTAAAACTTGTATAAAATATAATATACCTATTTTAACAGTATATGCATTTTCTACTGAAAATTGGAAAAGACCAATGACAGAAGTTAATTTTCTGATGAATTTATTTTCTAGTTTTTTAGCAGAACAAATTGATGAAATGTGTGAAGATAATGTACGTATTCACTTTATTGGAAGAGTTGATGAATTACCAGGCAATTTACCAAATGAATTACATGCAGCAGAAGAACGCACTAAAAATAATACTGGTGTAAGATTTAATGTTGCTGTAAATTATGGTGGTAGAGATGAGATTGTAACAGCAGTAAAAAATATAGCTAGTGAAGTACAATCAGGTGATTTATCTATTGATAAAATTGATGATAAAGTGATTGACGATAATTTATATACAAAAGATTTGCCAACTGTAGATTTAATGATTAGAACAAGTGGCGATATACGATTGAGTAATTTCTTATTATGGCAGGCAGCGTATGCCGAATTTTGGTTTACAAAGACAAATTGGCCAGATTTTTCTTCTGAAGAATTTCTTCAAGCAATTGTTGATTTTCAAAAGAGAGATAGAAGATTTGGTGGTTTGAGTAGCAAATAATTATATTTAGGGCGGTGGAAGATTTTGCTAACGCGAATTATCAGTGGAATTATTGGTATGATAATAGCTACAGGTGTAATTCAAATAGGGGGTTCATTATTTATAGCAGTTTCTATATTACTTGCTTGTCTTGCTTGGCGAGAATATGTAAATGCTTTTGCCCATAAGAATTATAATATACCATTGTTTTGGGGCTTATTGATTATTTGTTTTATGGTATTAAGTGGATATATGGCTAATAATATTGCATTTGGTATTGTAGTAGCTATATTTGTTTCCTTAATGAATATGATATTTAATCATAAGCATTTTTCTGTGTTAGATGGTTGTATTACTTTAGCAGGAACAATGTATATAGCTATTCCTTTTTATCATTTAATAATGCTTAGAATGATTGAGAATTCAACTATTTTAGCGACAAATAGTCTTTTAGGAGAATTTTCTGTAGGTTGTATTTTAATATGGCTTACTTTTATTGGTACATGGGCTAGTGATAGTTTTGCTTATTTTGTAGGTTGTAGTATAGGTAAACATCGTTTATGTCCAGAAATCAGTCCTAAAAAAAGCGTTGAAGGTTTTGTTGGCGGAATTTTAGGTTCAATGATATGTGTAGGTCTTTTAGGCAATTATTTTAATTTTGATATGATGATTATGTTATTAATGGGTGCATTGATAGCAATTATTGGTACATTTGGCGATTTAGTAGAGTCTTGTATTAAAAGATTTGTAGGTATCAAAGATTCAGGTACTTTAATTCCAGGTCATGGTGGCGTGTTAGATAGATTTGATAGTTTATTATTTACAGCACCGCTCGTTTATTATATAGCAATATTTTTATTAGATATTTAAGGTAAAGGATATAATATAATGAAAAAAATTGCAGTATTAGGTTCAACAGGTTCAATTGGAACTCAAACTTTAGATGTAGTTAGAAATCATAGTGATTTCTTAAAAATTGAAGTTTTAGCGGCTAATAATAATGATGAATTATTAGAACAGCAAATAAATGAATTTAAACCAGCTATGGCGATTTTGCATAATAAAGAAGCTTATGAAAAATTAAAAGCTCGTTATGTAGGAGAAACTAAATTATATTATGGTGAAGAAGAATTAATTGAAGGGGCTACTACAGATAAAATTGATACAGTAGTTACTTCATTAATGGGCTTTGCAGGTCTTCGTCCAACTATGAGAGCCATTGAAGCTGGTAAAAATATCGCACTAGCTAATAAGGAAACTTTAGTAGTAGCTGGTGATTTAGTCATGAAAAAAGCTCGTGAAAAACAGATTGAAATCATGCCAATTGATAGTGAACATGGAGCATTATTTCAATGTTTGCATGGCGAAGATATGAATAAAGTTGACAAATTATTAGTTACTGCTTCTGGCGGTCCTTTTAGAGGTAAGAAAATAGAAGATTTAAAAAATGTTTCAGTAAAACAGTGTTTAAGTCATCCAACATGGAAAATGGGACGCAAGATTACTATTGATAGTGCATCTTTGATGAATAAAGGCTTAGAAGTAATTGAAGCAAAACAATTATATAATGTGGATTATGATAAAATTCAGGTAGTAGTTCACCCACAAAGTATTATTCATTCTATGGTGCAATATGTGGACGGATCAGTTATTGCTCAATTAGGTTCAACTGATATGAGACTTCCTATACAGTATGCACTTACTTATCCAGAAAGAATGGTTTGTCCTGCTGAAAAATTAGATTTTTGGCAAATGAAAGATTTAACTTTTGAAAAGCCAGATACTGATACATTTAGAGGACTTGCTTTAGCATATGAAGCTGGGAAAATAGGCGGTTCTATGCCTTGTGTAATGAATGCTGCTAATGAAATTGCCGTAGAAGCTTTTTTAAATGAACAGATTAGTTTCTTAGATATTTATGATATAATAGAAGAAGCTATGCAATCTCATATAACTTTGGTAGAACCAGAACTTGAAGATTTATTTGAAATTGATAGCAATATTCGCAAGCAAGTAAAGGAGAAGATTTATAAGTGTTAATCAGTGCAATTGCTATTGTATTTGTCTTTGGTTTGCTAGTATTGGTTCATGAATTTGGACATTTTATTACTGCAAAAAAAACTGGTATGCGTGTAGATGAATTTGCAATTGGTTTTGGTCCTAAATTAGTAAGTACCAAAAAAGGGGAAACAGTATATTCTATAAGAGCTATTCCTCTTGGTGGTTTTAATAAAATTGCAGGAATGGAAAAAGGTATGGATGAAGATGCAGGCGATAGAGCGTATTGGGCTCGTCCTGTATGGGCTAGAATGATTGTAATTTTAGCTGGTTCGATAATGAACTTTATTTTACCTTTTTTGATTTTTGCAGGAGTTTTTTTCTTTAATGGTATACAAACTCCATCAAATGCTCCAGTTTTAGGGCAAGTTATTTCTGGAGAAGCAGCAAGTCAAGCTGGTTTAAAAGACGGAGATAAAATTTTAAGCGTAAATGGAGAACAAATTACTTCATGGACAAATTTTGTACAGAAAGTGCAAAATGCTGATGGAAAAATTTTAAAAATAGAATTTATCCGTGATAATGAACAGATGGCTACTTCTGTTGTGCCAAAATATGATGAACAAGCTAAGCGTGCTTTGATTGGGGTAACTGCGCCAGTTGATGTAAAAAGTGTAGGCTTTGGTGAATCAATTGCTTTAGCATTTGCTACAGTAGTAAATATTATTTACCAAATGTATAGTGGCCTTATTGGCATGATAACAGGTAGTGTTAGTGCAGAATTATCTGGCCCAGTGGGCGTAGCTCAAATGACTAGTCAAGCTGCACATTTAGGTTTAGTTCCATTATTACAATTTGCTGCATTATTGAGCTTGAACTTAGGAGTAATAAATTTATTGCCAATTCCTGCTTTAGATGGCGGACATTTTGTAGTTTTATTAGTAGAAGCAATTCGTGGTAAAGCTATTGAAGCTAAATATGTGAGAGTAGTGCAAATGGCAGGTATAATTTTATTATTATCCTTGATGTTCTTCGCTACAGCTCAAGATGTTGGTCGTTTATTTGGCTAAGAGTTAATAAATACAACATAAAAAGGTGTTGGATATAATGATAAAAAGAAAAATGACACGACAAATCAGTATTGGTGATGTAAAAATTGGTGGCGGTGCACCGATTTCTGTGCAATCTATGACTAATACTAAAACAACAGATACAAATGCTACAGTAGCACAGATTAAAGCATTAGTAGATGCTGGTTGTGATATTGTTCGTGTAGCTGTACCTGATATGTCAGCAGCTGAAAATATTTATAATATTAAAAATCAAGTCGATGTACCTTTAGTTGCAGATATTCATTTTGATTATCGTCTAGCTTTGAAAGCTATAGAACAAGGTATAGATGCACTTCGTATTAATCCTGGGAATATTGGCGATGAAGAACGTGTAAAAGCAGTAGTTGAAGCTGCAAAAATAAGAAATATTCCTATACGTATAGGTGTTAATGCAGGTTCACTTGATAAAAAATTGTTGGCAAAATATGGTAAAGTAACAGCAGAAGCGTTAGTTGAAAGTGCTTTAGAGCATATAAGAATTCTAGAAAAATTAAATTTCTATGATATTAAAATTTCACTAAAAGCACATGATGTACCATTGACGCTAGATGCTTATCGTTTGATGAGTGAAACAGTGGATTATCCACTTCATTTAGGCATAACAGAAGCCGGCACTGTAAATACAGGAATTATTAAATCCGCTGTAGGTATAGGTGCTTTACTTGCTGAAGGCATAGGCGATACATTCCGCATTTCTTTGACTGGTGATCCTGTAAATGAAGTAAAAGTAGCAAATGAAATTTTAAAAGCATTAGGTCTTAAAGAATATGGACCTACACTTATTTCGTGTCCTACTTGTGGTCGTTGTAATATTGATTTACCAAGTATTGCTGAAAAAGTAGAACAAAGATTGTCAGGCATAACAAAACCTATCAAAGTTGCTGTTATGGGTTGTGTTGTAAATGGCCCAGGTGAAGCCCGTGATGCTGATATTGGTATCGCTGGCGGTAAAGGTGAAGGATTAGTCTTCCATAAAGGTGAAGTTATAAATAAAGTACCTGAAGATAAATTAGTAGATGCTTTATTTGAAGAATTAGATAAACTTATAAAATAAAAAAGAAGCTGTAATAAAATTTTAGTTTTTAATTTTATTACAGCTTTTTTAGTGGCAAAGAAGATAATGAACATTTTTATTTTAGCTAAAGTATGATAGAATATATAAGTTAATTAATATTGAAAAGGGTTTTTCCCATATATTTTAGGAGGAATTTATAGTGCGTACATCTAAACTTTATGCGCCTACATTGCGTCAGACTCCAGCAGAAGCTGAAGTACCTAGTCATCAGCTAATGCTTAGAGCTGGTTTTATTCGTAAAGTGGCAGGTGGGGTTTATACATATTTGCCTCTTGCTTGGCGTACTTTACGCAAAATAGAACAAATTATTCGTGAAGAAATGGAAGCTAAAGACGGTCAAGAATTAGCTCTTCCAATTGTACAACCTGCTGAACTTTGGAAAGAAACTGGTCGTTGGGAAGTTTTTGGCGAAGAAATGTTCCGTTTAGTGGACAGACATAATCGTGAATTCTGCCTTGGACCAACACATGAAGAAATTATTACAGATTTAGTACGTAATGAAGTACGTTCTTATAAACAATTACCATTATTGTTATATCAAATTCAAAATAAATATCGTGATGAAATTCGTCCTCGTTTTGGTCTTATGCGTGGTCGTGAATTTATCATGAAAGATGCTTATTCTTTTGATAAAGATGAAGCAGGTCTTGATAAATCTTATAAAGATATGTATGATGCATATACAAATATCTTCAATCGTTGTGGTCTTACATTCCGCCCTGTAGAAGCTGATGGCGGTGCTATTGGTAATGCTACAACACATGAATTCACTGTATTAGCTGAAACAGGTGAATCTGATATCGTTTACTGTGAAAAATGCGATTATGCAGCAAACGCTGAAAAATCCGAATTAAAACCAATTGTTGCACCAGCTGAAGAAGAATTACCACTTGAAAAAGTAAATACTCCTGGTACAAAAACTATTGAAGCTGTAGCTGAATTTTTAAATACTCCAATTGAAAAAAATATCAAAGCTGTTATTTTCCAAAATGAAAAAGACCAAGTAATCTGTGCATTTGTTCGTGGAGACCATGAAGTAAATGATGTAAAATTACAAAATATTACAGGAGCAATCACATTAAAAATGGCAGAAGAGTCTGCTATTCGCGCTATTGGTGGTGTGCCTGGTTTCATGAGTCCAATCGGTCTTAGCAAAGATGCAATCGTGGTTGTTGATGCTACAGTAATGGAAATGCATAATGCTGTTTGCGGTGCAAATGAAGAAGATTGCCACTATAAAAATGCTAATCCAAAACGCGATTTCGGTGATGTAATCGTAGCTGATATTCGCCTTATTGCAGAAGGAGATCCATGTCCTCATTGTGGAGCACCAGTAAAAATGACTCATGGTATTGAAGTAGGACAAGTATTTAAACTTGGTATAAAATACAGTAAAGCACTTGGTGCTACTTTCCTTGATGAAAATGGTAGAGAAAAACCATTGATCATGGGTTGCTATGGTATCGGTGTTAGCCGTACAATGGCAGCTGCTATTGAACAATTCCATGATGATAATGGTATTATTTGGCCTGCATCTATTGCACCTTTTGAAGTGGTTATTGTACCTATCAACGCTAAAGATGAAGCTCAAATGCAGATTGCAGAAAAACTTTATGCTGATATGAAAAATGCTGGTATAGATGTACTTTTAGATGATAGAAAAGACAGAGCTGGCGTAAAATTTAAAGATGCTGATTTAATTGGCTATCCAGTACGTATTACTGTAAGCCCTAAACTTTTAGATGCTAATGAAGTAGAAATTAAAGTTCGCCGTGATGGTGCTACTTCTAATGTAAAAGTTGATGATTGTGCACAAACAGTAAAAGATATGCTTAAAAATCTATAATAAATTTTAAGTACGATATTATATAAAAAAGCACCTTAAAAGTTAGATTGTTTTTGACTTTTAAGGTGCTTTTGCTATTTTTATTATTTTTGAATTAATTTTGTTAAATAATCAGTTATTTCTTGCCAAAGATTAGGATTTGTATCTAGGACTTTACGTAATCGTTGAGGATATTTGCCATTTTTTTGATAAATTTCAATGATAAATTTTATAGCACAAATTAATTGTTCTTTATTTAAAGCAATATCAATATGTTGACCATATACAGGGCTATTTCCTAACAATCCACCGATATATATTTCAAATTTATGTGGTTTTTTAAATGACGGCATTATGCCAATATCTTGAGATTTTGCTTTGCCTAAGCTATTGATACAGCCAAACACACCAATTTTTAATTTTTTAGGTACGATTTGACCATAAAATAAATCATCTAATTCTGTTGCCAAAGCATGTACATCATATAAACCCTTAGTGCAAGTAGTACCTTTACAGCTGACGATAGCTCTAACTGTAGTCCCTGTACCACCTAAGCGCAGATTGTGTGATTTTATTTCAGTTAACATGCTCTCAATATTATCTGGGGAAATTTGTTCAATTTCTATAGTACCTCTAGATGTGGCAGTAATTTTACCATTGCCATATGTTGAAGCAATTTGGGCGATAGCTATTAATTCTTGAGCTGAAAATTCGCCACAATTACCTACAATTCTAGCTGTATAGAAATTATTTTTTTGATGGATTATACCTGCTGGTATCATTTTATTTCTCCTTTGTATTTATATATTGTTTAGTTTTTACCAATATTTATCCATTCAACAGCTTTAGAATATTTTTCAAGTTCAGGAATACTAAGTTCAATAGCACTATTTCTGCTACCACAAGCAGGATAGACTTTATCAAAGCGTTTTAAAGATTCATCAAGATATACTTTTACGCCATCTTTAGGAGCAAATGGACAAACTCCACCGATAGGAAAGCCAGTCATAGGTCCAACTTCATCAGCTTTGAGCATAGTAGCTTTTTTGTGAAATTTTTCTTTGAATTTATGGTTATCAATTCGCATATCACCAGCCATGACTACAAGAATAGCATCTTCATTTAATTTAAAAGACATAGTTTTGGCAATATGAGCTTCTTGGCAATTTAAAGCTTTAGCAGCTTCAGTTACTGTAGCACTAGAAACAGGAAATTCCATAATTTTATCTTCCATATTAAATTGTTTGAAATATGATTTTACTTTTTCTATGGACATAAAGATAGCTCCTTTTAAAAATAAAAGCCACTAACAAAAGTCAGTGGCTTTATTTTATAATATATTATTTTGCTTCGATAGCAGCATTTAAATCTTCGATGAGTTTATCGATATCGATGCCATGAGCGCCTGCACCTTGTTCGATGTTTTCAAAGTGAGCAGCAGCACAACCGAGGCAGCCCATACCAGCGTTTACGAATACTTCTACAGTTTCAGGATATTGGCTAACAACTTCCATAATACCCATTTCTTTAGTTATAGTCATGAAAAATATCTCCTTTATTTATGATTTATAGTGAAATTTGATAATTAATTTTATTCACATGGGAATTATATCATATTTTTTTTAGTTTTGGTATAAGTAAATAATATTTTTGTAAATAATCATAGAAAAATGATATGAATTTATTTTAAATTATTTTTAGTAAAGATTTTTCTCTGAATAGAAAAAAATACTATAAGTATATTTTATAAATATTATTTTTAGTGAAGAATAATAAAGATAGATAATTGATAAATTTTTTAGATAGCAGTACAATAAGACATTATAAAAAATAAAAAATGTGTTATGGGGATAAAGAGGGAGATTTTATGGAATTTGTAGCTTTTTATTTAGGTGATATCAATATTTACTGGTATGGCTTAATAATTGTCTTTGCATTATTAATAGGCTTAGGTATAAGTAAAATAATGTTTAAATTATATGGTGAAAAATTCAGCCCTATGTGGGATTTATTGATTTTTATAATTCCTGTGAGTTTGATATGTGCTAGAATTTTTTATGTAATTATACATTTAGATGCATATATGTCAAATATAGGTCAAATTTTTTGTATTTGGCAAGGTGGTCTATCTATTTATGGAGCATTATTGGGTTTTCTAGCAACAAGTATAGTTTTTTTGCGCAAATATGGTTATAATTTATGGTTGTGGTTTGATTTGATGATACCTTCAATTTTGTTTGGTTTGATTATTTTGCAATTGGCAAACTTTATGATGCAATTTTCATTGGGAACTCCGCTAGGTTTAGATATTCCTAATGACCATAGTTTAGCTGAATATGTAGAATATAGGTATCGTCCAACAGGCTTTGAAGCATATCAATATTTTCAGCCAGTAGCTTTATATCAGGCTTTTACTTATAGTATAGTATTTATAATTTCTGTCTTGTGTTTACTTATAAATAGAAAATATAAATTTTTAGCTGAAGGCACAGTTTTTTTATTTAGTGTTATTTTGATGGCTATTATTAGATTTGGTATTGGCTTTATGTATTTTAGTGTTAATAAAGATATGTTATTATATCCAATGCAGTGGATAGCATTGACTGTGATGATAGCGACTGTATTTATATATGTAGTAAAACGTTTTCAACATGATTGAGTGTTTATTTTAAGATGAAAGAGAGAAGATAGGTGTGTTTAAACAAAAAATATATACAAAAATAATATTATTTATTATGTTAGTTTGTTTGCCTTTAGTTTTATCAAGCCCTAAAGTAATGCCTGTATCAGCAGCAGAAAATGAAGAAGATATTCCAATTACTATATTAAATTATCATAAGGTTGATAATATGAATATAGCTTTATCAGTATTACCGGAAGATTTTGACCGACAAATGGCTTATTTAAAAGAAAATGGTTATAATACCATAAATACTGACCAATTATACGATTATATGGTAAATGGAGCAGAGCTTCCCGAAAATCCTATCATGATTACTTTTGATGATGGTTATGAAGATAATTATCAAAATGCGTATCCAATTTTGAAAAAATATGGTTTTACAGGCACTATTTTTGTAATTACAGATTTTGTTAGCAATCAACCTAATTATTTAACTTGGGAACAAATAAAAGAAATGAAAGCAAATGGCATGGATTTTCAATCGCATACAGCTAGTCATAAATCTATGACAGAGCTTACAGAAGCGCAGTTAAAAGATGAACTTACAAAATCTAAACAAACATTAGATACGCAATTAAATCAAGACACAAAATTTATGGCTTATCCTACAGGCACATATAATTTATATATTGCCAAATTAGTTAATGACGCAGGTTATCGTGGCGCATTTACGATAAAATATGGTAATGTGGATAGAGCAAGTAATATTTATGCTTTAGAAAGAGTACCTATTTTCCATACAGAAAATACATTTTTATCTTTTTATGAACGCATGCATTATGTACCAGTATTTGAACGATTGGGTTGGTATAAGAGTTAATCGAATTTGCTATTGAAATAAATTTTGATGACTGTTACAATTATACTTGTATAAATATGATTATTTTATAAAATGAGAGGGGTTTCATTGGTGGAATTTGAACATATTAGTGTTCTACCAGAAGAAGTAATAGCAGGGCTTGCTATTAAACCTGATGGTATATATGTGGATTGTACTTTAGGTGGAGCAGGTCATTCATCAAGAATTGCAAGTCAATTAAATGAAAATGGTCATTTAATTGGTATTGACCAAGATGAAGATGCTATAAAAGTTGCAACTGAGAGATTAAAACAATATCAATGTAAAATAGATATTGTGCATAGTAATTTTAAAAATTTAGAAGCCATATTAAATGATTTAAATATAGAATATATTGATGGAATTTTATTTGATTTAGGTGTTTCCTCATATCAATTAGATGAAGCAGATAGAGGTTTTTCTTATATGCAAGATGCACCACTTGATATGCGCATGGATAAAACACAAGATTTTTCTGCATATAATGTGGTTAATGAATATGATGAGGAACAATTAAATCATATTTTTAAAACATATGGTGAAGAACGTTGGAGCAAACGTATAGCTGAGTTTATTGTAAAATATCGTCAAGAAAAGAAAATAGAAACTACAGGCGAATTAGTGGATATTATTCGCCGTGCTATACCAGCCGCTGTGCGAAAAAAAGCAACGGGTCATCCAGCAAAACGCATTTTTCAGGCTATTCGTATAGAAGTAAATAATGAATTAGGAATTTTAGAAAATACTTTTAAAACAGCAGTAAAACATTTAAATAAGGGTGGGAAAATAGCAGTAATAACTTTTCACTCTTTAGAAGATCGCATAACAAAGAATGTTTTTAAAGAGTTATCTCGTGGGTGCATTTGTCCACCGCATTTACCAATTTGTGTATGTAATCATAAGCCTGAGATAAAGCTTTGCAGTAAAGCTATAAAGCCATCAAAATATGAGATGGACGATAATTCACGTTCTAAAAGTGCAAAATTGAGAGTAGCAGAGAAGTTATAATCTTAGGAGGATTTTATTATGTTAGCGCAACGCAAAATTGTTTATGACGAAAGTCAAAAAAATTATAAACAGATGAAAACTAAAAAATTAGTAAAAGTAGAACAGGCAAAAAATGTAAATGTAAATAATGCGTTGCGTTCAAGATGTATTATTTTATTTGTGGTTGTTATAGCTTTAGCAGGATTTTTTATATTGCGTAGTGGTGTAGCTGCTAGCAATGCTTATTATTTAAATCAATTAAAAAATCAATCTACAGTATTAGAAGCAGAAAATTCTCGTCTTCATTTAGAAATAGCACATTTAAAATCACCAGAAAGAATACAATCTATTGCTACACAAGAATTAGGAATGATAGTACCGGATAAGTTTTTCTTTTCAACTAAAAATTGATTATCAATTAAGCCATAAATTTCTTAAACAAATTTTTATTTTAAGATTTTATGGCTTAATTTTTTGTAGTATACATATATAAATAAGTGAGCTATAATATAGTTTGATTTTAGATTGCTAAAAGATATAAAAAGCAAATTCAGGAGGGTTTCCAATGACCATTGAACAACTAGTGTCAGTATTAAATAATGTAGAAGTAAAAGGAGATGTGAATAAAGAAATTGAGTTTATAACTCATGATTCACGTCGTGTGAGAAAAAACACTTTATTCGTATGTATCTGTGGTACTAGGGTAGATGGTAATAAATTTATTCCTCAAGCTATAGAAGCTGGAGCTTGTGCGATTATGACTGAAAAAGATGTAGAAGTTCCTGCAGATATTACAGTTATAAAAGTGCCAAATATGCGTGAAGCAATGGAACTTGCTGTACCATATTTTTATGATTATCCAGGTAAAAAAATGCGTATGATTGGTGTTACAGGAACAAATGGTAAAACAAGTAGCACATATATGCTTCGCGATATTTTGCGTAAAGCAGGATATAAAGTGGGCGTCATTGGCACAATTAAAATCATGATTGAAGATGAAGAGATGCCAATTCATAATACAACACCAGATGTGATTGACCTTCAAGAAATCTTAGATAAAATGTATAAGCAAAATATCGATTATGTAGTTATGGAAGTATCTTCACATGCTTTAGATATGAATCGTATTGCAGGTTGTGAATATGATACTGCAATGTTTACAAATCTTACTCAAGACCATTTAGATTATCATAAAACTATGGAAAATTATGCTCTAGCTAAGGCAAAATTATTTGATAGTTTATCTGCACCAAATTTAGTGAAGTCTAATAAAAATGCTGTAATTAATTTAGATGATGAACTTGGCAGTAAAACAATGATTGAGCATACAAAATGCAATTTAATAACTTATGGTATTAAAAATGATGCTGTATTAAAAGCTGAAAATGTAGAAATAAAAGCATCTGGTGCTTCTTTTGATGTAAAATACAAAGATGATTGCGTTCATTTTGATTTAAAAGTTACAGGTATGTTCAATGTTTATAATATTTTAGGTGTAATTGGCGTAGCTTTAGCTGAAAAAATTTCTTTTGATTTAATCAAAGAAACTCTTGAAGCATTTGAAGCTGTAGCAGGACGCTTTGAACTTGTACGTCAAGGTCAAGATTTCAGTGTAATTGTCGATTATGCACATACTCCAGATGGTTTAGAAAACGTTTTAAAAACAGCACGTGAAATCGCTAAAAAACGTTTGATTGTAGTATTTGGTTGTGGTGGTGATCGTGATAGAACAAAACGTCCTATTATGGGTCGTATTGCAGCACAGCTTGCTGATGTGGTAATTGCAACTTCTGATAATCCAAGAACAGAAGATCCAGAATTTATTTTATCTGAAGTAGAAGCTGGTGTACTTCCTGCGCTTCATGGCAATTTCCATGAAAAAATCACAGATAGAAGAACAGCTATTTTCAGAGCTATTGAACTTGCGCAAAAAGATGATATCGTACTTATTGCGGGTAAAGGTCATGAAAATTATCAGATTTTGAAAACAGGAACTATTCATTTTGATGATAAAGAAGTAGCTATTGAAGCAATTAGGGGGAAGATTAATGGCTAATTATCAATTTTCATTAACACAAGTAATGCAAGCTACAAATGCTATCTTAAAAAAATTGACTTCAGCTTCAGTTTTTGGCGGTGTAACAACTGATACTAGAAAAATTGAAGAAGGAATGTTATTTATTGCCTTAAAAGGTGAAAATTTTGATGGGCATGATTTTATTGCTGATGCTGCTAAAAAAGGAGCAATTGGGGCTATTGTAAATAAAGATTATGATATTTCCTTGATTGAAGATATTGATATAGATATTTTAGCTGTAGATGATACATTAAAAGCATATCAAGATTTAGCTCATTTTTGGCGTAAGAAATTCAATATTCCTGTAATAGCAATAACTGGTTCTAATGGTAAAACTACTACAAAAGATTTAACAGCTGCTGTATTATCAGGAAAATATAATGTATTGAAAACACAGGCTAATTTTAATAATGAAATTGGACTTCCTATGACTTTATTGCAATTAGATGGAAGTTATGATGTAGCTGTTGTGGAAATGGGTATGCGAGGATTAGGTCAAATTAAAGAATTGACTGATATCGCTAAACCTACAATGGGTGTAATCACTAATGTAGGCGAAACTCATATGGAACTTTTAGGCTCTATGGAAAATATAGCTAAGGCTAAAGGTGAAATGGCACAAGCTATTGAAATCAATGGAAATGTTATTTTAAATGCTGATGATGAATTTGTTTCTAAAATGAATAGATTGACAAAAGCTCACGCAATTTATTTTGGTATCAATCATGCAGGCGATATCAAGGCTTTTGATATCAAAACTGTAAATGATGGCAAAACAGAATTTGACGCAATTGTTGGCGATAAAGTAGCTCATTTTACATTGAATATGATAGGTATACACAATGTTTATAATTGTTTAGCTGCTTTAGCTGTAGGTTATGCTTGTGGACTTACTGTTGAGGAAATGCAAAAAGGATTAGCTACATTTAAACCAACTGCTATGCGTTTTGAATATAAAAGATTAGCTGATTTTAATTTAATAAATGATGCGTATAATGCAAGTCCAATGTCTACAAAAGCAGCTTTAGAAAATTTAACTAAAGTAGCTAAGAAACGTAAAATTTTAGTAATGGGTGATATGTTTGAATTAGGTAGTGTAGAACAAAAAGCTCATGAAGATATTGGTTTATTAGCTGGTAAATTAGGTGTGGATATTGTAATCACTAGAGGCACATTGACAAAATTCACAGCTGAAGCTGCAAAAAAAGTAGGGGTAGCAAAAGTTTTTGAATGTGCAAGTCATGAAGAAGCAGTAGATGTATTGAAAAAAGAATTACAAAAAGAAGATACTGTTTTATTTAAGGGCTCTCATGGTATGCATATGGAAAAAATAATTGAGTTATTGGAGAAAGAATATAAATGATAGAAGCATTTAATTTAAATATGATATGGGCAGCAGTAGCTGCTGCCCTTGTAGTTTTGACAGTAGGACCATTTTTAATTCCGGAACTACATAAATTAAAATTTGGTCAAAGCATTCGTGAAGAAGGACCAAAAAGTCATCAAGCAAAATCAGGAACACCAACTATGGGTGGTATTATGATTGTTGGTGGTATTACTATTGCAACTTTAATTTTTGCAGATTTTACTATAGAAGTGGCTTTAGCTTTATTTGTAATGTTAGGTCATTTTGTTTTAGGATTTTTAGATGATTATATAAAAGTTGTTTTAAAACGTAATTTAGGTTTAAAAGCTAAACAAAAATTACTAGGACAATTTATTATTGCAATTATTGTAACTTATATTGGTATAAATTATACAGGACTTACTCAAGATGTTTGGATACCATTTATTGGACAAACTTATGATATTGGTTGGTTTTATTATGTTTTAGTAATTGGTGTGCTTATTGGTACTACAAATGCTGTAAATTTAACTGATGGTTTAGATGGCTTAGCATCTGGTGCTATGGCTGTAGCTTCATTAGGTTTTGCTGCTGTTTGTTTATATTTCAATAAAGCAAATTTAGCGATTTATAGTTTTGCTTGTTTCGGTGCATGTGTAGCTTTCTTGAAATTCAATTACCATCCAGCAAAAGTATTCATGGGTGATACTGGTTCCCTTGCTCTAGGTGGTGTTTTAGCTGGTCTTGGAATTTTGACAAAGACAGAATTGTTATTGATTATCTTAGGTGGATTATTTGTAATCGAAACTTTATCTGTAATCATTCAGGTAACATCTTTTAAAACTACAGGTAAACGCGTATTTTTAATGAGTCCAATTCATCATCATTTTGAATTAAAAGGTTGGTCAGAAACTCGTGTAGTTATGACTTTTTGGTTTGCTGAATTTGTTTTTTGTATTTTAGCTTTATTGACTTTACATTATAGTTAACACTGATTAATATTTAGATAGAGCTAGGTTTCTTTCATTTATTTCTTACGTATAAAAGAAATAAATTTAAAGATTTTAGGAGGTTTTTTTAATGGATTTGAGCAATAAGAAGGTTATTGTAATCGGTGCAGGCATTAGCGGTTTTGCAGCAGCTAAACTTGCTAAAAAACTAGGAGCAGATGTTATTTTAAGTGATGCTAATGAAAAACTAGGTGAAAAGCACGATTTAACTGAGCTTACTGCTTTAGATATAAAAGTAGTTTTAGGAAAACAAACAGAAGCTTTATTTGAAGGCTCAGATTTAGTGATTATTTCTCCAGCTGTACCAAGACATTTACCACTTTTTGAAAAAGTAGCTGAAAAGGTAAAAATTATTAGTGAGGTAGAGTTTGCTTATAAATTAGCTAAAGCTCCTATTTTTGCTGTTACAGGTACAAATGGTAAGACTACAACTACTATGCTTTTAGGCGAATTGATGAAGACTATTTATGGTGAAGATAATGTTGGTGTGGGTGGTAATATTGGTACACCACTTTGTGAAGAATGTTATCGCATTGGCGAAAATGGTTGTATTGTAGCAGAAATATCCAGTTATCAGATGGAAGCTTCTAGTGATTTTGCAACAAAAGGTGCAGCTATATTAAATGTAACTCCTGACCATTTGGCTCGTCATAAAACTATGGAAGTTTATCAAGCTGAAAAAGAAAAAGTATTTGCTCATCATACAGAAGAAAATTTCTTAGTTTTAAATTATGATGATGTACATACTCGTGATATGGCAAACAGAGCCAAAAGTACAATCTGCTTTTTCAGTAGTTCCCAAGAATTAGAAGAAGGGGCTTTTGTAAAAGATAATCAACTTGTTATTCGTTGGAAAGGTTTAATGCATGTTATTTGTAATGTAGATGATATGCAAATCAAAGGTAGCCATAATATAGAAAATGCTTTAGCAGCTTTAAGCTTAGCCTTTTTGGCAGGTGGCGATACTATAAAAATGGCAGAAGCTTTGAAAGCCTTTGCTCCAGTAGAACATCGTATTGAACCTGTTAAAACTATTGATGGAGTAACTTATTATAATGACTCTAAGGCAACAAATCCAGAAGCTGCCAATAAAGCAATTGCAACATTCCCACATATAATTTTGATAGCAGGTGGCGATGATAAAAATACTCCACTTGATGAATTTTATGCTTTAGTAAATGAACGTGTGGATAATTTAATTTTAGTTGGCGATGCTACAAAACGTTTTAAAGAAGAAGCTTTAAAACATAATTATCCAGAAGATAAGATTTATGAAGCAGGATATTCTATGCAAGAAGCAGTAAATTATGCTCATAAAATAGCCAAAGTTCCACAAGTAGTATTATTATCACCAGCATGTGCAAGTTTTGATATGTATGAAGGTTATGAAGCTCGTGGTCGTGATTTTAAACGTTTAGTTAATGAATTGAAATAAGTTTAAATAGAGAAAGTGAGAAAATAGTATGAGGATAATTGTATCTGGCGGTGGCACAGGAGGACATATTTATCCAGCAATTACATTGATAAATAATATAAAAAAATTAGTGCCAAATGCAGAATTTCTCTATGTAGGTACTAAAAAGGGTTTGGAAGCGGATATTATTCCACGTGAACAAATTCCTTTTGTTACCTTAGATATAAGTGGTTTTGAACGTCATTTGACTATGAAAAATTTTGTAGTAGCAGGTAAGGCGTTAAAAGCTGTAATGAAGGCTAGAAATATAGTTAAAAACTTTAAACCAGATGTGGCTATTGGAACGGGTGGATATGTATGTGGACCTATTTTGATGGCTGCAAGTTTGATGGGAATACCAGCTTTGATACAAGAACAAAATGCTATTCCAGGTGTTACTAATAAAATTTTAGCAAGATTTGTAGATAAAATAGCAGTAGGATATAAACGAGCTTTAAGTTATTTCCCTGAAAATAAAGTAGTATTCACAGGCAATCCTATTCGTGATGACATTTTGTTGAGTACAAGAAATGAAGGTTTAATGGAATTTTCATTAGATACTACGAAAAAAACTATTTTAATATCTGGTGGAAGTCGTGGTGCGCATAGCATTAATAAAGCTATGCTTGAAGTTCATAAACATTTTGCCAATAATTATCGTGTGCAGATTATGCATGTTACAGGTAAAAATGAATATGATTTTGTAAAAAATGGCTTAGCTGATTTAGGTGTTAATTTAGATAAAGTAGATAATTTAGCTGTTTATCCATATTTGTATGATATGCCAAAAGCATTAGCAGCTACAGATATAGCTGTTTTTAGAGCTGGGGCTACAAGTTTAGCAGAGCTTACAGCAAGAGGTGTACCAGCAGTATTAATACCATATCCATTTGCAGCAGAAAATCATCAAGAATTTAATGCTCGTGAATTAGAAAAAAATGGAGCTGCTAAAGTTATCTTAAATCGTGAACTTACAGGCGAAAAATTGATAAATGTATTAGAAGAAATGCTTGCTAGTGAAAATCGTCTACAAGAAATGGTAGAAGCTAGCCGTAATATGGGAAAACCTAGTGCTGCTTTAGCTATTGCTGAAATGGTAGTGGATTTGGCTAAAAAAACAAATTATTGATTGTGAGAGGTGTACTTGAAAAGTGCTTGAAGGTATAAAAAAATTACATTTTGTTGGCATTGGTGGCGTAGGTATGAGTGCCATTGCTGAAGTAATGTTAGATAAAGGATATGAAATATCTGGTTCTGATTTGAGTGAATCAGCGGTAGTAAAACATTTAAAAGCAAAAGGTGCTACAATTTATAAAGGTCATGATGCTTTGAATGTAGAAGGTAAAGAAGCATTAGTTTTATCTTCTGCAATACATCAAGATAATCCTGAACTTGTAGCTGCTAAAGCTAAAGGTTTAAAATTATTTCATCGTTCCGATATTTTAGCTTATCTATTAAATGATGCTAAAGGAATAGCAGTAGCAGGTGCTCATGGAAAAACAACTACATCTTCTATGATCAGTGTAGTTTTAGAACATGCAAAAGTTGACCCTACAATTTTAATTGGTGGTTTTGTAGATTATTTAAAAGGCAATGCAAAACTTGGTAAATCTGATTATTTAGTAGCTGAAGCTGATGAAAGTGATGGCTCTTTCTTGAAGTTCTATCCTAAAATTGCAGTTGTTACTAATATTGAAGATGACCATATGGATCATTATGGTTCTATGGAAAATATCATCAAAGCATTTATCCAATTTGTACAGAATTTAGATAAAGAAACAGGTCTTGCTGTATTATGCTTTGATAATGAAAATATTAGAAATATAGCAGATAAAGTGGATAGAAAATATATTTCTTATGCTTTAGATCATGATGCTGATTATATGGCAAAAGATATTAAAATAGATGGACCACATACAAGCTTTACTGTTATTTATAAAGGTGAAGTTTTAGGAGATGTAGCTCTTAATATTCCAGGCAAACATAATGTATTAAATGCATTAGCTACAATTGCAGTATGTCATCATATGGGATTGAGCATAGAAGAAATAGCAGAAGGATTTAAAGTTTTTTCTGGTACAAAACGTCGTTTCCAAACAAAATTTAGAAATGAAAATGTTTGGATTGTAGATGATTATGCACATCATCCAACTGAAATTCAAACAACTATAAAAGCTGCTAAACAGACAAATCCAAAACGTTTAATAGTAGCTTTCCAGCCACATCGTTATAGCAGAACACAATTATTGCAAAAAGAATTTGGTTCTTGTTTTGTAGGTGCAGATGTATTGGTGTTAACTGATATTTATGCAGCAAGTGAAGACCCTATCGAAGGAATTTCAGGTAAAACTATTGTAGATGAAGTAAAAAAACAAACAGGTGTAGACGCTGTTTACATTGAAAAATTAGAAGATATTGCACCATGGCTTAAAGAAAATATTCAAGCTGGAGATTTAATCATTACTATGGGTGCAGGTAATATCTATACTGTTGGTGAAAGTTTAGCTCAAAGTTTATAATTGTGAGGAATAGAAAATGAATTTTAAAAAGATTGTTGTCTTGATGGGTGGCCCATCTAGTGAAGCAGAAATTTCTAGATTAACTGGTACAGCTATTTTAAATGCTTTACAAGAAAAAGGTTATAATGTAGTAGGCATGGAATTTGTGCCAAAAACATTAGTGGAAGATATCAAAGAAAGTGGCTGTGATATTGTATTTAATGCTGTTCATGGTAAATATGGTGAAGATGGCAGAATTGCAGCAGTACTTGAAATGATTGATATGCCATATACAAGTTGTAGCGTTTTATCCAGTGCGATAACAATGGATAAAGTAGCAAGTAAACATCTTTTCCGTTCTACAGGAATTTCTACACCAAATTGCCTTATTTATCGTAAAACAGATACTGATAGAAATTTAGTAGAAGAAATTGCTGGTAAATTCTCTATGCCAGTAGTTGTAAAAGCAGCTTCACAAGGTTCTAGTATTGGTGTAGAGATTGTAGAGAAAAAAGAAGATTTACAAAAAGCAATTGATGCATGTTTTGAATATGATGATGCTATTCTAGTTGAAGAATTCATCAAAGGTAGAGAATTATCTATTCCTGTTTATGGAAATAAAGAAAAGAAAGCTTTACCAATTATCGAAATAACTACTAATTCTGGTAGATATGATTATAAGAGCAAATATACAAAAGGTGAATCTTTCCACATTATTCCAGCACCACTTAGCGAAGAATTAACAGCTAAAATTCAAAAATTATGTATTGATGCATGTACAGTAGCTGATTGCCGTGGTGTTGTACGTGTAGATGTTATGCTCAGCGAAGAAAATATTCCATATGTATTGGAAATAAATTCAGTTCCAGGTATGACACAGACATCTTTAGTTCCAGATGCAGCAAATCATGTAGGCATCTCTTTTGGTGAATTATGTGAAATGATTTTGCAGATGGCTATAGAAGAAAAATAAGGAATAATTTATGACAAAAAAGCAAGTTAAATCAAAAAGATTAATTGCAGCTAAAAATTTAAAAAGAGGCCTAATAGGCCTCTTTGCTATACTAGCAATTATATTTATAATTAACTCGCCTATATTGAAAATAGGTTATGTAAAAGTTACAGGTAATTCTTATTTACCTAGAGAAGATGTTTTGCAGATTGCACGAATAACAGAACCTATAAATATTTTTTCTGTACAAACAGATGTTATTCAAAATTATTTACAAAACGATTTACGCATAGATACAGCTAAAGTTTGGCGAGATTTTCCGAACTGTTTAAATATAGAAATTGTAGAAAGATTACCACTTGCAGTTATGAATTGCAGTTATGGTTATGTTGATTTAGATAAAAATAGTGTGATAATTGACACATATAAAGATCCTAAAAAGATACAAAAGCCAGTGATAGTAGGCATTTCTTTAGATGATGTATATACTGGTGATAAAGTTGAAAATGAAGTAGTAAATAAGGTTTTAAGCTATTTAGGTTATTTAAAACCAGAAGTATTACAACAGATTATACAAATAAATATTGCTGATGCAAATACTATTGAAGCTTATACCCTAAAAGGAACAAAAATTATTTTAGGTAATATAGAAGATCCAGAGGATTTAGCAAATAAAACAAATGAATTTTTTTATGATGTAAAGACAACAACTATACCAGTTGAATACATTGATTTTAGTTATGCTCGACCAGTATTAAAAATAAAGCAATGAGGCTAAATAATGATTAGAGATAAAAAATTTTATTCGATAATTTTTATATGCTTTTTATTGGGATTTATGATATCTGTTCAAGTAAGGACGGCTCAAGAGAATGTGAAGACATCTACTCAATATCAACGAATAGAAAAATTATCTGATATGTTATTGCGTACGGAACAAGAACGTGATGAATTAAAAGCAGAAATTGTTAGATTGAAAGAAGATGGAAATTTGCGAAAAGAATTTCCTGAAAGGATAAATTTTTTAGCAGGAACAACAGCAGTCAAAGGCCCAGGTGTAATAGTATCTATTGAAGATAGCAAAAAAATCATATCAAATTCAGATAATACGAATTTATATATAATTCATGATGAAGATATCTTAAAAGTAATTAATGAATTAAGAGCTGCGGGGGCAGAAGCAATCTCATTGAATGATCAAAGACTGATATCAACTTCAGAAATTCGCTGTGCAGGTCCTACTATTTCAGTAAATAACACAAGAGTAGCAGCTCCATTTGTAATAAAGGCTATAGGTAATGCCAAAAGTATGGAAGATGCTATAAAAATGCGTGGTGGAGTAGCTGAAACTTTGAGTGTATGGGGAATACAAGTGGATATAAAAAAGGATAATAATATAGTTATTCCTGCATATAAGGGTGCAACAGAATTTAAATATGTAACATCTATATCTCAATGAGTTTTATGTAGGGGATTTTTATGAAAAATGTAGTTATTTTATGTGTGATAGCAGGTTTATTAGGTGGCAGTATAGGATACATAGTGCCAGTTGTTATTCCTACAGAATATAATAAATTATTTTCAGTGGCTATATTAGCTGGGATAGAATCTGTTTGTAGTGCTATTAAATTAATAATGAGAGATAAATTTAAAGGCAATATTTTTATTATAACTTTTTTTGCAAATGTAATTATTGCTGTATTATTTGTGTTTATTGGAGATAGTTTAGGATTAGATTTATATTATGTAATTTTATTAGCATTAGGTTTTAAATTATTACAGGATTTAGATGTAGTTAAAACATATATATTTACTAAATGAAATAAGTCTCTTGATACAAGATAATAGTTAAATAAAATATTTAAGCTATTAAACTGTTGTATTGAGAGCTTTTTTATTATATATTAGAATATATTGGTAGGGTTTTAATAAAGTAATTATTGACAAAATAACAAATAAGATATTGGCTAAACATGTTTTTTGTTATATAATTAGTTATTAAGTGTAATATTTTTTAATTTTATAAGTAATTGAAAGAATAATTAACACATAAAATTACAGGATTGTAAATATAAAATTTTAGTAGAACTAATTTAAAATTAAAAAAAGCTTATGAGAATAGAGAACTGGGGGTTACAGTGGTGTTTGAGTTTGATCAGGAACAAGAAATGGAGCCGATTGCGAAAATAAAAGTAGTTGGTGTTGGTGGTGGCGGTAATAATGCCGTAAATAGAATGATTGCTTCTGGTTTAAAGGGAGTAGAATTTATTGCGATAAATACAGATGCACAAGCATTAGTACATGCTATGGCACAAAATCGCATGCAGATTGGTGAAAAATTAACTCGTGGTTTAGGTGCAGGTGCTAGACCAGAGATTGGTGAAAAAGCTGCTCAAGAAAATCGCGATGATATCATAAAAGCATTACAAGGTGCAGATATGATTTTCGTAACTGCTGGTATGGGCGGTGGTACAGGTACAGGTGGTGCTCCAATCGTAGCTGAATGTGCTAGAGAAGTTGGCGCTCTTACTGTAGGTGTAGTTACTAGACCATTTACTTTTGAAGGTAAAAAACGTTTGAAACAAGCAGAAGCTGGTATTGCAAATTTAAAAGCAAATGTAGATACTTTGATTACAATTCCAAATGATAGATTGTTGGATATTATTGATAAGAAAACTTCAATGGTAGACGCTTTCCGCATAGCAGACGATGTTCTTCGTCAAGGTGTACAAGGTATTTCCGACTTGATTGCTGTTCCAGGTCTTATCAATCTTGACTTTGCCGACGTAAAAACAATTATGAGTAACGCAGGTTCTGCACTCATGGGTATAGGTGAAGGTCAAGGTGATAATGCAGCTATTGATGCAGCTAAAATTGCAGTAAATAGCCCATTGTTAGAAACTTCCATTCAGGGCGCAAAAGGTGTGTTATATAATATTACTGGTGGTCCAAATTTAGGCTTAGCACAAGTAAATGAAGCTTCAAGAATTATCTCTGAAGCTGCTCATGAAGATGCAAATATTATTTTTGGTACAGCAATAGATGAAACTCTTGATGATACTGTAAGAATAACTGTTATAGCTACAGGATTTGACGAAAATGCTGATGAAGGTGTACCTGAATTTCCTTCAGTACCAAAACAGCCAGCAGTAGAAGAAGTGGGAATGGGCTTCCCAGATCTTCCACCATGGATGAGACATAGTAGTAAATAAGGTTATTAACAGGCAATCATGACATTGATTGCCTGTTTTTTGCTCAACAAAGAAATAATTTCAACAGGAAGTGAAAGTATGCGACGATATATACCTTTATTGATAATTGGGTTATGTATTGTATTTATGGTATTAGCGACTTTACTTTATACAACACAAAGTGTTGGCAAAAAAGAACAAGCCAATAAATTTATACCTGTAACTAAAACTTTAACAGTATATACTACAATTCCTGTAGAGATGGCTTCGATTATTGCTAGTGAATATCAAAAAGATGCTAATATTCAAGTTAATTTTATTCCTATAGCAAAAGAGGATTTAATAAATAATTTTCAAAAAAATAATGCAAAAGATGTTGATATGGTCTTAGCAGATTCAACAGTTTTAGAAGAATTAAAAAGTTTAAATGCATTAACGAGCAATATATCTGAAGAAGAAGATATTGTAAAAGAGCGATTTAAAGATAATAATAATTCTTGGATTGGTGTATGGTATGACCCTATTGTTTTTTGTTATAATTTAGATTATGTGAAAAATAATTGGCAAATTCCTTTGACTTGGAATGATTTAGCACAGAATAATAATATAAAAATAGCTATGACAGATTTTATGGTGGCTTCAGCTGCTGCAAATGTATTGTATTCGTTAAGTCAAGATAAAAATATAGATAATACTATGTTGTTGATGCAACAAATTCATGCTAAAGTAGTGCGTTATGCTAAATATTTATCCACTCCAATACGTATGGTTGGTATGGGAGAGGCTGATGTTGCTATAGCAGTACAAAGTGAAACGTTGCGATATATAAATGATAATTATCCTATAAGCATCATTTATCCAAAAGATGGGACTGCATACCAATTGACAGCTGTAGGCATCGTTAAAGATAGTAATCAACAAGTAGAGGCAAATAATTTTATCAAATGGTTATTAGGTGATGATATTCAAATCAGCTTACAAAAAAATCGTTATTATTATGTACCAACAAATTACACATCTTTGACCTATAAAGAATTTGCAGGGAAGAATATAAGATTTTTAGAAAAGAATACTATTTTTGATGAAAATGCAAAAAAAGCTATTTTAGATGAATGGGTAACAAATGTGCGTTTAAAAAATTAAAGTAATTGGAGTTTAAACTCAGGAGGAGAAATTATGTTAAAAGCCGGTTTTATAAGTTTAGGTTGTTCTAAAAACCTAGTAGATACAGAAGTTATGCTAGGTATTTTAGCCAAAAATAATATTGAGATCACAGCTGAACCAGCAAAGGCAGATATTTTAATTGTAAATACATGTACTTTTATTCAATCTGCTAAAGAAGAATCTATCACAACTATTTTGAATATGGCAGAATATAAACAAGAAGGCAAAGGAAAATGTCGTTCTCTGATTATTGCTGGTTGTATGGGTCAGCGTTATGGTCAAGAATTATTAGAAGAATTTCCAGAAGTAGATGCTATCGTTGGCACTGGTGCATGGAGCCGTATTATGGAAGCTGTTGAAGCTACTATTCAAGAAAGAAAACGTGTATTGATTACAGGTGAATCTAAAGAAATTTACACTGCTTCAACACCACGTATTTTTACTACTCCATTTTATAGTGCATATATTAAAATTGCCGAAGGCTGTAATCATCGTTGTGCCTATTGTGCTATTCCATATGTACGTGGTAATTATCGTAGCCGTACTATTGAGGATATTAAGCAGGAAGTTGAAGCTTTAGCTGAAAAAGGTGTAAAAGAATTTAATATTATTGCGCAAGATACAACTTATTATGGTAGAGATATCTATGGAAAACCATCTTTAGTGGAATTATTAAAAGAATTAGTTAAAATTGAGAAAGTAAAATGGTTGCGTATACAATACGCTTATCCACATACATTTACAGATGAATTAATCGATTTGATTGCTAGTGAAGATAAAATCTGTAATTATGTAGATTTACCATTACAACATGCTCATAATGATGTATTAAAACGTATGCGTCGCAGTGATACAAAAGAAAGTGTAGAAGCATTATTAGCTAAATTGCGTGAACGTATTCCAGGTGTTGTAATTCGTTCTAGCTTTATTGTTGGTTTCCCTGGAGAAACAGATTCTCAATATACTACACTTCGCAATTTTGTAGAAAAACAGCGTTTTGATAAAGTAGGTATTTTCTCTTATTCTCGTGAAGAAGGAACACCTGCTTATGATATGCCAAATCAAGTTGATGAAAATATCATGCAAGAACGTTATCATGATTTAATGAGTCTTCAAAGTAAAATTTCTGAAACTATCAATATTGAGATGGAAGGTAAAGTCCTTGATGTATTGATTGAAGGTCGCGATGATGAGCAACATATGGCATATGGTCGTTCTTATCGTGAAGCTCCAGATGTAGATGGTCAAGTATTTATCGAAGGTGATGATATCAGTCAGCCAGGCGATATTGTTAAAGTTAGAATTTTACAAGGCTTTGATTATGATGTAGTGGGTGAACGCGTAGACGCGTAAATAATTTAATTGGAGATGAGTTTTAGATGATAGTAGAAATCGTAACTACAGGTAGTGAATTGTTATTAGGTCAAGTAATCAATACAAATGTAGCTTATATGTCAGCTCGTCTTAATGAATTAGGTTTTGATGTAGTATATCAAACAACTGTTGGAGATAATCATGATCGCATGAAAGCAGTATTAGAGCATGCATTATCTAGAGCAGATATCGTCATAACTTCTGGTGGCTTAGGGCCAACACAAGGCGATATAACAAAAGAAGTGTCAGCAGAAATTTTTGGACGTAAATTAAAAATTCATGCTGAAAGTAAACGACGCATGGACGAACATTTTTCCAAAAGACATGTTGTTTGGACTGAAAATAATTTGCGTCAAGTAACACTTCCAGAAGGTGCTGAAGTATTTTTAAATTATAATGGCATAGCTTCTGGTGTTGTCTTAGAAAATAATGGTAAATATTTAATTAATTTGCCAGGTCCACCAAGTGAAATGAAAGATATGTTTGAACGTAGTTTAAAGCCATTTTTACAAAGAAAATTTGGCTTTAAACATGTGATTGTATCTAAAGTATTAAACACTTGTGGTATAGGTGAGTCTTTATTAGAAACAAAGATAAAAGATTTGATTTTAGCACAATCTAATCCAACTTTAGCATTACTCATTCGACCAGAAGGCGTAATTATTCGCATCACAGCTAAAGCATCAACTCATAGTGAAGCAGAAAAGATGATTGAAGTTGTAGAAGCTCAAGTAAAAGCTCGCGTTGGTGAATATATTTATGCTGTTGATGATGAGAATATGGAAGAAGTCGTAGCTAAATTATTGAAAGATAATTGCTTGACTGTAGCTTGTGCTGAATCCTGTACTGGTGGAATGCTAGCTAGTAGATTGACATCTATTTCAGGAAGTTCTATGTATATTAAAGGCAGTATTGTAACTTATAGCAATGAGGCTAAGATGAAATTCCTTGATGTAGATAAAGAAATTTTAGATACAAAGGGTGCAGTATCACCAGAAGTAGCTAAACAAATGGCTGAAGGTGTAAGAAAAGCTGTAGGTTCTGATATTGGTGTAGGCATAACTGGTATAGCAGGTCCTACTGGAGGAACAGATAAAAAGCCTGTAGGTTTAGTTTATATTGCTGTAGCTGGTAAAGATAATACAGTAGTAAAAGAAAATATTTTTTCTGGCGATAGAGCACGTGTAAGATATCGCTCTACTCAGCAAGCATTAGAAATGATAAGACAATATATTAAGAATAAATAATGGATTATATTTCTTTGATATGAAGAAATAAAGTAAATAGGAGGACTATTTTTTGGAAGAAAAAATTATTAAATTTGAAGATATGCAATTAAGTAAAAAGGTATTAAATGCTGTTCGTGATATGGGATTTGAAGAACCATCTCCAATTCAAGCACAGACTATACCTTTAGCGTTAGAAGGTCATGATGTTATAGGACAAGCCCAAACTGGTACAGGCAAAACAGCAGCGTTTGGTATTCCAACTATTGAACAAATTGATGAAAAAAATAAATACATTCAAGCTTTAGTATTGACTCCAACACGTGAGCTTGCTATTCAGATTGCAGAAGAATTTAATAAAATTGGTAAATACAAACGCGTAAAAACTTTACCTGTATATGGCGGTCAAATGATAGATCGTCAAATTAGAGCTCTTCGCTTTGGGGTTAAAGTAGTAGTAGGTACTCCAGGTAGACTCATCGACCATATTCGTCGCAATACTATAAAACTTGACCATGTAAAAATGCTCATTTTAGATGAAGCTGATGAAATGCTCGATATGGGCTTTATTGAAGATATTGAAGAAATTATGTCAAATGTGGCACAAGGTGAAAATCGTCAGACTTTATTATTCTCTGCTACAATGCCAGCACCAATTGAAAAATTAGCGCGTAGCTATATGCATAATCCGCAAAAAGTAATGATTAGTCGTGAACAACTTACAGTGCCATCAGTTGACCAATTATATTTTGAAACTCGTGATAAATTCGAAGGTCTTTGTCGTGTACTTGATATAGAAGATAGCGGTAAATATATTATTTTCTGCCGTACAAAGAAAAATGTTGATGACCTTCAAGCTTCACTACAAGTTCGTGGTTATATGGCTGGTAGCTTACATGGTGATATGAGCCAAGCACAGCGCGACCGTGTTATGCGTCGTTTCCGTGAAGGAAAACTTGAAATTCTAATTGCAACAGATGTGGCTGCTCGTGGTATTGATATAGATGATATCAGCCATGTAATCAATTTTGATATTCCACAAGACCATGAATCTTATGTACATCGTATCGGTCGTACTGGTCGTGCTGGTCGTACAGGTATCGCTGTTACATTCATTGAGCCAAAAGAATATCGTCAATTAAAATTAATTGAACGCATGACAAAATCTCGCATGATACGAGGAGAGCTTCCAACACCTGCTGATGTTATTGAACGTCAAAGAGAAGCAATTAAAGAACGTTTGTTAAAAACATTAAATAATAATACGTATGCAGATTATCATTTAATTATTTCTGATATCGCTAATGAAGGTTTTGATTATGTAGATATCGCAGCAGCAGCGTTACAACTTTCTATTGAAGGTGTAAAAGAAAAAGACGATAAAGTTTTAGATGAACGTTTTGAAAATACAGGTGGAGCACCTGGTATGGTACGTTTATTCTTAAATATTGGTCGTAAACAAGGTATTCGTCCACAAGATATCGTGCGTACATTTGCTTCAGAAGTTGATATTCCAGGTAGCATAATTGGTGTAATCAATATTTATGATAAATTTACTTTTGTGGAAGTGCCAAAAGATATAGCTGAAAAAGTAATATCTGTAATGCACAGAAATACTATTAAAGGCTATAAATTAAATATCGAACCTGCAAAAGGCAAATAAAAATAAATAGAGCATTTATAATAAAAATAGCATTATCTTTAGAGATAATGCTATTTTTGTTTTATTTTATATTTTTGTCTGCTGAAGAATTATCATAATTGAAATTTAAGTTTTTTATTTTTTCATCAATTTTATGAGCGATTTCTGGATTATCTGCAAATAATTCATGAGTTAGGAAATAAAGATAAGAGGAATTATAATAAACTTGTTTGCGCATTTCTAATTGATTTTGTTGAAGTGCTTTTATTTCATTGAATAAAACTATAAGATTTTTATTTAATGTTGTTAATTTCTTATCTATATCTGCACTGTGGATAAAATCAGTAGATTTTTCAGAAGGTATCTGTTTATGAGGATTTAAAATGCGTTCACGACAAAATTCAGATAGGGATTTCTTTTGTTTTTTAGCTTCTTTTTTTAGAGTTAATTTATCATTATCAGTTAAATTAATAGAAATTTGTCCCATATAAAATAACCACCTTCATAATCATAATAAATTAATTATATCATATAATCTGAAGGTGGTTGGTCTTTGTTAAATTTAGTAGGGATTTTAAGAAATTATAACTTGAATATGTTTACTTTCTAGCTCAGCTTTGATGATATCTGTAATATGATTATCTGTTATTACCATTTTTACACTATCTTTTAAATTTAAAGGAACAACGCTATGCTTAGAAAATTTTTCACTTTCAGTCAAAACGATTACTTGTTCTGCTTGGAGAGCCATATCACGCACAGCTTGAGCTCTCATTTGGTCTTTATTGGTAAAACCTATCTTTGAAGAATAGCCATCAGTGCCAATGAAAAAGAAATTTACAAAAAAATTTTCTGCACCTTGGCGAACCATAGGGCCTACCATGACTTGGGAATCAGGTTGATAAATTCCACCGAGGAGAATGATTTGAAAATTAGCTTTACCGCGAATATAGTCGGCAATAAATGCACTATTGGTAATGATGGTTAAATCTTTTTTAGACAAGGTTAAATTTTCAGCTAAAAGAGCACAACAACTGCCATTTTCAATCATGATAGTATCGCCATCTTTTATGAGTTCGGCAGCTTTTTGAGCGATTTTGCGTTTTTCTTCATAATGATAAGCTATTCTGCCATTGATGTCATCAGTGCTACATAAAAGAGCAATACCGTGTTCTCGTTTGATAATACCTTTATTTTCTAAAGCATCTAAATCTTTGCGGATAGTTACTTGAGAGACTTGTAATTTTTCTGCAAGTGTAGTTACTTCCATTTTATTTTCAGGTGAGAGTGTAAGCAATTCTAAGATTTTATTTGCTCTATTTTTCATTATAGACTCCAATCTTTAATAGAAATATTATCTATTAGTATAACACAAGCTTAAACGATTATAAAAATTAGAAAAAGGCATGGATATCATTATCTAAAAATATTTGCAAATAGTCTTGTAAGTCTTCATGGTGAAGTGCAGGTTGATTTTCATAAGCGTATTTTTTATTTAAAAGATAATATTTATTTTCGCCAAATTGATGAAATGGTAATAATTGACATTGATTACTACCTACATCATGTAAAACTTCACAAAATCTTTTAGCGTCTTCTAAAGAGTCGTTGAATTTTGGTATTACAGGAATTCTAGGAAGAACTTTCTTGCCAGTGGAGATGGCATATTTCATATTAGTTAAAATCAATTTATTATCTACGCCAGTACCTTCGAGATGTTTTTGGCTATTCCAGTGTTTTAAATCAAATAAAATATAATCTATATATTGTATGATGTGCTGAAATTTTTCAGGAGTGCAAAAGCCAGTCGTTTCACAGCATGTATGTAGATTTTTTTCTTTAGCTGCGATTAATAATTCTTTGGCAAATTGAGTTTGCATGAGAAATTCTCCGCCAGATAGAGTGATACCGCCATCACTTTCTTCATAAAAGACTTCATCTTGAAGCACTATATCTAAAACTTGTTGTACAGTTTTAATTTCTCCTTCACTTGTTAATGCTTTTTGCGGACATGTATTTATACATTGTTTGCATAGAGTGCATTTATTAGTATCGATAAAAATATTATCGTTTTTTAAGGAAATAGCTTTTTGTAGACAAATTTCTAAGCAATGATGGCAATGAAGGCATTTTTTCTTATCCCAGAGAATTTGGATTTTAGCTAGTTGACTTTCGGGATTAGCACACCATTTACAATGCAAAGGACAACCCTTGAAAAAAACTACAGTGCGGATACCAGGGCCATCATTTATACTGAATTTTTGAATATTAAAAATTACACCTGTTTGCATATAATTAGCTTTACGCATGATAACTTCCTCGCTTAATTTTACTTTATATAAATTATATCATTTTCTTTAATAAAAATAAATTACAAAACTTTCATTTGAAAGTAAATTTATTTATTAAGATAAAAAATATTGACATATAAGTTTAAATAAGTTATTTTAATTATAGATGAAATTGAAAATATTTACGAATTAAAATAATTTTTTATACTTGTTGGAGGTATTGATTATGGAAAATAAAGCATATTTTGGCTCATTAACTGATAGAATGAAAGCTTTTCGTGAGGAAGTTTTAGATGAAAAGCCATATATTGATGCTCAAAGAGCTGTATTAGCTACACAAGTATATAGAGAAAATCAAAATCAGCCACGTGTAATGGTAAGAGCACTCATGCTACAAAAAATTTTAGAAAACATGAGCATTTATATTGAAGATAAAACTTTGATTGTAGGTAATCAGGCTACAAAAAATAAAAATGCCCCAATTTTTCCAGAATATACTATGGAGTTTGTATTAAACGAATTAGACCTTTTTGAAAAAAGAGATGGTGATGTTTTTTATATCACAGAAGAAACAAAACAGCAATTGAGAGATATAGCTCCATTTTGGGAAAATAATAATCTTCGTGCTAGAGGAGAAGCTCTTTTACCAGAAGAAGTTAGCGTATTTATGGAAACTGGCGTCTTTGGCATGGAAGGAAAATTAAATGCAGGAGATGCCCATTTAGCTGTCAATTATGAAAAAATCTTAGCTTTTGGTTTAAAAGGCTATGAAGAAAGAGTAAAAGATTTAAAAGCAAAGCTTGACCTTACTGATCCAGATAGTATTGATAAAAATATATTTTATAAAGCTGTGTTAATCGTTATTGAAGCCGTTCATCAATTTGCACAACGTTATAGTAAATTAGCTCAAGAATTAGCCGATAAAGAAAAAGATAGTAAACGAAAAGCTGAATTATTAGAGATAAGCAGAATTTGTGCTAAAGTTCCATATGAACCAGCAACTTCTTTTTATGAAGCAGTGCAATCTGTATGGTTTATTCAATTGATTTTACAGATTGAATCCAATGGTCATTCCTTGAGTTATGGCAGATTTGACCAATATATGTATCCTTACTATATAAAAGATATTCAAGAAAAAGTCATCACCAAAGATGAAGCTTTAGAACTTTTGACTTGTTTATGGATAAAAACTTTAACTATTAATAAAGTGCGTTCCCAAGCTCATACTTTAAGTTCAGCAGGTTCACCAATGTATCAAAATGTTACTATCGGTGGGCAAACTCCAGACAAAAAAGATGCTGTTAATGAATTGAGTTTTGTGGTATTGCAATCTGTAGCGCAGACTAGACTTACACAGCCAAATTTAACAGTTCGTTATCATAAAAATATCAATAAAGCATTCTTTGATGATTGTATTGAAGTTATGAAATTAGGCTTTGGTATGCCTGCTTTAAATAATGATGAAATCATCATTCCATCTTTTATCAATTGGGGTGTAAAAGAAGAAGACGCTTATAATTATAGTGCTATTGGTTGTGTAGAAACTGCTGTTCCAGGAAAATGGGGCTATCGTTGTACTGGTATGTCGTATATAAATTTCCCAAGAGTGCTTCTTTGTGCTATGAATGATGGTGTGGATTTAACGACAGGAAAACGCTTCACTAAAGGCTATGGCTATTTCAAAGATATGAAGAGCTATGAAGAATTATTATCTGCATGGGATAAAACTGTACGCGAAATGACTCGTTATAGTGTTATTGTCGAAAATGCTATTGATAAAGCTTCTGAGCGAGATGTGCCAGATGTTTTATGTTCTGCACTTACTGATGATTGTATTGGTAGAGGAAAAACTATCAAAGAAGGCGGTGCAGTATATGATTTCATATCTGGACTTCAAGTCGGTATTGCCAACATGGCTGACTCTTTAGCTGCAATTAAAAAATTAGTTTTTGAAGAAAAGAAAATCACACCAATTCAACTTTGGAATGCTATTTTAGATGATTTCCAATCTGATGAAAATAAAAAAATTCAAGCAATGTTGATTGATGAAGTGCCAAAATATGGTAATGATATTGATTATGTAGATAATCTTGTAGTTGAAGCTTATGATTCTTATTTAGATGAAATCAAAAAATATCCAAATACTCGTTATCATAGAGGTCCAATCGGTGGTATTCGCTATGGTGGTACATCTTCAATCAGTGCTAATGTAGGTCAAGGTATGGGAACAATGGCGACACCTGATGGAAGAAATGCTTATGAACCACTTGCAGAAGGTTGTAGCCCTGCACATAATGCAGATAAAAATGGGCCAACAGCTGTATTTAAATCTGTTGCTAAATTGCCAACAGAAAAAATAACTGGTGGAGTGTTATTAAATCAAAAAATGACACCGCAAATGCTTTCTACAGAAGAAAATAAACAAAAATTAGAAATGTTAATTCGTGCTTTCTTCAATAGATTGCATGGATATCATGTTCAATATAATATCGTATCGAGAGAGACTTTGATTGATGCACAAAAATATCCAGAAAAACATAAAGATTTAATCGTACGCGTAGCAGGTTATAGTGCCTTTTTCAATGTTTTATCTAAGAAAACTCAAGATGATATCATCGGTAGAACTGAACAATGTTTATAATTTTAAATTGAATTTTTATTGAAATATATATAAGACTCAAGTTAGTGTAAATGCTGATTTGAGTCTTTTTGTTTATAAATTTATAGATATAGAATTTTGATGATATAATAAATTTGCAGTTTAGATGATTAAATTTTATAATATAGTTTAATCTATATTGGAGGTTAGATGAGATATGGGATATATAATTAAGCGAATTTTTAATGCATTTATTGTTTTATGGATAGTTATAACTATAACTTTTTTTCTAATGCATGCTATACCAGGAGGGCCTTTTACGGCAGAAAAATCTTTGCCTCCATATGTATTACATAGTATAGAAGAAAGATATAAATTAAATGATCCTTTATATAAACAGTATGGTGATTATTTATGCAATTTAGTACAAGGTGATTTAGGACCATCATTTAAATATCCAGGTCGTAGTGTAAATGATATCATCAAAGACGGTTTTCCAGTATCATTTAAATTGGGTATAGAAGCAATTTTAATAGCAATTATCATCGGTATACCAGCGGGAATATTAGCAGGTGTGAAAAAAGATAAATGGCAAGATAGGGCAGTTAATTTTTTTACGACTTTAGGAGTTGCTGTGCCTAGTTTTGTTGTGGCGGCATTACTTATATATGTATTATCGACAAAATTACATTTACTGCCGGCTGCTATGTGGAATGGTTGGCGATATGAAATCATGCCAGCTTTAGCTTTATCAGGAATGCCAATGTCATTTATCGCTAGATTGACGCGTTCTAGTATGTTGGATATTTTATCACAAGATTATATAAAAACAGCGAGAGCCAAAGGTTTATCATGGAGCAAAGTTTTAATAAAACACGCTTTGCCGAATTCATTAATTCCTGTAGTAACTTATTTAGGACCAATGACAGCTAGTATTTTGACAGGTAGTTTTGTCATTGAAACTATTTTTGCGATACCAGGCTTGGGACAATATTTTGTAACTAGTATTTATAATCGAGATTATACTGTAATTTTAGGTGTAACAATTTTTTATAGTGTGATTGTAATTGTTTTAAATATGGTAGTGGATTTACTTTATCCATTATTAGACCCACGCATTAAAATTGGTGAAGAAAAAGGTGAATGAAGATGATAAATAAAGATTTATTTGTTCCTTTAGAGCGAGAAATTTTGCAGGTGCAAAAAAAAGAAGAAACATTGGGATATTGGCAAGATGCGTGGATTAGATTAAAGAAAAATAAAATGGCTTTGCTGGGATTAATTATTATCGTATGCTTAATAGTTGTAGCTATTTTTGGCCCTATTTTTTCTAGCCATACTTATGATGAACAAAATTTGATGATGACAAATAGTTCTCCTAGTTGGGAGCATTGGTTTGGTACAGATAATTTAGGTAGAGATATTTTTATTCGCGTTTTATATGGTGCGAGAATTTCTTTAGCTATTGGTATAGTGGCGAGTTTATTAAATCTTTTTATTGGTGTAATCTATGGCGGAATAGCAGGTTTTTGCGGTGGCAAGATCGACCGCATAATGATGAATATTGTCGATATCTTATATAGCGTACCGACTTTATTGTATGTAATTTTATTGATGGTAATTTTAAAGCCAGGGCTTATTAATATTTTTATTGCTTTAGGTATTGGTTATTGGCTACAGATGGCAAGAATTGTGCGTGGTCAGATTTTATCAATGAAGGAACAAGAATTTATTTTGGCAGCTAGAACAATAGGTGTATCGAAAAAAAGAATTTTATTTAGACATTTATTGCCAAATGCCATGGGGGCAATCATTGTAACAATGACACTGGCTATTCCTGATGCAATATTTACAGAAGCTTTTTTGAGTTTTATTGGACTAGGTGTTTCTGCACCAATGGCTAGTTGGGGCGTTTTAGCGTCAGAGGGCGTAAATAATTTGCGTGCATATCCTTTTCAATTATTTTTTCCAGCAGTAGCTATCAGTGTCACTATGTTGGCTTTTAACTTTTTAGGTGATGGTCTGCGAGATGTTTTAGACCCTAAGATGCGTCGTTAAAATAGTGAAGGAATGAGTGTTTACCATGGAAGAAAATAAAGAAATTTTACAAGTAAAAGATTTAGCAGTTGCTTTTCAGACTTATCGAGGAAAAGTAAAAGCAGTACGCAATGTTAGTTTTGATTTAAAAAGAGGACAAGCTCTAGGAATAGTGGGCGAGTCAGGCTGTGGAAAATCAGTAACGGCTCATGCTATCATGGGTTTGTTGCCTAAAGAAAATAGCATTATTGAAAATGGTCAGATTTTATGGCAAGGTCAGGATTTAGTCAATTTTCAAGATGAAGATTTAGCCAAAATTTGTGGCAATAAAATTGCGATGATATTTCAAGACCCAATGACATCTTTAAATCCTGTACTTACGATTGGTACGCAGATAAAAGAAGTTTTGTTTTTGCATAAACAATTATCGGATAAAGAAACGACAGAAAAAGCTGTAGAATTATTAAATTTAGTAGGGATACCATTTGCCCAAAAAAGATTGAAAGATTATCCCCATCAATTCAGTGGCGGTATGCGTCAACGCGTTATGATTGCAATGGCACTTGCCTGTGAACCAGAATTATTGATAGCAGATGAGCCGACAACAGCTCTTGATGTAACTGTACAGGCACAAATTTTAGATTTATTAAAATCCTTACAAGAAAAATTGAATATGTCCATCATTATGATATCGCATGATTTAGGGGTTATTGCCAATATTTGCGATGAAGTAGCAGTTATGTATGCAGGTCAAATCGTAGAAAAAGCAAATGTTGACGACTTGTTTTATCATGCACATCACCCTTATACTAGAGGTTTATTAAAATCTTTGCCTCATTTAAATTTAAATAAAGAAGATAAATTATATGTGATTGATGGTCAGCCACCAGATTTAAAAGAAAGTATTGATTATTGTCCATTTGTCAAACGCTGTACAAAAGCAATGAAAATATGTATGCAGTTGATGCCAGAAAAGACACAATTAAATAAAGATCATTATGTAAAATGTTGGTTGGAGCATGAATTTGCACCCAAAGAGAATAGGGAGGAATTTTGATGAATTTATTAGAAGTCAAAAATCTACATAAAGATTTTGTAGTGAAGCGTTCTTTTTGGGGAAGACCAAAACAGATTTTAAAAGCAGTAAATGATGTCAGTTTTTCTATAGAAGAGGGAAAAACATTAGGACTTGTAGGTGAGTCAGGCTGTGGAAAATCAACTACAGGCAGAACTATTATCGGATTATATAAACCGACAAAAGGCAAAATCATATTTGCAGGCAAAGATATTTCACAAAATAAAGAGATGACAAAAGATATTCAAATGATATTCCAAGATCCATATGCTTCATTAAATCCAAGAATGACAGTGGCAGATATCATTGAAGAGCCTTTGCTTGTGCATAATTTATATACAGATAGAAAACAAAGACAAGAGCGTATCTATGAATTATTGGAATTGGTGGGATTGAGTAAAGAACAGGCAAACCGTTTTCCTCATGAATTCAGTGGCGGACAAAGACAGCGTATCGGTATAGCTAGAGCACTTGCTTGTGAACCTAAACTGATTATCTGCGATGAACCGATTTCAGCACTTGATGTATCTATTCAAGCACAAGTCGTGAACTTACTAGAAAAATTACAACATGAATTAGGTCTGACATATTTATTTATCGCTCATGATTTAGCTATGGTACGTTATATCAGCCAAAAAGTAGCAGTTATGTATCTAGGGCAAATTGTAGAACTTGCCGATACAGAAGATTTATATATAAATCCTCTACACCCATATACGAAAGCATTGTTATCTTCAATTCCATTGCCAGATCCACAAAAAGAAAAACATAAACAGCGAATTATTTTGCAAGGTGAATTGCCAAGTCCATTAAATCCGCCAAAAGGTTGTCCATTCAATACGCGTTGCCCAAAAGCTAAAGAAATTTGTAGACAGAAATTACCTGAAATGAAAATGATAAATAATAGATATGTACGCTGTCATCTTTATGACGAATAAGTAAAAAGCACTATAGTTTTCATGCTATAGTGCTTTTTTATGGATAAAATAAATTATTTTTTTTCGTTTAATTCAAAGATGATATCGCGAATTTGAGCAGCTCGTTCAAATTCTAAGTTGCGAGAAGCTTCTTGCATTTCTTTAGTTAAAGAAAGAATTAATTTTTTCTTTTCTTTAGCAGTCATTTTCAATTTTTTCTTTGGTTTTTCAGCATCATAACTTGCTTTTTCTTCCGCAACCATAGTAGTTTCAATGAGATTTTTTATTTTCTTTTGAATTGTCTTCGGTGTTATATGATGTTCTTGATTGTATTTATCTTGGACTTCTCGACGACGCATAGTTTCATCAATGGCTTTTTGCATAGAATCGGTGATGCGGTCGGCGTACATAATTACTTTACCATGAGCATTTCTAGCAGCACGACCGATTGTCTGAATGAGAGATGTCTCTGAACGCAAGAAGCCTTCTTTATCAGCATCTAAGATAGCTACCAAAGAAACTTCTGGCATATCCAAGCCTTCACGTAATAAGTTAATCCCTACGAGTACATCAAATTTTCCTAAACGCAAATCGCGAATGATTTCCGCTCTTTCAATAGTGGCAATATCAGAATGAAGATAACGGACTTTGATACCCATTTCTTTTAAATAATCAGTGAGATTTTCAGCCATTTTTTTAGTCAAAGTAGTGATGAGTACACGTTCATTTTTCTTAGTGCGGATTTTTATTTCTCCAAGTAAATCGTCCATTTGTCCTTCAAGTGGGCGAATTTCTATTTCAGGATCTAATAGACCTGTTGGGCGGATTATCTGTTCTACTACTTGATTTGCTTGTGCTAATTCAAATGGTGCTGGTGTAGCAGAAACATAGATTATCTGATTGATATGATCGAGAAATTCTTCAAAGCGTAGAGGGCGATTATCAAAGGCAGAAGGCAGACGAAAACCGTTATTTACAAGTGATTCTTTGCGTGAGCGGTCGCCTGCATACATAGCTTTTATCTGTGGTATAGTAACGTGAGATTCATCAATGACGATTAAAAAATCATCAGGGAAATAATCAAGAAGTGTATACGGAGCTTCGCCAGCTTTTCTGCCTGTTAAATGGCGTGAATAATTTTCGATGCCAGAGCAATATCCCATCTCTTCCATAGTTTCTAAATCATAATTTGTGCGTTGTTTCAAACGTTGAGCTTCTAAGAATTTATTATCATCTTCAAGGATTTTTAATTGCTGTTGAAGTTCTTCTTGTATGGAGTCGATAGCTTCTTTCATATGTTCTTTAGAAGTTACATAGTGAGAAGCAGGATAAATTAAAATATGCTTGCGTTGACCATAGACTTCACCAGTTAGAGTATCTACTTCTAAAATGCGGTCGACTTCATCTCCAAAAAGTTCAATGCGGATAGCTCTATCACTATAACCAGCAGGAAAAATTTCAATGACATCGCCACGAACGCGGAATTTACCACGGTCAAAATTTATATCATTGCGTTCATATTGGATAGAAACTAATTTTCGCAAGATATCATCACGAGGATATTCTTGACCTTCACGTACAGATAAGACTAAATCATAATAATCTTCTGGTGAACCTAAACCGTAGATACAAGATACACTAGCAACAATGATGACATCACGACGTTCAAATAAAGAACAAGTTGCAGAATGGCGAAGCTTATCAATTTCATCATTGATGGAAGAATCTTTTTCGATATAAGTATCTGTTTGGGCAATATAAGCTTCTGGTTGGTAATAATCATAGTAACTGACAAAATATTCTACAGCATTATGTGGAAAAAATTCTTTAAACTCACTAGCTAATTGTGCAGCTAGCGTTTTATTATGAGCGATAACGAGTGTAGGTTTTTGGACTTTTTCAATTAATTTAGCGATAGTAAAAGTCTTTCCTGTACCTGTAGCACCTAATAAAACTTGCGATGTTTGACCATTTTGAATACCTTGAGCTAAAGCTTCAATCGCTTGAGGTTGGTCGCCTGTAGGTTCAAAAGGTGCTTCTACTTTAAAGGGAATTTTATTTTCAGTTTGTAATGTATTTAATTTTGGTATGTGTACCATAAAATCATCTCACTTATAATATTAATATTTAGATTTAATGATAAATGGAGAAGAATATTTTTTCAATATCATGATATAATTATTTTAATAAACTAAGAAAAGAGGTTATAAAAGTGATTTTTGGCAATCTTAAATACGCAGATAAGTATGATTTTTTGACAGAAAAAATTAAAGCTTGTTTTACTTATGCAAAAGAGCATGATTTAACTACATATGAAAAAGGTAGTTATAAAATAAATGGCGATGAGTTTTTTGTTAATATCGAAAACTATGCTACAGTAAAACGTGAAGAGCGCTTTTGGGAAGCACATAAAAAATATATTGATGTGCATATGATTATTGAAGGCAAAGAAAGTATTGATGTGAGCTTTTGCGATGATATGCAAATAAAATCATTTGACGAAAATCGCGATTTTGTGGAATTAACAGGTGAAGAAAAAGCTACTGTTAACTTAATTAACAAAGGTGATTTTCTAATTTGTTATCCAGAAGATGCTCATCGTACAGCTATTATCTGTCAACAAAGTCAAACTATAAAAAAAGCTATCTTTAAAATTAAATTATAAGAAAAAAATAGCATGCTTAGGATAATACTTAAGCATGCTATAAGCATAATAATACAACAATATAATGATTAGTTTGGAATTTTGAGCAATGATTACTTTATGTTTGCTGAAGACATAAAGTAAAACCGATAAATAAAAAACCCCTTTTCGCTTTGAAAAGAGGTGAATAGACACATTAAGTAAATTCTAAAATTTACTGTCTAATCTCCTCCCCATCGCTCGCAGGTATGGCAATTAAAATAAATTAATTGCACACGGTGATTGTTAATCAGGCAGTTCTCCTGACTCGAGTTCATTACTATATCCAAGCCTTCCCAGTTTCCCAGTGACATAAATTTGGATAAGTTCCCTCATACAGTGGCGGGACCGTTTCAGCTTAATAATAAATTACGTACTGAATTCCCTATTAAGTCCAAATGGACACCTGATTCATTGAACTATATTCAGTTCTTTTTTAGAATATCACTATATAGAATTTGTGTCAATACTCTATATAAAATAATTATCTTAAAAGTATTTTAATTTATCGTTGACAAATATATAAAATAAAAAGTATAATAAAGGCGACAAATTGATAATGAAACCTTATAGGTGCATATTTATGCTTAATAGGGAAGACGGTTAAAATCCGGCACGGTCCCGCCGCTGTAAAGAGGAGCAAACTTCATGAATGTCACTGGGAAACTGGGAAGGCGAAGTGAGCAATGATACTGAGTCAGAAGAACTGCCTATAAGAAGCATCGTCGTTTGACCTGCGAGAGACGGGGAGAGATGTAGTAGAATGTATATGTTTTTTATACATGTAAATTCTAATTATAATTTTCTACCGTTTTTCATATATTGTTTATGAAAAGCGGTTTTTCTGTTTATAGAGATAATCCATGAAGATGGCTCATGATTATCTTAAGCAAGTGCCATCGATGTATCATATTAATTTGTTGTAAATTATGTTTAATTTACTGAAAAATTTAATCATTATTATGATTAGCATAAATGCTTGAATAATTTAATAAAAATGGTAAATAATATTTGGGGAATATATATTACCAATCCAGCCATCACTAAATTTAGTGATGGCTTTTTTATAAATTTTATATTTAATATCTAGGTAGGAGGAACTCGAACCATTTATTAGATATATAAGAGTATTTATTAACTATTCAATAATAGTATTAAATTATCCCCTTGAATGAAAATGCAGAAGTAGAGAAGGGAAATTATTATATATGGAACAAGATAAAACACTTGGCGAAGAAATTCGACAAGAAGAACAACAAGAACAAGATATTCCTGCTGTTACTTTTGATGAGTTTGAAATTCCTTCATATGAAGAATGGAAAGAAGCTGTAGTGGCATTATTAAAGGGAAAACCTTTTGAAAAAAGTATGTTTACTAAAACTTATGAAGGTATTACATTAAACCCTATTTATCGTATGGAAGATTTAGAAGGGTTAACTCATAATAAGACTTATCCAGGAATGGAAAGTAATTTACGTGGAGCTAATGCTAGTGGTTATATACATAAACCATGGACAATAGCTCAAGAGTGTGATGCTAAAACTTCTAGTGAAGCCAATGAAATGGTAAAATATGAATTATTAAAAGGTTCAACAGCTGCAAGTGTAGTTTTGGATACAGCAACACGTAAAGGTTATGATGTAGATACAGCTAATAAAGAAGAAATCGCAGATATTGGTGTTTCTTTATCGACTTTATCAGATGTAAATAAATTATTAGATGATGTTGATTTAGAAAAATTTGAAATTGATATCTATGCAGGTGCTTCTAATATAGCATTACTTTCTGCTGTTGCAGTGGTGTGTGAACAGAAAAAATTATCACTAAAAAAACTTCATGGTGCTATTACAGCAGATCCTATTGGAGAATTAGCTTTAGATGGAAAGCTTACACGACCTCTTGATGAATATTATGATGAAATGGCTCATAGTATTTGTTGGGCAGAAAAATTTGCACCAGAATTAAAGACTGTAGTAGTAAATACAGATGTTTATCACAATGGTGGTGCAAATGATATCCAAGAAGTAGCATATGCCATGAATGAAGCTGTAACATATATGAAATCTATGGAACGACGTGGCATTGATGTGAATACTTTTTGTCGTCATTTACGTTTTCATTTTAGTATAGGTGCAAATTTTTTTATGGAAATTGCTAAATTACGTAGTGTGAAAATGATTTGGGCTCAAATTGTTAAAAATTGTGGTGGAGATGATATAGCTCAAAAAATTAATATATATGTAAGTACATCGTCTTTTTGTCAAACAGTATATGATCCTTATGTAAATTTACTTCGTGCAGCTACACAATCATTTTCTGCTGTTGTTGGTGGTATGGATGGTATGTTTGTAAAACCATTTGACCATTGTATACGTCCTAGTGATGAATTTTCTCGTCGTATTGCACGAAATATTCAAATTATGGAGCAACATGAATTTAATTTTATTCAACCAATAGACCCTGCTGGTGGTAGTTGGTATCTTGAACCATTGACAGAAGAGTTTACTCAAAAGGCTTGGGCAAAATTTCAAGAAATTGAAGCTCATGGTGGTTTAATAAAAGCTTTAGAAAATAATACTGTGCAGATAGCTATTAATGAAGTATTACAAGCTCGTTTTAAAAATTTAGCAACAAGAAAAGATCGTGCTGTTGGTAATAATATGTATCCAAATATGACTGAAAAATTATTGGAAGTACCAGAAATTGATTTTGATAAAATTATAGCAGATAGAAAAATGGCACTTAAAGTTAATGTAAAAGTACGTGATAATGATTATGTTAAATTATTATTATCGGAAATTGGTAAACGTGATTTTAGTGAACATGGTTCATTAATAAATACAGTTAAACAGACTATTAAAGCGGGTGCCACTTTAGGTGAAATATCTACAGCACTTACAGGAGAGGCGACAGGTGAAGTTATAGAAGCTATTTTGCCACATCGCTGGACTGAAAGATATGAACAACTTCGTCATCGCACAGAAAAGTATCTAGAAAAAACAGGGGAAAATGTAAATATTTTCCTTGTTAATATGGGACCTATTCCACAGCATAAAGCGCGTGCAGATTTTGTTACTTCATTTATGCAAGTAGCAGCATTTAATGTACTTACTAATAATGGTTTTCCAACAGTAGATGAAGCTGTACAAGCAGCTATTGATTCAAATGCTGATGTAGCTATTGTTTGTTCTACAGATTCAACTTATCCAGAACTCGCGCCAGCTGTTACTTCTGGTATTAAGGCTGTAAAACCTAGTATGAAAGTTTTTTTAGCAGGTGCACCAACACCAGAATTAAAAAAAGCATGCGATGAAGCGGGTATGGACGATTATATAAGTGTTCGTTCTAATTGCTATGAAACTTTACTTCGTATGCAAAAAGAAAAGGGGATGATTGAATAATGTCTAAAATACCAGATTTTACACAAATTCCTTTTCAGCAAGCAATACAGAGTGAGGTCGCTTTTGCTAAATGGAAAGAAAGTTTAAAAGCGGAAACTGGAAAATCTTTTGAGGAAAATTTTTATCGCACTATGGAGCAAATAGATGTAGCACCACTTTATGATGAAAATGTTTATAAAGATTGTAATCATTTAGATTTTGTAGCAGGTATTCCACCATTTTTGCGTGGTCCATATGCAACTATGTATGTAACAAGACCATGGACAGTACGACAATATGCAGGTTTTTCTACAGCAGAAGAATCAAATGCTTTTTATCGTAGAAATCTTGCAGCTGGGCAAAAAGGTTTATCTATTGCTTTTGACTTAGCAACACATAGAGGCTATGATTCAGACCATCCTCGTGTAGTAGGAGATGTTGGTAAAGCAGGAGTAGCAGTTGACTCTATTTTAGATATGGAAATATTATTTAAAGGCATTCCACTTGATCAGATGTCAGTATCCATGACTATGAATGGTGCAGTACTTCCTATCATGGCTTTTTATATTTTGGCTGGTGAAGAACAAGGTGTAGATAAAGCTGTTATGGCAGGTACTATTCAAAATGATATTTTAAAAGAGTTCATGGTACGTAATACTTATATTTATCCACCAGCAGCTTCAATGAGAATTATTGGTGATATTTTTGAGTATACTTCTAAATATATGCCTAAATTTAATAGTATATCTATTTCTGGTTATCATATGCAAGAAGCAGGTGCAACAGCAGATATTGAATTAGGTTATACATTAGCTGATGGTCTTGAATATTTGCGTACAGGTACAGAACATGGATTAACCATTGACCAATTTGCACCACGATTATCTTTCTTTTGGGCTATGGGGAAAAATTATTTCATGGAAATTGCTAAAATGCGTGCTGGTCGTATGCTTTGGGCTAAAATTGTCAATTCTTTTCATCCTAAAAAGACAAAATCTATGGCTTTACGTACACATTCTCAGACTTCTGGTTGGAGTCTTACAGAACAAGATCCATTTAATAATATTACTCGAACTTGTATTGAAGCTATGGCAGCAGCTCTTGGTCATACACAATCTTTACACACAAATGCACTAGATGAAGCTATAGCTCTTCCTACAGACTTTTCAGCTCGTATTGCTCGTAATACGCAATTATACATTCAAGATGAAACTAAAGTATGTAAGGTAATTGACCCATGGGGTGGTTCGTATTATGTAGAATTTTTAACAAATCAACTCATTAAAAAAGCTTGGGCACATATTCAAGAAATTGAAGCTCTCGGCGGTATGTCTAAAGCAATTGATACAGGTCTGCCTAAAATGCGTATAGAAGAAGCAGCAGCACGTCGTCAAGCTCATATTGATTCTGGTAGTGAAAAAATTGTTGGCGTAAATTATCTTCGCTTAGATAAAGAAGATCCACTTGATATTTTAGAAGTTGATAATACAGCAGTTCGTTTAGCTCAGATTGAAAGACTTAAAAAATTACGTGCAAATCGTGATAATGACAAAGTTCGTTCTTGTCTTGAAGCTATCACTCGTTCTATGGAAACAGGTGAAGGTAACTTATTAGAATTAGCTGTAGAAGCAGCAAGAGCACGTGCATCTAAAGGTGAAATTTCTGATGCAGTAGAAAAAGTTTGTGGTAGACATAAAGCAATTATTCGTTCTATATCTGGTGTATATAGTAGTGAATTTAGTGATGATGATGTTATTAAAGAAGTTCGTGATATGACAGATAAGTTTGAAGTGGAATATGGTCGTCGTCCTCGTATCTATATTGCTAAAATGGGACAAGATGGTCATGATCGTGGAGCAAAAGTAATTGCTACTGCTTTTGCTGATATGGGTTATGATGTTGATATTGGTCCATTATTCCAAACACCAGAAGAAGCTGCTCAAGATGCTGTTGATAATGATGTGCATATTGTAGGTATGAGTTCCTTGGCAGCTGGTCATAAAACTTTAATGCCACAACTCATTGAAGAATTGAAAAAACGTGGTCGTGAAGATATTATGGTAGTAATTGGTGGGGTAATACCTGCTCAAGATTATGATTTCTTATATGAACATGGTGCTGCTGCCATTTTTGGACCAGGTACGATAATTCCTGTTTGTGCAAAAAAAGTATTGGAGCTTCTTAACAAACGTCTGGAGGACTAATGTTATGACTGATACGTATAAGCCTTCATGGAGACCTGATAATAATGATGATAAATTTGCCTGTAGAGTTATGCGAGGTGTAGAAGGTGGACATGATGGTATGAGTGAGCAAAATAAAACTGAACATCATGTAAATAAACCCAAAATAGTTAAACGAGTAAAATTAACAGTAGATGATTATGTTAAAGGTATTTTAGCTGGAAATCGTATGATTTTATCAAGAGCTATTACTTTAATTGAAAGTAATGCAAGTGTACATTTTGCTATGGCACAAGAAGTAATTCAAAAAATTTTACCATATACTGGAAAATCTATGCGAATTGGAATTACAGGTGTACCAGGTGCAGGTAAATCTACTTTAATTGAAGCTTTAGGAACTAAATTATGTCAACAAGGGCATAAAGTAGCAGTATTGGCAGTAGACCCATCTAGTACAGTTACACGTGGTAGTATCTTAGGGGATAAAACTAGAATGGAGCAGTTATCAAGAGAGCCAAATGCTTTTATTCGACCATCACCATCTGGAGGTACTTTGGGAGGATTAACACGTAAAAGTAGAGAAACATTACTTTTATGTGAAGCTGCTGGTTATGATACAATCTTAGTGGAAACGGTAGGCGTAGGACAAAGTGAAACGACAGTACGTTCTATGGTAGATTTTTTCCTTTTAGTTGTATTAACAGGTGCTGGTGATGAATTACAGGGCATGAAAAAAGGTGTTATGGAATTAGCTGACGCTATTTTAGTAAATAAAGCTGATGGAGATAATAAGCAAAGAGCATTGGTGACTCGTGCAGAATATGAACGTATTTTGCAATTTTTGCGACAAGCAACAGAGCACTGGACTACACATGCTTATACTTGTTCAGCATATACAGGTGAAGGAATTATGGATTTTTGGCAAAATGTTGTGAAAGTTTTTATGAAACAAGGTTTTGCTAATGGTGTTTTGAAGGAACGTCGAAAACAACAAACGATTTCTTGGGTGTATACTATGATAGAAGAACATTTGCATAATTTATTTTATCGTTGTCCAGAGATTATAAAAAGTAAAGGAGAAATTGAAGAAGATGTAATTAATGGGAAATTATCTGCAACACTAGCAGTGCAACAGTTGATAGATAAATTTGCTAATGCTGATATTAATGAAAACAGTTTAAGAAACTTATCTCCATTTGATTTAAAATGAATAATAAAGGCGTATCCTTAGGGATTACGCCTTTATTTATAAATGAAGAGAGGATTTTTAAGATATGGATTATAAATTACCAAAAGGTTACGTTGATTTAATTGAGAAAAAATATAATTTAAAAGTATTAGATAATCATTATATTTTAGTAGACAAAAATTTTCAAAGATATAATATGATGATTGATGTACAGTTTAATGATAAAATGTTAAAAGTTTTTAAAGAAAAATATGCACAGGAAAAATCAAAAAACCATGTAGCTTGGGAAGAAAGAAAACAAACAAAAAGTATTCGTTTTTATGCAGAAGTAGGTAATAATATTTTATTATTATGGGATTCTTTACAAGAAAAATAAAAATAACCACTATCTAGCCCAATTTTTTTATTAGATAGTGGTTATTTTTATATAATAAGAAGGTGAATATCTATGATAATTGATATTGAAAATAGGAGAAGTATACATAAGTTTAAGCAGAATAAGTAACAAAAGGATTTAATTAAAAAATTTTAGAAGCTGGACGATAAGCTCCTTCTGCTAAGAATAGACAACCATGGTATTTTATAGTGGTTATGGATAAATCAAAACAAGAATGTATGCAGATTTTAAATTAAGGAATAACTAGGGAATTAATGCAATCATTATTACCTAATTATGTTAACTATATCAATAAAGCTCAAAATAGTTTTAAAATTATGCAAGAAGCTACAGTACTTATTTTTGTAATGAATACATTATCTAAAGAATATAGAAAATTCTTGAGTTTTGAGGAAGATATTGCTGAAATTTGTGATACTCAAGCAATATGTGCAAGTATTGAAAATATGTTATTAACTGCTAATAATTTAGGATTAGGAAGTTTATGGATAGGAGATATTTTCTTTGTATATCCAGAATTAAAATATTGGTTAAATAAAAAGGGTGAAATAATAGCTTATATTGCATTATTGGGTTATGCTGATGAAAAACCTGTAGTTAGACCACGAAAAGATTTTGATAAAATTGTTCAATGACGTGAATAAATATAACCACTATTATAGTATAATTTTAAAGATATAATTTCATACTAAATAGTGGTTTTATTTATTTAAATCATTTTTATTAAAACAATACCAGTAATCATCGTCATTAAGCCAATAATTCCCAAAGGCTTGATGCGTAGACCGAAAAATAATTTATCAATAATTGTAGTTAAAAGTAAACCACAAGCACCAAATAAGGCATAAGCAATACTTAAATCCATGATGCTAATAGCGTAAGCTAAACATAAAAAGGCAAATCCAACTAAACTGATTGCCAAAAATCCATATAATTTATATTTAAATCCTTGAGATTTTTTTAGACAAATATTAGCTAGTACATCGAAAAATACAGAACCAATAATCAATAAAGTACCAATCGTACCATCTGACATAATATTCAACTCCATTATTTATTTGAAACAGTATAAGTTCCTTTTTTTATCATGATTAAACCACTTAAGATTACCATAAAAGCTAAAACTTTTAATAAAGATAAATCTTCATTAAAAATAAAATAAGCTACAGTAGCTGTGCCGATTAATCCTATACCTTCCCAAATAGCATAAGCAGTACTGATGGGAATTTTTACAATGGCTTTACTTAATGCAAAATAGGAACAAAATATAAATAAAAGCATTAAGATATAACCTTCCATACCACCTTTTATGGCAAAAAATTTCATTAAAGCTGTACCTGTTATTTCCAAAATAATTGCTAGCAATAACATTAACCAGCAATATTTTTTCGTAACCATAATAACAAATCCTTTCTTAAAATAGAAATATATTACTTCTTATTTCAAGTATAAACTATGGTATAACACCATAGTCAATAGCTCTTTGTTCAATTTTATTAATGTATTTTAGTTATAGATTGAATAACAAAGCTGTATTTGAATTTAATATTACTTTGCATAATAATATAAATATAGCAGATTATGAAGGAGATATAATTATAAAATCATCATATTTATGCTATTTAGTAATAGAAAATTGAATAATAGAGTTATAGAGGTTAGGGAAAATGAATAATTATTTAGAACATAATAATTTAAAAAATTTGAAAGAAGATAAGGAGATTGAACGAAAAATACAATTGATTTTGCGTGTGGGCAAAGTTTTAATGGAAAGTGGAGCTGATACAAATCGCATTGTGCGTAATATGAAACGCGTAGGCGTATTTATGAAAATACCAGAGCGAAGATTACAAATTCATATTACTTTTACGACAATAATGGTAAATATCAATACAGGGGATAAATCCATTACTAATTTCCAGAAATGTTATAGACATGGAGTAGATATGACAGCAATTTCTGGAGTTAGTAAATTATCATGGCGAGCTATTGAGCAAGATTATTCTTTAAATGAATTTGAAAAAGAATTGAGATTTATTTGTTTGCGTAAAAGATATTATAAAAAGCCTTTAGTGATGATTAGTGCAGGGCTGGCTTGTGGTGGCTTTAGCTTATTATTTGGTGGTGATTTTTTTGCATTTATCTACACTTCTATTTGTGCAATGATAGGTTATTGGACGAGAATGAAATGCAATTTATTAAAATTTAATCCATATGCTTCAATAGCTATTTCTGCTTTCGTAGCCACTATTTGTGCATACTTTATACATTTTATGCCAACTAATACGCCATGGCATCCACTTATTGCTTGTAGTTTATTTATCGTGCCAGGAGTTCCTTTGATTAATGCGATAGATGATTTGGTAGATAATTATATTACAGCAGGAATGACAAGGGCGATAAATACTTTATTGATGATAGGAAGTATGACTTTTGGCATAGCTTTTGCCATAAAATTATGTGTAGTTCAAGATTTTACAAGCTTGAGCATTTCTTCTAACTCCTTTTTAGTCTGTGCTGTTGCAGCTTCAGTGGCTGCTATAGGTTTTGCAACTATTTTTAATATGCCACCTAGATTGTTAATTGTAGTTGCCTGTGGAGCGATAATTTCAGTGGGTGTACGCAACTTTTTAATGTTAGAATATGCTTGTTCACAAGCAACGGCTTCGCTTGCAGGTGCTGTCATAGTCAGTTTATTATCTTTGAAAGCTGTACATATAGTACATGCACCTAGTCATGTATTGACTATTCCGTCTGTAATCCCTTTAATTCCAGGTGTTTTTATGTATCGTTTATTATTTAGTATCATTAATTTAGAAAATGTGGATAATATGAATTATCATCATGTTTTAAATAATGGTGTTAATACAACCTTGATATTATTAGCAATAGCTGTTGGTGTGGCAATTCCTAATATCTTTTTCCGCAATTATATTAATAAGTTAAAAGAAGATAAATTGATGTTTTGGGTAAGAACTAAATCAAAAAGAGCATAGATAAAATAGAAAAAACTGTACTAAAATCATAAATTGTTTAGTACAGTTTTTTCGTTTTATTTAACTACTTTTATTTGATTTAAAATAAATGGGTCTTTGATGTCATTGTCTTTGGCAAAGAGCAATACTTTGGTGATGATTTCGGCCGTTTTAGGGTCCTCATCAACAAAAGGTAAAAATAAGCGACCACGATGTTGGGAAGGAACAACAGAAATAGCGATTTCAGCTCCTGCCATTTGATGAACAAGACCGCTACCTAAATGAATGGAATAATCTGCTAAATTTCCTTTGATGATAGCAAAATTATCATTTAAGGAAACATTATTCAATTTAAAGAGTGGTAAAGTAAATTCTAAGATAGCTTTGCGCATCTGTATTGTAGAATGGCTTGTTTCAGGGTCTACGCCACCTACATGAGCAATGCTGATAGCTAAATCTACATCACGCATAACTTCAGAGAAAATAATATCAGGAATATCTTTAATTAAAATATCTTTGAAAGTTTTGCGATCATAAAACGATACATATTCAAGTATAGGAGCTTCAATATCAGCAGGAGTAAACCAATCAACAGCAGCGTAAATAGTAGCAATGATATTTTCTTGATAATATACTTTTTGTAGACCTTCATAATAGCTAGCAATCCAATTGCGAGTTTTTAAAACAGCTTGCGTTTTTTGTGGTTGGATTTGATAACCATCATAACGATGAGATTGAGCAGAATTTAACTCATCATCTATTTTTAAATATAATTCACGGAAAATTTGTTTGAATGGTTGTTTGATTTGACGTGTAAATAAATCTTGCTGATATATATGCCATAGATTGCTTTTATATAAATCTATAGGGTGAGCGATACGAATTTTATCATCAGCATTTAATTTGATGATGTCTTTTGTAGGTGAGATTAAGCTATTATTTTGGAAATAGCCTATATCATTATCATGAATAAATACTAGATTTTGAAGCAATGGCTTTAATATAGGATTTTGATTGAGCAAAGTGATTTCATCTGCCAAAAATAAAGTAGAATTTTCCATAGCTTGTTCAAACATAATTTTTGAACGACGATATTGGTCAATAAATTCATTTTTGGCTTGTTTTAAAGCAAGATAATATGGTTCTTTTTTGATTTTACTAGGTACAGATTTTAATTGTTTATTTTGTTTTTGACAAATAATAGAAGTTTTACCATATTCATCTACTTGTAAATAAATAGAAATATTTTCTAGCTCTTTAGGCTCAAAATATTGTTGCTGATTTTTGATTAATTGTGTTTCCATATTTAAAATAAAACGGAAAGTATTGGAAAAATGAGCATTTCTTGCTAAATTATTTAAGGCGATTTTGCAAGCTAAGTTTTCACTAGATTGTCTTTGTGAGCCAAATTTTTTACTTTCTTTGTGGAATTGCTGAATGAATATATAACGTTTGAGGATTTCTTTTTGTGCAGTCTTAGTGATTTTACCGCTCTTAGAAAGTGGGATTAATCCGTAAGCCATCAATAAATCTTTATTGCGTTTTTCAATTATTTGTGCTTTGACTTCATCAGCAGAGAATAAACCATTAGTAGCGTCAGCGTATTTTCTAGCACGTGTATGAGCATTTCCTTCAGAGATATATTTAGCAGCATCATATAAAATAGCAAAACGTTCTTTACCTAATTGTTTATAGCATGATTTAAACCAGTCCAAATCAAAAGCTCCATCACGTAAATCTTCAATGGAAATAGGCGTGTATTTAGCAAAGGTAGCAGCTAATTTTTTATCAGCATAACGCATATGTGCTAAGAAATAATAGCAACCGCTGAAAAATCCTTTCCATTTCAAAATTTTATCCACTAATGGTATCCATGAAGGTGAGAACATACAAGCTTCGATTAAACGAATATTAGAGATAGATTTATCTTTTAGATACGCTTTTAAATCTTTAGCTGTTTCATCTTTTTTAGGTTTACAAATACTTAATAGATAAGAAAAAATGCTATCTTTATTAGTTACTTCAGACCAAAGATAAGAAATATTTTTTAATTTACTTTTGCCTAATGCTGTTAAAATATCAACAAAATAATGAATGCCCTTTATTTGTTTGATATTATTTATTAATTTAGTGTATTTAGTAGGCAAATCACCACGTTTTAATTCAATGGATAAAATTTGAGATATGATGATATCGGCAAAATTTTGGCTATAAAGTAATAAATCTTGTTTTATTGTTGGTTTTTCAGCAGAAAAATCACTAAAAGCTAAAGTCGAAAAATTTTCTTCAAATAAAGAAGATAATTGATTGAGTTTTGAAGATAATTGTTCTGATGAACGTTGGAAAATATCGATATAAAGTTCATCTTCAGCGATTAAATTTATTTGTTTAGCACGAAGGAAATTATATATAGGCAAATAAATTTCATATTTGTATTTAGTGTAGAGATTATACAGTAAAATGAAGCTTTCTTTAAAACTAATATCATCATTATAGTTATTTAAAAGTGGCATAAGAATGAAAGTACAACCAACAGATTTACTACCATAATGATATTGTGTTAAGAAAGAAATAGTCATTTTATTTTGTTTAGCTATGACTTTATTAAAATCAAATTTTTTTAAATGACGTAAAGCCCAGAATTTAGCAACTTCAAAACAATATTTTTGAGGAACATAATATTCATAGAGATTTTCAATGATAGTGGCTAAACTTTCTATACGAGGATAATTATTTAATTTAGTTTGTATATATTTGGATTTTAAACAAATTGAATTGTCATTGAATGTATTAGTTATTACATCTTTAAATGGTGAATTTATATCGAAGTAATTCAATGATATAAATAGATATAATTGATAAAGTTTAGCGGGTGTTTTGATATATTGAGCATAAAAATCCTGCCAAAGATTAGGATAAGGATATTTATATAAATTAAATTTTTCTTCCCAAGAAATGCGTCTAAAATCATTATCTAAAAGGATTTCACTGCCATACAAAGGATTATACGAAAGCATTTTATGTTTTTCGTAAAACTTAGATAAATCATCTACTATTTGAAATAATTCTTGAAGTGAGAGCGGATAAATATCTGTTATTTTTAAAGAATTGTTTACTTCAGATAGTGCAAGTTGAGTTTTTAATGTAGTATCGTAAGATAATTCTTTAATAGTAGGGTCATTATCATAACTATCATTTATTTGCGAAATTAAGATTTGTTCATTAGTTGTAGGATTAGTAAGTGTACAAAGATATGATTTGGCAGTATTAAATAGGGTTTGATTATGAGGATTTTTTTGCAATTGCAATAATATATCTAAACCAGCAAGGCGAATAGAGCCTTTTTTATCGCTCAATAAAATTTTTAAGGTATCAAGTAATTGTTTTTCAGGCTGTTTTAATAAGAGTCGAATGATATTTTGACGTAAATCACTGTATTTATATTTGAGCATGGATATGAGAAGGTCATATTCATCTTTAGAAATGGCGAGCTTATTGATGATGTTATAGCTTTCTTTGCGTGTGGCTTCACTTCTATCAGCTAATAGGCAAAATACTAATTGGCGTTGAGTTAGAGTTTTAGGAGTAGTATATAATTTTTTCAAATAATTATCGCGCCAAAAAGTATCAAGTCGAGAAATTTCACTGCAAAAATCATCTAATAATTCGTCAGAAGCTAGATAGTAACTAATATCTGCCATTTCAATCAAAACATCACTTAAGTTTAGAATTTCAGTATGCCATGGAAAAACGCAAGGCGAGAAAATTTTTTCTTTAGGCAAATTTTGCGATAAAGCTTTTAATTTATAATAATAATCCATTAGCTGTGTGGAGCTGAAATTATGATCAAGGAAATTTTTATAAGCTGTATCTTTTAATTTTAAACGGAATAATATAGCTATTAAGGAGAGATTATCTTCTGTTAAATTGTATTGGGTAACTAATTCATAACGTAATTTAAAAATTATTTGATTATCATTGATTACATTTAAGAAATAACCAGCGACTAGTTTTTGATGTTTTTGACCATTTTTAAATAAATCAAGGATAAATGGTATAGTTGTTTCTACGTTATAAAAAGCATATGACCATAGAGCTAAATAGATTTCCACTGGATTTTGGCTATTGAGTGATTGATGGCGGAGCTGTTCATTTGTTAGAAATTTAGAGAAAGAAGATATTTCTTTTTTAGTGATTTTATCAGCATTATCAATATCAATTAGACTTGTCCATGTGGCTATAGCTCTTTTTACAGATGCATAGCGAATTAAATTATTTTCTTCGATTACTTTTAATAGGGTTAAAAAAGCTTCTACTGTGCCATTATCCATATTTTCAGTGATGGATTGGCGCAATCCTTCTTGCAATCGTCCAGCTAAGAGTAAATCACCTAGTAATTTATGCAGATGTTGATTATGACTTTTTACTATGGAATTGATTAAACCATAAGAAAGAAAAGCAACTTGATTATCACCTAAGATGATATCTTCAATTAATTTTATTGTTTGTGTATTATTGTTATCGATTTCAGCGGCTAGAACATAAATACCAAAACTTTGCAAATAAATATAATCTTGTAGTGGTAAATTATTTTCATCGATAGGTTTACGAGATAGTTTTAATTTTTCTAGAGGCGTTAATTGAGTATTGCGATAGATTAAAAATTCATTTAATACATCGAACATGCGACTTAAATATAGATGTGATTGGTGAGAACGTAGTGTGCGCCTATACCAGTTAGTTTGATAAGGGTAATCCATTAAATTATCTAGGGCTAAGAAAAATAAATCTGCTTTGTCTTTGCCTAAGATGGTCTGCAATACAATTTTTTCATCATCAGAAAAATAAGAAGATATAGGCTTTGTTAATATTTCAGGTAAAATTTTTTGCCAATGTAGATATAAAGGGTGATTAGAGAGCCTTTCTTCTAAGGAAAAAGAAGCGTAATAATAATTATATCTAGTTTTTACTTGTAATTCAGTTAAATAAATATCATAAATATTTTGTTGCGTTGTAGAAAGTTTATTTTTTAACTTTGCAAGTTCAGCTATTATTTTATTTTTAAATTCTTTATTATTATTGAACCATCTATCTAAACACATAATAAAAATCCTTTCTAATTTTACGAAAAAGTTTACCAAATTCTTCCTGATAACATGGTTAAGCGGATAAAAGTTAATTTGTCATTTTCCTGTAAATTGATTTTTTCTTCTAGGGAAGATAGTTCGTTACCGTTTAAAAATATACGGAATAATCTATCATTAAAAGCCATAATAACATTATCAAAAGCCGATTGAATATCTTGTTTTTGTTGGCGATAATCTAGATTAAAGGATATTTTTCCAGAAGGCGATTGATTTTCTATTTGAGTTAACGATAAATAATTTAATAAGGTAGGTTCACCATCTATATTGCCAATAGCACGATGATTGAATTTGTCTACTTGTTTAGTTACAATGTCATAAAGTAAATCATATACAGTAAAAAGGGAGTCTTCGATAATAAATTTTTGTGCTTCAATACTAGCTTTGCGTTTGCCGAGTTGTTTTACTTGAATGTAGATTTGCATATAATCCCTCTTTTCTAAATTTAAAATAAACAATATCGTTTAGTATATAATTCGCTGAATTTAAATAAAATCCTTGCAATTTCTTGAGGTCTTATGTTGATTTGAGTGATATTTGAAATAAATATAATTTTGTATGTACTATTATCTTAGATTGATATTATAATAGAATAGGATATTTATTTTATGATTAAGAAGGGCATTTATACTGATGAAGAACGTACCAATTTCTAAAAGCATACCATATAATATAGATGAAAATTATTTAGAACTGACAAGAAAAGTTCATTTGATTTTGCATGTAGGTCGTTTAATGATGGAAAATTCAGCAGATACGAGCAGGATTGTGCGAACTATGCAACGAACAGCTGCTTATGCGGGAATTTTTGGCGACCAATTGCATATTCATGTTACGTATACTACTTTGATGGTCAGTGTGAGCGTTGGCAATTATCATATGACGAAATTGCAAAAATGTTATCAGCATAATGTTGATATGAATGTGATTTTAGAAGTTAGTAAAATGACATGGGAGGCAATCGAAAGAGATTATACTATTGAGCAATTTGAAGCTGAATTGAAGAAAGTAGAAAGCAAGAAAAGCAAATATGCGACTTTTATTATTAATCTTGGAGCAGCGCTGGCTTGTGGCGGTGTAGGTAAAATGTTTGGCTGTGATATCATGGCATCATTATATACTGCAATAGCAGCATTTATTGGCTTTTTTGTGCGCAGTCAATGTTTAAAAATTGGTATAAATCCTTATATGGCGATTGTATTATCTTCATTTACAGCTACAGTGATAGCATATTTTACACATTTTTTGCCGTTTACAGATACTTCATGGTACACTATGTTGGCATGTGCTATTTTTATCGTTCCAGGTGTGCCTATGGTCAATGCTTTAGAAGATATGCTCGATTGTTATATTACAGCTGGCATAACAAGAGCGATGAATACTCTGCTGATGGTTGGTAGTATGACTTTTGGTATAATTTTTGCCATAAAATTATTCAGTGTAGAAGATTTTACGCATTTATCGACAGTAAATCATCAAGCATATATTGTTTATGTAATATCAGCTTTTATAGCAGCTGCTGGTTTTTCTACCATGTTTAATGTTCCGCCACGTTTATTATGGGTAGTCGGTCTAGGTGGAGTGATTTCTGTCTGTGTACGTACTTTGTCTATGGATTTTTTAGGTGTTGGTTTGCCGATTGGAACATTGCTAGGAGCAATGGTAGTAAGTATTATTGCTTTGAGGGCTGTGCATTGGTTTCATGTGCCTAGCCATGTGCTTACGATACCATCAGTTATTCCGTTGATGCCAGGTATTTTGATGTATCGTTTGTTATTTAATATAATTGATATTGATACTTTAGATGTAAGTAATTTTTTACAAGCGTTTCAAAGTGGTGTAAATGCTACTTTGATAATTCTAGCAATAGCTGTAGGTGTGGCATTACCAAATATTTTTGCTCAGAAATATATTAGAATTTATGATAGTAAAAGATTGAGCAGGGCTTTATCAGAACGAAAATATCGTCAATATCATTTTAAAGAGATAAAACAATTAGAACTGTTTAAAGAATAGAAAAAAGACCTAAGATATATGGGAAAATCCATATAAGCTTAGGTCTTTTATATTTTTAGTTTAAATCAATAACTCCATAGTGAATAGGAGCGTATTTACCACCACAGATTTTAGTAAAACCAAGGCGAGAAAATTCAAGACTGCGACTATTTTCTTTGAAGACTATGCGATATTTAGCGACGCGTTTAGCTTCATTTAATGCTTCGTGGCTAACAGCTCTCATATCTGCTAATTGGCGAAGTGGATTTAGACTTTTACTGTCCGTGAGTGCATGGCGAAACATAGGGTCAAAATAGATGATATCAAAACTATTATCTTCTTGTTCTTTAAGAAAACTTAAATAATCTTGATTGATAACAGTGATATTATCCATAGCAGATTTTAAATCGTAATTAGTAGGTAGATAAGTCTTTAGTCCATCTTTGACGATGAGAGCGATTAAAGGGTTAACTTCAAGGCCGATGACTTTACCTTTAGGGCCTACACCATATGAGCTGATAATTGCATCAGAGGCAAAACCTAAAGTGCAATCTAAAACAGTTTTATTTTGTAAAAATTCTCGTCCTCCCATAGCTTCAAGCATATTATCAATATCACCACAGCGTAAACGTTTCATGCGAACTTGAGCCATATTAGGGTGAAAAAACATTTCGCCTGTAGGTAAATCTAAGACTAATTTATCTTTTTTTACAATGATTACAGTATCTGCATTTTCTTGTTGTTTTATTTTATCAATGCCGAGATTATTTCTTGTAACATAAGAAATGGATAAATCTTTAGCAATTTGTTTAGCTTTATTTTCTAAATCAATTGTTACTTTGCGAATAGTAGTAATTACAGTCAAATTTAAAGCTCCTTTTAAATATTGCGATGTACAAAATTTGATATAGGTTTATAAATGAAATAAGTTATTAAAGCATTTATACTTGCTTTAATCAAATTAAAAGGTATGATGGCAGGTAAAAGTAGTTCAATAACTTTTTCCATAGGTGCACCTAAGAAAATAGGTGTTAATAGTAAATTACAAATGACCATAACACAAGTCATACTTAAAGCTCCGCAGATTAAACCGACAACAGCAGAGCGTTTTGTTTTTGTACGTTGATAAATAAATCCGGCAATAAAAGCAAAAGTACCTGTAGCTAAAAAATGCATGACGATACCGATTGGACCACCATCACCACTGATGAATAAACCTTGTAAAATAGAAACAATTGCTGTCAGGATTACACCACCCATAGGGCCAAAGAGAAAACTGCCAATGAGAATAGGAATATCAGCAGGGTCATATTTCATAAATGGAATAGCAGGCAAAATCGGGAAATTAATCAACATTACTAAAATCAAAGACAAAGCTACAAGCATTGCCATATTTGTCAATATTTTTATTTTCAATATACTAACCCTCTCTATATTTAATCTTGTATAGTATTATAGCGTTTATTTTATTTTTTTGCATAGAATTTTTGTACAAATTTTATAAAAGATAAGATATGTTCTTTTAAGATATAGTCTTTATGATAAGCAAAATATAAACTGCGAGTTAAGTTATTTTCAGGTAATTTTATAGTGAGCAAATTATCTGCATCAGTGATTGCTTTAGCAGAAATAAACGAGATGCCAAGTCCACTAGCTACTAATTTTTTGATGGATTCTTGGTCATTTAATCTAGCTATGATATTTAAGGATTTTTCGGATAGATTGATTTGCTCAAAGTAACTTTCTAAACGTTTTTTACTGCCACTACCTTGTTCACGCAAAATAATAGTTTCTTTTTTCAATAAAGAGATTAAATCATCTTGATTAAATGCTTTTTGGGAAAAATGTAAAAATTTTTCTTGTTTAGGAGTAATCATCACGATTTCATCATGAAAAAAAGGAACAAAATCAAGCTCTTTTTCAAAAGATTTCATACCTACCATACCAATGGTGAATTTGCCATTCAAAATAGATTGTAAGATATTACCACTGTCATTTTGATGAATATGCAATTGGATATCGGGATATTTTTGACAAAATAACGGTAATACTTCAGGTAATATATAATCGGCAGGAATGGTAGAAGCACCGATACGAATGATTTTTTTATTTTCTTCAGACCATTTTTGAATTAAATCATTTTTTAATGTGAAGATTTTTTGAGCACATGCAAATAATTCTTTTCCATGTGGTGTGATTTCAATATTTTTAGTAGTGCGAATGATTAAGCGAGAATTGAATTCTTGTTCAAGCATACGAATATGAGTGCTGATTGTAGGTTGCGAAATATATAATTTTTCTGCAGCTTTAGTAAAACTTTGATAACGAACAACAGCACAAAAAGATTCTAATTGTCTAAATTCCATAATTAATATCCTATATATTTTGTATATCTTTATTTAAAATGAGTTTAGTTAAGGCTTCTATAGTTAAATCTATCTCTTTTAATGTATTGAAATAACCAAAGGAAAAACGGATTGTGCCTGTAGGAAAAGTACCTAAAGTTTTATGTGCTTGTGGGGCGCAATGAAGACCTACTCTAGTCATAATTTGAAATTTATCATCTAAATCATAGGCAATTTGTGATAATTCATGATTTAAAACTTGAATAGAAACTACGCCTGTACGCATAAGAGTATCTTTTTTGCCAATAAGGCGAATATATTTTTCATCAGGGTCTAATTGTTGTATCTGTTGCAAAAAATAATTTGTCAACATATTTTCATGTTCATGGATTTTGGCAATAGTAATTTTTTTTAACCATTGTAAGCTCGCATGTAGTCCAATAATACCAGGAAGATTTAAAGTACCAGCTTCAAATCTATCGGGCATAAATTGAGGTATTTCTTCTGTATGACTGATACTACCTGTGCCACCGCTGATTAAAGGTTCAATTTGTTTAATCATATCTTCAGATAGAATAAAGCCACCTATTCCTTGTGGACCTAATAAACCTTTATGACCTGTGAAAGCTAGAGCATCAATATGCATTTTTTGCATATCAATGGGCAAAATACCAGCAGTTTGAGCGCAATCTACCATGAATTTTAAATTATGTTTGACACAAAATTCACCAATTTGTTCAATAGGTAAGATTGTTCCACATACATTACTAGCATGAGTTACAATGATAAGCTTAGTGTTTTCTTGTAGACAATCAGATAATTTTGCTAAAGGAAATGTTCCATCTATATGGCAAGGGACTTGAGTATAACTGATATTTTGTTTAGTTAATTGAGTCAAAGGTCGCATAATAGCATTATGTTCCATAGAAGAAATTATTACATGATCATTTGGTTTTAAAAAGCCTTTTAATAATATATTTAAACTTTCTGTTATATTTTTAGTGAAGACTACATTTTTACTATCTGTAGCATGAAATAGATCTTTTAATAATTCTCTTGTTTCAAAAACTATTTCTTCAACAGAATAAGCATTATTATAAGAACCTCTATTGATATTCACTGCATTATGAGCAAGAAAATTATAGACTTCTTTAGCTACTGAAGGTGGTTTGGGAAATGATGTACTAGCATTATCTAGATAAATTTTGTGCATGATAAAAACCTCATTTATTATGATTTTTGATAAATAGATGAAAAATATTAATAAATTAAATTAGACATAGCTTAAGTTTAGATGCTATGATAAACGCATTGTGCATATACATAGAAAGGGAGGCATATATTATGCAAAAGAATGAAAGTATGATGATTATACTTTCAGGGGGAATTATAGGTATTATAGCATCTTGTTTAGTTTATTTTGGTAATCCTATGAATATGGGCTTTTGTATTGCTTGTTTTTTACGTGATACAGCAGGCGGTTTAGGTTTACATTCCACAGCAACAGTTCAATATATTCGACCAGAAATTATCGGTTTGATTTTAGGTAGTTTTATAATTGCTGTGGCTAAAAATGAATTTAATGCTAAAGGTGGCAGTTCTCCATTAACACGTTTTATATTGGCATTTTTCGTGATGATTGGCTGTTTGATGTTCTTAGGTTGTCCTTTTAGAATGATATTGCGTTTAGCAGGTGGAGATTTAAATGCTATTTTTGGCTTAGTAGGATTTATCGCTGGTATTATGGCAGGAGTATTTTTCTTAAATAAAGGATATAGTTTAAAAAGAACATATAAATTGCCTAAATTAGAAGGTAGTATTTTACCAATTATCGCTGTAGTTTTATTAGTGTTTTTACTTACAGCACCAGTATTTATTCATTTTACGGAAAGTGCTTCAGCTCCAGGTGGTAAACATGCAGCTTTAGCTATTAGTTTAGTTGCAGGTATTATTGTAGGTATGTTGGCTCAACGTACGCGTTTATGTATGGTTGGTGGCATAAGAGATATAATTTTATTTGGTCAATCAAGATTATTATTAGGCTTTATTGCTATTTTAGTGAGTGCGTTTATTTGCAATTTAATACTTACAAATATCACAGATGTATCATATTTTAATTTAAGTTTTGATAAACAACCAATAGCTCATACAGATGGAATTTGGAATTTCTTAGGTATGTTATTAGCTGGTTTTGGCTGTGTATTACTTGGCGGTTGTCCATTGCGTCAATTAGTCTTAGCAGGTGAAGGTAATTCTGATAGTGCTATCACTGTTTTAGGTTTAATTATCGGAGCAGCTTTTGCACATAATTTTGGTTTGGCTTCTAGTGGCAATGGTCCAACAGTAAATGGTCAAATTGCAGTAGTTATCGGTCTAATTGTAACGATATTCATAGCATATTTTAACACATTTAGTATTAAATCAAAATAATGAGGGAGTTTAGACTTATGGAAATTTTAGATGCAAGAGGACTTTCTTGTCCAGAACCTGTGATTATGCTTAGCAAAGCAATGATGAGCAAAGAAAATAAATATCAAATGGTAGTAGATAGCCCTACAGCTAAAGAAAACGTGAGCAATTATGGTAAAAAGCAAGGATATAATGTCAATATTACTGAACAAAATGGAGAATATACTTTGACTTTTACAAAGTAAAAGTTAAATATAAAATACAATGAAATATATAGTAACTTTTTATGCACATTTTGGTGCTATTCGCTTTAAAAAATTATGCGAACAAATGAATATAAAAGCTAAAATTATGCCTGTACCACGAGATTTGAGCAGTAGTTGTGGGACTTGTGTCTTATGTGAAGGTGAATTGATTGATGAACAGCAAATTCATCAAGATGAAGTCGAACAAATTGTAGAGCTTAAAGAAAATAAGTATCATCTTATCTACAGGGCAGAAAATAGTTAAAAGAAAGTAAAAGCTATTAATAGTAATATCTATTAATAGCTTTTTTGTTAAAGAATACGAGCTTCTATTCTCATTAAATAATAGTTGAAATCCGTTTCAGAAAGATAATTGAGCATATCTTCTTCATATAAAGCACCTATGACATTGTAATTCATATTATGTAGTTCTTCTACGAATTGAGCATAAGCTTTGATTAAATCATCATAAGAACTACGAATATATTTTATGGCATATAATCCAGCAGGTTTTATCAATAATTGTTTATTGTTTACTTTGCGATTTATTTTCGTGCAAAAATACGTAGTTTGGAAAGTTTTGTCTTGAATATGTTCAGCAGAAATGATTTCACCTAAGGAAAAAGTATAATAAAAATTATGCTTATTACAATAATTGACATGTTGAGAAATAGCTGAAAAAACAGCTTTATCATCAGGGGTTTTAGGCCCTTCAGTTACAATAAAATACTCTTCTTCTTTATGAGTGAAAGTAATTTTATCAATTTCCACATTGAAAGAATCAAGTGTGATATTCATTGTATTTTTTAATAAGCTACGCAATCTTTTTAACCGTTCTATTTCTTGATGGATTTTTTTATCCTTTTCTTTTAACATGGATAAAAAAGTTTTAGCGTCGCGATTATCCATATATATTTTGATTTCTTCTAAGCTAAGACCTACTTCTTTTAATAAGGAAATCATATCAAATAAAAATGCTTGATTAGCTGAATAATATCTATAGCCATTAGGGGCTATTTTGGCAGGTTTTAATAAATTAATATCATCATAGTGAAATAATGTATCTTTTGTTGTATTGCAAAATTTAGCAAATTCGCCACTGGTGAATAATTTTTGTCCCATGATAAAATACCTTAATTGTTTTAATCAGTTTTTAAATCTTCATTAGAAAATAAATTTGCTTCTTGGTAGAGTTTTTCTCGTTCTTCATAACTCATATTTGGCAATTCTGGCAAATCTTTTATATCATTTAAACCGAAACATTGTAAAAATGTAGAAGTAGTACCATATAATATAGGTCTGCCGATGACCTTTTTACGGCCAACTTCTTGAATTAAATCTCTTTCAAGTAAACGACGTAAGATTTTATCTGTATTTACACCGCGAATTTCTTCGATTTCTTGTTTAGTAACAGGTTGCTTAAAAGCAATGATAGATAATGTTTCCATTATAGGTTGAGAGAGCTTTTTATCAACAACTTGAGTGAATTTTTCAAGATAAGAAGCTATTTTTATTTTTGTACATAATCGATAGCCACCAGCAATTTTGACTAATGCTAATCCACGATGTTTAGCTTGTAAATCTTCTTGTAAGGACATGATGAGTTCATCTAATTCGTCGCTTGTAATATTTAAAGTATTTGCTAAGCGAAAATGAGATACTGCTTCACCCGATATAAATAAAATTGCTTCTAGTGCAGCTTTTAATTCATCTTTATCTTTGGAAATTATAGGAGTTTTTTCTGTTTGCATAAATTATCCCTCCTTTTTTAGTTATTAAATATAAGAAATATATTTGAGGAAATAGTTGTATTTTATTTTATCAAAAAAGCTGTGATTTGCCTATTAAATATCAATATAATCGTAAAATAAATAGCAGGCAACACAAAAATATGTTGCCTGCTATTTGGAGATTGTATATTAAGAGAATTAGAGAGAGCTAAATTAGAAAACTTTAACGCTACCTGCATCACGCATATGAATTTCATAATATTCATTTTTAAGAACATCTTTGAGGAATGCTCTAAATGCAGGAGATTCTTCTTTTGGAATAACAGAAAGGATAGAACCAGCAAAACCGCCACCATGAACACGGCATACACCTTTATGATTCTGGAAGTAGATTTCATTCATAGCGAGGAAGAGTGCAATACCTTGATGTTTAGGGTCTGGTGTTGCACAGTTCTGTAAAAATCTCCAAGAAGAAAGACCAGAATCAGTAACAGCTTTTTCAAAGTTAGTGTAATCATGTTCTTTAACTTCTGCAGCTAATTTGCGAACACGTTCTGTTTCTGTAATGAAGTGGATAGCACGAAGAACTGCACGGTCGCCAGCTTTTTCACGAAGAGCTGGAAGATTTGCCATGATATCGTCCATGCTAACATCTTTTAAGTATTCTTTACCAAAGAATTGGGAGATAGCTTTCATTTCTACAGTGATAGCAGTGTATTCGCCATCAAGAGCGGAGTGATCTTCGCCTGTAGGAGTGATGAAAAAGTCATATTTATCTTGAATAACTTTACTATCTAATTTTACAACTTCAGGGTTTTCATAGTTAGCAAAGTCAATAGTAATCATACCACCAGTAGCACATGCTAATTGGTCTAAAAGTCCGGATTTTTTATCCCATTTATTATTTTCAGCCCATTGACCAGCTTTAGCACATTCTAAAGTAGAGATTTCGTTATTGTTGTAGAGGTCATTTAAAATTGCGCAGATAAGCATTTCAAAAGAAGCAGAGGAGCTAACACCAGCAGCACTTAATACTGTAGTTGTCATGAATGTAGTGAAGCCACCAATTTTTCTGCCATTTTGAACGAAACGTTCGAGAATACCTTTGATTAATTTAACAGTACGAGAGTCATCTTCTTTAACAGCTAAATCATTAACATCAATAGTGAATTCATCATATTCTAAGCTTTTTACATGAATTTTGCCGTCAGCATTAGGAGTAACAATTGCGATTGTATCCATGTCGATACTTGCAGCTACGATACGACCAAGTTGATGGTCTGTATGGTTACCAATGATTTCAATACGACCAGAAGAACTGAAGAAAGATGCATTATCAACAGGATAAACTTCAGCAAAAGCATCAGCTAATTTTTGATAACGTTTAACTTGAGTATCTACAGCTTGTTCATCAAGATTGTAAAGGCTCATAAGTTTTTCTTTAGCTTCTTGAGATTTTAAGAATTCGATAATATTAGACATTTTTATACCTCCATTTTGGTAAACGTTTTCTTTAAATAGCAAAATAAAAAAGGGAAAAAGCCCAATCCCTATACCACAGTTGTATCTTATGTAATATATTATGCAGCTTTTGTGGTTGATTGTCAAGTATAATTTTTAAATTTAATTTTTTTATATATTTTCTGAAAAATGTAAGATAGACCTACAAAAAATGTAGGCTATCTCACATTTCATTTATTATTTTGAGATTTTATTTATTATTTTCAGCAATTATTTGTTCACTGATTTTAGCAGGAACTTCTTCATAATGTGAAAATTCCATAGTGTAACTGCCACGACCTTGAGTTGCTGAACGTAAATCAGTAGCATATTTATATAATTCAGCTAAAGGAACTTGAGCTTCAATGATGCTGACATCGTGAGATGGGCTTTCAGTATTGATGATGCGACCACGTTTTGTATTGATACCACTGATTACATCACCCATATAATATTCTGGAATTGTGATTTTTAAAGTATAATATGGTTCTAAGAGTACAGGTTTTGCTTCAGGAATACCTTTTTTTATAGCAAGAGCTGCTGCTGTTTTGAAAGCCATTTCTGAAGAGTCAACAGTATGATAAGAACCATCAAAGAGATTAACTTTGATATCAACCATTGGATAACCAGCTAAAATACCTGTTTGAAGTGTTTCACGAACACCTTTTTCTACAGCAGGAATATATTGACGAGGAACAGCACCACCTACAATAGTTTCAGTGAAAGTAACGCCACTGCCTAATTCACCAGGGCTAAATTCTAACCAAACATCGCCATATTGACCATGTCCACCACTTTGTTTTTTATGTTTTCCTTCAACTTTGCTAGTGCCACGGATAGTTTCACGATAAGCGATAGCAGGCTGATAAAGTTTAGCTGTAACGCCAAATTTATTTAAGAGTTTTTCAATAGCTACATCAAGATGTAATTCACCTACACCACTGATAGTTAAATCGCCAGTTTCTGTATTTTTATAGATTGTTAAAGTAGGGTCTTCATCTACTAGACGAGTTAATGCATTACCAATTTTATCTTCGTCAGCTTTTTTATCTGCTTTGATTGCCATAGTAAACATAGAAGCAGGATGAGTAACAGGTTCATATTTGATAGGTTCTTCTTCATTACATAAAGTATCACCTGTTTTTGTTGCTTGAAGTTTGGTGATGATTACGATATCACCAGCATGAGCAATTTTTTGAGCTTGTTGGTTTTTACCACAAGCACTATAAAGACTGCTAATACGTTCAGTTTTTTCGCTAACGCTATTATATACAGAACTGTTTTCAATTAAAGTGCCAGATAAGATTTTTAAGTAACTAACTCTGCCGATGAACTGGTCAACAACTGTTTTAAATACATATCCGGAGAAAGCATCTTCTGTACGGCGTTCAATGAGTTCATTATTTTTTGGATTAATACCCATAGAAGCACGGAAATAAGGAGTTGGCATATATTCAATGATACTGTTCATTAATTGTCTAAAGCCAATACCTTTAGTAGCACTACCGCAAAGTACAGGGAAAATTTTAGCATTTACGATACCTTCAATGAGAGCAGCTGCTACTTCTGTTTCAGTGATTTCTTCGCCTTCAAGATATTTTTCTAATAATTCATCATTGAATTCAGCGCAAGTTTCCATGAGCATATGACGAGCAGTATCTACTTCATCTTTCATATATTCAGGAATTTCATAAATTAAATCTTTATTTTTGATTAAGACTTTTGTATTCATAGTGATAAGGTCAGCTACGCCTTGGAAACTAGCTTCGCTACCAATAGGAATTTGAATAGGAACAATTCCTTTACCAAAATGAGCACGTAATTCTTCTACTACTTTATAAAAATCAGCATGTTCACGGTCCATTTTATTGATGAAAATAGCACGTGGTAGAGATAATTCTTCAGCATATTTCCATGCTCTATCTGTTTCAATTTCGATACCAGATGTAGCAGAAACTACTACGATTGCTGATTCACAAGCAGTAAAAGCAGATTTTACTTCTCCTGTAAAATCAGGATACCCTGGAGTATCTATGAAATTAATTTTGTAACCTTGCCATTCACAAGAAGCTAGACTAGAATCAATAGTCATTTTGCGTTTTACTTCTTCTGGTTCATAATCAAGTATGGAAGTGCCATCATCTGTTTTGCCTACACGATTAGTAGCACCACATTTGAAAAGGCAGTTTTCTGCTATTGATGTTTTACCAGATTTGCTATGTCCTACTAATGCTAAGTTTCTTAATTGTGTACTATTAAATTCTGTCATATTAAAATCCCTCCTGGGTGTAAAATCTTAAAAATCTATATTTAATATATTCTCTGAAAATTTTTAAAATCCTTTTATAATTTTAGAAAAAAATAAAAGACTATCACTAATATTATTTATTTTTTAGTGATAGCCTAAATAAAATATTTAATTATTATTTAATTGAGCTTTTAAAACTTCCAATGCTTTATCTAATTGTGTATCTGAAGTAGCATTTTCATCTAAATTTATTTCAATATCAGGTGTGATACCTGTGCCATCTATAGAACGTCCACTTGGTGTATAGTACTTAGCAATAGTTAATTTTACAGCATCATCTTCAAACATAGGTAAGATTGTCTGCACAGAGCCTTTACCATAAGAAGTATTACCGATTATTGTACCTGTTTTTGTATCTTGAATAGCGCCAGAGAGTATTTCAGATGCACTAGCACTATTTTTATTGATCAATACAACAAGAGGATATTCAGGAGCTTCTAAAGATGAAGAATATGTTTCTTTATTTCCTTGTTTATCAACGATAGAAACAATTTCTCCTTTAGGTACAAGTTTTTTAGCAATTTCAACACAAGTTGTCAAAAGTCCGCCAGGATTGTTGCGTAAATCTAATACAAGTGCCTTCATACCTTGATTTTTTAAATCATTGTAAGCTTCATTAAATTCATTGGCAGTGTCTTCAGAGAAAGATACTATTTGAATATAACCGATATTGTTATCTAACATTTTATGACCGACAGTTTTTAATTTTATATTGTCGCGTGTAATTGTTATATCTTGATTTGCATTATCGCGCATAATTGTTAAAACTACATCGGTACCAGCTTGTCCACGAACATGGGCAGCTACTTCATCAAATGCCATTTGAGTTACTGGTACCCCATCAACGGCTAAAATTTCATCACCTTCTTGAAGACCTGCTTTTTGCCCTGGAGAATTTTCCATGATGCCGACTATATGAATTTTTTGTTCATTATCCATACCCATGACAACACCGATACCAGCAAAAGAGCCTTCTGTTTGTTCCATTAAGGTTTTATACATTTTAGGTGATAGGTAATTGGAATGAGGGTCATTTAAGGATTTTACCATGCCATCAATCGCACCATCAATTAGTTTTACATCATCAGTATCATTGACATATTTTGTTTCAATAAAGCGATAAGCTGTAATAAAACGCATTAGATTGCTAAATCCTTGCTCATTAAAACCGAGAGCATAATAAATTAAACCTAAGGTAGAAATTGAGGAGATAATTGCTATGAGTAATACTGCAATTATAGTTTTTAAAATTTTATTCATAAAATATCACCACTTAGTATTTATAAATAGTCATATGGGTTAGTAGGTTCACCATTGACACGAACTTCAAAATGACAATGAGGGCCTGTGGAATTTCCTGTAGAGCCACAATGAGCTATGATATCACCTTGAGAGATATTTTGACCGACACTTACAGTGAGTGATTGATTATGACCATAAAGTGTAGAAACGCCATTTCCATGGTCAATAATGACAGTATTGCCATAACCGCTAATCCAGCCTGAATATGTTACAGTACCAGAGTCAGCAGCATAGATATTCATGCCATAATCACCACCGATATCAATACCGCTATGATAGCGAGCATTGCCATAAATAGGGTGGGTTCGCCAGCCATATTCAGAAGTGATAGGGCCACCTAAAGGCCAAATCATTTGCCCTGTGCCGACATATGCCGAAGCACCTCGTCTTTGTATCATTAAAGCAATTTGTTCAGATGCATTCATGAGTTCTTTATATGCTTTTTCTGATGTTTCTTTGTCATATTTTATTCTATCTATCATTTTATCAAGAGCGGATTTTTTATCATCAAGAGCAAATTTTTTAGTTTTAGCTTCGTCATATAATTTTTCTGTAGCAGTTTTTTCTTTTTCTAATTCTGCTTTAGTTTGTATAATGCTATTGCGTTCTTGATGAATTTTAGTGATTAAATCATAATCATAGCGTAAAATTCTTTTGATTAAATCCATTCTAGTCAAAAAATCTGAAAAATCTTTTGCACCAAATAAAATATCTAGATAAGAAATTTGTCCATGTATATAGATATCACGTACACGTTTTTGTAAATATTTCTGGTTCTTTTTCAATGATTGTTCAGTATCTGCTAATTGTTTTTCCTTTTGAGCAATCTGTTCATTAGCATTGTCTAATTTAGCTTTTATTTCCTTATAAGCTGTATTTGCTTCATCTAATTCTGCTTGCAAGATACGCATTTTTTCAGAAACCTCGTTTAATTTATCAGTGGCTTCTTGTATTTTATTTTTTTCTTCTTGGGCTTGTTGTTCAATGCGTTCTTGTTTTTCAGAAAGGCTTTCGGCAAAAACAAGAGGTGTATTTGTCATAAAAAAGCATAATAATAAAGATAAAATAAGAAATTTTTTCATTAAAATATGCTCCTTAAACTTTTAGAAATCTTTTTAAAGAAATGGTACTGCCCAAAGCACCAATGATAATTCCTGCAACTAAGATAGCAAGGCTGATATAATCAATGAATGGGTGTTGCGGAATGAGTGGGAAAAATGCCATAGCTTCATAGATTTCCTGAGTAACTTGATTGTAGACTATATAAAGAAATATAGTAGCTAAACCCCCACCGATAAAGCCAAGACAAATGCCTTCAAGAAGGAAAGGCCAGCGAATAAACCAGTCAGTTGCACCAACATATTTCATGATGGCTATTTCTTTTCTGCGAGCAAATACAGTGAGGCGTATTGTATTTGAAATGATAAAAATAGCAGCACCAGTCAATAGGATTATTAAAGCTACACCAATTAAACGAATTAAGTGAGTCAGATTGAATAGATGATTGATGATATCCTGACTATAGGAAGCAGATTCTACACTATCGAGAGCAGCTGCTGTATCAGCTATAGTTTTTACTTGCTGAGGAGAAGTAACAGTCAAAGAAAAAGAATTAGGTAGAGGATTCGTATCGTCTAAAGCATCTAATAAAAATTGTTGGTCGCCTAGACGTTCTTTGAAATTTTTCATAGCTTCTTCACGAGTAGTGAATTTAATATCTTGTAATCCTTCTATTTTACTCAAAGTTTCTTTAGTTTCATCGATTTCTTCTTGGGATAAATCATCTTTCAAATATACGCTTATTTGTACTTGTGATTCTAATGTGTCTGCCATTTTATTTAAATTTAAAATGACGATAGAGAAAAAACCTAAGATAAATAAAGAAAGAACTACGGTAAAAATGGAAGCTAAAGTCATCCAAATGTTGCGTTTAAAAGAGGTATAGACTTCTTTGATAAAATATTCACTTGTACTAAGCTTCATCACTATAACCTCCTTGAGCAACATCGCGAATAATTTGACCGTTTTCAATAGTTAATACGCGTCGTTGCATAGTGTCTACAATTTCTTTATTATGAGTAGCCATGACGATTGTAGTACCAGCTTTATTGATGCGATAAAATATTTCCATGATGCCCCATGTAGTTTCTGGGTCAAGATTTCCTGTTGGCTCGTCAGCAATGACGATAGCAGGTTGATTGACAATAGCTCTAGCTATAGCTACACGTTGCTGTTCACCACCGGATAATTGATGAGGAAAACAATTATATTTATCTTTCAAACCTACGACATCTAAAACACTATTTACGCTGTGTTGTATTAGACGGCGAGGTGCTTCGATAACTCGCATAGCAAAGGCAACATTTTCATAAACCGTTTTATCTGGTAAAAGGCGATAATCTTGGAAAACAATACCTAGACTACGACGTAAATAAGGAATATCTTGTCGTTTCATTTTAGTGATATTATATCCATTGATGATAACTGTTCCAGAAGTAGGCAAGGTTTCATGTAAAAGCATGCGCATAAAGGTGGATTTACCAGCTCCACTTGGACCTACGATAAAAACAAATTCCCCTTTATGAATTTCTACATTTATATCATTTAGAGCTAGAGCATTATTTTCATATTTTTTAAATATTTTTTCCATACTAATAATTGGTTTATTAGTCATTACAAAACCCCTTTAATAAAATTTAAGCAATATTACAAAATGCTTCCTGTATTTGTAGCAGGAAGCATTTTTAGTTTAATAATTTGAGTATTAATCAGCAAGTATTTCTGTACCAGTTTCAGTGATTAATACAGTTTTTTCCCATTGTGCAGATAAAGAACCGTCTTTTGTATAGATTGTCCATTCATCTACTGGGTCTAAGACTACATGACGAGCACCCATATTAATCATTGGTTCAACAGTTAAAACCATACCAGGAACGAGAAGCATACCTGTATTTTTTTTACCAAAATGAGCTACGAATGGTTCTTCATGGAACTTTTTACCAACACCATGACCACCTAAATCTTCAACTACAGAATAACCGTGTTTATGTGCATGATGTTCAACAACAGCTCCGATATCACCAACAAAGCCCCATGGTTTAATAGCTTTAATACCGATTTCCATACATTCTTTAGTAACTTCTACTAACTTTCTTGCTTTATCAGAAACATTACCTATCATAAACATACGAGAAGCATCAGCATAATATCCATCAAGAATAGTAGTTACATCTACATTTACAATATCGCCATCTTTTAAAACGATATCACGACTAGGAATACCATGACAAACTACATTATTAATAGATACGCAGATACTTTTTGGATAGCCTTCATAATTTAAGCAAGCAGGAATACCGCCATGTTCAACGATATAATTATGTGCTAATAAATTGATAGTTTCTGTATCCATGCCAGCACAAATTTTAGAAGCTATTAAATCAAGAGCACCATTATTTATAATGCCACTTTTGCGAATACCTTCAATATCTTTTTCATTTTTTATAATATTGCGAGGTGGTCTTTTTTGACCTTTGAATGCCTTTAATTTAATGGAATTTAAGTGTTCGTCAAATTGTTTATGGCAGTCTTTATATGCTTTATTACTGCCACACCAACATAAATCAGTATCTAACATATTTTTATCTCTCCTATTCTATAGCATATTATAAAGCTTTTTAGTTAATTTGAACAGAATAAAATTAGGTATAAATTATTATCTTGTGATGTATAATAAAATTTATCGAAAATAATCAAAATGGAGTATTTATAAGATGAAAGAAGTAAAACCTATAAATATATTAAAGGCTAAAAATAGAGAAGAATTAAGACTGTGGCTAGAAAATAATTATGAAACACAAAAAGAATGTTGGGTGATAGTAAAACGAGGTAAGTCACAAAATGATGATACATTTTGGTATATAGATGCTGTGGAGGAAGCTTTGTGCTTTGGTTGGATAGATAGTACGGTAAAAAACTTGATAATGGAATAACAATACAAAGATTATCTCCACGAAAAAAAGGCTCTATCTGGTCGGAATTGAATAAAGAACGTTGTCGAAGAATGGAAAAGTTAGGAAAAATGACACAAGCAGGTAAAAAAGTATTACCAGATATGTCGGAAAAGGGATTTAATATTGATATAGATATATTAGAAGCATTGAAAAAAGATGAGATAGTTTGGGCAAATTTCCATAAGTTTCCATCATTATATCAACGTGTACGCATAGATACTATTCAAATAAAAAAGAAAAATCCTCAATTATTTCAAAAAAGATTAGAAAAATTAATTGAAAATACAAAGAATGGTATTGTGTATGGAGAATGGAATGATAATGGAAGATTATTAAATTATTAGGCGAAAATACTGAGATATATAGATAATTAATTAGTATAAATTAATAATGCATAAAATTTGTAAAAATTTTTTAAAATTTTTATAAAAAATAGAAGGAATAGAAATAGTAGTTGTAGAATATATATAATCAAAGATACAGAAAAGGGGATGAATGCATATGGCAACATTCACTATTAGAGGCAAAAACATTGAAGTCACTCCAGCACTTCGCGATTATGTAGAAAAGAAAGTAGGAAAAGTAACAAAATACTTCGATAATGTTGGAGAAATTACCGTCCTTCTTACAGTATCAAAAGACCGTCATATTGTAGAAGTTACTGTACCTGTTCAGGGAATTTTATTACGCGGACAGGAAGCAACAATGGATATGTATACATCTATTGATTTAGTTATCGAAAAAATTGAACGTCAGATTCGTAAATATAAAACTAAATTGGAAAAACGTTTCCGTGAAGGTAGTATCAGAACTGAAATGATGACTCCACCTGCAAAACCTGTTGAAGAAGATGAAGCAGTTGTTATTAAAACAAAACGTTTTGTGGTAAAACCTATGGATGTTCAAGAAGCTATTATGCAGATGAATTTATTAAACCATGATTTCTTCGTATATCGTGATGATAAAACTGAAGATGTTAACGTTGTTTACAAACGTAAAGATGGTAAATATGGTTTAATTGAGTCTGGTGTATAATATATTTTAGGTAGACAATAATACATTGAGATAAAATCGGGCTAAGTTAATTAGCTCGATTTTTTTATATAAATAAGTAAATAAAATAATGACTATCTTTGACTTATTAAGCATTGTTTGATAAAATTTGATGTAGTTTTATTTGTATATAATTTTTACATCTATAATATTTTAGTTTGTAGATAGTAAATTATCTTAGATTTTTTAGGATAAATAGATTTAGATGTTTTAGTTATACTACATTAAAATATGATTTTGTTAGGGGTTGAGATTTTTGTTCGGCTTTATTAAAAGATTTTTAGGCGATAATAATGAAAGTGAAATTCGCCGTATGCGCGGTATTGTAGAAAAAATAAACGTTTTAGAACCGCAAATGAAACAGCTGAGCGATGGCTCATTATATGGAAAAACAAGTGATTTTAAAGATCGTATAGCAAATGGTGAATCTTTAGATAGTATTTTGCCAGAAGCTTTCGCAACTGTTCGTGAAGCTTCTAGACGCGTGCTTGGTATGCGTCATTTTGATGTACAGATGATTGGTGGTATTTGTCTACATGAAGGTAAAATCGCTGAAATGCGTACAGGTGAAGGTAAAACATTAGTAGCTACATTAGCTGTATATTTAAATGCATTAACTGGTAAAGGCGTGCATATGATTACAGTTAATGATTATTTGGCAAAACGTGATAGTGAATGGATGGGTAGATTATATCGTTCTTTAGGATTAACAGTTGGTTTAATCACTCATGATATGGATTTCCCTTCTCGTAAATTTGCTTATAATTGCGATATTACTTTCGGTACAAATAATGAATTTGGTTTTGACTATTTAAGAGATAATATGGTTGTATCTAAAGAACAGATGGTACAACGTGAATTAAATTATGCTATCATCGATGAAGTAGATAGTATTTTAATTGATGAAGCTAGAACACCACTTATTATTTCTGGTCCTGGTGCAAAATCTACTGATATGTATGCTATCATGGCAAAAGCTGTAGCAAATTTAAAAGAAGGAGAAGATTATGTTTTAAATGAAAAAGAAAAAACAGTTTCTCCTAATGATTCTGCTGTAGCAAAAGTAGAAAAAGCATTAAATATTAAAAACTTATATGATAGTGCTAATATAGAAATGTCTCATTGCTTTACACAAGCACTTCGTGCCAAAGCAATGATGAAACGCGACCGCGATTATGTTGTTCGTGATGGTGAAATCGTCATTGTCGATGAGTTTACAGGTCGTTTGATGTTTGGTAGACGTTATTCTGAAGGTTTACATCAAGCTATTGAAGCTAAAGAAGGTGTAAAAATTCAGCGTGAATCTCAAACTTTAGCAACAATCACTTTCCAGAATTATTTCCGTATGTATGAAAAATTAGCTGGTATGACAGGTACAGCAAAAACAGAGGAAAATGAATTCTTAAAGATTTATAAATTACCAGTAATTGTAGTACCTACAAATAAACCTATTAAACGTATTGATTATCCTGATGTTATTTATAAAACTAAAAAAGCTAAAATGAAAGCAGTAATCAATACAATAAAAGAATGTCATGCTAAAGGTCAGCCAGTCTTAGTAGGTACAACTTCTATCGTTCAGTCTGAAGAAGTAAGTGCACAACTGAAAAGACAAGGTATCGACCATAAAGTATTAAATGCTAAATATCATGAAATGGAAGCTGAAATCATTAAAGACGCAGGTCAAAAAGGTGCTGTAACTATTGCCACTAATATGGCTGGTCGTGGTACAGATATCAGCTTAGGTGAAGGCGTAGCAGAAGTTGGCGGTCTTTATGTAATTGGTACAGAACGTCATGAATCTCGTCGTATTGATAATCAGTTACGTGGTCGTGCTGGTCGTCAAGGTGACCCAGGTGCATCACGTTTCTTCTTATCCTTAGAAGATGATTTAATGCGTCTATTTGGTTCTGATAATATCGCCAATATCATGGAAAAACTTGGTATGAGTGAAGATGATCCAATTGAACATAAATTAGTTACTCGTTCCATTGAACAGGCACAGAAAAAAGTTGAAGCACGTAACTTCGATATTCGTAAACATGTCATTGAATATGATGATGTCATGAATCAACAGCGTGAAGTTATTTATGACCAACGTCGTAAGATTTTACTTGGTGAAAATCTCTATGAAAATATCATTGAAATGGTTAAACGTATAATTGACAGCCAGATGGATAGATATGCTAATGAAAAACTTTATCCAGAAGAATGGACATTAGATGGTTTAATCCAAGAAGCAGAAGATATTTATGCACCAAAAGGAACGCTAGTAAAAGAACAATTAGAAGCGATGAGTCGTGATGAATTAAAAGAAACTTTATATAAAGTAGCTAAAGATAATTATGATAATCGTGAAAAATTATTCGGCAGTGAAGTAATGCGTGATTTAGAACGCATCATTATGCTTAAAGTTGTAGATAATAAATGGATGGAACATTTAGATCATATGGATATGCTTCGTGAAGGTATTAGCTTGCGTGCTTATGGTCAAAGAAATCCATTAGTTGAATATAAAATTGAAGGTCATGATATGTTCCAAGCAATGATCGATAATATTCAAGAAGATATTGCAAAATTGATGTATCGTGTAAATGTTGTTCGTGAACAACCACAGCCAGAAGACCGTTTGAAAAATGCAACTGTAAATCATGGTGAAAGTATTTCTAAATCCCCACAGGCAAAAAGCAATAATATAGGTAGAAATGACCTTTGTCCTTGTGGTAGCGGTAAAAAATATAAAAACTGTTGTGGCAAAAATAAATAATTAATATATAATGATAAGGAAAAGCTCTATTTTTATTTAATTTAATAGAGCTTTTGCCTATAAATAATTTTATTTATTTTAGTTAAAAATAAAAAAGGAAGTGAAATGATGCTAGAAGATTTACACACTACGATTGTAGCGATAGAAAAAAAGCTCACTGAAATGGGGGATTCACTTTGACATCGCTCGCAAAGAAGAAAAAATTGCTGAGCTAGAATATAAAATGGGTGAACCTACTTTTTGGGACGATCCAGACCAAGCCCAAAAAATCACTCAAGAATTAAATGGTGTCAAAGCTGGTGTAGACAAATATAAAAACATTCTCCATAAATTTGAAGAAATGCAGATTTTATGGGAAATGGGCATGGAAGATAAAGATGAAACTGTTTGCGATGATGTAGAAGCAGAGATTAAAGAAATCAATGAAGCTATAGAACAGTTAGAATTAGAATTATTATTATCAGGAAAATATGATGCTAATAATGCTATTTTGACTTTACATGCAGGTGCTGGCGGAACAGAAGCGCAAGATTGGACACAGATGTTATTACGCATGTATGGACGTTGGGCAGAACGCAATGGCTTTAGCGTAGAAACAGCAGATTTATTACCAGGTGATGAAGCTGGAGTAAAATCTGTTACTTTATTGATTAAAGGTCATAATGCTTATGGCTATTTAAAATCAGAAAAAGGCGTTCATCGTTTAGTTAGAATTTCTCCATTTGATGCTAACTCCCGTAGACATACATCTTTCTCTGCTTGTGATGTTATGCCAGAAATTGATGATGATGTAGAAGTGGATATCAATATGGCTGATGTACGTGTAGATACTTATCGTGCAAGTGGTGCAGGTGGACAGCATATCAATAAAACTGACTCTGCTGTACGTATGACACATATTCCAACAGGTGTTGTAGCACAATGTCAAAGTGAACGTTCTCAGTTACAAAACCGTGAACAATGTTTGCGTTTACTTCGTGCTAGACTTTTTGAACTTGAAATGGAAAAGAAAGAAAAAGAACTTGCAGCACTTGAAGGTGACCAGCAAAAAATTGAATGGGGTAGCCAGATTCGCTCTTATGTATTCCACCCATATAACTTAGTAAAAGACCATAGAACAAATACAGAAACAAGTGATACACAAGGCGTAATGGACGGAGATATCAATAAATTTATTGAATCTTATCTACATGCAAAAGCTAATCATATAATTTAAAATACGAGGTATCTTGAATTTGCGAAAATTATTAATTGGTTTAATCCTTGTAGTTGTAATAGCATTGGCAGGTGCAACTTATATATTACCAACATATATAAGTAATCAAATATCTGGACGTATAGAAAGAAGTTTGCAAACTGATTCTGTTAGTGCCAATATAGAAACATCACCTAGCTTTATGATGCTATTTGGTCAAGTAGATAATATAGATATTGAAGCTACAAATATAAAATTAGATAAAGTAAATTTAAATAAGTTATCTTTAAAGGGCGAAAATATAGAGATTAGCGTACAAGATTTATTATTAGCTCGTAGATTGGTGATAAACTCAGCTGATAATTTAACAATAACAGGTCTAATCGATGAAAATAATTTAGCTCAATTATTAGCAAAAGAAGTAGATAAAATTTCTGATATAGCAGTAAAAATTACACCTGATAATGTTGAGGCTACAGGAAAAATTTCTTTCTTAGGGCAAGAAGCAACTATCAATGTAAAAGGTATTATTGTAGTGGAAGGGAAAAATTTACTTTTCCGCATTACAGATGCTAATACAGAAAACAGATTGTTTGGTAAAATTGGTATAAGTTTCACCAAAGATATATTCTTAGTTTCAACAGATAAATTACCATTAGAAGGTGCAAAATTTACTAGAGTAGAACAGCAAAATGGTCAAGTACTTATTGAGGCAGGTATCAATAAGTAATAAGTAAGGTGGAATAGAGATTGACAAAGTTTAAATATAATCGTTTGTTGATTGTTTGTATAATAATTGGCCTAATAGCTGCTATTGGTGTAAATATTCAACGTAATAGTGTAGAAAAAGCAAATATGACAGTGGATTTAGCCATTGATTATGAAGATATGGTTAAATTGGCTCAATTAGAAGGAATACCAGTAGAGGAAGTATTATCTCAAGCAAAACAGGCAGGCATTTCTTCACTTGCTGTATATGAAACTACATTTGAAAAATTGAATAAAAATGGCAAAGCTATGGCTATTGCAGGTAGTTCTGTACTAGAAAATTATTATAGTGGAACTTTAAGTGATCCTGCATGGCGTACTTTAGTTCAGCAAGGTACTATAAAAGCTGACGAAGTATATGTTGTAGGACATGATAAGCAAACATATACAGAAGTAAAAGAAGATTTATTTAGACGCTTAGGCAAAGAGAGAGTAAATGTTCTAGATTTAGGAAATCAAGAAATATTAGCAGTAAAAGCTAATTATACAGAGTTATTAAAAATGAATTTAGGTATGCCAACTGATGAAATGAAGGCTGTTAATGATGCAGGTTTTTATGTGTTGGCTAGACCTAGTAACTATAAGAATGTAACAGATGATGATATCAATGCAGTTTTTGACCGTTTAAAGGATTTCAAAATATCAGAAATAGTATTTTCTGGTTCTGAAACATTAGGTGGTTTGCATAATACTGAACGTACTATTGAGTTGATGAAAGAAAGAGATATCACTCTTGGTATGATTGAACATGTTACACAATTGCAATTTTATCCACAAGATGGTTTATATGATATTGCTAGAGGTTTAGATTATAAAGTCGCTAGATTATATACTATACCAAAAGATGAACAGCCAAAATTGAAAATGGATGTAGCTGTTGAGCGTTGGGCAAATACTAATGAAGAGCGTAATATACGTATAGATTTAATGCGTATTTATGAAAAACCTGAAGGTGATATGTCCTTATTAGCTACAAATCTGAAATATATTTCAGATACAAAAGCAAAACTTGAATCTAAAGGTTTCATTATTGGGCCTGCTAGTCATTTTGAGCCATTTTTTGGTAATACAATTTTGCAAGTTATAATGCTTTTAGGTATTTGTAGTGCTTGTGTATTGTATATTTCTTTGGTTTACCCAAGTTTATCAAATAAAAAACAGTATATTTTATTAGCAATCTGCTTTGTAATAACAGCTGTTCCAGTATTGATAGGAAAGGGCTCTACAATTCGTATAATGGCTGCTTTAGCTGCGGCAAATGTTTTTCCTGCTATTGGTATGATAAGTCAATTAGATGTAATTCGTAGAAATCGTCTAATTGGTAAATTAAAATTTGGTCCATTATTATTAAAAGCAGTGAAAGCTATTGTCTGTGCAAGTGTTGTTTCTATGATGGGGGCAATGTTCTTATCTGGTATTTTATCTGATGTAGAATTCTTCTTGGAAATGAGTATCTTCCGTGGTATCAAGTTAACATTTGTATTGCCAATTATTTTAGTGGCTATAGCCTTTATGCAACGTTTTGATATATTCGGTGATAATTTATTAACACCACCAGCTTTTAAAGAACAGGCTAAACGTATATTAAATATGACTGTATCTGTAAAAGCTTTAGTAGGATTTTTGATAGCTATGATTGTAGCTGTTATCTTTATCGGTCGTTCTGGTCATACAGCTGGCGTTCCTGTTCCTGGCATAGAATTGAAAATAAGAGCTTTCTTAGAACAAGCATTTTATGCAAGACCTCGTTCAAAAGAAATTTTTATTGGTCATCCAGCGTTTATAATAATGATCATGGCATGGTATCGTAAGTGGCCAGCAGCTATCTTCTTTATTTTATCTATAGTAGCGACTATTGGACAAGGTTCTATGGTAGAAACTTTTGCACATATGCGTACGCCGGTATTTATGTCATTAATGAGAGGCTTTGATGGTGCTTTATGGGGTGCTGTCATAGGCTGTGTTGTCATGGGTGCATTGTATTTATGGCAATATATTGCATCTTCAACAGATAGGAGTAAGTCTTTGAATGAATAATATTGTAATTTCTGGGTATTATGGTTCTAAAAATGCAGGCGATGAAGCTATGCTATCTGCAATGTTAGAAGTATTCTCAGAGCTTAATCCAAAACTTCATATTACAGTTATTTCATCAGACCCAGAATATACAAGAAAACGCCATAGTGTTGATGCAGTTAATTGGTTAAATGTAGTAGATATTTTGAAAGTGTTGAAAAAGGCGGATTTACTTATAAGTGGTGGCGGTAGCTTATTACAAAATGTAACTAGCGGTCGAAGCTTATATTATTATATGGGTGTATTATTTTTAGCTAAATTAGTTCATACACCGATAATGTTATATGCTCAAGGTATTGGTCCTATTTATGGTAAATTCGCAAGACGCTTGATGAGATGGTTTGGTAATCATAGTGCTTTGATTACAGTTCGCGATAAAGATTCATTAAAAGAATTGGATATGCTTAAGATTGTAAAACCACCGATAAAAGCTACAGCAGATCCAGTGTTAGCAATAAATGCAGTAGATAAAAAAAGTGGGCGAGAGATTTTTAAGAAATCACATATTTCACTCACTAAGCCGATAATTGGTATATCTGTGCGTGAATGGCGTGAATGGCAACATTATAAAGACGTCTTATCAGAAGTGGCTGATGAAGCAGTAACGAAATTAAATGCTCAGATTGTTTTTATGCCAATGCAATATCCAGAAGATGTAAAGGCTGCTAAAAAAATTGTAGCTAAAATGAAACAGCCGGCATGTGTCTTGAAAGAAGATTTTACAACAAGGGAATTAATGTCATTAGTAGGAAATATGGATTTAATGATTGGCATTCGCCTTCATGCATTGATTTTCGCAGGTGTGATGGGCACGCCAATGATAGGTATATCATATGATCCTAAAATTGATAGATTTTTAAAATCCATTGATGAAGATGTTGTAGGCGATTTAGAAAATGTAACAGTGGAAGCTTTGATGCAAGAAATTAATGCTAAATGGAATAATAAAGAAATATATCGCAATCAGAATTTGAAGCGAATGGCTAAATTGCGTAGTTTAGCAAGGTCGAATGCGGAAATGGCTTTAGAATTTATAGATAAAAATAAATAATAAAAAATGACTCCTAGTAATTATAACTAGGAGTCATTTTTTTATTTAAAGAGATTTTTTAAAGTCTTAAAGAAGCTTTCTTGTTCTGGATTTGCTTTATCATTTTTAATACCAGCAAATTCACGAAGAAGTTCTTTTTGTCTGTCAGTAAGTTTTTGTGGAGTTAAAACTTTAATGCGAACATGTTGATCGCCACGACCAGCACCGCGAAGGAAAGGAATACCTTTTCCTTTTAAGCGCATTATTGTACCAGACTGGATACCAGCAGGTATTTTCATTTCTACTTTACCATCAAGAGTTGGTACTTCTATAGTATCGCCTAAGGAAGCTTGTACAAAAGTGATAGGAACTTCGCAGATGATTTCAGTGCCTTCACGTTTAAAGAATTTATGGTCTTTTACTGTGATATATACATATAAATCACCAGTAGATCCGCCACGAACACCTGCTTCACCTTCGCCAGCTACGCGGATACGGTTTCCAGTATCTACGCCAGCAGGGATTTTAACTTCAACTTTAGAGCGAACAGATTTAACACCTTTACCATTACAATCTTTACATGGTGTTTTAACGATTTCACCTGTACCACTGCAACGGGAACAAGTACGCTGATTTACCATGCGACCAAATGGTGTATTTTGAGTGAATTGTACTTGACCTGTACCATGGCAATCAGGGCAAGTTTCAGGATGGGTACCAGCAGCAGCGCCTGTACCATTACAACTAGAACATTTTTCTGTACGAGGAATATTGAGTTCTACTGTTTTACCAAATGCAGCTTCTTCAAAGGAAATAGATAAATTATAGCGTAAATCAGAACCACGTTCTGGGCCACGACGGCGAGCAGAACCGCCAGCACCACCGCCACCAAAGAACATGTCAAAGATATCGCCAAAACCTTCTCCACCAAAGCCACCTTGACCAAAACCGCCGAAACCGCCAAAGCCACCGCCAGCTCCACCAGTACCATCAAAAGCTGCGTGACCAAATTGGTCATATTGAGCTTTTTTCTGTGGATTGGATAAAACTTCATAAGCTTCATTTACTTCTTTGAATTTTTCTTCGGCTTCTTTAGGATTATCACGATTGAGGTCAGGGTGATATTTTCGAGCCATTTTTTTGTAGGCTTTTTTTATTTCTGCTTCTGTAGCATTTTTACTTACGCCTAAGACTTCATAATAATCGCGTTTTGTACTCACTTTGCACCACCTAAACCTAAATAAAGATTTTATGCTTAATTGACATAACTCCAGCTAAGGATTAACTGGAGTTATGTGCATCGAATTTCTTATATTAATTAAACTTAAATTATTTATCAGTTACATCTTTAAAATCAGCGTCAACAACATTGTCATCATCTTTTGTCTGAGTCTGTTGCTGTGCATTAGCACCTGCTCCGCCAGCTTGTTGTTGAGCTTGCTGAGCCTGCTGATATGCAGCTGCGCTTAATTCATAAAGAGGTTTTTGTAATTCTTCCATAGCTTTTTTGATTGCTTCGATATCTGTACCTTTGAGAGCATTTTTAACGCCTTCAATGCCATCTTTTACTTTAGCTACAGTATTAGCATCAGCTTTATCGCCTAAATCTTTGATTACTTTTTCAGCTTGGAATACTAAAGAATCAGCATTATTTCTAGTTTCTACTTCTTCTTTACGTTTTTTATCTTCAGCTTCATGAGCTTGAGCTTCTTTAACCATGCGGTCGATATCTTCTTTGCTCATACCGCTATCAGATTGAATAGTGATATTTTGTTCTTTACCAGTACCAAGGTCTTTTGCAGATACATGAACGATACCATTAGCATCAATATCGAATTTAACCTCGATCTGAGGAACTCCTCTTGGAGCTGGTGGAATATCTGTTAAATCGAAACGACCGAGAGTTTTGTTGTCTGCTGCCATTTCACGTTCACCTTGAAGAACATGAATGCTAACTGCAGGCTGATTATCAGCAGCTGTAGAGAATACTTGGCTCTTAGAAGTAGGAATAGTAGTATTTCTTTCAATGATTTTTGTGCAAATACCACCTAATGTTTCAATACCTAAGGAAAGTGGAGTTACATCAAGAAGTAATACGTCTTTAACTTCACCAGCTAAGATACCAGCTTGAATAGCTGCACCTACTGCAACGCATTCATCAGGGTTTACACCATGATTTGGTTCTTTACCAAGATATTTTCTAATAGCTTCTTGAACAGCAGGGATACGGCTAGAACCACCAACTAAGATGATTTTATCGATTTCAGAAACGGATAAACCAGCATCAGCCATAGCTTTACGAGTTGGTTCGATTGTAGCTTCAACAAGATCTGCTGTTAATTCATCAAATTTTGCACGAGTAAGAGTTAAATCTAAGTGTTTTGGACCTGTTGCATCAGCAGTGATGAATGGTAAGTTGATATTTGTAGAAGTCATGCTGGAAAGTTCGATTTTTGCTTTTTCAGCAGCTTCGATAAGACGTTGAGCACTCATTTTATCTTGAGATAAGTCAATGCCGTTGGATTTTTTGAATTCTTCTACCATCCAATTCATTACTGCATGGTCAAAGTCATCACCACCTAAATGAGTATTACCATTAGTGGATTTTACTTCAAATACGCCATCACCAAGTTCAAGGATAGATACATCAAATGTACCGCCACCTAAGTCGAATACTAAGATTGTACCATCTTCGCCTTTATCAAGACCATAAGCAAGAGCAGCAGCAGTTGGTTCGTTTACGATACGAAGAACATCAAGACCTGCGATTTTACCAGCATCTTTAGTTGCTTGACGTTGGCTATCGTTGAAGTAAGCAGGAACAGTGATAACTGCTTGAGTTACTTTTTCGCCAAGATATTTTTCTGCATCAGCTTTTAATTTTTGAAGAACCATAGCAGAAATTTCTGGTGGAGTATAAGATTTACCATCAATATTTACTTTATAATTAACTTCGCCCATATGACGTTTGATTGAAGCGATTGTTCTATCTGGATTGGAAACGGCTTGACGTTTTGCAAGTTGACCTACAAGACGTTCACCATCTTTTGTGAAACCTACAACTGAAGGAGTAAGTCTGCTACCTTCTGGGTTTGTAATAACTGTAGGTTCGCCACCTTCCATAACAGCGACTACAGAGTTAGTAGTACCTAAGTCAATACCAATTACTTTGGACATTATAAATTCCTCCTAAAAACATCTATATATAAATATAAGTGTTATGCAATTTAATAAAATATTTTATATTAATTATAGTTAATTAAATGATTAATTAGCTACAACTTTTACCATACTTGGGCGAATTACTCGACCTTGTACCATATAACCTTTTTGGAATTCTTCTTCGATGGTATCATCTTCTTTTTCAGGGTCTTGAACGCGCATTACAGCTTGATGGAAATTAGGATCAAATTTTTCACCAGCAGCTTTAATAACTTCAAGACCATTTTTCTTCAAAGATTCCATTAATTGGTTGTAAACCATGGAAATTCCATCATGAAGAGGAGTACCAGCAGCTCCTTCAACAGCTAAAGCACGTTCAAAATTATCAATGATGGGTAATAAATCTTTAATTAATCCTTGAAGTACTACACTAGATAATTCTTCACGTTCTTTTTCATTGCGACGACGGAAGTTTGCAAAATCAGCTTGCAATCTTTTATAGTGGTCTTCGCTTTGCTGTAATAATTCTTTTTGAGCTTCAAGTTCTTTTTTTATTGTATCAAAAGTTGCTTCATCATTTTCTACAGCAGTCTCATTAGTAGTTTCTTCTACTGTTTCTTTAACTTCGTTATCAGAAGTAGTTTCAGTCTGCATAGTTTCTTTAGTTTCTTCTGGAGTAGCCATGAATCAACCACCTTCTTAGTTAATAATAAATAGTTTAATCTTTATAGATTACAAATGAAATCTATGGAAAATATCAGCAAGATTAGCATTCATAAATTTTAATAAAGAAATTATTTTGCCATAATCCATACGTGTTGGACCTAAAACAGCTAATGTCGCAATTGGTTTACCATCTAAATGATATGTGGCACTGATAATACTACAGTCTTTAATATCATTATATTTGTTTTCTTGACCAATGGTAACAGCTAAACTTTCATCTTTTTGTGCATGCAAAATATCATATAAAAGTTGTTTTTCTTCAAACATAGATAATAATTTTTTTACTTTATCTATATTATGAAATTCAGGCTGTTCCATCAATTCTCTTGCACCACCTAGATAAAGTCGTTCTTGCTTATCTTTGACTAATGCTTCATCTATAATATTAATGATAGCATTGAAAACTGTGGAATTAACAGTTTCACCACGAATTTTGCGAATTGATGCCATACTAATATCTGATAGACGCTTACCTTTGAGATAATGATTAAAGATACTAGCGATATTATCAAAATCCTTAAAAGAAACACCACTTGGAATATCGATAATTTTGTTATCAATAAAACCAGCATCTGTCATGATGACAGCTATTACTTGATGTTCATTAAGTGGTAAAAATCGCAAATACTGAAAAGCTGTTTGCGTTAATTGTGGAGCTAAAACTAAAGATACATTTTTTGTCAATTGAGAGATTATACGTGAAGTTTCACGGAAAATTTCTTCAACAGAACGTACTTTAGTAGCATACCAATTATTGATAAGAGATATCTCATTCTCCGACATTTGTTCTAATGTTAATAAGTCATCAACATAAAAACGATAACCTTTTGATGAGGGGATACGCCCAGATGAGGTATGGAGATGCTTGATATAACCAAGTGTCTCTAAATCTGCCATTTCATTACGAATTGTCGCAGGGCTAATTCCCAAACTATATTTCTTAGCAATTGTTCGGGAGCCTATTGGCTCTGCAGTAGATATATAGTCATCTACAATGGCTCGGAGAATGCGTTGCTTTCTTTCATCTAGCATTTCTTTCACCCCTATTGTTAGCACTCTATAATAGTGAGTGCTAACTTCTAATTAAGAATGTATCACTATTTAGACAAAATGTCAATGTCTTTTGTTTAATTAAATAAAAAATTTCTTAAGTATAATGAAAACAATTGAAATTAGTTTAGTTATTATATAGGAACTAAACTAAATGATAAAAATTATTGATTATAGGTTGAGGTTTTTAATAAAATAGTGTAAAATATAAATTATGAGCGTAATAAAAAAATAAAAATAGAAAGCCGAATCCAGCTCAGGAGCGGGAGAACCAATTTTTTGGGGTGAATCTAATTTATTTTGGTAGAATTTACTGAAATTTTAGATGGATAGTCTTTCCTTCTCTGTCCTAACCCGTCAGCTAACCTCGTAGGCGATTTTGAGAGGAGTCTTTTTTTTGAGTAAAGTTGTCCGTGTTTTAGTTTTATCTTTATGTTTGATCTGTATGAGTGCTATTGCTAGCGCATCTTCTTTCCGTTTAGGAGACCAAGGTGCAGAAATCGCTGAAATTCAAGCAGCATTGGCAAGTCAGGGTTATGATGTAACAGCAGATGGAGATTTCGGTCCAGCTACACAAGCTGCAGTGGCAGCATTCCAATCAGCTAATGGTTTGGATAATGATGGTTTAGTTGGCGCTATGACATATCAAACATTGATGGGACGTAACATGCCTGTAGTAAGCCGTAGTTCTAATTACATTGCAAAACGTATCATTAATTCATCTTTGAATTATATTGGCGTGCCATATGTATTTGGTGGTACAACTCCAAGCGGTTTTGATTGTTCTGGTTTTACGCGTTATGTTTTTGCTACAGCTGGTATTTCTCTTCCACGTACAGCAGATGTACAATTTGAAATAGGTACACCAGTATCTTATGATAACCTTATGCCTGGTGATTTAGTATTTTTCTCTACTTATACTTATGGAGCATCTCATGTAGGTATCTATATGGGTGATGGTAATTTTATTAATGCTTCTTCTAGCCGTGGAGTAGTTGTCGATTCTTTAAGTAGTTCTTATTGGGCATCTTGCTATATTGGAGCACGTAGAGTTTTATAATTACATAAATTAAATTAAACATAATTTAATTTAATACAAAGGAGACGATAGGTCTCCTTTTTTCTTTATAAAAATAAATAAAAGCATAAATTAAAGAAAGTGAAGTGAAAAATAATGTCTTTTTTGAATAATTGTAGACAATTTACTAATTTATCCGCTATGAAAGCTAATTTTTTACAAAGAATTAATACAGTATTACCTTTAGTTTCTGATTTGGTACATGCACATGTAGCTATGTATACATTTTCCAAAAAAGAAAATTATTTCACTGTTGTTTCTGAATTTGAACCACATACTACGTATAATCCTATAAAACAATCATTGATAGGGAAGGAAATTCCTAAAGTACAAGAGCCTTTAATTGATAAAACTATTAAATTTAAATCAAAATATGAAGGTCAAAGAGAATTAGATTTTGGTAAATTTTATCAAATGTATACTATACCGATTGTCGTTGATTATGAAGTAATAGCTGTTATTTGTTTTGAGATAAATTATGAAGATACACAAACAAGAGGTTTTACTCGTCTTTTGAAAACTGCCTTTATTATTTTGGAAAATGCGCCTAAAAAAGCAGATAATAAAATGTATAGAGCAATTTCTTCACGAGATGGGATTATCATTACAGATAAAAATGAACGCATTATTTTTGCTAATATGGTAGCATCAAGAATATATCACGTTTTAGGTGTTAGTAATTTGTTGGGTTGTCATCTTTTTGATAGACAGTTGACTTTGCATATTAGAAAAGAAACTATTTTGCCTAGATGTCCTTATGAAAAAGAAATTGAAGTGGGTAATTTAGTATTGATTAGAAGAGACATTCCAATCAATGAAGCAGGCAATTTATTGACACGTATAGTGATTTTATCTGATGTTACTGAAATTAGAAAAAAGGATAAAGAATTAAAAATAAAATCAGCAGTGATACAAGAAATTCATCATCGCGTAAAAAATAATTTGCAAACTATTGCTAGTTTACTTAGATTACAAGCTAGACGTTCAAATTCAATGGAAGTAAAAGAGGCTTTAAAGGAAAGTGTAAATCGTATTTTAAGTATATCAGTTGTGCATGAATTTTTATCACAACAAGGTGATGAAAATATAGATGTAATGGAAGTAACAAAAAATATTTTGCAATTAATCCAGCAAAATATGTTAGATAGTCATTTTAAATTGGAGACAGAATTCATTGGAGAGACAATAATTTTACCATCAAAACAAGCTAGTAATTTAGCTTTGATCATAAATGAATTGATTTTAAATTCAATTGAGCATGGATTTTTAGGCAGAAATTATGGTAAAATTGGTCTTAAAATAAGTCAAAGTGATGAAGCCTATATAATAGAATTGTATGACAATGGTAATGGTTTACCAGAGAAATTTTTTGATTTACCGACAAAATCTTTAGGACTTCAAATTGTGAGAACCTTAATTGAAGGAGATATGAATGGTTCTTTTGACTTATATAATGATAATGGGGTTCATGCCAAGATAGCTATTCCCTATAAATTTTTAATGGAGAGTGAAGTTGATGTCTAAGTTAAAAATTGTGATTGCTGATAATGAATCAATCATTCGCATGGATTTGAAAGAAATGTTAGAAGAAGCTGGGCATGAAGTCGTTGGAGAATGTTTTAATGGATTAAAAGCTATAGAATTAACGCAGCGATTAAAACCTGATTTAGTGATTATGGATATAAAAATGCCAGAAATGGATGGGATTACAGCTGCAAAGAGAATTTCTGACCAAAAATTAGCTCCTGTTATTTTGCTTACAGCTTTTAGCCAAAAAGACATTGTAGAAAAAGCTAAGAATTCAGGTGTTTTAGCTTATTTGGTAAAACCAATAAAGCCAAGTAATTTGTTTCCAGCAATAGAAATTGCACTATCTAGATTTAATGAGATTAAACAATTAGAAAGTGAATTAGATGATATAAAAAATTCACTAGAAATGAGAAAATTATTAGATAGAGCAAAAGGTATTTTGATGGATGCTTATAATTTATCTGAAAGTGAAGCTTATCGTAGAATACAAAAATATAGTATGGCAAAACGAAAAACAATAAAAGAAGTTGCACAATCAATTATTCGCGCAGCTACAAAATGATAAATAAAAAGGGCATTAACTTTTATAAGATAATGCCCTTCTTTATTATTTACACTATTTATGATAATTATGTTTTAGAAGTTAAATGTCATCATTGACTTTATTTTTTATTTTGCTCAATAAGTCCATCAGTATTTTTTGTTCTTCTACATTGACAGCTTCTAATACTCGGCGACAATTTTGAGCGATAACTTCAAACCATTCATTATATTGTTCAATCGCCAATGGTGTGAGATAAATATATTTTTCACGTTTATCCTCACCACTTTGACGCATGATAAGATTTTTTTTCATCAGCTGACGAATTGTTTTAGAGATTGCAGCAGGTTCAATATTTAAATAGTTAGCAAGTGCTGTCTGTGTCATAGTGCCTTGATCGTGAATTGTTTTTAAGATAGTCCATTCAGAACCATAGATATTTGTACTGTATAATGCATGGTTTACACTTTTTGACATAGCACGTGTTGTTTGATATAGTTGATGAACTAATTCGTCTGTCTGTTGAATTGTTTCTAGAGAAATTTCGATGATAATCCCCTCCTTATATACTGTTATAACAAATAATAGATATTTTTACAATGAAAATTAATGAAGAAATTAACGATGATTTTGTTATATTTATAATTTTTAGGGGAAAAAGTACGTTATAGGAGGTATATTTATGCTTTATTTAGTCAAGATTTTTTATGCTTTTATAATTCCACCGGGAGGAATTATATCACTTCTGATTTTATTCAATATTTATTTGTATTGGAAGAAATTTAAAGGCAAATATATTTTAACAGTGATTACTTTATTGTTTTATTTGTTATCTACAAATTTTATAGCTTATCATTTAGTTAAGCCATTGGAGAATTTTTATCAAAATAAAACTATTGAACAGTTAAAGCAAGATAAAGATGATGTGATAATTATGCTAGGTGGCGGTGCGATAAATGTAGCAGATATTGATGGCGAAGGGCAAGTTTCAGGATATGTAGCTAATCGCATGATTACAGTTATGAGATTGCAAAAAGAATTGGATATTCCTATTATTTTATCTGGCGGAAAGGTGTTTGAAGATACAGGACGAGAAGCTGATATTGAAAAGCGTATATTTGAAGGTATGGGCGTAAATTCGCAAGCTTTGATATTAGAAAATCAGAGCAGAAACACAGTGGAAAATGTGCAAAATAGTAAGGTTATAATGGAAGAATATAATTTTACTAAGCCATTAGTTATCACATCTGGTTTTCACTTACCAAGAGCAATGGAAATATTTGCACGTGAAGGAATTGAAGCTACGCCATATGTAGCAGATTATCAAATGAGTGATGAGTTAGTCTTTAGTATTTTTAATTTTTTACCTAATAATGGTAGTTTAAATACATCTTGTATGGCTATTCGTGAATATTTGGGTATTTTGGCTTTAAAATTAAAAATGCAATGAGTTTTAATATAAATATAATTAGATTAAAGAGAATATAAAATGATGATTAAGGAAACATTACAAGAAAAATTAAAATTATTGCCTACAAAATCAGGTGTTTATTTGATGAAAAATAAGCAAAAACAGATTATATATGTAGGTAAAGCGATTAATTTAAAAAATCGTGTGCGACAATATTTTCAATCGAGTAGAAATCATTCAGCAAAAACAATTGCTATGGTGTCACATATAGAAGATTTTGAAACAATAGTTACAGATAATGAATTAGAAGCATTGATTTTAGAATGTAATTTGATAAAAAAACATCATCCTAAATATAATATTATGCTTCGTGATGATAAGACTTATCCTTATTTAAAGATTACTTTAAATGAAAAATATCCAAGAATAATAACTACTCGTCGCCTTATCAAAGATGGCTCAAGATATTTTGGTCCATATACAAGTTCTACAGCAATGAAGGAAACTTTAAATTTATTGCGTAAATTATTTCCTTTGCGAACTTGCAAGTATTTAGCAGATAGACCTTGTTTAGAATATCATATAAAAAGATGTTTAGCTCCTTGTGCTAATTATATTGATGAAGATACTTATAAAGATATGGTAGATGGTGTATGTTTATTTTTAGAAGGTAAAAGTGAAGTTGTAGAGCAAAATTTGGCGAAAAAAATGCAGATGGCAGCACAGAATTTAGATTTTGAGAAAGCTGCTAGATTGAGAGACCAATTATTAGCTGTGCGCAAGATAATGGAAAAACAAAAGATATTATTAGATGATGGTGATATAGATGCTATCGGTATCGCTAGAGCTAATTATGGAATTTGTATAGAGATATTTTTTATTCGTAATGGTAAAATGTTAGGTCGCAATCAATTTTTATTAAATGATGAAGATGATGATGAAAAAAATTTGATAACAGCTTTTTTGAAACAATATTATAATGATGCGGTGGATATTCCTAAAGAAATATTAATACCAGAAGAGATAGCAGAAATAGAATTATTGCAAGAATGGCTTTGGGCAGAAAAGAAGAAAAAGACAAAAATTTTATTGCCTAAACGTGGTGTGAAAAAAGATATTTTGATGATGGCAAAAGAAAATGCAGAAAAATATTTATTAGAGCAAGAGCAAAAATTAAAAGATATGAAGGCTCGTAGTTTAGGTGCTGTCTATGATTTACAAAAATATTTAAGTTTACCTAAGCCACCAATGCGTATGGAATGTTTTGATATATCACATATTCAAGGTTCAGAAACAGTAGCTTCTATGGTGGTATTTCAAGATGGCAAGCCAGATAAAAATTCTTATCGCAGATTTAAGATAAATTCTACTGAAGGAAAACCAGATGATTTTATGTCGATGAGGGAAGTAACTACTCGCAGATATATAGGCATTGATAAAAATGATTTACCAGATTTGATAATCATTGATGGCGGTAAAGGTCAATTGAGCTCAGCTTTGGAAATTATTCGTGGAGCAGGTCATTATAGCGTCCCTGTAGTAGGGCTTGCTAAGCAATTTGAATATATTTTTACAGAACAATCATCAGAGCCTGTTATTTTGCCACGTCATTCAGATGCTTTATATTTGGTGCAAAGTATAAGAGATGAGGCTCATCGCTTTGCTATTACTTATCATCGTAAACTTAGAACAAAACGCAATAAAATATCTATATTAGATAATATTTCTGGAATTGGTGCTAAGCGAAGGAAAAGTTTATTTGACCATTTTGAAACGATACAAAATATAAAAAATGCTTCAGTTGATGAATTGATGGCGGTACCAGGGATTAGCGAGCAGATAGCAAAATCTATATATAATTTTTTCCGCACACATGAGTTAGTGAGCAGTAAATTAAAATAAATTTACAACTGTACATTTAATTTACAAGTTTACAATAAATAATCATTGACAAATATAAATTTTATTGTTATAGTAATAGACAGATAAAAACAGTGAAGAGGAAAAGTAGATTTATGAAGCTTGCAGAGAGCTATGGTTTGGTGGGACATAGTAGTGAATTAAATTGAAATACACCTTAGAGTTGCAAGGCTGAACAATTATGATAATTGGGATTAATTAAGTAAGTTTTGTCGGAGTGCCTCCGTTATCATGGGCTAGGATATGTTAGTATCTGAATGAGTGGCTAAAAAAGCAAATTGGGTGGTACCACGGGTTATAACAGCTCGTCCCTATATAGGGGCGAGCTTTTTTGTATGCTTTTTTAGTTAGATGAATTTATTTTAAACTTATATCAGCTGATAATAATACTTAAGTTTTTGACAAATTAAAATTTAATCTGCAGTAATTTAAAGATTGATGTGAAAGTAAAAATTTTGATTAACATCATAAGAAAGGATGAAAACTATGTCTATTCAATTAATGATAGTCTGTCTATATGTAGTATTATTATTTGCAATATCTTTTTATGTAAAACATCGCGCTAATAAAAATCCTATGGAGTATTTATTTGCAGGAAGAAAATTGTCTACATCACTTATTGCTTTTAATGTAACAGGTCTTGCTGTAGGTGCTGCTTCTACTGTTGGTGTGGCAGAAAATGCAACACAGGTAGGAATTGCAGCTGGTTGGTATAATGGAGCATGGGCAATCGGTGCTGTGGTTATGGGAATTTTAGCCGCAGGAAAATATAGACAAATGGGTTGCTCTACGATACCAGAATTATTTGAACGTTATTATGATAAAAAAGGTCGTCTTATAAGTGCAATTGGTTTAGCAATTATTCTTATTTGTATTACTTCACTTCAATATGTAGCAGGCGGGGCAATTTTATCAACACTTATGCCAGATATATTTTCTATGAAAACAGGTATGATAATGAGTGCTATAGTTTTCATCGGTATCACTGTTGTGGGTGGATTGTGGTCTTCTGGTATGTCTAATATGATAAGTGTTAGCTTAATTTATTTAGGAATTTTATATTCAACTATTTCTGTCGTAGATAATAATGGTGGTCTTGTAAATATTAATAATAATTTACCTGTAGTTGATTTTTCTTGGTTTAGTCCTATTGGTGGCTTAGGCTTAGCTGTGGTATTGGGTTGGATTTTAATTATGATATCTCAAGCACTTACATTGCAAGGAACTGTACAGATTGCCTGCGGTGCAAAAGATGCTAAAACAGCAAAAAAAGGCTTTATTTTAGGTGGAGCATTGATTTTTCCAATTGGCTTTTTATCAGCTATTTTAGGTTTAGCAGCTAAAGTTCAATATCCAGATATTAATCCAACTATGGCACTTCCTCAAATCATCATGAGCTTAGATCCTGTAGTTTCAGGGATAACACTTGCAGCATTATGGGCAGCAGATGTTTCCACTGCTTGTACAATATTATTAGGTGCAGGCACACTTATTTCTCAAGATATTTATAAACGTTTTATCAATCCACAAGTAACAACTGCAAAATTTTTGCAAGTAAATCGTTTAGTTATATTATTAGTAGGTCTTGCTACTTTATGGTTAGCGTTTAATGCAGTGGGAATTTTAAAAACTATGATGATTGGTTTAAGTTTGACTACTGCGTTTACTGTAGTATTTTTATTTACTGTGTTTGCTCCTAGTCTTTGTCGTAAAAATTCAGCATTTTACACTACTGTTGTAGGTTTGATAGGGTTGGTTTTATGGCAATTTGTACCGCAGATACATGTATTGCCACATGTAATTTATTTTGAATGGATTATCTGCATAATCAGCTTTTTAATTATCAGTGTTGTGGATAAACAACCAATTAAAATTGTAGAAAAAAATAGATATGAAGAAAAAGTGCTAGTAAAACAAGAAGTTTTGAGCCGTTAAAATTTTTTACAACCTGACAAGTAAAAATACTTGACAGGTTGTTTTTTGTCATATATAATAATCAAAGTCGTAGGACATAATTAAATTTGATGAATAATGAAAGCTCAGGTGGTTTAAATGTTAGAAAAGTTTTTGCACATGAGCGCTTTATTTGATATTTATGGGGCTTTGCTAACTGACAAACAGAAACGTTGTCTACAAATGCACTTATTCGAAGATTTTTCACTATCAGAGATAAGTACAGAGTTAGGAATTTCACGTCAAGCTGTTTATGACATGTTGCGTCGCAGTGAGCAAATCATGCAGCAATATGAAGATAAATTAGGTTTGGCAGCCCGTTCGACAAAAGAAAAAACAGAGCTTTTGTCAATTTTATCTGATTTATTAGCATTAAAGCAGGAATCAGAAGATAACAGGCTTAATAATATAATAAGACGTATTTCTGTGTTAACAAATGATAGCAAGGAGGCATAAATTTGATTTTTGAAAATTTAGCTGATCGTTTGCAAGAGACTTTTAAAAAATTGCGTGGTCATGGTAAATTAACAGCTGATGATGTTAATGCTACCATGCGAGAAATTCGCATAGCTTTATTAGAAGCCGATGTAAACTTTAAAGTAGTTAAAGATTTTATTAAAAAAATAAAAGAACGTGCAGTAGGACAAGAAGTTTTAGAGTCCTTGACACCTGCACAGGCTGTTATTAAAATTGTTAACGAAGAGTTAACAGCATTGATGGGGCAGACTCAAAGTCATATAAATATTTCACCAAAAGCTCCTACAATCATTATGATGGTAGGTCTTCAAGGGGCAGGTAAAACAACATCTGCTGGTAAACTTGGTTTGATGTTTAAAAAGCAAGGCAAACACCCATTGATGGTTGCAGCAGATATCTATCGTCCAGCAGCTATCAAACAGTTACAGGTACTCGGTAATCAAATTGATATTCCAGTATTTGCTAAAGAAGATTGTAAAGATGCTGTGCGTATCGCTAATGAAGCAATAGATTATGCAAAATCTCATGCTAATGACATTGTAATCATCGATACAGCAGGACGACTTCATATAGATGAAAACCTCATGCAAGAGTTGAAATCTATAAAAGAAGATGTAAAACCGCATGAAATCTTATTAGTAGTTGATGCAATGACTGGTCAAGATGCAGTTAATGTAGCAGAAAGCTTCAATAATGATTTAGGTTTAGATGGTGTTATCTTAACTAAAATGGACGGGGATGCTCGCGGTGGTGCGGCGCTTTCCGTTAAAGCTGTTACAGGTTGCCCTATTAAATTTGTGGGTGCTGGTGAAAAATTAGAAGCCTTAGAACCATTTTATCCAGATAGAATGGCTTCTCGTATCTTAGGTATGGGTGATGTGCTTACTTTAATTGAAAAGGCACAGACTGCTTTTGATGCAGAAGAAGCAAAAAAAATGGAAAAAGCTTTCCGCAAAAATGAATTTACATTAGATGATTTCTTATCTCAATTAAATCAAGTGAGAAAGCTTGGCTCTTTTGAAAATATCTTAGGTATGATACCTGGTATGGGTGGACTTAAGAAAAAACTCGGTGATGTGGATATCGATATGAATGGTAAAGAAATCAAACATATCGAAGCTATTATTAGAGCCATGACACCGGAGGAAAAAAGAAATACAAAAATCATCAATGGTTCTCGCCGTAAGCGTATCGCTATGGGTAGTGGAACAAAAGTTCAGGAAGTCAATAAGCTCTTAAAGCAATTTGATGAAATGAAAAAAATGATGAAGAAAATGTCTAATATGAAACAGTTAAATAAGAAAGGTAAAAAAGGAAAAGGCGGTTTTAAACTTCCTTTCTTTAGATAAACCTTCTATAATATAACTTAATCACTTTAAGGAGGTGAAAACATTGGCAGTTAAAATTCGTTTAAATCGTATGGGTGCTAAAAAACGTCCATTCTATCGTATCGTTGTAGCAGATTCTCGTGCTCCACGTGATGGCCGTTTCATCGAAATCTTAGGTAACTATGATTCCACAAAAGAACCTGCTATTATCAATATTGATGAAGAAAAAACTTTAGACTGGATGCTCAAAGGTGCTCAGCCTACAGATACAGTTAAATCTTTACTTAGCAAAAAAGGTATCATGACTAAATTTGATGCAGCTAAACATGCTAAGAAATAAGAAAGAGGCAAATAGATGAAGGAACTTGTTGAAGTAATAGCAAAATCACTCGTTGATTATCCAGAACAAGTTACTGTTGATGAAATCATTGATGGTAATCATGTTTTGTTAAAATTGCGTGTAGCTTCAGCTGACATGGGAAAAGTCATTGGTAAACAAGGCCGTATAGCCAAAGCCATGAGAACTGTAGTGAAAGCTGCAGCTTCCTGTGAAAATAAAAAAGTTACAGTTGATATCATCGAATAATTGCAATAAAAATAGCCGAAGGTCGATTATGACTTTCGGCTTTCTCTTTATCCAAAATCTTTTCATTATAATATATATATGATAGTATATATCATGAGATTAATGAAATAATTAAAGTGAGGTTATAATTATGGAAAGCATTTCTTTACAATGTCCAGTAACAATTAAAGTAAAAGTTACTGAAAAATTTAGAGCTAAAATGTTAGATAAAATGGAAAAACAATTAGCAGAAGTAGATTTAAAATTATCTAAAATCGACATTCAAAAGAAAAAATTTTTAGAAGAACATGCTGAAGATAATATTCAACAAGTCGGAGCAATTGTTCAAAAAATGGAAGTAGACAAAGCTAAAGGTTTAAAATTAAAAGCTAAAATTGAACAAGATATTGCTGATATGAAACATTTAGGTTTAGGTGCTGAAATTATTCAAGGTACTATGCAACATGTATTTAATGTAAAAGTTGGCGATAAAATGCCAGCTGTTATGAATACTGAAATTATCGTAGAGGATGAAAAAATCATTGAAATCCGCAACTAATAAAAAGATTATTATTGGTAAAATCGGTGCAGCTCATGGTGTTAGAGGAGATATGAAAGTATATCCTTTAACAGATTTTCCGGATAGATTTAATACTATAAAAAAAGCATATGTAGACGATAAAGAAATAAATATTATTTCTACTCGCTATCAGGGAAATTTTGTAGTGATGAAAGTAGAAGGTGTTAACTCTCGTGAAGAAGTAGCACGTTTTACGAATAAATTATTGAAAATAAATCGCAGTGATGTACCACCACTTGAAGATGGAGAATATTATGCTTTTGATATAATCGGACTTCAAGTAATCAATCAAGATGATGTTGTTTTAGGTAAAATAACAGAAATTTTGAAAACTGGTAGCAATGATGTATATATTACTAAAGCTAAAGATGGCAGACAAATTTTAATTCCAGCATTAAAGAAAGTAGTTACTGAAATAAATGTTGAAGATGGATTTATGAAAGTAATTTGGGATGAAAATCAGGAAGTGTAATTATGAGAATAGATATATTATCGTTATTTCCTGAGATGTTTGGCGGAGTTTTTGGTTGTAGTATTACTAAAAGAGCGATTGAAAAAAATATTTTAGATATACAAATAACAAATCCTCGTGATTTTGCTTTTAATAAGCATAATCAAGTTGATGATACAGCTTATGGTGGTGGTGCTGGCATGGTGATGAAACCAGAGCCATTATTTAGAGCTGTAGAAGACGTTAAAGCTAAAACGCAAATTGAAAATAGCAAGGTTATATTGATGTGTCCTACAGGAAAAGTGTTCACTCAAGAAAAAGCGAAAGAACTTGCTAATTTTGATCAGTTAATATTTATCTGTGGTCATTATGAAGGCTTTGATAATCGTGTGGTACAAAATTTAGCTGATGAAGTAATTTCTATTGGTGATTATGTATTAACAGGTGGAGAACTTCCTGCTATGGTGGTAATCGATGCTGTATCAAGAATGCTTCCAGGTGTATTAGGCTCTGGAGAGTCTGCGCCAACAGATTCTTTTTATAATGGACTTCTAGAATATCCACAATATACAAAACCACGTGAGTATATAGGTCTTAGCGTACCTGATGTACTACTTTCAGGAGACCATGCTAAAATAGCAAAATGGCGTCGACAAGAATCTTTGCGTGTTACGTATACAAATAGACCAGACTTACTTGAAAAAGTAGAATTAAGCAAAGATGATAAGAAATTTTTAGAGGAATTGAAAAATAATTCTAAATAGAAAAAGGCTTTTAATAGAAGACAAAATCTATTAAAAGCCTTTTATAATTTTTTAATAATAAGATTCAAATACAACACTTGTTAATGTTAAATAATATAATACTGCTATTACTCAACAATCTTTTAATATTCAAATACAACACTTGTTAAAGTTAAATTTATATTTGCTATGTGTAAAACAGCAAAACAAGCTGAATTCAAATACAACACTTGTTAAAGTTAAATTAAGATTGCAACATTTCATGAAATTATATCGGCAGAATTCAAATACAACACTTGTTAAAGTTAAATGCCAAAAATGATTAAAGAGCAAATACCTATTGCTCTATTCAAATACAACACTTGTTAAAGTTAAATTTCTAGCTGGTATCAAACTGGTGGTGATACCACAATTCAAATACAACACTTGTTAAAGTTAAATTGTACTAGGTGTTGGCACTGTAGAATTTGCCCCCAGATTCAAATACAACACTTGTTAAAGTTAAATAAAAAAACGTTTATATATATGGTCAATCCCTTTTGTATTCAAATACAACACTTGTTAAAGTTAAATATCTCACCAAAGTCCTACTCAATCTACCAATGTTCCAATTCAAATACAACACTTGTTAAAGTTAAATTGAGCAAAAATTTGTTTTTACAACTGCCGATACCTGATTCAAATACAACACTTGTTAAAGTTAAATGCAATTGCCATTCTGCATCATACCCCAATGCATCCAAATTCAAATACAACACTTGTTAAAGTTAAATACTGTGATGAAAACGGAAATATTGCAACAATTACATTCAAATACAACACTTGTTAAAGTTAAATCTAATATAATTTTTTATATCGTTTGCTTCCTCGATTATTCAAATACAACACTTGTTAAAGTTAAATAGATAAAAACAATGAACTAGTAGAAAATGGAGTAGAATTCAAATACAACACTTGTTAAAGTTAAATGAAAAGATAGCACAGTATTAGCTCATTTAGTGCTATCATTCAAATACAACACTTGTTAAAGTTAAATATATTTGGTATAGCATGGCCATATAAATTTAATGTAATTCAAATACAACACTTGTTAAAGTTAAATTTATATTCCCCATTTTAAATATATTAGCGAGGAATTATTCAAATACAACACTTGTTAAAGTTAAATGCTAGAAAAATCAATCTTTATGATTTTCATTATACTATTAAAAGTATTGACATACAAGGATTTTAGTTGTTTTTTACCAGCGATAATAGGATTTTTGGAGATTTTATAAAAAGGTTTAATTTTCAAGCTTTAGAGGAGTTTTGTTTATTTTTAGCTGGTAATTTTATGGTAAATAAAATTTTATTAAGCAAAAAACAAAAAGCAACTATCATTGATAGTTGCTTTAATTTTATAAATCATATGGTGACCCACCCGGGACTCGAACCCGGAACCTGCTGATTAAGAGGTTTTATTTTTAATTTTTTTCATAATAATATGATAATATATTTTCTAAAAAGCCTATGAGTATAGGCTTTTTTATTTTTTTCAAAGAATAATATAACTTTTTAAAATCTCATATTTATATATATTGACAACAAAAATGACAACAATTATTTTTCATATATTTCTTTTAATTTTTGTATCTTTTCATTTGTAGATAAATTTAACCAAGCGGCAATATATTCTTCTTCGCCTGTTGTTAATCTCCCAGTAGTAGCTGCCATTGGAGAAGAAATATTTAAATGAAAATCATAATAATGTTCATCATATATTTTTATAACCAAAGCAACTCGATTATAATTATAAGCATCATAATTTAATCCTAATTGTTGATTTATTATATTGACAAGAGATATGAAATTATCTTTGTTTTTACTTTTTTCTAATACAAAATCAATAAAATCGCCTTCTATTTCATCAAGAAACAAATAAGACCTATATATTGAGTATTGTTTGATTAAAGCAAAACTATATTTAAATTTTCCTTTTTTTAATTTTGAAGATAAATCAATCAGTAAACGTCCATCATCAGTAGGTTGACTTTCTATAGTAGGTACAAAAATTTTATATTCTAATATACCATCAGGATTGTTTAATAAGTTGAATACTGTTCTGTTTGAATCAAAATTAGTAGTATTAGGGGCACTAAAAACATTTTTTCTTCCTAATAGTTCATCAATTGATATATTAAAAAAATCAGCTATAGCAATTAGCTTTTCAATAGAAGGCATAGCCGTTCCTTTTGTAAATTGTGAAATAGATTGTCTTGTTAAATTTAATTCATTAGCTAATTGTTGATTAGTAATTTTTTTTATTTTTATTAAGTTGGATAATTTTTCTGCAAAAAATTCTCTAAACAATAAAAACACCTCTTGATTTTTGTTAAATTTTATTTTACAATAACATTGATAGGTTAAGTTATATTTTACGTATTGTTAAATTTAACTTTAAAATTTTAAAAGGAGTGTGTATTTTTTATGCTCAAAATTGAAAAAGAACGTCGCCTGCATAGATTCACATATGACGAATTAGCTGAATTTTGCGGCGTTACAAGACAAGCCATTTTCGCCATTTGTAACGGCAAAAATGACCCGTCTTTTAAATTAGCTATGAAACTAGCCAATTTCTTCAAAATTCCTATTGAAGAGTTATTTTCAAAAGTTATAATTTCAACCCCCATTGATAATGATAACTCTAATAACAATAATAACATCTCTGAGGAATTATTGACAGCTAAGGAAGTTTCTCAAGTAATTTTCAAAAATAAAGTTAGTTATTCACAAATTATAGCATTAGCACATCGCGGAGAGATTCCTTTTTTGAAAATTGGAACTAAATATTTTTTCCTAAAATCAAAAATATTAGATTTTATAAAAAACAGTATCCAGCCAATCCGTTTCTCAGAGGTTCATAGAGCAACTAAAATGCGTTTTGATATATCAGCTATAGCTGGTATATCAAAAATTGATTAGAATTGATGTGAGGTGCTTTAAAATGGATTTGTATATTCATATTAAGTATGATTTTCTAAAATCAAAAATTGTTTCTTCTGATGCTAAAATTATATACTCTTTAATTGATAACTTCTATCAAGAACAAATTGATTGTGAAAAAATCGCAAAAATCCTTACTTGGGATTACAATTGTGTTGTTAATTGTTTGTCTGAACTTGAACGTTGTAATTTGTTGAAAATTAATAATAATGGTATTTTAGCTGTGAAAGGATTTAGCGATGAGTAATTTAATACAATTTGCGGAAGATAATTCCGTATTAAGGTACGGTTATGGGATTTTAGGCAAAGCTGTAATGCAGGATTCTGCATTAAACAAACATTCTAAACTTGTATATGCCTATTTAGTAACTTTTGGAAATTCTGCTTTTCCGGGACGCGATAAAATTTGTAGCGATTTAAAAATTGGGTCAGCAACTTTTACTAAATCAATTAATGAATTAGTCGACCACGGGTATTTGACAATTTTAAAAAATCGTAGTAGCGGAAGATTCACAAATTACACTTATATTATTAATACATTCATTGATAAGTCTTGATTTATTAACATTTTCACCGTGTTCAGTTTACCAACGCGGTGAACTGAACACTAATAATACAATATATAATAATACAATAAGGTATGAACTTAATGCCTCACTTACTCGGCTAATCACTAAAGTGATTAACCACACCCTACGCATTAATATTAATGCCAGCAAAGCCTTATACCGTCCGGCTTTGCCCGTGTCTGCCGTTGGCAGACAAATTGGCAGACAAATTGCTAATAATTCAATGATATCACAGTTTTGAGCGTCTGACAATTTAAAAAGAAAGGAGGTTTAAAAATGAGTCGTTTAACAATCAGATTTTCAGAATCTGAAGACCTTAAATTATCTAGATTAGCAGCTGAATCTGGCATTACTAAGAGTCAATACATTCGTAATCTTTTGAATAGCACAAATTTTCAACCACAAAATAATAATGCAGATTCTATTAGTTTGAATGAGAATGTATCTCAAATAGCTGAATCTATGAATAATGTTTCAATTTATCTAAATAATATTAATTCTCATTTAGATAAACAGAATCAGCTGCTAAATTTGCTGGTTGATTTTAGCAAAAAATCAAATTCAAAAATTGAAATGAACTTCCAGCTGCTTTGCCAACTAATGATGACTAAGTTTTCATCTGAGAAAGTTTCTCAGATTGTTTTAAAAATTAAGGAGCGTTTGAAATGATTGATTTTAAACTTGCGCTGAAGCGCGTTATTGTAATTTCATTCTTTTTAGATTTAATTTATTTATCAATTTCAAGTTTGATAATAAATTATTTTTATGACATGCCCACATTTGCAGCTCCCGGCACGTGGTGGACTTACATTAAGAGCCTCATCATCACGGGTCTTGACATCGACACTGGTTTAAGATTAAGTAAGGGACTTCACGATTTCTTTTTAATACGAGGTCAAAATTATGACCTCGTAAAAGCTGAAAGCTTTAAGGATTACATTTTAAATTTAAAATGCGGCTTGCTATTTAAGTATTTAGTGCCATTTACGATTATAGTGTCGCCCATAACTTCAATAGCAATCGTGAGTCAACTTTTTCTGCCACTCAAAAAAGGACAATCCGGCGATTTTGTTCGCGGTTCGAAAAAGGTTGATTCTAATAAACTTGTTAAGTTGTTAAATAAAGATTGTAAATCAATTAAGCAGCCATTAACTGCTGAACCAATTCACATTCCTTTAGATTTGGAAACTCGCCACTTCTTGACAGTCGGTTCGACTGGCTCAGGTAAGTCCGCTATGCTGTGTCAGTTCATAAACTCAATGACATTGCGTCGCTCTAAAATGGTATTATATGACCGCAAGGGTGAGCTTGTTTCTAAATTCTATTCAAATTCCGATATAATCTTAAATCCTTATGACCAGCGGTTTAGCGGCTGGAACGTGTTTAATGAATTTGATTTATACTCCGGCTTGGATTCCGTTCCTGAGGAATTAACTAATATAGCTAATTCACTGTTTACGACCTCGGCGGACAATAAGAATCGTCACTTTTTTGAAGGTGCTGCGTCGATTTTCAAAAGTGGGTGTTGCTACCTTAAAATCAAGGGTCTTACAACTAATAAGGATTTATATACCTTCTTTACCTCAGACCCAGCGTCGATTCTGAAAGCTATAAATAGCCTGCCACCTGCTTTATCAGAAGGTAAGGCGTTCCTTATGGGCAGCGGTGATGTTTCCGCAAGCTTTGTAAGCTGTTTAGTTAATCGCATTAAGGCATTTCAGCCATTCATCGGGCGCGATGGCGACTTTAAGGTCAGGGATTGGATTTCAAACGATTCCGACAAGCGTAAACTATTCTTAAGCACGGCAGGCGCTAATGATAGCTTATACCTACCTGTCTTAACGGTGATTTTAGACATAATCGGGCATGGCTTGCGTGCCAAGTCTGAAAGTAAGCAGCGTCGCATATTCTTCATTCTTGATGAACTGTCAAGCCTGCCACCTCTCAAGTCTTTACAAATGTTACTGCGTGAAGGTCGCTCTCGTGGTGCTTGTTGCTTTTTGACAACTCAGACCATGGCAAGTGTTGAGTCTCAGTACGGTCGTTCTAGCACTGCGGATATCATGGGTTTATGTAATAGCCTATTCATTTTCAGAACATCTGAACCCGGTCAGTCTGATTACTTTTCTAAAGCTCTTGGCGACGCTGAATTTATTAAGACTAACAACAGTCGTGGCACTTCATCGTGTGGCGTTTTAGATTCTAATTTTAACAAGTCCAAATCTGAAACTCATGTAATTCAACGCTTATTTTTGAGCGGCGAATTGCAGGAGTTGCCTACAGGTACGGCGGTTGTTAAAATCGGCAGTTATCCGATTTCAAAGATTAACTTTAAATTTATTGATTTTAAAGCTAGAGTGCCGGGGTTTATTGAAATTAAGCGTAAATTCGCTACCGCTGAGGAGCTTAATTCAGCTATTAAACCACCTGTTGATTCAGACTCGGATTCTGATGAACCTGTAATGTTTTAATTTTTAGGGGCGACCTTCGGGTCGCTCTTAATTTTAAAGGAGGATTATTATAATGCTTAGCATTTCTAATATTGGTCTTAATCAAGCAAGTTCCTATTATGAAAAAGACGATTATTACAGTCGTTCATCGACTGACGGTGACGACTGGCAGGGTAAATTAAAAAATAATTATTCTTTCAGTGATAAATTTAATCCTGTAGAGTTCAATCAAGCTTTAAAATCAATGCCAAACCCTAAAAGAGTAGGCTTTGATTTAACATTTTCAGCACCTAAATCAGTAAGTATCGCTATGGTTTTAAATGATAATTTAAAATCTGAAATTATTAACGCTCACAATAAGGCAGTTTCTGAAACTCTTAAGGAAATTGAGGACAAAGAAATTGAAACAAGGATTACTACAAATGGGGTCATTGAACGTGTGAAAACGGGTAAAATGGCTGCTGCTAAATTTAATCATTTTGTTAGTCGCAACCAAGATATGCAGCTGCATACTCATTGTGTTATTTTAAATAGAACTGAATATAACGGTAAATCTTATGCGATTTCAAATGAGAATTTATACGACAAGCACATAATTTACGGGCAATTATACAGGAATCGTCTCGCTAAGAATTTACAAGAATTGGGCTATAAATGCCACATGACTGATGTCGATAAGGGATTTTTTGAACTTGATGACATCAGCCAAGAACTTATTGATAACTTTTCTTCCCGACGACTTGAAATTAAAGATAAATTAAAAACATGGGACAATTTTTCTGCAAAAGCAGCAGATAGGGCGACACAGTTGACTCGAAAAGCAAAAGAAAATAAGGATTTAAAAATTCTTGAAAAGTCTTGGCGTGAAGATTTACAAGGGGTCAGCTTAAAAAAAGCTGAAATTACTCTTGACAAGACAATTAAATCTGAATCCTTAAAGCGTGCCGTTGATAATTTATCTGAACATAGCTTTGCTTTTTCAGCTAAGGAGCTTGAACGGGCAACTTTAGCCGAAGGTTGTTTATCCGGTTTAAATCGTGATGATTTTCAAAAAATGTTTCAAAAAGCATTGGATAAATCTGAAATTTTATGTTTGGGAGAAATTAAAACCGGTAATGATATCACTACTTATTATTCGACGGCTGAAAATATTGAACTTGAAAATTCTATTTTGGAAAATATAAAAAATGAATCTGTTTTAAAAGCTTTAAATGACGTTGATAAGAACTTAAATTTTTTGGCAACTAAAAATAATTGGACTCTTTCCGATGAGCAATATCAAGCCATTTTGTTTGTCGCAAAAAACACAAATCAATATAATGTAATTCAAGGTCTTGCTGGCACTGGTAAGACGTATATGCTCAATGCTACTCGTGAACTTTATGAGCAACAAGGCTATGTTGTTCGCGGTGCTAGTTTTACAGGTAAAGCAGCTGAAGGATTAGCCAATGGTGCTAAAATTAAAAGCTCAACACTTCATAGCTTTTTTAATAAACTTGAAAAAGAAAGTGGCACTAATTTAAATTCAAATGGAATTAAAAATACATGGGATTTTTCAGGTTTAAAACCAAGTATTAAACCTGAATTATGGGTTATTGATGAGGCTGGTCTATTAGATAATAATTTATTTTTGACTTTGCAAAAAGCTGCAAAATTAAAAAATGCAAAAGTCCTGTTGGTTGGCGATAATAAGCAGCTATTACCTGTCGGTGCTGGTAACGCTTATTCAAATCTTATTCAAAAGAATGCTATCAGCACTTGTTTTTTGTCTGAAATTAAAAGACAAGAAAACACTGAAATTTTGCAAGCCGTTAAAGAGGCGGTAAATGGTGACGTTTCAAAAAGTTTAGATATTTTGTCAAAAAATATAATTGAGCTTAAGACTGCTCCAGCTCGGTTTAAAGCTATAACTAAAGAATTTTGTTCGCTTGATATGTTCGAGCGTAACAAGACTATTATCTTGACTGCTAAGAATAGCGATAGAAACAAGCTCAATGAATTGATTCGTAGTGAATTAATTCAACGCCGGGAAATTCTCGAAGAAAATCAAGTGGATATTGAAGTTTTGGGGCGCGATTCTAAAAAAATCGTTAAAAAATTTGCGCCGCAAGATAAGATTATTTTCACTAAGAACGATTATAAAATTGGCGTGATGAATGGTCAGACGGGTACTATTTTTGCGGGGATTTCCAAAAATAAATGTTTAAAGGTCTTGCTTGAAAATGGTAAGACTATCTTGGTTGACACTAATGTTTATAAGAACTTAGATTATGGTTACTGTATAACCAGTTACAAGGCTCAAGGTGTAACGGCTGAAAGAGCTATCATTAATGTTGATAGTGCTCAAAAATCCTTAAATACTCGTAATTCTTATTACGTTAACATCAGTCGTGCTAAAAAGGGCGTAAGTATTTACACGGATAATCAAGCTAAAATCAAGGAACAATTTGCTCTTTGGGCTAAAAAAATCACATCTGAGGATTTTAAAATTTCAAAAAAAGTACCTAAAATTTCAATCCCTAAAATACCTATTCCGGTCATTGGGCAAGGCTTATCTTTAGGACTTAAGGCTGCTAATTTAAGTCTTAAACTAATTACTAAGACTACTAATTTAGCTTTGAAATCTGCAACATTTTCAGATAAAAAAAATGATAAATTAAAAAATAACAGTGGTTTTCATATCTAAGATAACTTATCCGGCAGCTTGAATCTTAATATAGCTAAATTTTGAAATCAAGAATACGGCTACGCCCAAGTTCTTGACTTCAAAACATAGCTATATATTTTTAGTAAGAGCCGGAACGCGTTAATAATATAAGTGAGGTGCTTTTATATGCCAGTTCAAAAACGAGGCAAAAATAGTTGGCTTATAACCATTAATAATGGTAGTGATAGATTCGGAAACAGAGTAAGAATTACAAAAACTATTCATGTTAATAGTTATTCTGAGGCTATAAGGCAAGAACGAATTTTTGCAGGCAAAGTTGCTGAAAAAAATCAAGTAAATCCAAATAATATGACTTTAAATGAATTTTATAAATATTGGAAAGAACATTATTTGAAAATTCAAAAAAAACAAGATAAAACTATTTTCAGCTATGATGAACAATTCACTAGGATAAATGCTGCATTAGGTCATAAACCTATTGATAAAATCCAGCCTAAACATATTTTAATGTTTTTGGAACAATTAAAAAATTGTCCTCGATTAGATAATCCTAATTCAACTCTATCTGATAATACGATTCGTAAACATTATACGTTACTTCATCTTATTTTAAAAAAGGCTACCCAGTGGCAATTTATTTTGCAAAATCCTGTAGAAAATGTCGATCCACCCAAGTATAAATATAATAACGATAAAATTATTTTAAATCGTGAAGAATTAGGACGTTTTTTGATTGCTCTAAAAGATGAAGATATTAAACATAAATTATGGGCTTTGTTGTGTTTAAATTTAGGTTTAAGACGTGGAGAGGCTATTGGGCTACAATGGAAAGATGTTGATTTAGAAAGGAAGGTTGTTCACATTAAAAAGACAATACAATATATTCCTAGACAGGGTTTAAAAGTTAAACCACCTAAAACTGAATCATCAAATAGAATACTTGCATTATCTAATAGTCTAATTGAGCTTTTAAAATTATATAAAAATATTAAAATTCAACATCAAAAAAAATTGCTAAATAAATGGCAAGGAGCTAAAAACATTGAAGATAACTTCATTTTTACAACGTTTTATGGTAATATTTCTCACCCGGATAGTATGAATATTTGGCTAAGAAAATTCGTTAAAAAAAATAATTTGCCACCAATAAGCCCACATTCACTAAGACATATGACAGCTACATATCTAATTAATGCTGGTGTAGATTTAGTTACTGTCGCTGGTGTAATGGGTCATGTAAATAGTACAACGACTCAAATCGTTTACGCTCATGTTCTTCAAAAATCTCAAAATAAAACAGCTCAAATAATGGATAATATTTTAAATGAAAGTATATCAAATATTTTAGATTGACAACAATTTTGACAGCAAATAACAAAAAAAGCTTTACAGAAAATCTGCAAAGCCTTGAATTCATTGGTGACCCACCCGGGACTCGAACCCGGAACCTGCTGATTAAGAGTTAAAGCATAACAATTTTATACATAAAATAAAGCCTTTGACATCATAATATTATTAAAATGTGTTTTTTTTCGGAGAAAAATAATGTTATATAAGGTATTATATTTAGCTATATATTTCACAACATGATGTCAGCATGATGTCAAATATGATGTCATTTTTGAACACGATTATTAAGAAAATCAGCTATAGTCTGTTTCATCTGTTCGGTTTTGTGTACATATCTATTAAGCGTAAAAGAAGCATTTGCATGACCAGCTTGTGCTTGAATTGCTTTAGCCGGGATATTGGCTTCCGCTAAAGAAGTCAAGCAGGTGTGGCGAAATGATTTAAAGGTTATATCCGATTTTATGCCGGCTTTTCGTTTTAATTTCACAAACTCATGTGTTATATTATCCGGCTGAATAAAATCGCCAAAACGTCCTCTAAAATTTGAAGTAAAAACAAAATCTTTATTGGTTAAAATACGACTGTTATTTTTAAATAGTTCTTTTTGTTGTTCTCTATGTTTATTTAAAACAGATTTAACGATATTAGTTAATGGGATATCTCGTATACCATAATCTGTTTTAGGTTCACCTAATGAGAATCGAGATGATAGTGGAGCATGTCTATTTGTTTTAATCGCATGATGTATGTGCATTGTATTGGTTTTAAAATCTATATCCTGCCAGCGAAGAGCTGCTATTTCAGAACGTCGCATACCTGTATCATAGGCAATCCAAAGTATAGCTTTTAGTTGCAAATTAGAGGTAGCATTTATAAGTTGTTTAAATTCATCTTCAGATATGATAGTAGCTTCCCTTGCTTTTGCTTTAGGCTTTTTTACATTTATGCAAGGATTTTTATTTATTAAATCCTCTCGTAATGCTTGCTGTAAAATTGCATTAATGATGATATAGCAGTATTCTTTTGTTCGTTGTGTTGGAATATTTCTTAATACGGTACGTACTAATGACGGAGTGATATCTTTTAGTTTATATTTATCTAATGTAGGGGATATATGCAATCTAAGACTATCTTTGTAGCTGTTTATAGTTGTTGGAGATACATCATCAGATTTTATTTTTAACCATTCATCAGCCCATTCTTTGAATGTAGGCATTAATATTTCTTTGCCATTATCTAATTTAACACGATTTAATTCTCGTTGTACTTCTTCTTCTGTATAACCATATACATATACACGGCGTTTTTCATTCGTCAATGGGTCCGTAAGCATAACGGAAGATTGATATCGTCCATCTTTTCGTTTTTTCATAAATATCATGACCTTTCAATAATTATATCTATTAAATTATAACTAAAAAGTTATTGACTATTAATAACTTTTTAGTTATAATGAATGTGTAAAGGAGATGAGGAAATGCCTACAATATGTATGTTTAGAGGTATTAAAATTTTTATTAATTGGAGAGAACACAGACCACCACATTTTCACGCTACATATGGTGGAGATGAGGTTATCATTTTAATTAATGAATTAGAAGTTTTAGAAGGTTCTATTCCTAGTAAACAATTAAAAATGCTTTTAGGTTGGGCAGCTTTTCATCAGGAAGAGTTAAAAGAAAACTGGGAACTAGCTGAAAAAAATCAAGAGTTGTTTTCAATAGAGCCATTAAAATAATGGCTCTATTCTTTAAATCATGAGGTGATTTAATATGAAAAAAGATGTAAATTATTATTTATCCTTAGGACTCGATGAAGCAATGGCTAAATACTATGCTTCTGGAAGAAAAAAAATCATAGATGTTAAAGCTAATGAAAATTATACACTTGTAATTACTTTTAATAACGGGGAAAAGCGTTTGATGGATTGTAAGACATTTATAAAAGACAATACTGTATTTGCAATATTGAAAGATTACAACGTATTTAAGCGTGTATATGTAGATAGTACACATTCTATTTCATGGGATAAAGACCCTAATATAGATAGTGAAAAAGTATGGAGTAATAAAATAGATTTATGTCCAGATAGTAGTTATGTTGATAGTATTCCAATAGAAGGTTAATAGCATGAATGATATTAAAATAAATAATTTACGTATAGCAATAATTAATGAATTAATAAGAGCTAGAGAGGAACAAGGAATAAGTCAAAAAAAGCTGGAAGAGCTTAGCGGAGTAAAACAGCCTGTTATTGCTCGTATTGAAAAAGGTAAATCCAGTCCTAATACAGATACACTCGTAAAATTACTTACACCATTAGGTAAAAAACTGGTTATTGTTCCGCTAGAAACAGTAGAAAATACTAAATAAGATTAAAGCCACTGTGATTTTAAATCATGGTGGCTTTTTTATTTTTATTTAAATTTATCTTTATTATTTTGATACCATTCTTCTATTTCTGGTTGTGATTGTGGATTTTTTAACCAATCTTTTAAATTTTTTACAAAATCATCTGTATTCTTTAAAGAAAATCCTCCAAACATTGAATGTAATTCATGTTCCTTTTTTGAAGTAAGTATATAATCTGGTTTTAGTTCAGTAAAATCAATCGTTTTACCATTTAAGTATGTTTTTATAATATAAGCTATTGTTTCAGCTTTGTAATAAGAAAATGGTAATTTAGGAAGAAATTCGTCTAACACAGCTAATATAAATGTATCAAAATTTGTATAAAGAATATTTGACGCTATGGCATTTTTGTGTATTCCAGATACATAAAAATCAGTAAAATAATTTCTTTTATAATCTGTAATATTAGGGCAATTTTTCTTTAATTCGCTACACCCAGATAAATGTAATGCTATAAATTGAATAAATCGTTGAAGGGCTTCTTTACTATCTCCATTTTTCGACATATATATAGCTTCATTTGATAAAAGTCCCCATAAACCTGTGATAGAAAAATCCTTATTTTGAAAAGCGCTTTTAATTTTATGATTACATATAGTATATAAAATTTCTTTAGTTGTTATATTAGGATTTTGTTGTTTTAGTAAGTTTCTATATTCTTCAATAATAGCTATAGAAAAATCAAAATAATTTCTATTAATTAAATAAATTTCATTTTGTAATAATGTATTTTCACCTTGTTCAGTTAGTATATAAAATGATGATGAGCTGTATGGTTTTAATTCGCTTGTTTCAAAATTAGAAAATAATCGTTCTAATAATACCGGTTTATTACCAGATACTTTAAGTTGTTTTGATTTTAAAATATTTTTTAACTCTGGTATAGTTAAGAATTCCAATTCTTCATATAAAGTTGATTTTCTTAAATATCCATTAGTTATTAACTTTTTTAATGTACTTTTATAATCACTGCCAATCTCTGATAATTTATAATCTGGCAATGTTGTATCAATAGGTCTGTTATAAAAGTAATCTAAAGCAAATACTTCTTTTAATGATAACGGTTTATATATTGAAGTATCATTCATATTTTGTTCCTTTCTTTATACCTAATAATTTGAAATTTCTTTCAAGCATATTAGCTATGCTTTTTGTCTAGATTCTTGTTCATTTTCCATAACAATATCGTATTCAGCTTCAATACGTGCTTCAATTTTTAATTTTCTTGCTTCCGGTAAGGCTCTAAATTTTTCTAATAAATTTGATTCACGTTCATTTATATTGTTTTCAATAGATACTGCTTCTAAAGTGTATTTCTCTTCTAGATTTTTTTTTACATCAGTTAAACCAATAATGTAGTTTAAATCCATATTGTGATACCTTGCATATGCAGATAAAAATATATTACTTGGTTGTGCTTTTCCACTTTCCCAACGACTCATCATGCCACGAGTTATTTGTAGATTAAATGTTTTATTTAAAACATCAGCCTCTTCTTGCATTGTTAGTCCAGCAGATTCACGTAATTCTTTTAACCTTTTACCTGTAATGTTGTTTATATTTTCATTCATTTTTTAACAACTCCTTTAACAAATTATATCATTTTTGTTCCTTTTATACAACTTTTTTAATTTTTTATTAAAAAAATGTATTGACTTAGAAACAAAAATGATGTATATTTAAATTGTTCCCAAAAAGAAACAAAAAATAAAAGTGGAGGTAAAAATGAGATATTTAAAATTAAAATCATATTTCATTGCAAATGATATTAAATTTGACGTAATTGCTAAAGAATTAGGAATATCTAGAACAACATTATCAAAAAAAATAAATCGTTTTAAAGGAACAGATTTTAAGTTAGATGAAGTTAGAAAGATATGTAAATTATATAAAATAGACGCAAATGAATTTTTTTTGCTTTGAAAGTTCCTTAAAAGAAACAAGATGTAACTTATAGCCAAAATAAATTGGGTGGCAACCAAAATAAATATTAAAAAGAGGATTAAACAATGAAAACTTATTACGAAGTAGAAGAATATGTATTTCCAGTAGAAACAAAAGAAGAAGCTATTAAAGTAGCTGAAAGAATTTCTAGTATGAGAAAAAAAGCTATTAGGATTTTAGAAATCTCTAATGGAATTGTAAAAGAAATAAAACTATAAAAAAGAAGGGGCGAACAAATGTTAAATAAAGAAGAATTATATTGTTTAGCACAGCATTACAATTCATTTTTAGAACAAGCTAAACGAGAAGAAAAAGCTAACTGGGGCGAACCGTGTGAAAAATGTAAATACGGTATAGAGTGCTACTGTGAAAGAAAGCACCCTATATATTTAGATATGGAGAAAAAATTACCTATTAAGATAAGTCATTTTTCTAACGAGTAAGATTGAGCAAGAGGACAAGTGTGATTATTAATATATAAACGAGGTGTTAATTTGAATGATGATATATATACGATAACTATTTTTATAGTGTCAATAATTATGATGGTTATATCAATAATATATTTATCATCACAATAGGAGGTTAAAAAAGATTGTATTTCAATAAGGATAATAAAGTTTTTGCATGGATAATGTTTTTAATTTCATCAAGTGGGCTAATATGTATAGCAACATATTTTTTATTGAAAGATAAAATTACTATTACTTTAAACAATGATACTTTTAATGTGATTATATTTTTCTTGTTTTTAATTGAATTCTTGCTTAGCATACTAAGAATATTTAATAGAAATTAACAAAAAAAGCAACCTTTAATACCAATAATAGAGCCTAAACAAGTAATGATTTTAAAAGCTTTAGAAGAATAAAGAAAGGGCGAATAAGTATGTTAACTAAAAAATTTAAATCTAATAAATTCTATGAAGTAACTCGCTATTTTTTTTAATATGGTCATGATTATGATGAGATTGATGGAAATACTACAGTATGGGACTCTTTAGAAAAAGCAAAATCTTTTATTGAAAAATATAGATTTAATAGAAAATTTTATTCAGCTACTGTTGAAGAAATTACAGTTGATAGAGAAATCACAGTTGAAGATTATAAAGAACATAACTACAAATGTGTATCTTACCAAAAAGTTTATTCCGAAGATTATGATGGTAATTTTGAAGAAACATCTGAAACAATTTATTACTTAAATGATGAAAAAAGAAACAATACAGAAAAAGAAGATGTTTATAAAATTTTCCAAGTAGATGAAGGTACTGCATGGTGTATAGAAGCAAAAACTTTAACAGAAGCTAAAGAGATTGCTAAGAAATATAAAGGTAATATTGTTATAAAAAAAGGGCTTAAGATTGTGGCTGAATTTAATAATATTGATGATGAAAAAGAATATAAGATTTGTTTTGGTAATGATAGAACATTTGGTGTTCAGACTGTAGGCTTACAGTCAGCTTTAGAGTTAGGACAAGCTTATGCAAAAGACCATGCTGGCGAAAAGATAGTTATAATCGACGAAGATAAAAATACAGTGAAAGAATTTTTTGAAGAAAAGAAAGAACCTGTAAAAAATAGTATTAGAACTGCAACAAATTTTAAACCTAGATATTTAAGCAAAAAAGAATATGATGACGCTTACCAGAGTTTTTCTTCATTAGTTAGAGTAGGCGATATGGTGGACGAACAGATTGTTGAAGAATTTCGGGATTGCATTCCTCCAGTAGCTTATAACGGAAGGTATTTACAGTGTGGTGAAGCATATACACATAAATTTAATTATAAAACCCAAAAATATGAACCAGCATTTATGACTTTTGCTAAAGATGTTGGTGTATGGGTATATAAAGGAATTTGTTTTTATAAAGAATATGAGGACGTGGGTTAATGATGGAATTAGAAGTAAATATACCAATTTGGAGAAAAATTCTTTTAACTCCAGATGAGGCTACTGAATTGTTTGGATTGTCTGCTCAATTTTTTAGAGTAGCAGGAGCATTAACAAAGAACGGTCAATACGATTTACCTTGTTGTTGGATAGGTTCACATTTAAAAATTAATAGACCTAAATTAGAAAAGTGGTTAGAAGATAAGTCAGATGGTATAACAGATTTTAAAACATCATATTTATTGGGAAAATTGGAGAATGGAATAAATAAGCGAGGTAGAAAAAGAAAAATAAGATAATTATATAAATATTTTCTCATGAAAGAAAGGCAATAAACCATGATAAAAGATTTCGGGTTACTACTTATAAAAGCACGAAAAAGTGCAGGTTATACACAAGAACAAGCAAGTGAATTATTAGATATAAGTGTTAGGACATTGGCAAAATACGAAGCTAATCAAATAAAACCAACTATAGATAAAATGAATGATATTGTTGAGATTTATGGCAATGAATATATAGGATATCAGTATTTATTGACTTTTAGACTAGGACAAAAATTATTTGCACCTATTGAAAATAAAAGTTTTTCAGAAACTGTTTTAAGTTTTATAGCTAATATAAAGAAGTCTAATAAATGTATAGATGATTTAATTGAAATTGGTGCTGATGGAAAAGTAGACAAAAAAGAACAGCCTAAATATAAACAGATATTGAATACATTTAGGCTGATGACAAAAGATATTTTGATATTAAAGTTTTGTAAAAACAAAAAAGCTGAACCGTTAAATAAACAGTCCAGCTAACAGATAAAACTTTGTAATTAAATTATAACAAATATTTTTATTATGGTCAAACCCGCCTAGTTTTATATCATCATCATTTTGGGTGCGACCATGTTTACTAACGTCGACAAAATCGTAAGGAATGATTTTATGAATAAAAAATTAAATGAACAAATTTCAGACATAAAAGAGGAAATTAACGATTTGATTCATGGCATTGAAGAAGAAGGACGAACCGGAGCAGATATATGTAAACAATTGAAAAACATCAATAAAATCTTAGACCGAATTAGAGAAAGCGAGGATTAATATGTGGTTTGAGGCTAAAGATATTTTTATTAACGCAAAAAAAATAAAAAATATACGCCGTTGTTCAACAAAAGTTGGTGATAGTAAATATAAATTATATATTTACGCAAATTCTAGTGATACTGAGTGCGGTGAAATATTAATGACATATGAAGATGATAACATAAACAGATTTAATTATGTAGAAGATAACATAGTTGAGCTTATAAGAACAAAACTTGCTTTAAACAACACAGAGGTATTAGACCTGTATACAGAAGCATTTAGATTACAAGCTGAATATGACTGTATGACATAAATTTAGATATAAGCAATATATAAAAGAGTGCCAATATAAAAAGGGCTAACATAGATTAGCCCTTAAAAGTAAGATTATGTTTAGTATATAAACTTTGTTTTTATTATAACACTTATCTGGTGCGTAGCAAGCCATAGCAGAGTTATCAACATAACAAAAATAAAAATAATCTAAAGAGCAAATCTGACAATCTTCTTAACAAATTTTAATCGGCAGGGAGGTTTGCAAGTGGTTCTGCTATGGTGCTTGGTACGCACCAGTAAGAAAGAGAGGTGAGAATATATAGAATTACCAATTAGAAAACTTATATATCGTGGTGTATTTAAAAAATAAGAGAATAGAAAATGGTGCGATACAAATTTAATAGTTGTTCAAGGAAAATCAAAGGTGATTTAGTATGAAATGTTGGCGGTGCGGTAAAAAATTGAATAAAGGACAGGTGCATATATTGCATTTGATATGCGGTCTTGCTGTTCCAGTATGTGCTGATGACCGTCAATGTTATTCATTTGCTCAAAAAATAAAAAGGAGAAGAAAAAAATGAGAATACGTACTGTAAAAAATAATCGAGGCAAGAAAACAAATTTATTTCCATGTAAAGCCAAAGATGTTCTTAAAAACTTATTAGAAATAAATAGTTTATTACTAAAAGAAGGTTATAGCAAAGATTGGCATTATAAAGCTAATGGAGAAGTATTTCCATTTTAAGAGGTGTATACAATGGATAGATTAACAATAAAAGAAGCAATTTCGTTTTGTAAACAAGGTAAAGAGGTAATATTACGTAATGATGATTATGAGGACTTAGTTTTAGTAGATTATGAAGATGGATATTTAAAAGATATTGCTGGTGATTATATAAATCCTTATAAAGATTTATTAAAAGGTGATTATTTTATAAAAAAAGTTGCTTGAAAGACAACAGGTCAAACAAGCAACCACATAAAAAAATATTTGCAATTTAAGTATAACAGAGGAAAGAAAAATGGTCAAAAAAATTGTATTTCCTAAAATTAATAATTTTACTTCTGAAGAAGTTAAACAAAAATTTTTAGAAATTCTAAAAAGTATTAAGTTAAATATCAAATATGTAAGATTAGTAAATATTAGAGAATCATTAACAGGTTTAAGATTTTATATAAAAACTAAAAACTTTTTTGCTATTGGTGAGTATGATTGTATTGCTAATATCACAATGGCTAGTAGACAAAGAATAAATACTAAAAACTATATAAGCTTTTTATATAAAAGAAATGATTTAGTAAATAAATTGTCATATTTTGTAAAGGTGGAATAAAAATGATTAAAAAAGCAAGTGAAATTATAAATACTGATAAGAAAATTAGATTGTTAATTGCAGGATATCCAGGTATAGGGAAAACGACTCTTGCTTTGTCTGCACCTAAACCATTATTGATTGATGTTGATAGAGGAACTGACAGGGTAGAAGCAAGATACAGAACAGATTTTATTCAACCTGATACTTATGAAGAATTGTTGGAGGACTTGGTACCACTTAATTTAATTGATTATGAAACTCTTGTAATAGATACAGGCGGACAACTTATTAAATTGATGTCGGCATATGTAATAAAACAAAACGCTAAAAATGGTCAAAGAGATGGTTCTCTTAGTTTAAAAGGATATGGAGCTGTTGGCAGAGAGTTTGCAAGATTTATAGATTATTGTTATTACCAATTAAATAAACATGTAGTAATAGTATTTCATGCTAAAGAAGAAAAAGATGGAGATAATACTCGTCTTAGAATTTTAGTAGAAGGACAAACAAAGGATAATGTATGGCAACCAATGGATTTGGGTGGGTTCATGGAAATGCAAAATAATGTTAGAACGATAGGTTTTACTAATTGTGAACGTTATTATGCTAAAGGAACACATGGTATACATGGTGTGCTTACAATACCAGAATTAAATGGAAATCAAAATGGATTTTTAACAAATCTTTTTCATCAGATAAATGAAAATATAAAAGCCGAAGCTAAAGAAGCTGAAAAAGAGAAAAAAGCATATCAAAAAATAATTAATACAATAAAAGAAGCAACAGAAGCAATAACAACACCAAATGAAGCAATGGAAGTTTTAGACTTAATAAATAATCAAAAACATGTATTGACCAGTGAAAAGGAAAGTAAATCTATATTGTTCGATAAAACAAAAGAATTAGGCTTTAAATGGAACAAATTGAAGGGAGAATTTGTTAATGAAGTATCTGATGACACAAAGTCTGCTTAATTCCTATTTGTATCAATTTAATTGCATTGATGATTATACAGAGGAAGCTCACCAAAGATTCCTCAATACACTTAATAAGATATATAGCCCACCAAATGAAGCAATACAGCGTGGAATAGATTTTGAAAGATTAGTGTATGAGTATACTGACACTAAAAATATTACTGATATATCTACAGATGAAATAACTGCTGCTATAAATATTGCAGACTATATACAAGGTGGAAGATTTCAGTATGTAGCTAGTAAAACAATAAATGTTAATGGATTGGATTTAGTTCTATATGGAAGGCTAGACGCTTTAAAAGCTGGTGTTATCTACGATATTAAATACACACAAAAATATAACGTTGGTAAATTTATAGATAGTCCACAGCACCCAATGTATCTTGAATTAATACCAGAAGCAAAAGAATTTGTTTATTTAGTAAGCAATGGTAAATATGTTTGGACTGAACGATATACAAGAGAGGAAACACCTTTAATATATCCTATAATTCAAGACTTTTTTCAGTATCTTAATAACACAAATTTAATGCAAGTATATAAGGATAAATGGAAAAGTAGGTATTAATTATGGAAATAATACATGGGAAAATCATAGATATCACACCAGAGGGGCTATTGATAAAAGCCCCTTACACCAATATAGATAGGGTTTGCTTGCGTAAGTATAGCATGGTAGATATTGGGCTTAATGACGGTAGATATATCAGTAGTGAGCAAAGAAAAAAAGCTTACGCATTGATGAACGATATATCAGAGTGGAGCGGATATCTTCCCGAATATGTAAAAAGATTGATGAAAGCTGAATTTGTAGTAAAACGAATGCAATCGTTAAATAAAGAAATATTCTCGCTGTCAAATTGCGATATGACTACTGCAAAGGAATTTATTACTTATTTAATAGATTTCATCATAGAATACGATATCCCTACTAAACAGCCATTAAGCGAATTGTGTGAGGATATTAACAAATACATCTATATGTGCTTACTTCATAAAAAGTGTTGTGTATGTGGCACTAAAGCAGAATTACATCATGTAACAGCTATTGGTATGGGTAGGGATAGAACAGAGGTATTTCAAATTGGTATTCCTGTATTGCCGTTATGTAGAAAACACCATACAGAATGGCATACATTAGGTAATAATACTTTTAATGCTAAATATCATGTAGAACCTTTTAAATTAACTAAAGAGATTGCTAAAAAATATAATTTAACTAAAAAGAATATGGAGGCGGTAAAATGAACAGCCGATTTATAACTAAAGTAGAAATAAAAAGTAATGGAACACTTGATATCTTTTACAAAGTACTTGATAAAAATAATTGTGTTATAGAAGAACATAAAAATAATTATGTAGAACAGCCATTGCCAAGTTTTTATAATGCACTAAATGATTTAATTAAACCAGTATTAGATATTTTTAAAATAGGAGCAATTTTTTCTAAAAGAATAAAAATATATAAAGTTAATTTTAAAGGTTCTAATGAAGCTACATCAGCAATAATTAGTTGTCTTTTTCATTTAGCAGATGATGATGTATGGATACCTATTAATACACATATAAGAAAATATCCTACTGATAGTTTTGAAGATGGACAAAAAGGCTTTTTTACTTATGACGTAGTAGATAAGCTTAATATTATAGCAGACGAAGCAATTAAATATTTAGAAGGTAATAGAAATAATATCCAGCAGACATTATTTACAGAAGATAATGCTTCAAATACAGAAATTAATTCTAAAGAAATTGTAGAAAATGTAATAGATGTACCAAATAATGTTGTACAAATGCCAACAGTGGCACAATAAATAGGAAAAGGTGCTTGCCATAAAGACAAGCACCTATCCACGAGGTAAAAAATATGGAATTAAAACCTTTATCTTTAATAATTTCTTTTCGTTCTAATTATGCAAAGAAATTAAATAATGATACGCAGGTTTTATATTGGGTATTATGGGACAAATGGAATTATCTTAGACGACCTAAAGAATTTAATATAGATAATAATACATTGATGATAGAAGCTAAATTAAAAAATTATAGTCAGTTAAATGATAGCCGAAAAAAATTGATTGAAGCAGGATTAATCAAATATGTTCCTAGTAAAACACGAGGTAAAAGTTCAACATATGTTCTAATAAAAAATTATGTTGAAAATGTAACACCAAACCTAAATCAAAACCTAATCCAAAACCCAAAACCAAACCCAAATACAAACCTAAAACAAAACCTAAATGAACCCCAAGAACTCAATAATAATGCGAACTCTTACGACCTCATAACAGAAAATACAAACCTAAAATCAAACCTAACTCAAAACCTAAATACAAACCCAATACCAAACCTAAAACAAAACCCTAATAAGAGTAATAGAGATATAGAGAATAATATATATATATATAATAACGCGCGTGATGATAACATTTCTCCAGCAGAAAGTCAAGTACTTATTTTCTATCAAAATCGAATCTGCTCTAATCTAGGAGGAACACCAGGAGCTAATGAAATAGCCTGTCTTAGAGAATATGCACAAGTTTATGGAGCAGAACAAACTATACAAGCTTTAAAAAAGGCATTGCAAAGTTCTAGAAAATTGCAAGGAATATACTTTGTTAAGTATGTAGGTGGAATATTAAGAGGTTGGGCAAATTTGAAAATAGCAGGTGGTGAATCTAATGGACAATTACAATCTAGCAACCTATCAAGAACTGCAACGCAGGCTCAAAGAAAGACAGGAACAGATATCAATTGGGCAGAGCTTGATTGATGGGAAATTGGTATGTAAAGAACTAGGAATAAAATATATACCATGTGAGTTTTCTAAAAATGAAATGGCATTAGTTGACGCTATGTATAGACAAGAAAAATGTAAGATTTGTAATAAGCATGGTATTGATTGCAAGAATTGTTTTTATGTAAAAGTAGATGAACAAGCTGGTAAATATTTTATAAGCTACAGTAATTGTGAACGCTGGAAAAATTATAAACAGCAAGAAAAAATAAATAGGCTTATGGAGCAAAGCAATGTAGGTAAACTTTTTGAAAGTAAGACCTTTAATAATTTTAGAGTATTACCAGCAACAGAGAAAGCTTATAATGATTGTTTAAATTTTTGTACGAACTATACTCCTAAATGTAGGGGATTGAGGTTACACGGTCGATATGGGTGTGGTAAAACACATCTTGCAGCAGCTATATTAAATAATTTATTAAAGCAAAATATACCAAGTATGATGGTTGTTACAGCAAATTTATTTGACTGTATAAAACAAGGTTTTAATGATAAGGAAAAAGCTTTAATAGCAACAGAATTAGTAAATAAAGCTAAACAAGTTGACGTATTAATTCTTGATGATTTTGGAGCAGAAAAAGATAGAGATAATAGCGGAAAATTAAAAATGGTGGGTAGTTGGGAACGTGAAAATTTATTTTTGTTAATAAACACTAGATATGAAAATAATCTTACAACGATAATAACAACTAATTACAATATGCAAGAACTATTTGAATTATTTGGAGAACGAATAATGAGTAGAATTGCAGAAATGACAATATCTGTTGGAATGAAAGGTGCAGAAAATTATCGTATAAGATTAGCACAGGCGGTATGACCATGAAAAAGATATGTGCAAATCCTGAATGTAGAAAAGAGTTTGAAAGTAATTATAAAAACAAAAGATTTTGCTGTAAAGAATGTGGTAAAAAAGTATATTATCAAGAACATAAAGAGTATTGGAACCCTGAACCTAAAAGAAAAATAGAAGCAGAGCAAAAAAAGATAAAAGCAGAAAATGAAGCTAAGAGAGAAAAACGAAGAAATGACATTAATCGTTTAATGGCAGAAACAGGGTTAAAAAATAAATATGGTTTAGTAGCAAGTTTTTATGATAACAACGATTTAGAAGGATTATATAAATATGTTGATTATCTTAAATCTATAGGTGAGATTAAAGAAGATATAAACGAACCTAAAATAGGACAGCAAAGAATTATTAGACTGAGAATAAATAAAATGTCTAAAATCTCTCGATACGATACTTAGAGATACTTTAGATGATACTTAGGAGGGTAAAATATGAATGAATTACAAATAATTAATGAAAACGGCAAATTATATGCAGATAGCCGTCAAGTGGCTGAAATGGTTGGGAAATTACACAAAAATTTGCTTAAAAGTATTGATAGTTATGTAGAGGTTTTAGAAAGCTCAAAATTAAGCTCTCAGAATTTCTTTATCAAGTCCACATATAAAGCAGAAGGAAATAATAAAACTTATCCTTGTTACAAACTAACTCGTAAAGGTTGCGACATGGTAGCTAACAAATTAACGGGAGAAAAAGGCGTGCTATTTACCGCTGAATACGTAACACGCTTTGAAGAAATGGAAAAACAATTACAGCAAAAAATAGATTTAGACCCTAATAAGTTATTAGATGTCATGGCAAAGCAAATTCTCTCAATGCAACAACAACAAAATAAAATTATAGAATTAAAAAACTTTACGCAAGACCATGATAACAGAATTATTCAATTAGAAAAAACGTTACAAGGAATAAGAGAACTGGAAGAATTAAATTCAAGTAATTGGAGAATACATTCAAGGATAATAATAAATAAAATTGCTGATAAATATCCAACGCTTAATGGTATAAATAAATATCAAGCAACAAGACATGAGTTATATCAACGATTAAATGCTGAAGCACATTGTAATTTAGAAAAAAGATTACAATATCGTAAAGAAAGAGCTTATAGAGCAGGAGCAAGTAAAAAATATATTGCCAATATAAGTAAATTAGATGTAATAAGTGAAGATGTACGTTTAACTAATTGTGCAATAAATGCGCTTAAACAAATGGCACTAGAATATGGAGTATATGAATAATGCAAAATAGACCAAAATATAATGCAAAAAAAACAATAATAGGCAATTTAAAATTTGATAGTAAGAAAGAAGCAGAATACTATTTAAAATTAAAAGCTAAACGTATTAATGGAGAAATAAATTGGATAAAGTTACAGCCAGAATTTTTGATTTTAAGAGGATTTACATTAGAAAATGGGGAGCGTACAAAAGGTATACGTTATGTAGCTGATTTTGAAGTTGAGTATGCTGATGGACATAGAGAAATAATTGATGTTAAAGGTGTAAAAACAGAAGCGTACAAAATAAAAAAGAAAATGCTCCTGGATATGTATCCTAATATTAATTTTATTGAGGTATAGAAAGATAAAAAAACGAGGTTTTGAGGAATAATATGAATTTAGATAAAAACCTAAGAATTTATAGGGAACGAGCGGGATATGCAACAGCAAAGGAATTTGCTGACGCTTTAGATGTTCCATACAACACTTATACAGCTTATGAAAATCAAAAAAGAGAACCAAAACTAGAAATGCTAATAAAAATAGCTGATTTATTAAATGTATCGCTAGATGATTTACTAGGACGAAAAGAGCCACGATTAAAAGATAATTTAATGAAAATAAAAAATAAAGTTATGTTAGAAGTAAATAAACAAAATAAGCAGTGGGGTGATGAAAGCGAGTTAACACCTCATCAGTGGTTAGGACTTATTCAAGAAGAAGTCGGAGAAATAGCTCAAGCCCTAAACGAAACGTATCTACCTAACAAAACGAAAGCTAAATTAGGTGGTAAAGAAAATATCCAAGCTGAAATATATCAGGTTGCTGCACTTTTGATAAGGTTTTCAGAAAGAATAGAAGGTGAGTAATATGCAATGTGATAAGCGTTATTATGAAGCCGACACAGGGTATATGTGTTGGATTAATAAGAAACCATGTAATAAAAATAACTGTACATTAAAACATAGATTTGCAAAAGAATTTTCTAAAAAGGTAGTAAAAAATATAAAGGCTGGTGAGTGAATGAGAAAGGAAGGGATAAATCCTCTTACAAATGATGGACAATATGCAGATACAACATATAAAAAAGCTATTGAAAAAAGAAGCCGAGAAAACTTTTTCTATGCTTTTTGTCGTAGGGCTTTTAGACGAGCTAATGTAGAACTGATGAAACGTTTGCATATAAAAATTCTAAGAATTGATTTCTGGGATATGGAAACAGATAATAAAAAAGTAATGAAGGTAGGAAAATATGAATAATAATGGACCTAAGTTGGTAAGAATACCATTAAAGACAGAACAAGAATTTTATAAAAGAAATATTCCTATAATCAAAATTACAAGTATTATATTGTGCTTAATAGCAACTACAATATTTTTAATAGGATAAATCCACTAATTAGGATAGCTAAAATAAAGCTATCCTTTTAGTGTTTATATAGATGGAGGTATTGATTGATGAGAAAAATAAGTAGAATAAAAGTTAATAAGGCTAAAGAATATCTACAACAAGCTTATACAGCCAATGAAAAAATTATTCAATGTAATTATATTTTAGAACAATTACAAGCCTCACCAAGCAAGATGACAACTTCTTATAAAGAAAATATCGGTCATAGTGGTATAAATAATGATGTTAGTGGATATGTAGCAAAACTAATAGAACAAGAAGAAAAAATTGAAGCAATGAAACAAGAGTATCAAAGCAAACAGTTTGAGATAAGTAATTTTATATTGAGTTTGAGTTTTAAGCCAGAAGATGAAATTCTTAGACGTTTGCTCATATTAAGATATTTGAACTTTAAGTCTTTTGATGAAATATATAGTATGCTTAACTACTCATATAATTATATAGTTCAAACTATGCATCCTAGGGCTTTGGAAGTTGTAGAAAGAGCATTAAGTAAAAAGAGTGTGGTCAATAATGGTTAATCGTGGTCGATCGTGGTTAATAATGGTTGATAATGGTTTTAGATTTATGGTATATTATAATTGCAAACAAAAAAGATAAACCGTTGGTAAAAATACCAGCGGTTTTATTATTTTATAAGTGGATTTTATATAAATATTAGTATATATTTATATAATGTTGATAAATTTGAGGTGTTTTTATGAGTTTTGAAGATAATTGTGTAAAAGAAACAGATATACCAAATGATTTAAAAAAATTAAAGGATGAATATAAACTTTTTAGAGATTATTTAGTAGAATTATATTCTAAAATAAACTATTCTGTTAAATCTAGTATTAAAAGTCCTATAAATACAGTTGTTGGAGGCTTATTAAAAGAAGCTATAGAATTATTAGATGGAATATATATATTATCTAGTAATTATTCAGTAAAGAATGTTGTGCTTTTATTAAGAAAATTATTTGAAATATATTTACAAATAATTTTTATATTAATAGAAAAAGATAAAGCAGAAGAAAAAGCTTTAATATATATATTAAAGAATGATAAATTAGTTTTTTCAGATGAAAAATGGATTGCTCATTGCTCTTCTATTAAAAAAGAATCTAAATATTTGGGTGTAGATATTAGTATTGTTAAAAATTGTATTGAAAAAGTAAATAATAATAATAGAACATATAATTGGTTTAATGTCTATGATAATAAGCTAAAAAGATTTAATAATGTTAGTGAAGAATTAGATACAATTAATCCTAATGGAATATTTAATTCCTTAAAAAATAAGGATATTTATAATAAAATCTATAATATTTGTTCAAGAGAAGATCATGGACATCTTATTTTTAGTGATTTAATAAATAATACATATTTTTTTAGAAATCCTATGTATAGTAGTTCATTTTTTTTACTTTGTAGTATATTTGTAGAAATAATAAGTAATTTTATTATAGATTATTATTTAGTAGGTTATGAAAAGGAACATATGTTGGAAATATTAAATAAAAACACTGCGAATAATCTAAAAAAAAATAAAATATTTAATGAAGCAGATAGAATATTAATCCATAATTTGAAAATAATAGAAAAAAAGTTAAATAAATAATAAAGAAAAATGGTCAAAAAATATATGATATAATAATAATATCTTTTATTTGAGGTGATTTTATCATATGGATATAGATAAATTTTTTTTTATAAATAAAAATATTATAAGCTTAAAAGACTTTTATGATAGTAGTTTTTTAAATGGATTTAATATGATGAATTATGTTTTTAGAGGGCAAGGTGATAAAGAATATACATTATTACCAAGTGCTTTTAGAGAAACTGAAGAAAATAAATTTATTTGGGAGTATAATTATGAATCAGATTGGAATTTTATATTGTCAGAACTAAGAAATATTATATACTTTTATAAGGATTGTAATAGACATGGGTTACCTTTACCGAAAATACCAGATTGGTTGCTTTATAATAGTAACGGAAGTCGTCTAAATATGATGATACTTAAAGATAGATTGTTATCTTCAAAAATATGGGTAGCTGATGAATTAAAAGAATTATTTTCGTTGGCACAACACTATGGTATACCTACTAGATTTTTAGATTGGACATATAATTTTAATATTGCTTTATATTTTGCAACAATGGATTCTTTAAAAAATACGAAAAAAGATTTTTCTATATGGTTTTTACATGTTTTATTATTGGAAGATTTTAAGAACTATTTAAGAGAATGTAATTTTGAAGGTCATAAAGTAGATGAATTTCCTTTGTCATTTATAGTTCCTAAATATAGTGATAATTTAAATATAAATGTTCAAAAAGGATTGTTATCATCATGGGAAATTAATTTAGATGAAGCTTATAAGAATATGAACTCAATGCCGTTAAATAATAAACCTTTAGAACAATTATTAAGAGATTTTTTGGAAACACATGTTAATATATTTGAAGATTTTTTAAAAACTTATCCCTATTATAGAAATAAGAAGATTTTAGTTAAATATAATTTTTCTCATAATGAGGGCATAGAAGTTTTAAATTTCTTAAAATCTCAAGGAATAGATTATGGTTTTATCTATCCTGGATATCAAAGTATTGTTAAACAAAAAAAGATGGATGCAGATTTATTAAAATGGATTTAAGCACCTAAATAGGTGCTTTTTTTATGCCTAAAAATAAGAAAGGAAGTATAGTTGTGGATATTAAGATTATTTATAAATCAACAAATAAAATAGTTCCATATGAAAATAATCCTAGGCTTAATGATGAGGCTGTTGAAGCAGTAGCAAATAGTATAAAACAATTTGGATTTAAAGTTCCAATAATAATAGATAGTAGCAATATAATTGTTGCTGGTCATACAAGATTAAAAGCTGCTAAACAATTGGGTATAGATAAAGTACCTTGTATTGTAGCTTCTGATTTAACGGAAGAACAAATAAGAGCTTTTCGTTTGGTAGATAATAAAGTGTCTGAATTAGCTGATTGGGATTATGAGAAATTAGAAGAAGAATTAGCTAATATTAATAGTATTGATATGAATATTTTTGATTTTGATATGTCAGAAATAAATGACATTGTTGAACACTTAGATGAAGATATAGTATCTGATTCAGAATTAGAAAAAGTTTCATTAAGTGAAAAATTTTTATTTACACCAACATCTGTATTAAATACAAGATGTGCACAATGGCAAGAAAGAAAAAGAGCATGGTTTAAGTATGGTATTAAATCTGATTTATCAAGAGAAAATATTAAAACGACAGGTAGTGCAGCAGGTTCAGTACCTAGATTTTATGAATATAAAGAGAAATGTGAGAAAGAATTAGGTCACAAATTATCAGTTGCAGAGTTTACAGATAATTATTTGCATAGATACATGAAAGAAGATAGTTTATTAAAATTTACTAATACAGGTGGGATACTAAGTGTATTTGACCCTGTCTTATGTGAGTTAATGTATTATTGGTTTAGTTTTGATAAAGCAAAGATTTTAGACCCATTTGCAGGTGGTAGTGTAAGAGGTATTATTGCTTCAAAATTGAACAGGCAATATACAGGAGTTGATTTACGAAAAGAACAGATAGAAGCTAATATAAATCAGGGTGATGAATTATTATCCACAGATGATATAAAACCTAAATGGATATGTGGAAACAGCTTAAATATATCTTCGCTTGCAAAAGATGAGTATGATTTTATATTTAGTTGCCCGCCTTATTATGACTTAGAAATATATAGTGATGATAAAGAAGATTTAAGTAATCAAACTTATGAAGATTTTTTATCTATGTATAGAAAAATAATATTTGATAGTGTTAATATGCTTAAAGATAATCGTTTTGCATGTTTTGTTGTTGGAGATATTAGAAACAGAAAAACTGGCATGTATAGAAATTTTGTATCAGAAACTATAGCTGCATTTCATAATGCAGGAATGGAATTATATAATGAAATAATTTTATTAACAACATTAGGTTCTTTACCAATTAGAATGGGGAGAGGTTTTTCAATAAGTAGAAAAGTAGGTAAAACACATCAAAATGTATTAGTTTTTTATAAAGGAGACCAGAAGAAAATAAGAGATTTATATGGGGATATAGATATTTTAGAAATATCAGATGAAGATCTGGACATTTAATAGTACTTACCTTAACATATCAAGCACAAGGAGATGATGATATGTTAGAAATAATAAAACAAAGAGCATTTGAAGCTAGATGTGCATACAAAAAAGGTTTGATTACAAGAGCAGAAGCAAAAACAGATATTGAACCATATATAAAATTATTTAATAATAAGAGCATGGAAATTGCTAAGAAATACAATATGAAACCCAAAAAAATAACATTTGCAGGTTTTATTAGATAGGTAGGTTTAGAAACCTACCTTTTTTATTTGGAGGGAGTGTGATGAGTAATGAAAATTTAAGACCGTGGGAAAGACAAGATGGTGAAACTGAAAAGGCTTTTTCTGCATTTAAAGCCTATTTAGAAATGGAAGATAGAAATGTAACTTCGCTTGCTAAAAGGTTGTCAAAAAGTAGACAATTACTTGTCAATTGGAAGCAAAAATATAATTGGCAAGAACGTTGTATAGCATGGGATAAATCGTTGCAGGAGATAGAATATAAAACCGCTGTAAAAGAACGTAAGAAGATGGCTAAACGTCATATTGCTATTGCAATGTCTATGCAAGCAAAAGCAGTAGAAGCATTAAAGAAAATAGATGTATCTAAATTAAATGCAAGTGAAATTATTCGTCTATTTGATACTGCGGTTAAGATAGAACGCTTAAGTCGTGGAGAAGCTACATTTATAAATTCAAGTAAAAATGATGACTCAAATAAAAAAGATGTTGCTGATATTTTGACAACAATTTTAGAAAAAGCATGGGATGAGAAAAATTGATGAAAAAAAATAACATAGATGAATTAGTAAATTCTATGAAAAAATATATCCAAGACCCAGTTCTTTTTGTACGTAATGTTTTGAAAGTTAAACCAGACAAATGGCAAGAAGAATGTTTACAAGCAATAGCAAATAATGGACGCGTTGCAGTTCGTTCAGGTCATGGTGTAGGAAAAACAGCACTGGAAAGCTGGGTTATTTTATGGTTCTTATTTACACGTCCATTTCCCAAAATACCATGTACTGCTCCAACTCAGCAACAGCTATTAGATATATTATGGCCAGAAATAAGTAAATGGTTAAAGCGGTCGGAATTAATGGACTCGTTGTTTGATTGGCAAAAAACTAAAATACAAAATAGAATATTTCCGGAAAGATGGTTTGCTACAGCTAGAACAGCTAGTAAACCAGAAAATATGGCAGGGTTCCATGAAGAACACCTGCTTTTTGTTATCGATGAGGCAAGTGGTGTAGCTGACCAGATTTATGAAACAATAGAAGGTGCATTAACTACTAAAGATGCTAAACTTCTTTTATGCGGAAATCCAACTAAGAATTTTGGTGTTTTTAAACGAGCTTTTTTTGAAGATAGATATTTATATTACACAATTAAAGTTAATTGTATGGATACAAACCGTGTAGCTTCTGATTATTGCCAAAGACTTATTAGACAATATGGTATGGATAGTGATGTTGTTAGAGTTCGTGTACTTGGTGAATTTCCAAAATCAGAACCAGATGGATTAATTCCATTAGAAATTGTTGAGGCTGCAATGATGAGAGATTTAGATATAAACTACGATTCAATGCTTCATATCGGAGCAGATATTGCTCGTTTTGGTGATGATGAAACGATATTTGTACCTAGAATTGCTGGAAAAACATTGGGATTGTTTCACTATACAAAGCAAGATACAACAGTAACAGCAGGTAAGTTGTTAAATATTACTAAAAATTTAATGAGAGATTATAACAAACCATATGCGACTATTCGTATTGATGATGATGGTGTTGGCGGTGGTGTTACAGATATGCTTAGGGAAACTATAAGAGAGCAACGATTAAACATAGATGTAATAGCTTGTCATAATGGTGGTAGTCCAATAGACAAAGAGCATTATGCAAATTGGGCTACTGAACAATGGTGTAATCTAAAGCAACGACTACTAGATGGTGATATTGAAATCCCAAATGATGATGAATTATCAGCACAATTAAGTACTCGTAAATATTCAATAGATAGACGAGGTCGTATTATTTTAGAAGATAAAAATACTTATAAAAAACGTATTCATAGAAGTCCAGACCGTGCAGACGCTTTAATCCTTGCATTTGCTGTACTTAGAAATAATATTGACCCAAATATAGCTGCACTTTTAGGAGGAGCAAATTTATATGGTAATTAAAAAATGGATTGATAAGGCAACTGGAGAAATAAGCAAGTTACGTATTAAAAATTGGTTTTTTAATATAAATAATATGTATTCTGCTCCATATTCATTAGACATAGAGGGTCATGTTGACTATAAGAAAGCAAGAGACCTTTACTACAACAGAGATGAGAGATATAAATTAGGTGCTGGTTTTGCTAAGCCTATTATAAATACATTAGCTGGATTTATGGGAACACCTCAATTTGCATGTGAAGATAAATTAGCACAAGAAGAATTAGATTTATTTATAAAAAATTTAAAAAGTAAAATGCAACGTACTCATCAAAAAAATTTAATTGATGGTGAAGTTTTTATTCGATTAATTAATAAGAAATCTAATCCCAAACTTTATCCAGAAAATATTAAAGGTACAACGTTAGATTATATTCTTATACCACCGGAGTTAATTCCTGCAGGTGGAATAGAATTTGACCCTATAACAGGAGAATATTCTGCTATTACTATATTATCAAGAAACAAATGGATTGATGAAAAAGGTAATAAACAAGAGTATATTTTTCGTCAAAGGCTAACTGCAAATGAAATTACTACAACTATTGAAGGGAATGCACCTAAAGGGTTTAAAAGTAAAACAGAACCTAATCCATGGGGATTTATTCCTATTATCCATTTCAAAAATGAGTCAGATGAAACAGAATTACATGGATATAGTGAGTTGGAACCAATAGAACCATTTTTAAAGGCTTATCATGATGTAATGATTCATGCAATTACTGGAAGTAAAATGCATTCAACACCTAAACTTAAATTTAAACTAAAAGATGTTGAAAAATTTTTAAGAGATAATTTTCCTAGTGCTTTTAATGATATGAAACAACAAAAAGATATTAGATTAGATATAAGCGGAAAACAAATTCTGCTAATGCAAGATGAAGATGACGCAAGTTTTATTGAGTGTACATCTGCAATTGGAGATACTTCAACATTATTGCAATTTTTATTTTATTGTATTATTGATACTTCCGAGGTTCCAGAATTTGCGTTTGGTGTTCATATCTCTAGTTCTCAAGCTAGTACAAAAGAGCAAGGACCAATTCTTACTCGTAGGATAGAACGAAAAAGAGAACAAGTAGAAACATCATGGTTAATGTTCGCACGAATGGCTCTATCTATGATTAGCTCTATATCTGGTAAAAATTATAAATCTTACAATGTAGAAATAAAATGGGATACCGTAATGGACAAAGATGAGCAATCTGAAGCACAAACTTTATATGTAATAACACAAGCATTAAGTAATGCGTTAGATAGTAACATTATTAGTATTCAATCTGCTGTAGATTATTTGGCTAAATATATTGATACCATGGAAAAATGGGAACAAGAAAAATCTAAAATAGAAGATACAAAAATGCTTAATAAACCAATAGAAGAAGCATATCAACAAAACAAACAAGTAAAAGAAATTGATGATATCTTAAATGGAGATAATGCATGAGTGAGTTAGATGGAATTAAATCAGCATCTGGTGATTATTATAAATGGGCATTAGAAGCTAGAAAAAAATATTTATTAATGTTGCAACAGTCTGATGAAACAATAGCCGAGTTATATATAGCATCCATAAATAGAATTATTCAGGAGTTAAAAGAAGGGGAGAATAAAAATCTTAAATATTTACTAGAAGTAATAGCAAAAGATGTAGACCAATTCAATCAAGATTTGGCAAAAGCAATAAAGTTTGTAGTAGAAAATGGTACAGAAAATGGTATGTATTTTATAAAACAAGTATCTATAGATGTATTGAAAGAAGCTGGTGTTGATACTGTTCCATTTATAAAATCTATGGAATTTAGTCGTAAACGAGCTATACAAACAAGTTTTGCCCGTTCACATGAAGATGGATTAAAATTATCTGAACGTATTTGGAATATTGGTCAACATAATAAAAAAATAATGTCAGATATTGTTCGTGCAGGAGCTGGTGAAGATGTTGTTACTGTAGCACGCAGTTTAGAAAGTTATGTAAAAAAAGGCAAAACAAGTATAGCTGCTAATTATCCTAATATGATAAAAAGAATGGAGAGTCGTATTCCTGCAAATCTTGATTATAAAGCACTAAGACTTGCACGAACTGAACTTACAGCAGCTTATGGTGAAGGGGTAATTGCTTCTGCAAAAGCTACACCTGTAGTTAAATATGTAAAATGGGTTATAAGTTCTAGTCATCCACGTAAAGATATTTGCGATACTAATGCTAATGGTGGACCAAATGGAAATGGAATATATGAAGCAATGTCTTGTCCAATATATCCTGCACATCCAAATTGTATATGTACGTTGCAACCAGCACCAGAAAATACAACAGTTGTGGTAGATAAATTAAAAGCTTGGTTAAAAAATCCACAATCACAACCAGAGATAGAAGAATGGTATCAGACACATTATAAAATGTTTGAATAATGAAAGGGGGTGAAATCATGAGTATAAAAAGAAATGGTATTATGTTAACAGCAAAAATAACTGGCGAAATGAATGTTGAAGATATTCCAGTAGCAAACTGGGCAGATATTGACGCATTAAAAGGTGATGATACTGACCCCTTAGAGGTTGTCATGTCTGTTCCTGCTGGTAAAAGTACAAGGGGATGGAATTACACAAGTAATGCACTAAATTCTATTGTTGGAGAAGTAAACAGCACAGGATTACCTGGATTTTTAGGACATCAAAAAGCTGAAAATGTTGCAACAGAGTTTCCAACACCTGTTACTCATTGGATAGGTGCAAAAATGGAAAATAACGTTGCTTATTTTAGAGGACTTATTGATAAATCTGCAACTGATTTAAAACGATGGATACGAGGAAAAGCAATAAATCAGGTATCTATTTTTGGTTATCCGCAATTAGAACAAAATACCATTACAGGAGAAACAGATGTAATTGATTATAAAGGGTTATCCATAGATTGGACGCCTTTAAATCGTGCAGGAATGCCAACGTCAGTTATAGCTATAAGTGGAGAAATGGCAAGTATAGATAGTATAGTAGATACTTCACATGAAGAATTACGAGATACTTTGCGTCAATTAGCTTATGACAAATTTGTTGGTAATAAAAGTGTCTATTTGTATATCAATGCTGTCTATGATGATTATTTTATAATTTGCTATAGTGATGATACTTCTAGATTAGATAAGTATTATAAAATTAATTATACAAAAGAACTTGATAATATTTTAATTGGCGAGCCTGTAGAAGTTAAGCGAAAAGAAATATGGGAACCTGTAGGAGAAATGGAGATACAAAATATGAATGATAAATTAAAAGCCCTTATTGATAATGGAACAATTACTAAAGAGGATTTAAAACAAGCTTGTGGTGAAATTGGCATTAGTGAAGAACCTAATAAAATTGAGCAAGCTTGCGGTGAAATGTTTGGTAAAACAGGAGATGAGCTGTTAAATGATATTAAAAGTGCAGCAGAATTATTAAAGCAATCTAATAGTAAAAATAAAGAAAAAATTATTGATAAAGTTATAAGTGAAAAAGTAAGTGGAGAAATGGCTCAAAATGTAGTAAAAAAAATGCTTCACACAGATAGTACTGATGAAGCTACAATTGCTGGTGAAATTGATAGTATTTTAGCAGATAAATCTGTACAAGCTTTATTAGCTAATACAAAAATTGATATTGTACCACCAATTAATGGAGACAATAGCAATAATTCTTTCTTTGTTACTAAAAAAGTATCTATTTAATTTTAGGAGGTTAAAATAATGGCTTATAAAGGACAACCTATACCAAGTACAGTATTACCAATAACACAAATAAAAATAAGTGATGGTAAATCTGTAGACGTTACTGTTCCGGCAAGTAATGGAGTTCAAGCTGGAGAATTTTGTGTAGTTGATGGATTTTTTGGAGTTGCACTTCAAACAGTAGATAAAGATAGTAATACCAATGGTACATTAATTGCTTTACAAATAGAACAAGCAGAATATATTACAGGACAAATAGATACATCCAAAACATTTGAAAAAGGCTCCGAACTTTATTTTGACCCAGCGACCAAAAAATTCACTGATGATGATAAAGTATCTGGTGCTTTTTTTATTGGTAGAGTTAGTTATGCTAAAGACAGCAATAATATTATTCAATTTATTCTTTATCCGCAAAATGTAATTCCAGTTGCCGGTGCTTAGTTTAGGAGGAATATAGATGTTAAAAGTAGTATCTCAAGATACATTATTAGAAGCTCGTAGAAAATATACAGGTGAAAGTAAAATTCCATTTATATTTAATGGCAAATTAGATTATGTAAATAAAAAAATTATTAATGGAGAAATGGAAACATTAAGTTTTAGCAAACCATTAGGAGAAATGATTTCTTATGGTGGAACAAATGTTTCTAAAGAATTGCTTAGAAAAGTAGTTCTTGATGTAGAATTAGGTAGAGAAACAGTACAAACTTTATATCATCCAATTTATGATACAATTTCTGACCCTAATTTACCGGAAGTTTTAGATGCTAAATGGGCTATGCGTGGTTCATGTGTATTTTTACAAACTGTTGAAGGCAGTGAGATTAAGTTTGGTACAATCGAAGCAGAATATGGACCAACAGCACGTATTGTTACTTATGCCACTGGTTTTGAATATACAAAACAAATGAAAGACTTTAATCAGTCTTTTCAGGTCGAAATGTTAAATAAGGCTATGGGTGAAAGTTATAATGCTTTATTGAATCATATACATCTTAGTCCTATTTTAGATTTTAGTTATAAATCCAATAATAAAACAGCGTATGCAGGAGCTAGTGAAGATATTGCTTGGGTACGTTTATATGAAACAATAAAAAACGGAATGAAAGACGCTATTAATAAAAAACGTACACCTACAGTTATGTTAGCTAGTGCAGCAAATAAAATTGACATTGAAATGGCTTTACGTGGTGGTTATCAAATCGGGGGTACAAATTATCCAGCCATTACAGGAATTAATACGATTATTTATTATGATGGCTGGGAAGAAACTGTTGGTAAAAAATCTTATATTTATAATGGTTGCCCGGCAAATAAAATTTATTTAATTCGCCCAAAACGAGGTTTTAAAGAACTTTTAAAACAAGATTTACGAATTGAAAGCAATGGAGGAGACCTTACACGCATGATTGAACAGCAGATGATAGGTTATACTTATCGTGGCGTATTTGCAGCAGTTGAAGAAAACGTACAAGAATTAACAATCGCTTAATAAAAAAAGGATGATATTATGATAATTACTGACGAATTTAAAAAGAAATTACGTAAATATCTACATGAAGTTATTCCACCAGACGGAACAGATAAAGATACTAATTTGTCTGATGAAGATATTGAGGAACTTCTTACAGAGGCTGATAATATTTATAGTGCAGCTGCGCAAGGATGGCGATTAAAAGCTACTACTGCACCAATGGAAGTTGGACAAATAACAAAATATAGTATTGGGCAAGAAACCTACGAAAAATCTACAGCAAGTGATTATTTAAGCTATTGTTTGGAAATGGCTAAGATGTATGAGCAAATGGCAGAAAAAAATAATAATCTTTCAGGTAGTAGAATTTTTACAGTAAAGGTGCCAAAAATCTTATGAAAAATTTCATTGAAGAACGTAAAAAAGATATTGCAAAAACAATAGCAGAAAATCCAACAAAAATAATAATAAATAGAACAAATAAAGTTCCTAAAGGTGGAGGGCGAAGCATAGAAAAATCTGTGCTTGGTCCTTTTTTAATACGCATTTTTAATCAAAAGTCAAAAGCATTTCAGGTTAATGTATCTAATACTTTAGCAGGTATTAAACAAACTGATTCAACGTATGCTTTTTTAGCAGCTAGTGATGTAGATATAAAATGTACACCAAATATAACAGATGAGTTTGAAGCTTATGGACAACGATTTAGGGTAATATCAGTTATTCCGCGATATATACAAGGTATTCTTACTAGTTTAGATGGTGGTTTAGAAGTTATTTCATAAGAGGAGAGAAAAATGTTTTGTGATGGTGTTAGAGAAAGTTTAAGACGTAAAAAAGCTGCAACATATTTACTTTGCCAAAATATAAGTAATGATATGGAAAGAAAAGCCAAGTCTATAGCTCCATGGCAAGACCGTACAGCACATGCAAGGCAAAGTATAAATAGTGAAACACAGCTTTCTGGTTATGATATAAATATGACTATTTCACATGGTGTAAAGTATGGTCGATATTTGGAAAAAGGTACTTCTGCACATAGTATATATCTTAAAAATAAAAAGGCTTTTATGTGGAATGGATTACCACATCCAATAAAGAAAAATCCCATTAAACATCCTGGAACAAAACCATATCCTGCTATCATTCCGGCAATAGAATATGGAAAAAAGCAATTAGATATGGAAATAAAAAAATTATGGGAGGAATAAATAATGCGAGAAGCAATAAGAAATGCTCTAATTGAAGCCATTCCAGAAGTTGAAGAACGTATATTTGAGCCACATACAGCAACGCCAGATACGCAAAAACCATATCTTATAGTTAGAGAAATGACTGAAACTGACAATACAGCATGGGCAGGATATAGGGCAAGGATAGAGGTATGGCCCTATTGCGAACAGTCTAGTTATGTAGAAGTTGATAAGTTGGCAAAAAAAATTAGTAATGCCTTAGATAAGCAATTACTAGGAACAAATGATACAGATACAATAACTTGTATTGCTGACGGTATGAGTGATGATACTGTCGATAAAGAATGGGACGCACTTACAAGGTGTGTAAATTTCTATGTACTAGCTCTACAACCTGCCACTTTGCAAGGTCCAATAATTAATGATAATTGGTTAATGGCTTTGGCTGAATGGAGTAAGGAAAAGCTAAGCGAACAAGTTACAGATTGCTATAGTGGTATCCTGCCAACAGGATATAAGCGTCCATCTATATTATGGAGATTTGATGGCATGGATGTTGAAGAATGTGGTGCATTAGGCTTTGAGGTTATAAAGAATATAACTTGTCATATTTTTGGACGAAATGCAGTAGAAGAATTAAATATTGCAATGAAATTAATTGAAGATATCAAAACGGCAATAAAAATTCCTTTGGATATTAAAAACCGTTGGTATATGACTGTAAAAGATGTATCAGGACATTTTTATACAGACGCATTGAAACAAGGTCAAATTAAATTATCTTTAGCACGTAAAGTAAAACGTCCATATGTTGAAGCACCATTAATGATGGAAACATATTTTGATGGAAGAATTAACTTATCTGAAATTGAAAGAAGGTGGAAATAATGGCAGAAGAAGTAATAAAACAATCATCAAAACAAACAAGTAAACAAGTTGTAGCTCCAATTGTTAAGTATTCTATTACAGATTTAAAAGCAGTATCTCGTAAGGTTTTTGGCTGTAATCCAGAAGTTATTGATGGAGCTATTCACGGTAAGCCTATACAAGCTTATGGAGTTGAAGAAATGAGAAATTTAATAAATGATTTTTTAAATAAACCAATAAAATAAATAGGAGTGATTAATAAATGGCTGGTGGAGCATGGGAAGCAACAAACTTACCTAAATTACCGGGCTTCTATATGAATTTTAAATCTGCTGGACTTGCAGCAATTGAAACTGGAGATAGAGGAACGGTTGTTTTACCAATTAAAGCACATTGGGGTAAAACAAATAGTTTTACGACTATCGTTACAGAAAGCGATATTTTAAATGAATTCGGATCTTTAGAAGATACAAATGGCTCTACTTTTTATAAAACACTTAAAATGTGTACATTGGGTGGTGCTAAAAAAATACTTGCCTATAGATTAGTAGACAGTACTGCTAAAGAAGCAAGCTTGAATTTGCAAAATGAAACAGATACAGATGTAGTGAAAATAACTGCAAAATATGTAGGAGAACGAGGAAATAATTTCAAATTAACGATTGCCCCTTCACTTGCTAATGAAGGTACATTTGACATGAAATTATATGAAAATACAGCTTTATTATACACATATAGTTTTGCTACATGGGAAGAATTGATTGATACAGTAAATACGGCAAATGTTTATATCTTGGCTAGTAAAGCAGAAGGAAGCCCTGACATTAGTGGTAAAGATATTAAAAATATTACTTCGCAAGCATTAACTGGTGGAAATAGTGGTATTACTGGAATCTCTAATACAGATTATATTAAATTACTTGATGTATTAGAGACACAAGAATTTAATATTCTTTCTTTAGATGGCGTTACGGATGAAGCTATTCAAACAAGTATAGCGTCTTGGGTTACGCGTATGAGAGCACAAGGTAAAAAAATTATGTGTGTTATGGGTGGTTCTTCCGAAGATGATGTTGCTGATGACGCAGTAGAAAAAGTTGTTCAGCGTTCTGCTGGATTTAATCATGAAGGAGTTATTAATATTGGTACTGGAGTAATCCTTGATGATGTGAAATATTCTAGTGCAGATTTAGCACCATATGTTGCTGGTTTAATTGCTGGACAAAAAATGACTGAAAGTACAACTTATGCAGTTACACCATTTGATGATGTTACTAGACGCTGGACAAGAAGCGAACAAGAAACAGCAGTTACAAATGGTGTATTTCTGTTTATTCATGATGGTCGAATTGTTAAGGTTTTACAGGGAATTAATTCTTTAATTACATTAAGACAAGACCAAAATAATGCGTTTAAAAAAATTCGTAGTATTAGAACTATGGACGCTATTGACACTGATTTACAGCAAACAGCAGAAGATAATTACATTGGTAAAATAAATAACACTACGGAAGGGCAACTTGCTTTAATCGGTGCTTGTAAACAATATATGGAGGTCTGCGCTCAAGGTGGAATAATTGAGCAAGGGACATATACTGTTGAACTTAATCCAACATATCACGGTGATAATGCGACAATTAAACCAGAGCCTGACCAGGTATATTTAAAATGGTCTGCACATATTACAGATGTTATTGAAAAAATATTTAGTGACTTTATTTGTGAATAGAGGTGAATTTTTAAATGGCAATAGATGGTGTTCGTGTAGTTAATGGTACATTTGGCTATATATACAAAGAAGGTAAATGGCTTTCGCAATATAATAAAGCAAATGCGAAAGTTGAAATTCAAAAAGCTGAATTAAAAGTTGCCGGCGACCGTTGGACTAGACATAAAGTTTTAGGGTTAAAAGGGACTGGCTCTCTTGGTGGTTATAAAGTAACAGATGAATTAATGCAAGAAGTTATGGTTGTTACTAATTCTGATAAACCTTCGTATCGAACAGAATTAATTTTTGCATTAAAAGACCCAGAAGCATGGGGCTTTGAAAGGATACGCTTAATGAACGTTATGTTTGACAGCATTGATGTAGCTAATTGGGAAGCAGGAAAAGAAATAACAGAAGAATGGCCATTTACTTTTGAAGGTTATGAGTTGTTAGACCCAATAGAAGAATAAAATTTATTTAAGGAGATAAAACAATGGAAGAAAAATTATTGAGTAATGCAGAAGTTAATGAAAATACAGAAGAGCAAAATTTTGAAGATGAAGAAGTAAAAGAAAAAATAAATAAAGATATGTCTGAAAGTGATATTATTACAGCATTATTAAATAGTAATGCTGATGATAAACCAACAATGATTGTTCCGCTAAAACGATTAGGTATTCCAGTTACTTTAAAAGCATTAACTGGTAAACAGGTTTCTAGAGTTCGTGAACGTAATACCCGTACAGTTGAGAAAAGAAATAAAACAGAAAAGGTTTTAGACTCCGAAAGCTTTAATATGGGACTTATTATTGCTTCTACTGTAAAACCTAATTGGAGTGCGCCAGAATTATTAAATAAATTCCGTGCTTCTAGTGGTGAGGAAGTTTTAAAACGTATTTTGCTTGGCGGTGAGATTTCTCTGCTCGGTGATGTTGTATTAGAACTTAGTGGATATAATATCAGTATTGATGATATAAAAAACTTATAAAATCCGGAAAGAATATTTTATCTGTAGCCCATGCACTAAGTATTAGAAGGAATATTAGACCGTCAGAGTTTTTTAATATGCCATTCATGGAACGTCAATTTTTAATCGCGTCTATTGAAGTAGAATTAGAAGTAGAACAAGAGGAAATAAACAGAATAAAGGAGAACCAATGTGCCAGATAATCAAGAATTTTATAGATTAAAGCTAGTTTTATCTATGCAGGATAGGCTTACAGCTAGGCTTAAAAAGATAGATGAAAGCGTTTTGAAATTTGAGGAACGTATGGCAAAAACTCAAGCAGTTATGGATAAATTTTCTAATACTAAAGTTGAACCAAGAATAACATTAGACACATCAACTATTGAAGATAGATTGAATAAAACTAATGAATTATTAGAAAAAATTGCTAAAAAAACGGTTGAGCCTAGAATAAAACCTAAAGATGAAACTGAGCGTACAACTAGCAAAGTTGAAGGAAGGTTGCAAAAGCTTACAGCGAAAACATGGGATATAACTATAAAGTTAAAAGATAAAACAATTTCCGGATTAGATAAAATAAACAATGCTCTAACATCTCCTTTAGGAATTTTGGGAGTTGGTGCTGGTGCTGTTGGTATTGGTGGATTAATTACCAACAGCGCTCAAAAATCTATGGACTTTACAGCTGAAATAAGTAATATTAAAGCTCTTACTGGAATGCAAGGTGCAGAAATAGAAGCTGTAAGACAACGTGCTTTAGACTTAGGAAAAAGTACAAAATATAGTGCTTTAGAAGCAGCACAAGGAATGACTGAATTATTAAAAGCTGGCGTAGATACAAAATCTGTGTTAGGTGAAGCTTCACAAGCTGCTTTAGATTTAGCAGCTGCTGGAGATTTATCTCTTACAGAAGCAGCGGAAGTTATGAGTACTGCCATGAATGTATTTGGAACAAAAGACGCTACACACGTTGCTGATTTATTAGCAGGTGCAGCGAATGCTTCTGCAACAGACGTTCATGAAATGAAATATGCTTTTTCACAAGTAGCAGCTGACGCTCATGGTGTAGGTATGAGTATTGATGATGTTAATGTAGCTTTGGCTACATTTGCTCAATATGGTCAAAAAGGTGAGAAAGCTGGTACAGGTCTTAGAAATATGCTTAATAATTTACAGCCTCATACTAAGCCTGCCGCTGAAACATTTAGCAAATTTAATTTTCTTGATAGCAATGGAAATAGTGTATTTTATACAGCTGAGGGAAAATTAAAAAGTATGGCTGAAATAGCTGATATAATGCAAAAAAATTTAGGAAAATTAAACCCTGCTGAATTAGATATGGCCCTATACGATATGTTTGGTGTAGAAGGTAAAGGGCTTGCTAAAGTTATTATGGAACAAGGTGCAAAAGCTTTCATTGCAATGGAAAAAGAAATGAAAAAATTTACCGCCTCTAGTGTCGCTTTAGAAAAACTTAATAATGCTAAAGGTGATATAGAACAATTACGAGGTGCTTTTGAAACATTTCAAATTGAAGCACTTGCTCCATTAGAACCTGCAATTAGAGTAGTAGCTACAGCTTTTACAGACTTTTTTTCTAATGCGGATACATTAGAAAATGTAAAAAGTAATGTCAATGAAATAAATGATGAAATAGTTGCATTTATGGATAATCTAGCGAGCGATGAAAAATTTCAGCAAATGCAGTGGGGCGATAAAATTGTTTTCTTGCTCGACCAAATGATGATAAAAATGGATGAGTGGGCTAGTGGTTCTGGTGGCGAACAATTTGGTAAGGTAATGACTAAACTTGCAGAGATTGGAATAAAAGCATTTATTGGCGCACTTACTGGAATGATGAAAGCAGCGTTTAATTCTGCAATAGAGGGTAATTTTAGCAGTGCGGTTGCTCTAACTTTTGGTGCTTCATTATTAGGTGGAGGTGCTATAGTATCTAAATTATTTAAGATTGGAAAAGATATATTTAATTCTGGGAAAAAGACTTTAAATAAGACCTTAAATGATAATTTTTATTGGTTTGATGACGCTTATAAAGGTACAAAAGGTGCAAATAAAAGCATACCAAAACTAAGTGTCTTATCTGATTTTACAAAGAAAATCCCATTAATTAGTAGTTTAGTCGCTGGATTTAATATTCTAACATCTGAGGATAAAACAAAAGCTATTGCTACAGAAGCAGGAGGTTTAAGCGGTGCTTGGGCTGGTGGAAAAATTGGGGCAGGACTAGGAACATTTTTTTTAGGTCCAGGTATTGGTACTGCTATTGGTGCGCTTGGTGGTAGTATGTTTGGTTATGCACGTGGTTCTGAAATTGGTGAAGCTATTGTTGATTTTTTTAGAAATGAATTTAATACAAAAGAAATTAATAATGGCAATAACATTTATAATCCTTATATGTATAATCAAGTAACACCTCAACCACAAAACACAGATGTAAGTATACCTGAATTTAATTATCCAACAGAAACATATCAATCCAAAAATAATACAGCTTCAAATAGTAGTTCTATTTGGGATTTTGCTGACCCAGTAATTAATCAATATGGTGAAAATCAAGTCCAAATGTCTAATATGCAATTAGAAACAGCAAAAGCACAATCTGCTATGATGGGTGAAATATTAGAAAGTGCTGGAGAAAAAATCAATAGATTAAAAGAATTAGGTGCAGAAGGTTGGAATTCTCTTGGTGAAAATGCTTCTATGAACCTTGAACGTATGCGTTATGGTTTATTATCAGCTGAGGAAAGTATTTTACAAACTACTAATACTATTAGTGAGGGCTTTGGCGAAATGTCTAATTCAATTAGTGAATGGTGTTCTACAATAGTTACTGATGTTACAAGTTGGTTTGCTCAAATTCCTGATAGAGTTGGACAAGCTATAGATGAAGCTGTAGCAAGAGCAAATGCAGGTTTATCTGATTTAAAAATTTCTGCATGGAATGCTTTACCAGCTCCATTACGAGATACTATAGATTGGGGAGCTAAAAAACTTGGTATTAAAGGCTATGCTAATGGTGGATTTTTAAATCAAGACCAGATAATTCGTGTTGCTGAAGGAAATAATGCTGAAGTAATAATCCCGTTACATTCTTCAAAACGTCAAAGAGGTTTATCACTTTGGCAACAAGCGGGGCAAATGTTGGGGGTTAATAGTAATTTATTTACCAATGTTACGAATAATAATTATATGCCAGCAATGGCTTATGCTTTATCTAGTGGTAATACTAGCGATAATGGCAAATCCAATAACTCTAATAATGCTTTTTCGTTTAATGGTTTAAATATTCATATCGGAAATAATAAATCTGATGATGAAATGGCAAGTGCTATAGGTTGGAAAATACTTGCGGAAGTAAAACAAGCATATCAAAATAGGGGTTGAGTAAATGTTTGGTTATTTAAATAAAGGAACAACAGCAACTACTATATTAGATGGATTACAAAAAGGCAGTAAATTTGCAGAAGTTGCAGGAAATTTGTTAAATCAAGCGTTAGTGGGTAATACATGGGTTAATCCTGTAACAATTTTTATCATTGACCAAGTTACAAGTACGATATTTCAGTTGCCAGTTAATCCGCTAGAAATAAAAATGCAATGGCAAAGAAAAACACAAACGATAAATATTCTTAATTTAGGAGAAATAGATTTTACTACTGGAGATAAATTACAAGAAATCTCATTTAGTTCATTTTTCCCTTCGGAATATGTGCCTACGTATTGTATGTACCCAGAATTACCTACACCAGAAAGTGCTAACGCTGTAATGAATAATTGGAAAAGTCGTTTTAATGACCCTATAAAAGGATTAGCAGACCCGTTACATTTAATAATAACAGGCGCTCAAGATATAAATATGAATGTATTACTTACATCATATGCTTCACAAGAAAAAGGGGGAGAACCGGGCGATATTTATTTTGATGTTACTTTTAGAGAATGGAAAAATATTGCTGTTCGTACGGAAAGTGAAGAACAACAAAGTAAGCGAGTTTCTATAAAAGAACGTCCAAAACTTGTAAAAATAAAAACAGATGATGATTTATTTGGTACAGAAGAAAGTTTATGGAAAATAGCAAAACAACATTATGGAAATGGTGAAAGTTGGAGTAAGATAGCAGAAGCAAATGTTGGTAAAATAGCAAAGCAGGTGATTTTACCTTGATTGTAAAACCTAGTGTATGCCGATATGATGTAATATTACAAAATAAATATTTTTTAAGAGAATGTATACAAAGTCTAACTTTAGAAGATAGACTTGATGAAGTTGCTTATTGTGGAAAAGTAAAACTTGCTGTTCCAGATGACCAATTTACAGGACTTCCAATAATTACTCCGGGAATGGAAATTCGTGTTAGTGGTACAAAATTTGGTGAAGATAAATATTCTTATTTACTTCATCCAGGTGTAGTTTGGGATGTTGAAATTGATAATAATGCACGTAGAAATTGGAATTTAATAATTTACGACCGAACGATATATTTATCTAAATCCGAGGACCAATTTTTATTTAAAGAAGGAACAACAGCCAGCGACCGTATAAAACAAATATGTAGTGAATGGAATATACCAATATTAAATATTACAGATACAAAACAAGCCCTTGCACAAGATGTTGTAAGGGCTAAATCTTTATGGAATATTATTCAGGACCAACTAAAGGAAACCGCTGAAAAATCTGGTAAGCTGTTTACTGTGCGTATGCAACCAGATGGGCTAGAATTATTTGAAATAGGTTCTAATGCAGACCCATGGGTTTTTGAATTTGCTGTTAATTTACAAAGTGTTAGACAAAAGCAAACACTTAATGGTGCAGTTACTAAAGTAAAAGTATTAGGCAAAGAAAAAAAAGGTTCTACAGCCCCAATAGAGTTTGAAACAAATGCTGATACTGATAAATACGGAACAATACAGAAGGTAATTCCGTATAAAAAAGGATTGGATACAAATGCTATACAACAAAAAGCTACTAATACTTTAGCTGGTATTCAAGAAACAGTAACAGTTGAGGCTATAGACATCAATACTATTCGTAAAGGTGATAAAGTAATCGTGCAGGGATGGGAGGACGGTTTATATGTAATTAGTGTAAAACATAATTGTAATAGTCCCGGAACAATGCAAATGGAGCTTGCTTCACTTGAGTATATAAGGAGGAGATATTATCGAAGCGAAAAATCCTTTTAAAGAATTAGCTGCACTTATTGATGAACAAGCTCAAAAAAGAGTTAATGAAGGATTTACAGGGCAGTGGATTACATCACAAATTGGCACAGTTACGGCTAAAGGTGTAATTATAGACGGATTTCCTTTTGAATTGACTAATATATATGTAAATCGTGCTTGTACATTATCTGAACCATATATGACAGATACAAAAAAAGTAAGTGGTGGTAGTGGAGATGCACAATATGAAAGTCATAGTCATTCAGTTATAACTCCTACTCCCATATTGCCATTACATATTGGAGATAGGGTAAAAGTAACTCCTATTAATGGTGGACAATATTGGTGTATAGATTGTGTTATAGTTCCGTTTACAGGTGGTGCTTAATTATGTCAGATTTATTTCCAACTGTTGGAGTAGCTTCATCAACGTATGTTGATGAACTGGCTTCTGATAAAGTCAATTATGGAAAAACAGTACAGTTTGATTTTGAAAAACATGAGTTTATATTAAGTCCTACTGGCAGGCAAAAAACCGTTACTGGTTCACAAGCTTGGGCTGAATGGTGTGTAAAAGCCTTATCTTCTGAACGCTATAAATATCTTATTTATAGCGATAATTATGGAGAAGAAATAGATACTTTATTAGGTAAAAGTTATCCTAAAAAAGTAATTGAATCTGAAATAAAACGTATGGTAAAAGACTGTTTAATGACAGATAAAAGAACTGCTAGTGTTGATAATTTTAATTTTACATGGATTGATGACGGAATAATGTTTACCTGTGATGTTAAAAATACTATTGGTGAAAGTATTACTATATCAAGAACGGTGGTGAGATAGTGTCCGATGAAATTAATTATTTAGATGAGAGAATGACTACAGAAAAAGCTATTCGTAATAGAATGCTTAACAATATTTCTAATGAATGGGACAAAGGAGAAGGTGGATATATCTATGACAGTATAGCGCCTGTAGCTATAGAAATGGTTTTTATTGGGATGATGGTCCGTAAAGTGCTTAATTTAGGTTTTGCACAAACAACAAATGGTACTTACTTAGATTATAGAGCGGGTGAACATGGTATTTATAGAAAAGAAGCCGTTTTTGCAACAGGAAATATAAAAATAACAGGTAAAGTAGGGGCAAAAATAAATGCTGGATTAAAAGTTGCAACAGAAGCGGATACAACCTTAAATATACAGTCTGTGGAATTTATTACAACTAAAGATGTTGTCATTCCCGAAGATGGATATATTTATGCTCCGATAGAATCAACGGTAGCTGGTAACATTGGTAATGTAACAGCAAATAAAATTATTGTTTTAGTAGAAAACAATAATAATATAACATCTGTAGTAAATACTGAATCAACAACAGGTGGAACAGACATAGAAAGTGATGTCGATTTATTAGAACGTTATCTGGATTATGTACGAACTCCTGGGACTAGTGGTAATGTACAAGATTATAAACAATGGGCATTATCTATTCCGGGAGTAACTGCGGTTCATGTGAAGCCGCTTTGGAATGGTAATGGGACAGTAAAGATAATTATTTTAGGTGGAGATGATGAACCTGCTACTGATGAATTAGTTAAAAAGGTTCAAGATTATATTGCTGGTGATAATAATTTGGGAGAAAGACAAGCTCCTATTGGTGCAGATGTTACTGTAGTTAGTGCAGAAGCTATAACTATAAATATAAATGCTAATGTTGTTATAGATAAGGAAATAACTACATTAGAAAAAGTGCAAGCACTTTTTAAAAATAGTGTAGAAAACTATTTAAAAGAAAACGCGTTCAATTCTAATACAATATATTTGTCTAAAATAGGTGGTTTATTAATAAATATAAATGGTGTATTAGATTATACAGATTTAAAATTAAACAATAACACAGAAAATATACCAACCAATGATGAGCAAGTAGCTGTTACTGGTGAGGTGATATTGAATGAAAAGTGATAAAGGAAAAGAAATGCTTACTTTTACTGATTGGTATTATCAAGACAGTAAAATAATGCAAAGTATTTTAGATACACAAGGTATAGAAATAGATGCTATACGAAATAAAATAAAAAATATTTTAGAACAGTTTTATGTAGATACTGCAACATGGGGTTTAGATTTATGGGAAAAAGAGCTAAATATACAAGATACTAGCGGTGATTATGCTGAAAGAAGAAATCGTATAAAATTATATTTAGCAAAACCAGTATCCGTTACACCTCAATTTTTATGTACATTAACAAATCGATATCTAAATGATAAATCAGCTACTATTATTGAACATATACAAGATTATTGCTTTGATGTTTGCTTTAATAATGGTAGCCTTTTTGATTGGGATGGTTTGCAAAAGGCTATAGAAATATATAAGCCAGCACATCTAGGAGTAAAACATTTTGCTTTGCAAAATGTTAGCTCTAGTATATATGTAAGTGGTGCTGTAAACAACATAGAACAAATAGAAATCGGAGTAGAAGAAGATTATAGTATAGACCCAATAACTGCTCCTATTGTTATTTATGGAATATCTAATATTGCTGAACAAATAGAAATCGGCAGTGATAATGTTATTGATGATACTAATATAAATGTTGATACTGATAATATTATTTATGGATTATTTAACATTGCTGAACAAATAGAAATCGGCAGTGATAATGTTATTGATGATACTAATATAAATGTTGATACTGATAATGTTATTTATGGATTATTCGATGTTGTGGAACAAATAGAAATTTAATATTTAGGAGGGATAATATGGCTAAATTTCCAAATATAACAATGACGAGTGCAGGGCTTGAAATGTTAGCAAGAGCTGCTAGTGGTCAAACAGCCGATAGATTTATAGTAACCAAAGTAAAACTCGGAGATGGCGTATCTGAAGGTAATATTCGAGATTACACAGATGTGATAAGTCCTAAAAAAGAAGTAACTTTAGCAGTTTATGAAGATAAAGGAAATGGTACATTTCGATATACTTTTACTTATAATAATGAAGGTGTGAAAGTAGGTTTTTACCATAGGGAAATTGGTCTTTTTGCTAAAAACGGAGATAGCGGTACAGAAAAACTTGTAGGATATACAAATGCAGGAAACTATGCAGGGTATATAGATGATGAGACAAGAATACAGCCATATACTAGATTAATGATTAATGTTGGTATTGGAGATACTGATAATGCTAGTGGTATGGTTGATGTAAGTAATGCCGTAACTATCGAAATGTTAAATGAACACGATGCTGATGAAAATGCACACTCTAATTTAATTAAACGATTGTTTGGTTCTGCTACTGCTACAATGGAAAGCGTAAAAAATAGCGTGCAAAGTTGGTGCAAAGAAAGCATCGCAAGTTTACTAGGAATATCAAGTGCAACTACAGATAATATAAAAAGCAAAATAAAATCATGGGCACAAGAGCAAATAGAGAGCTGGCTAGAAACGTTGGGAATTAGATACAACATCGCTCAAAACGGGTATATCTGTCTTGGTAAATTATTTGGGGACGCAATTATACAGTGGGGATTATTAATATTAAAAAAAGACCATACGCAAGAGCCAGATAGTAATTATGTGCAAGAATCGTTAAATTTGCCAATTAGTTTAAAAATAGTAGTATGCGGAATATCTACATGTAATGTCTTAATAAATACTTATTGTTATATTCATGCTACATTGCCCACTTTAACAATAGGAAGAAATCCATATAATGCAGATACAAAACACTACTATCTAATTGTCGGAAAATAATTAACTTCCTATAAACACCGATATTCCACTAACACCTGTAGGTGCTAGCTCCCCTGTTTGTTCTGTTCCATTAGGATATGCTCCATAAATATAACAAGAATTAATATCTTTGTTTTTTATAATTAAATTATAAAAATATCCTGTATAATCAAAAGCCCAATAAAAATATAAATTATTTTTAAATGCTATTGGAAATGTAAAAGTATTATTTTTCCCTTGTTCTACATTTGTAACAAACATTCCCCACTGTGGCTGATAAAACACAGTGGAGAATGTTCGGATTAGATGAAAATTATACTGGCGATTTGAGAACAGTTAAAATTAATACAGCAATAACTTTTAAAGAAAAACTATCATTTGCTATAGCTACACCAGCATCAGATTCAGAAGCAAATTTAATATCTGTTGTAAAATCAACATCAACAGAATTAAATAATATTATTGTAAATATTAAAGGTGTCGTTACTGGAGGAAGTAATGGTCAAATTAGAGTGTTTTTTGTAGGAAAATAATTATTTACTTAATATAAACCATCTAAAAGTTTGAGGATTTTCTTTGAACCTAAAAATAATGTTAGTTGGTGTTACATCTGCTACACCTAAAAAATAACCTATTCCATCATTTTCGAAGCTAGATATACCATCACAGGCATTACAATATAATAATTGTTTTATTGTAATATTTGTCGGTATATTTACTAATTTATCACTACCTACAATTAATCCCCACTGTTGATGTATCAACACAGTGGGGAAGTAATAGTGCAACTATAACAAAACAACAAAAGAATTTTAATATTGCTTTTAATAAAAGATGTTGGAGTATTATTGCTAATTACTATGATTTATCTGATGCCTTAAATTTAATGGATATAAATATAGCCTTACAATTTAATAAAACTACTGGGTATACATTTTTTTATAATGTTCAATCTACTACAGGAACACCTTCTTATTTTTGGATAGCTATAGGAGAATAATTATTTGCCTATAAAAATAACTCTAACACCAGCATTTGAACCGCCTGTTATGCTTCCTTTCATATGGACACTAATTTTATTTATGTTAGGAAAATTACTATCAACAACAGTAATTAAATTAGCTTCTTTATCATTTGTAGGAATTGCTAATGCTAAATTTATAGAATTTACAAAAGAAATTACAGTAGATACCTCTTCATGACGTAAAGTATCTACAGATTCTGATAATCCTATAAATCTCCACTGTCTAATGAAAGGTTGATGCATATGTTTAATAATATATATACCAAAATAAAAAAACTATTTAACACGAAAGTGGTTGTAGAACCTAAAACAAAAAAGAGATTGAGTTCAAAAGCAAAATACCCTGAGTATACAATGTGGGTACTGCCTACAACTTTAGAAGAAGAGGACATATCTAATCAATATCAATGGGGAAGCTCAGATATGGTAAACATACATTTAACAAAAGAGGATATCGAAGAATTATCTTATATCTGGAGTACGGAGTCTAAAGAAATAATAGATACTATAAATAGTAGGACTAATGGTCATATTTATATTTCGCAAGAAGATTTAAGGCTACTATTAAATAAACTATATGATAATACGCAAGATTTATCTGTATTTACAGCAAATCATTTAGATAGTGATTACCATTGATATTTTTATAAATTATATATATAGAATAAACCGTTGCAATTAAAGGCTTAACAGATTTTGCAACGGTTTTTAAGTTTAAAAATATATTGTTTTAATGATTTTTAGAAGTAACATTAGTAACACTAGTATATATAGATAAAACCTTGTTTTTACTAATGTTATAAAAAATAAAAGTATCTTATTAGTAACAAATCATTTTATCTTGTTTATAGCTTTTCGTAATTGTTTAAGATTTTTGTGAGTATATACTGTATCCGTTACATCACCTGTCGCATGACCTAAAATACGACGTTTGGCATTTTCGTTTGCTTCTGCATTATCTAATAGAGTTGCACAAGTGTGTCTACAGTCATGTGTACTGTGATGTTTTGCATTTATTTGTTGCATGATTTTATTCCATAAAGTCCTATATTTACTGTAATTATAAGGTTTTTCATCATATTGGCAAATAAGGTATTTACCAGGCATATTCATTCTGTTATAAATCAATGGGAATATTTTATCATGAATAGGTATAGCCCTTAATCCAGACTTTGTTTTAGATTTTGTAATTTTAATGTATTTTTGTCGCATATAAATATTGTCTTTAGTAAGGTTTAAAAGCTCTCCGACTCTCATTCCCGTATAAATTAGGATTAATACAGTATCGACACCTTCAATATCGATATTAGACCATAACTTATTTATTTTTTGTCTTGTAAAAGGTTTGTGTGGACGGATTGCTTTATTTTTACCTAAATTTAATAGATTGGCATAGTTCTTATTGCAATACTCCATCATAATTCCATATTTAAACATCAATGAAATTAAAGAACGGATTTTCTTACATGAACTGTAGGAAAGTCCTTTTCTTTTAGTATCATCTATTATTTGTTGCAGATGGTAATATTTAATACTCTTTAAAGGCATTTCATATAATGACAGACAATGTTGAAATGCTACTTTATAGCTATTAACAGTTGTTCTTGCTGGCTGATATTTATCTATATGGAATGGTAACCACCTGTAATAAAGTTCTGAAAATTTAATTTGATGACCATAGAGGAGTTTATTAGTATGCTTTTTATTATATTCTGCTGCATAAATTTCTGCTTCTACCTGCGTGCAAAAATAAGCAATAGGTTTTTGCTTTCCTTCGGCGGAGATGAGAAAAACGTAAGGTCTCCGCCTTTTACCACTTAATTTTTTAATGCTACCATATCCATTTGGTTTACGCATTATATCACCTCATTAATAAAAAATTTTACTGAAATCGGAGATGATTATAACATGGCAACAAATGTTAAATATTATTGTATGGGATTTTTAGCAGATGGAACGCCTTCTGTTAGAACGTTTGCAAATACAAAAGATGTAGAAAAAGAAAATGAAAAATATATAGTAGAACTTAAACAGAAAGTAAAAGAAATGTCGGCAGATGAACTTGATATTGTAGAAATTATTTCTGCTGAAGAATATAACATGTATGTAAATGGTGATGGTACAAATACTTATGTAAGGGATATGGAAACAGGAAAACCTAAAATATATATTCCACCAGAACCAACAAAAGAAGAACTACAGGCACAAGCATTATCTCAACTAGAGAACGAGTATAATGTACAAAAGGAAGGTTTTAAAAAAGACTTAGATACTGCAACATTAGCAGGAAATACAGAAGCGGTACAGTCTATACAGAAAGAGTTTATGGAATTTAATAAAGCATATGAAGAAGCCAAAAATAATATTCTTGAAGAAGGAGTTGAATAAAATGGCATTTTTTGTAAGAAAAGAACGTTGTAAATATTGTGCAGGAGAATTAGTAGATGGTAAATGTACTAATCCTAATTGCATTGCGTTCTCGGATACAACAGAAGAAAAAACAATTGAAAATAAAGAAGGTACAAACAATGCGTAAATTATTATTAGCGTTGTGTTGTGCCTTCTTTTTATCTACAGCAACTGTAAATGCTAATTCTATTCATGATATGCAGGATGATATTCCTACAGATAAAGCTTTGCACTTTGCGGCTGGATATATTATTTCGGACCAATTACAACGAAATGCGGGTTGTAGTGCGTTTGAGGCTTTTTTAATTACAAGCGGTATTGCTTGGGCAAAAGAAAAGTGGGTAGATGACCATGTAGATAATGCAGATGCATACACTACAATGACAGGAAGTCTATTTTATCAAATAAAATTTTAAATTAATGAGGTGGTGATATGCATGAGCAAATTATAAATTTTGTTAGTTCGTTAATTCCTACTAGATTAGAAACATATGTTGGAGGAGGTGTTGCCTTTGTGGGAGTTTTATTGCAGCATTTATTTGGGCCATGGTCAACAGCGTTTGAATCACTTTTAATTTTAATGGTGATAGATTATATAACTGGTATAAGTGCTGCATATATAAATCCGAATATGAAGCTAGATAGTAGTAAATGTGGGACTGGTGCATTAAAAAAAGTTGTTATTTTATTAGTTATAGCAACAACATACAGAATAGATTTGATAGGGCAAACAATGGCGAAAGACGTTGTATTGCTCTTTTTTATTGGTAGAGAAGCATTATCTATATTAGAGAATTCCGCCAACTGTGGATTACCTATTCCAGAAAAACTAAAAGTAACATTAGCACAATTTACAGAAATAAAAGCAAAGAAATAAATCTATTCAATGCAGTTAAATAATTGGAAAGTAATTGGAAAGTAATTGGAAGGTTTTAAACTAGTCGAATTCGACCAGTTTAATAAAAGGAGTGTATGCATAATGTTAAAAATTTTTATCAATCCTGGGCATGATATGGATCTAGACCCTGGAGCTTGTGCGAATAATATTAGAGAAGTAGATATTGCTTTAGCTGTTGGCGAAAAATTAAAAAAGACAATGGAAGTAATCGGTTATCCATGTCAACTATTGCAATCAGATAATTTAAATGGAGAAACAAAAGGTAAACCTAATGTCTGTGCTACTGCAAATAATAGTGGTGCAGATATTTTTATATCTATTCATTGTAATTCTGCTGCTAATGCTAGTGCAAAAGGAACAGAAACATTAGTTTATGCTTTAGATGGTGGAAAATCTAATATTTTAGCTAAATGTATTCAGGCACAAATTGTTAATTCTCTTAATATGGTGGACCGTGGCATTAAAGAACGTTCAGATTTGTGTGTATTAAGAGAAACTAGTATGCCTGCGGTATTAGTAGAAACAGCATTTATTTCAAATCAAGAAGATGCTTATAAACTTATGTATAGAATAGAAGAATTTGCTAATGCTATCGCTAGAGGTATAACTGACGCAGAAAAATTATTTTAATAAGGAGATTATTAATATGACTATTGATGAAATTAAAAATGAAGTTTTAGAAAATATGAAGGATTTTATTACGACTGAAGTAAAAGATATGGCTATAAAATGGATTAAAGATACGGCATTGCCAGCAGTTAAAGAAGTAGCTACAGCTTTTGTTGCAGAGCTTAAAAATAGTGCGGTTGATGAAAAAGGCTGGGTAAAATTTAGAGATACTATTTTCTTACCAGTAGCCATAAATGGTAGTCTTTGGATTATAGAAAAAGTAGTTAATAAATTAGCACCAGCAGAGGAATAAAAATGAACATATTAAAAGAGTTTGCAAAAATTTTTATCAGGTCCAAACTTGAGGATGAAAAACGAAAGCTTAAGGACAAATTACAAAAACAAATAATTACAACTACTAGCACATCTGTAGTAGCTAGAAATGTGGCTTATCTTGGGATAATAGATAAGCTAGATGGTAAAGGTATCGCAGAAGTAAATAAAATTATAGATAAAATTTAATAAAAGAGTTATAATTAAATAACATTTTCTTTTATTGCTAAAAGCCCCTATTGCTTAGAAAAAATCTAGGTAATAGGGGCTTTTTTTATTTTTTTTTATTGATAAAATTGCTTTACAAAATAATCAAAATATAGTATAATAAAAATATAGAAAGGAGGTGTTTACATGATAGATAATGATGTAAAAGATTTTCTTGAAGTATCTACTTATCTTATAGTTATTGGTGAAACATTAATAAAGATAGGTAGGTGGTTAAAAAGAAAAGCAAATAAAAAAGCCCCGCAAAATCGTAGAAAGCCTCGCAAGCGTAAACGATAAAGCAGAGCCGTAGAAGGAGCGGTTATCCGCTCCACTACGATTATTCTATCATGTAATAAGTATGAAAACAATGATATTATTTACCATAATAGTTTTAATTAATTTTATTTTGAAGTTTAAAGACTTAGATTTTATTAATTGGCTTAATGGTGTAAGCATGGGAGTAATTATTTCATATTGGTTTATTAGATTTAGGAGGTAAATATGGGTAGAGGTGGAAAGCGTGAAGGTGCTGGAAGACCAGTGGGAACAACAAAAGAAATTAGTACAGCACGACCAGGAAGAAATATAAGAGCTTATGATGATGAATATATTCTTATAAAAGAGTTTATGAAAATAGTAAGGAAAAATAAAGTATTAGCTGAAGAATTTATAAAAAATAATAAAATGTAAAATAAAAGACAGCCTGCACTACCGACCAAAGTGTTACAGACTGCCTTCCAAAAACAGAGGTTACCCTCTGTGATATTGTACCATAGAGGATAACCTCTTTCAATATTGAAAGGAGATTATCCATGATAAGAAGAAAATTAAATAAGAAAAAAGGTTTTAAAGGATTTAAGGTTATAATAGATACATCTATATTAAAAGAATTAGAAGCTTATAACAATCTATCTATAGACCATCTATTTGATAACAAAGATAAGGAAGAAATTGAAAAAGCCTATAATTTTTATAAAAACTTTACTACTAATAATAAATAATAATTTTTAATGGTTTATAATTATTAAAAAGTCGTTGCTATTTATCTAAGGCAATGACTTTTATTTTTTTTATTATAAAGATGTCAAAATATGATGTCATAAATCGTCTGATTAAAAAATAATAATAAATAAAAAACGTCGTAACCTTAATTACGACGCTAATTTACATATGGTGACCCACCCGGGACTCGAACCCGGAACCTGCTGATTAAGAGTCAGATGCTCTACCAATTGAGCTAGTGAGTCATTAATAACAAAAATTATTATACTGCTCATTTATGTATTTTGCAATACTTTTTTATAATTTTTTTCATATGACTAAAATGTTACAAAATTTAATAAATAATTTTCAATAGTAAAACTTAAAAATATGTAATCTTTTTTCGTATTGTCTTAGAATTTATGAATAATTATGATATAATAAAAATGACTGTTGCAGAAATAAAAAAATATTTGATAGGAGGAATTTTATGAGCCCTGCAGTAATAACTTTATGCGTTTTAGCTGTAGCAGCATTTTTCTTTGTAACAGAGCTTATTCCATTGGCTGTTACGGCTATAGGTGCATCTATTGCATTAGGTCTTTTAGGAGTACTTACTCCACAACAAGTGTTTTCTGGTCTTTCTGATTCCACAGTAGTTTTATTTGCTGGTATGTTTGTCATTGGAGCAGCGATGTTTCAGACTGGATTGGCACAAAAAATTGGTATAAAAGTAGTAAAAAGCGCTGGAACTAGTGAAAATCGTTTGATGGCAGCTTTGATGTGCATTACTATTTTATTATCAGCAGTATCATCAAATACAGCTACAGTAGCTTGTTTGATGCCAGTAGTAATTCAAATTTGTGCGGTAGCAAAAATACCTGTATCCCCACAATTGATGGCATTAGCAGTAGCTGCAAATGTTGGTGGAACAATCACTATGGTTGGTACCCCACCAAATATTTTAATGAGTGCAACACTTCAGGCAACAGGATTAGAACCTTTTGGATTTTTTGAATTTGCGTATATTGGTGTACCTTTATCTATAGCTGGTATGGTTTATATGTTAAGTATAGGTAGAAAATTCTGCCCTAGACATTATGTAGAAACTGTAGAGAATGATAAAGCTTCAGATGAAGTCAAAGATCCAAAGAAAATGATAATATGTACTGTTATCTTAATTTTAGTTGTATTAGGTATGGCTTTTGAAAAAAATATTGGTATACCAATGCAAACTACTGCGATAATAGGAGCGTTAGCTTGCGTATTAACAGGTTGTTTATCTGAAAAACAAGCTTATTTAGGTATTGACTGGGTTACTATTTTCTTATTTGCAGGTATGCTACCACTTGCTTCTGCTATGGATAAAAGTGGCGCAGGTAAAATGATAGCAGATGGTGTAGTAGGAATTATTGGGGATAATCCATCTCCAATGTTAATAGTTGTAGCAATGTTTATTTTATCTTGTGGGCTTACACAATTTATGTCAAATACAGCTGCTGCAGCATTATTAGCACCAATTGGTATATCTATAGCACAATCTATAGGTGCATCACCTTATCCTGTGCTTATGGCAATAGGTATTGCTGCTTCTTGTGCATTTACAACACCAGTTGCAACGCCACCGAATACTTTGGTACTGATACCAGGTCATTTTAAATTTATGGATTATGTAAAAGTCGGTTTACCACTTGTTATAGTTTCTTTAGTTGTTTGCATGATTGTAATTCCTTTCTTCTGGCCATTTTTCCCATGATGAATATCAGATAGTATAAGAGAGTTTTATTTTAGATTTTATTTATAGTTAAAGGATTGATTTTATGGATAGAGAAAATGTTCTTAGTACGATTGCTTCATTTGATACAGAATTATATACATTCTTTCAAGAAGAGTTACAAAGACAAAAATATACCTTATCTTTTATGCCAGAGGAAAATTATTCATCACCTTTAAGCACATATCTTGAAGGTAGTATTTTGTCAAATACATTGACAACACACCATGATGAAGCTAAACCTACAGGCTTAGAAGAAATCACTATTAATCGCATTAATAAATTATTTGGCAGTGAACATGCAGTTATTCGCTTAGAAAGTATAGCAGCTGCTTCTCGCGTTGTTTTTTATAGTTTAGCTAAAAAAGGCGATACTATATTATCTTTAGATAATAGAAAAAGCGACCATTGTAATAGTAAAAATTTAGAATTTAATTTTGTTAGATTTAGTATTGACCCTAAAACACAATTATTAAATCTAGATAGAGTTGAACAAATAGCCAAAGAACATAAACCTAAAGTGATAATTTTTTCACCAGTTAATTATCCAAGAGTTATAGATTATGAAAGATTAGCTAAAATTGCACATGATATAGGTGCTTATATGTGGTTTGATATTTGTCAAAATGTAGGTCTTGTAGCAACAGGACAAATACCTTCACCTGTACCTTATGCAGATGTAGTAACTTTTTCAACACATGATTCTTTAAGAGGACCACAAAGTTCAGTGATTTTATGTAAAAAAGAATTAGCTGATATCATTGATAAAACAGTTATCACTACAGGACATTTTTCTTTGAAAAAAAATATTTTAGCTAGTTTAGCTGTTATATTTAAAGAAGCGACTACAGAAAAATTCAAACAGTATACTAAACAAGTTGTATTAAATGCGAAAGCACTTCAAAAAGGACTAGAAGAAGAAGGCATTACAATTTTATGTAAAGGAACTGATACAAATTTAGTTTTAGTGAACCTTACTAAATTAGGTATTAGCTGTAAAAAAGCGCATAATGCTTTACAAAGTGCAGGTTTTATCGTAAAACCAACCGTATTATCTACTTGTGATGAAAATCTTAATTTTGAAATCTTGAGATTATCTAGTTTGATTTTAACAACTAGAGGGCTTAAAGAAGTGCAGATGGAACACATTGGTAAAATGATGGCTAAGGTATTGAAAAATATTGATGATATGGCAATTATTGAAGAAGTAAGACAAGAAGCAGTAGATATTGCTATGGAATGTCCATTATTTTCTGATGAATGGTTAGCGTTTAAAGATGTATTAAATCCTCTTTATAGTGCAAAAGATATAAATATATCTCATGAATTAGCAGCTGAAAGAAAAATGGCTGTAATGAAAAAATTATTTAGTTTCATGAAAAAATAATTTTGTTGCTTTAAGAGATATTTTATTATGAATCTAATTAGTGTACAGTAAATTTTAATATATAAAGAATAGATAATTTCTATGAAAAGAAAGAAATCTATTCTTTTTTTTTATATATTAGTTAAATAGTATTGTAAAAAATAAAAAAGATGATAGAATTAATATCTATGTCGGGGAATAAATTTAAGAAAGGGAGTTTTTTATGGAGAAGCTTTGGTCAAAGGATTATGTATTAAACATTGTAGGCAATTTGTTATTATTTGTAGTATTTTATTTATTGATGGTTTATACAACTAAATTGGCTATTACAGAATTTAATGTTTCTGTCAGTGAAGCAGGATTAGCCTCAGGGATTTTCATTGTGGGCGCATTAGTAGCACGTTTGGTTATTAGTAGATATATGGTTTCATTGGTAGAAAAAGAATATTAATCATTGCAGTAGTAATTCATGCTATATGTACATTTGGTTATCATTTTATTGATGGTATGTTGTTTTTATGTACATTGCGTTTTGTACAGGGTATGACTTATGGTATGGCTTCTACTGTTATTGCTATTACAGTAGCATCTATTGTTCCAGAGAGTAGACGTGGTGAAGGTATTGGTTATTTCACTTTGAACATTACTTTGGGCTCTGCAATTGGTCCGTTTTTAGGAATTAGTTTACCACAGATAAATCCTTTATATGCACTTGTTTTATGTGATGTTTTATCAATTAGTTTAATTGTTTTGGCTTTTATTTTGAATATAACAGAAATAAAAGTAGGTTTTCGTCAACGTGTAGAAGTTAAATCTTTTCGTTTAAGAACTTTCTTTGAACCTACAGCTATTTCAATTTCTATCGTAGCATTATTAGGTGCGATTGGTTATTCTGCAGTAATGAGTTATATTGGTACATATAGTGAAACTATTGGTTTATTATTAGGTGGAAGTTTATTTTATATAGCATATTCTATCGCTTGTTTAATCTTTAGACCTATATCTGGTGTAATGATCGATAGATATGGTAATCATGTGGTAATGGTACCTATTTTATTCACTATGATTTTAGGATTTGTTGCTATTGCTTTAGCTCATTCTAATTTAGTATTATTGTTAGGTGCTGTTTTAGTAGGTATAGGATATGGTTCTATTCCTTCAGCAGGTCAAACTATTGCTGTACAAAAAGTTAAGTTAAATAAATTTAGTTTAGCAACTTCAACATTATATATAGCGTTGGATTTAGGAAATGGCATAGGGCCATATATTTTAGGTATGGTTGTGCCTATATATGGCTTTAGAGCAGTTTATATGTGTTCAGCAATAGCGGCTTTATTAGCATTTTTATTTTATATAGGTATGATTATAAAATCTCGAAAAGAAAGTGTGGCAGTGTAAATAAAAAAAAGAGGCGTATAGCCTCTTTTTATTTTGTAGTTAATATTTTTTTATCGTTTAAATAGCATTGATTTAATTTTTCAAAGGCAACAGTTTTATCAATAATTGTTTTTATGAGTAAGTCAAGTTTACTATTTTCATTATAATCGGCAGGAGCAAAATATTTAATGCGATTTTCAGTAAATAATTTAATGACTTTATCCATATTGGATAATTGAGGATTATATACACAAATGGAATGACCACCATAGCTACTTACTAGTTTCATACAAGGAATATCTGTTTCACTATCGCCAATGTAGACTATATTTCTAAAAGGCACACGAATTTTTTCTTCAGGTATAGAATCGTTTACCGCGGGGTCATTTATATCTAAAAAACCTTTTTCAATGCGAAAGAGAAATTGTGTTTTATTTGTATAATTAACAGCTTGAGCGGGCCATTTGGCTATGCCATTATCATTAAAATAAAATGAGCTTGCATAGATTTTTTCAAATTCTTGAGCCATGACAGTACCTTCAATCATCTCTTTTAAGCCACTTGAGATAATATAATGCTCAATGATGATATTATGTTTTTTGCCATAATCGCGAATGCGTTTGAACCATGTTTTGACGCCAGGAAAAAGTTCAACTTTGGCTCCATAATCAGCAAGTATTTTTTTATCTAAACGGAAATTTCTTTGAGATTTTTCTACCATTTTATACATATAAGCTAAATTTGTATCCATATCATTAGCTGTGGCTAAAGCATTTGATTCTTCCCAGAAATTATTTACATCATAGCCTATATCTTGAATAAAGCCTTGAGCTTGCATATCTTTAGGTGATAAAGTCTTATCAAAATCATAACAAATGGCAATAACAGGAAATTTTTCTTTATATTTACGTTTATACATGAAATCACCTCTAATCTTTATTTTATTATAATCATTTAGTATATACTATGGAAATTTTTTATAAGTTTTTAAAAATATGTTGGAAAAACAACATATGCTTAATATGATTTGTTATATAATGATATATGAAATTTAGATGATTGTTAATTGAGTATAAATTTTTTGTTATTTAGGAGAGGCTATTTGATGAATATATTTGAAATTTTAAGAGAAGAACATGATAATATCAGTAAATTTGTAGATAAATTTGAAATTATGGCAATAGATTTGATGGAAAAAAATGAAATATCTATTGAAGAATATACAAAAGCTATAGAATTTATCCGTGTATATGCGGATAAAACTCATCATCAAAAAGAAGAAGAACTTTTATTCAAAGCTATGCTTGAAACGAAAGATGAGATGGCAAATAATTTAGTAAATCATGGCATGATTGTAGAACATAATTTAGCTAGATTATATGTATGGAAATTGGAAAATGCGTTGAAAGCGTATCAAAAAGAGCCTACAGTAAAATTAAAATTGGCGATAGTTACAAATACAATGTCTTATGTTTATTTACTTCGTAGACATATAGATAAGGAAAATAGAGTGGCTTATCCTTATGGTGAACGTTTATTATCTAAAGAAGTAATAGAAAAATTAAATGAGCAAGCACAAAATTATATGAAATAACAAAAAAGCCTATTATGATGATTTAAAATTTATTTAAATTATTATAGTAGGTTTTTTCATTTTTTTATTGACATGAAGTTAAGTTTAACAGTTAATATATAATGTAGATAGAAGACAAAGGAGCTAGATTATGAATAATATATTGTATTTAGAATGTTATGCCGGTATTAGTGGAGATATGTTTGTAGCTTCGTTATTAGATTTAGGCGTAGATAAAAATTATTTAATGGAAAATTTACAAACATTACCACTAGATGGTTATAAAATAGAAATTAGCCGTGTAAAGAAGATGGCACTTGATGCTTGTGATTTTAATGTAATTTTGGATATAGATAATCATGATCATGATATGAATTACTTACATAGTGAACATCATGAGGCTCATCACCATAATCATAGTCATGAACATCATCATCACCATGAACATCGTGGTTTAAAAGAAATCGTAGAAATAATTAATAAATCACAAATAACAGATAGAGCAAAAGAAATTGCAATAAGAATTTTTAATATTATTGCTAATGCAGAAGCAAAGGCTCATGGTGTAAGTATTGATGAAGTTCATTTCCATGAAGTAGGCGCAGTGGATTCAATAGTGGATATAGTAGCTGCTGCTGTATGTATAGATAAATTGAATATAGATAGAGTTATTTGTCCAAAGATATATGAAGGTCAAGGCTTTGTGCGTTGTCAACATGGTCAAATTCCTATTCCTGTGCCAGCTGTAGTAAATATTGCTATAGAACATGGTTTAAGATTACATTATACACAGATAAAAGGGGAATTAATTACTCCAACAGGGGCTGCTATTATTGCAGGTATTCAAACAGAAGATAAATTGCCAGAAGAATTTATTATAAAGAAAATTGGTATAGGTGCAGGGAAAAGAAAATATGATATACCAAATGTAGTTCGTACTATGATGATTGAAGTTAAATAAAAAAATAAGAGACTTTATAAATGATAAAAAATTTATAGAGTCTCTTTTTATTTATGAATTAAAATTTTATATTTAGATAACAAAAAAGCCTTAGCTATTGCTAAGGCTCTGATTTCAAAGTGGTGCGTCCAGCAGGATTCGAACCTGCGACCGCACGCTTAGAAGGCGTGTGCTCTATCCAGCTGAGCTATGGGCGCGTTCCTTGAGAACATTTAATATTATATCTATATATTACGTGTTTGTCAACAACTTTTTTAAAATTTTTTTAAATTAATTTGTTAAGCTGCGTACAGGTGCAGGAATACGACCACCACGAGCAATAAATGCATCAGAACTATATTCACTGCGAACTTTAATAATAGGGCAATGACCGAGTAAACCACCAAAGTTAACAGTATCGCCAACTTTTTTACCAGGAACAGGAATAACACGAACGGCAGTAGTTTTATTATTAATCATACCGATAGCAGCTTCATCTGCGATGATACCAGAGATTGTAGCAGCTGGAGTATCTCCTGCAATAGCGATCATATCAAGACCTACAGAGCAAACGCATGTCATAGCTTCTAATTTTTCAATGGAAAGACTTCCACAGCTTACAGCATCAATCATACCAGCGTCTTCACTTACTGGAATGAAAGCACCACTTAAACCACCAACGTGAGAGGAAGCCATTAAGCCACCTTTTTTTACAGCGTCATTTAATAAAGCAAGAGCTGCTGTTGTACCTGGAGCACCACAAGATTCAAGACCCATTTCTTCTAAGATATGAGCAACACTATCACCAACAGCAGGAGTTGGTGCTAAGGATAAATCTATAATACCGAATTGTACGCCAAGACGACGAGAAGCTTCTTTAGCTACTAATTGACCTACACGAGTGATTTTGAATGCAGTCTTTTTAATTGTTTCAGCAACTTGTGTAAAATCTGCACCTTTTAAATCTTCAAGAGCATGTTTTACAACACCAGGGCCACTTACGCCGACGCTTACTACTTTTTCAGCTTCACTAACACCATGGAAAGCACCAGCCATAAATGGATTATCTCCAGGAGCATTAGAAAAGATAACGAGTTTAGCACAACCAATAGCTTCACGGTCGCGAGTAAGTTCAGCAGTGCGTTTTACTACTTCACCCATTTCACGAACGCAGTCCATATTGATACCTGCTTTTGTAGAACCTAGATTTACAGAAGAGCAAACTAAGTCTGTAGTAGCTAAAGCTTGTGGAATGGAATTGATGAGAATTCTATCACCATTTGTATAACCTTTTTCAACAAGAGCAGAAAAACCGCCGATGAAATCAATACCAATTTCTTTAGCAGCTCTATCCATTGCTTCAGCAACAGGAACGTAAGTATCTGTCTTGCAGGCTTCAGCAGCAATAGCAATAGGAGTTACAGAAACACGTTTATTAATAATGGGAATACCATATTCACTAGAAATATCTTCACCGGTTTTTACTAAGAATTCACCAGATTTTGTGATTTTGTCATAAACATTATCACAAAATTGTTTTAAATTAGGGTGAGCACAATCACGAAGACTAAGTCCTAATGTAATCGTACGAACATCTAATTTATTTTCTGTTATCATACGATTAGTTTCTAAAATATCATTAATAGTAATCACAAAAGTTCCTCCTAAATTCTTTAGTTAATTAATAAAGAATATTTAAAATTAGCCGATTGTATGCATAGCATTGAAGATATCTTCATGTTGAGCTTTGATATCTACGTTAAGCTGAGCACCTTTTTCTTTGAGGAGTTTTTGTAAATCCTGTAATTTAATGTTTTTGTCAGTCATTTCAGCAATTAGAACCATATTGAAAAAGCCATTCATAATATTTTGGTTGATGCTGATAATATTTACTTTGTTTTCAGCAAGAACATTACTTACAGTGGCAATAATGCCTACACGGTCTTTTCCGATAACAGTTATAACGAGTTTCATTTATACTTCCCCTTATTAATTTTATAGAGTTACTAAATTATTGTAACAGTGTTATTATATCATTAATAATAGTAGCTTGCATTAGTTTTTGCTAAAAATACATTGTACATATATAATAATATAGGTATTATTTTAGGATATTGTGTTTTTTAATGAAAATGATAAAAATTTGAGATAAGAGGAGTTTTTTATGAAAGTTTTATTGACAGCGATAAATGCAAAATATATACATTCATCATTAGCAATTCGCTATATATACAAAAATTGTCAAGATTTATCTTGTGATATAGAGATGCTAGAAGTATCTATAAATAATCATTTAATTGATATTGCTAATCAGATATTTGATGCTAGACCAGATATATTAGGAATTTCTTGTTATATCTGGAATATTGAATTAGTGAAACAATTGTTGCCACTTGTGCATAGATTATTGCCAAATTGTAAGATTATCTGTGGCGGACCGGAAGTTTCATATGCTACAAAAGAATTCATGCAGGATTTTCCTATGGTGGATTTTGTAGTGCGTGGCGAAGGTGAAAAAGCTTTTCATGATTTATTGCAAGCTTTATTAGATAAAAAAAATAATGAAGAAATTAAAATTGCTGGCATAGCAAAGAGAAATAGTGATGATACTATTGATGAGAATATTGCCGTTACTGTAAGTGATTTAGATGAAATAATTTTCCCTTATGATGATGACGATATCGAAAATTTAAAGGATAAGATAATTTATTATGAAAGTTCAAGAGGTTGTCCTTATTCTTGTAAATATTGCCTATCTTGTGCGACTAAAGGCGTAAGATATCGCTCTTTAGATAAAGTTTTTGCTGAACTAAGTTATTTTATTAAACATAATGTTCGTCAGGTAAAATTTGTAGATAGAACTTTTAATGCAGATAAAAAGCATTATTTACCGATTTTGGAATTTATTGCTAAACAAGATTGCAGAACTAATTTCCACTTTGAAATAGTGGCTCATCATATTGATGATGAAATCAAGGCTATACTTAAGAAAATGCCAAAGGGGAGAGTACAATTTGAAATAGGTATTCAATCTACGAACTTAAAAACTCTAGGTCAGATAAGTAGAGCAAATCCATGGGAAGAAATGACAAATAATATAAAATCTATCATGGCTTATGGAAATATTCATCTGCATGTGGATTTGATTATTGGTCTTCCTTATGAAGATATTACTTCTTTTGCAAAATCTTTTAATGATGTATATTTATTGCAAGCTGATATGCTTCAAGTGGGCTTTTTGAAATTATTAAAAGGTGCAGCAATGAATGATTTGATACAAGAACATGATTATGTATATATGCCACAAGCACCATATCAAGTAATCAGCAATAAATATATGGATTATGCTACTATGCGAAAATTACAGATTTTTGTAGATGTATTGGAACTGTATTATAATGCTGGCCGTTTTAAATATACGATTATTAATTTAATTAAACAATATAATCAAGATGCCTATACATTTTTTGCTGACTTTGCTCAATATTGGCAAGCTAAAAAATTGCATTTAGCACCACATGCTCCTAAGAATTTATATGTATTTTTATATGATTTTATTGAGCAAAATTCTAAGATAAAAGATAAAGAATATATTTATAATGTATTGAAATTTGATGCTTTATTGACAGATAAAGGTAAGATAAAAATAGATATGTTGCCATGGAAAGAAGTAGATAAAAAAGTAACAGATGATTTTTATATGAGTGAAAAAGCACTAGCTTATATTAATAATTATCAATTTAAATCATGGCGCGATTTGAAAAAGAAATTTTCGATAGAAGTTTTTGCCTATGATATGAATGAAGCGAAATCATGTCAAATAAAAGCAAAAGAAAATGCAATGATTTTTGCCTATGAAGATGATGGAGTATTTTATCAAGAAATAAAACAAGGAGATATAAATTTATAATGATATATTATGCTTTTTCCGATTATTTAAAACAGCGTTATGGTGAGAAAGTTTATAAATTACCTATAGGTTTACCGCTTACTTGCCCTAATCGTGATGGTTCATGTGGAAAATTTGGCTGTACTTTTTGCGGTAGTATCGGTGCAGGTTATGAAAATTTACCACCAGAATTATCCGTAACAGAGCAAATTCGCATGAATAAGGCTCATATAGTGCCTAAGTATAAGGCGAAAAAATTCATACCGTATTTTCAAAATTTCAGTAATACGTATATGCCACCAGAACAATTAGAAAAATATGTATTAGAAGCATGTGCTAGTGATGATATAGTGGCTATTTATATAGCGACAAGACCAGATTGTATAAATGATGTTTATTTAGAAATATTGTCTAGAATTGCCAAAGAAAAAAATATTGATATTTGTGTAGAATTAGGTTTACAAACGATAAATTATAAGACTTTAGAAAAAATAAATCGCGGTCATGGTTTGGCGGAATATATTGATGCAGTATTGCGTATAAAGCGTTATGGTTTATTGTGTTGTACTCATGTGATTTTAGATTTACCATGGGACGATGATAAAGATATGATTGAAACTGCTAGAGTGATTTCTGCACTCGGCGTTGACCAGGTGAAATTACATGCACTTTATATCGTAAAAAATACAAAAATGGCTCAGCAATATGAAAATAAAGAATTTGAAATTATTTCTTGTGAGCATTATAAACAAAGAGTAATTGATTTCTTAGAACATTTATCCCCAAATATTGTTTTACAGCGATTAATTGGTAGAGCACCAGCTGAAAATACTTTATTTAGTAATTGGCAGACAGGTTGGTGGAAAATTCGCGATGAAATCGTAAAAGAAATGGAAGAAAAAAATCTTTATCAAGGTCGTTTGTGTAATTATTTAAATGGCAGTGCTGTACAAAAATTTTTAGTTAAAGAATGATGTAGGGATTTTGATTTTATGGAAATCATTTATAAAGATGAAAAAGATTTTACGAAAGAAAATATAATAGAATTGTTTTTATCTGTTGATTGGCAATTATCGGCTAGTAATCCTGATAAATTATATACAGCATTAATTAACTCGCCAACGGTATTTACTGCATGGGAGAATAATAAATTAGTAGGCTTAGCTAGAGTTTTAGATGATGGCATACTTACAGCATATATTCACTATGTATTGGTAAATCCTAAATATCAAGGTAAAGGTATTGCCAGCAATTTAGTAAAGATGATAAAAAATAAATATAAAGATTATCTTTATATTGAATTGATGCCTGATGAAAAGAAAAATGTTAGTTTTTATCAAAAATTAGGTTTTAATATAGTAAAAGAAGGCACACCTATGCAATTGTGCAATCCTGAAACTATGAAAGTAAAATTATAAATAAAAAAGCTATAATAATTTAAGGAAAAATTTCTAGTTAAATTATTATAGCTAATATTTCAATTATCACATTTAAAATCTTGCCAATTAGGTAGAGCAGTATGATTATCCACAGCTGTTTTCATAGCTTGATAATAAGCTAATTTTTTTTGAATATGCTTATAATCGTGTTGCATTTTTGCTAATTGTGCTAGAATATGATTTTTTTGATTGGTCAATAATTTTAAAATATCATCAACATGTGAAGGCTCTTGCTGTTCATATTGAAAAAATTCTTGCAGTTGAGCGATACTCATGCCAGTATTTTTAAAACAGCAGATAGTTTTTAAACGATTGATATGTTTTTCTAAATAAATGCGTTTGCCTGATGAATTGCGAGGAATATCAGTTAAAATGCCTACTTCTTCATAATAGCGAAGCGTGGAAGCTGGCAGATTGAATTTAGCTGATACTTCACGAATTGAATATTGTTTATCCATAATAAAGCCCCTTTATCATAGTAATATCTTGACTTAAAGCGTACTTGAATTAGTATTATGATAATTATAAAAAAGATATTGACTAAAAGTAAAGGGGCGTTTTTCATGTATATAGCAGATAAAGACAGATATAATAAGTTAGAATATGCTAGATGTGGTAAAAGCGGTTTGAAATTGCCAAGAGTATCTTTGGGACTTTGGCATAATTTTGGTGATAATAATGATTTTAAAACTATGCAAAAACTTTGTTTCACTGCTTTTGATAATGGCATAACTCATTTTGATTTGGCAAATAATTATGGCCCTCCTTATGGCAGTGCAGAAATAAATTTTGGTAGAATTTTAAAGCAAGATTTGAAAAAATACCGTGATGAATTATTAATTAGTACAAAAGCTGGCTATGATATGTGGGAAGGCCCTTATGGCAACTGGGGCAGTAGAAAATATTTAATTGCTAGTTTAGACCAAAGTTTAAAACGCATGGGTCTTGAGTATGTAGATATTTTTTATCATCATCGCATGGATAAAGACACTCCACTTGAAGAAACTATGGGAGCATTAAATCAAATAGTACAAAGTGGAAAAGCTTTATATGTAGGTTTATCAAATTATGATGGGGAAACTTTAGCAAAAGCTAGTGAGATTTTAACTCAAATGCATTGTCCATTTATCATCAATCAAAATCGTTATTCTATTTTCGATAGAACTATTGAAAACAATGGCTTGAAGGAAATGGCACATAAATTAAATAAAGGTATTATAGCTTTTAGCCCATTAGCACAAGGATTATTGACAGATAGATATTTGAAAGGTATTCCTGAAGATAGTCGCATAAAAACTGATGGAAGATTTTTGAAAGCTGAAATTTTGACAGAAAAAAAATTAATGCAGATTGCTAATTTAAATGAAATAGCAAAACAGCGTGGTCAAACTTTAGCTCAGATGGCATTGGCTTGGATTTTAAAAGATAACATAGTTACAAGTGTTTTGATAGGTGCATCAAAGCCAGAACAGATTTTAATGAATTTAGAAGCAATGGATAATATAGCATTTTCTAGTGAAGAATTGAAACTTATAGATGATAATAGTTTATAAAATTTTCTATATGAGTATGGATTTACCACTGATAAATTATAGATATAAAAGGTATATTCATAGTTGAAAAATATTATAAAAAGTTGTATCATAAATATGTGTTATAGTTTAAAATGCCTATAAAAGGGTATATATATATAGAAGGGAGCTTATTTGAAAATATGAGCAAACATATGAAAACTATGGATGGTAATACTGCTGCGGCGTATATATCTTATGCATTTACAGATGTAGCAGCTATTTATCCAATTACTCCATCATCTCCAATGGCAGAAGTTGTAGATGAAATGGCAGCAAAAGGTAAGAAAAACCTTTTCGGTCAAAAAGTACGTGTTGTAGAAATGCAATCTGAAGCAGGTGCTGCTGGTACAGTACATGGTTCTCTCCAGGCTGGTGCATTAACTACTACTTATACTGCTTCTCAGGGTCTTTTATTAATGATTCCTAATATGTATAAGATTGCTGGTGAATTGCTCCCAGGTGTATTCCATGTAAGTGCTCGTGCTCTTGCAACATCTTCTCTTAATATTTTTGGTGACCAACGTGATGTTATGGCAGTTCGTCAAACTGGTTGCGCTATGCTTGCTGAAGCTAGTGTTCAAGAAGTTATGGACTTAAGTGCTATTGCTCACCTTGTAGCTATCAAAAGCCGTGTACCATTCGTAAACTTCTTTGATGGTTTCAGAACTTCTCATGAAATTCAAAAAATCGAAGTTTTAGATTATGAAGATTTAGGCAAAATGCTTGATTGGGAAGCTGTAAATAAATTCCGTCATAATGCTTTAAATCCAGATCATCCAGTAATTCGTGGTACTAGCCAAAACCCTGATATTTATTTCCAAGGTCAAGAATCTGCAAATCCTTATTATGAAGCTGTTCCACAGATGGTTGAAGATGCTATGGCTGAAATCAATAAATTAACAGGCCGTAATTATCAATTATTCAACTACTATGGTGATCCAAATGCTGATCGCGTAATCATTGCTATGGGCTCTTTATGTGATACAGCTATGGAAGTTGTTGATTACTTGAATGCAAAAGGTGAAAAAGTCGGTGTTGTATCCATTCACCTTTATAGACCATTCTCTGTAAAACATTTCTTAAATGCACTTCCAAAAACTGTTAAGAAAATTGCTGTTATGGACCGTACAAAAGAAGCTGGTTCCATCGGCGAACCTTTATATCTTGAAATTCAGTCCGCTCTTTATAATAGCGATTTACGTCCAACAATCGTTGGTGGTCGTTATGGTCTTGGTGGTAAAGATGTTACTCCAGATCAAATCTTTGCAGTTTATAATGAACTCAAAAAAGATGCTCCTAAAAATGGCTTTACTATTGGTATCAATGATGATGTTTCTTTCACTTCTTTACCAGAATATCATGAAGATATCGACCTTACACCAGAAGGAACAACTGCTTGCAAATTCTGGGGCTTAGGTTCTGATGGTACTGTAGGTGCAAATAAAAGTGCTGTTAAAATCATCGGCGATAAAACAGATATGTATGCACAGGCATATTTTGCATATGACTCCAAAAAATCTGGTGGGGTAACAATGTCTCACTTGCGTTTTGGTAAAAAACCAATTATGTCTCCATATCTCATCAATAAAGCAAACTTCATTTCTTGTTCTCAACAGTCTTATGTAGATAAATATGATTTACTTGCTGGTTTAAAACCAAATGGTACATTCTTATTAAATACACTTTGGACTGATGAAGAATTAACAGAAAAACTCCCTGCATATATGAAACGTTATATTGCAGAAAACAATATTAACTTCTATACTGTAAACGCTGTTAAAATTGCTCAAGAACTCGGTCTTGGCGGTCGCTTTAACATGGTTATGCAGTCTGCATTCTTTAAACTTGCAAATATCATTCCTATTGATGAAGCTGTTAAATATCTTAAAGATGCAGTTGTTACTTCTTATGGTAAAAAAGGTCAACATATCGTTGATATGAATAATGGCGCTATCGACAAAGGTATCGAAGCTCTTCATAAAGTAGAAGTTCCAGCTTCTTGGAAAGATGCTAAAGATGCTGATGATGCAAATGCTAATATTCCTGATTTCATTAAAAATATCCAAAATCCAATGAACCGTCAAGAAGGCGATAAACTTCCTGTAAGTGCTTTCAAAGGTATTGAAGATGGTACATTCCCAGTAGGTACTGCTGCTTATGAAAAACGCGGTATTGCTATTAATGTTCCAGAATGGGATATTGATAAATGTATCCAGTGTAACCAATGCTCCTTCGTATGTCCACATGCTGCAATTCGTCCAGTACTTATGACAGATGAAGAAGTAGCTAATGCTCCAGAAACAATGAAATCCAAACCAGCTCTTGGCGCTAAAGGCTTAAATTTTGCAATCACTATTTCTGCAAAAGATTGTGCAGGTTGCGGTAACTGTGCTGATATTTGTCCAGCTCCAAAAGGTTCTGCTCTTGCTATGAAACCTATTGCAACTCAACTTGCAAAACAAGCTGAATTTGATTATGCTGTTGATGCTACAAAAGTTGCACCTAAGAAAAATCCTATGAAGAAAACTACTCTCAAAGGTAGTCAGTTCGAACAACCACTCTTAGAATTCTCCGGTGCTTGTGCTGGTTGTGGTGAAACTCCATATGTAAAACTCATCACTCAGCTCTTTGGTGATCGTATGATGGTAGCTAATGCTACAGGTTGTTCTTCTATTTGGGGCGGTTCTGCACCATCTATGCCATACACTAAAAACCATAAAGGACAAGGTCCTGCTTGGGCTAACTCCTTATTTGAAGATAACGCAGAATATGGTTTAGGTATGTTCCTTGGAACAAAAGCTGTTCGTGAAACATTATCTTCAAAAATCACTCAAGCTTTAGAAGAAGGTCTTGGCAGTGATGAACTCAAAGCTACATTTGCTGATTGGCAAACTAACATCAATGAAGGTGAAGGTAGCCGTGAACGCGCTGAAAAATTGACTGAACTTCTTGAAGCAGAAAAAGGCGATAATGAACTCTTAAATGAAATCTATGATAAAAAAGATTTCTTTGTAAAACGTTCCCAATGGATCATTGGTGGCGACGGTTGGGGTTATGATATCGGTTATGGCGGTCTTGACCATGTACTTGCTTCTGGTGAAGATGTTAACGTATTAATTCTTGATACAGAAGTTTACTCAAATACTGGTGGACAGTCCTCTAAAGCTACTCCAGCTGCTGCTATTGCTCAATTTGCTGCTACTGGTAAACGTACTAAGAAAAAAGATATCGGCATGATGGCAATGAGCTATGGTTATGTATATGTAGCACAGATTGCTATGGGTTACGATAAAAACCAAACTTTAAAAGCTATTGCTGAAGCAGAAGCTTTTAAAGGACCATCTCTTATCATTGCATATGCTCCATGTATCAACCATGGTTTACGTGCAGGTATGGGCAAGAGCCAACTTGAAACTAAACGTGCTGTTGAAGCTGGTTACTGGGCTACTTATCGTTATAATCCTGAATTACGTGGCACAGATAAAAATCCATTCAGCTTAGACTCTAAAGAACCAACAGGAAACTTCCAAGAATTTATTCAAGGTGAAGTTCGTTATACATCCTTAAAACGTGCATTCCCTGAAATTGCAGATGAATTATTTGCAAAAACAGAAAAAGATGCAAAAGAACGTCTTGAAGGATATAAAAAATTAGCAGGTAAATAATTTTTCGTGCTGATAAAATAAAACTGACGCTATTCATTAGCGTCAGTTTTTTATTGCATGAATTAAGTTTTTTTTATATGATATAAAAGGATTAATTAAATAGTTAAGCATAGGCATATATTATATAAGAAAGGAATGAATGCTTTGAAAAAATTATTATTAGTAGCAATTTGTATTTTATCTATGCTATGCACAGCTTGTGGTTCAACTACAGATGAAAAAGAAGTAGCAGATAATACAAAAACAGAAACTTTAAAAATTGGATTAATGCCAGACATTGATTCCATACCATTTATTATTGCTCAAGAAAAAGGTTATTTTAAAGAAGAAGGTGTAGACGTAGAGCTACAGTATTTTAAAAGTGCTATGGATAGAGATAGTGCCCTTCAAAGTGGCAATTTAGATGGTGGCGTATCTGATATGCTAGCAGCAGGATTTGCTAAAGCTGGAGGATTTGATGTAAAAATAACTTCTTCTACTAATGGCAATTACTGTTTAATTGCAGGTACTGGCAATACTGCTAAATCTTTAGCAGAAATGAAAGGTCAGAATATATCCGTATCTAAAAATACTATTATTGAATTTGTTTTAGATGAAATGCTTGCACAAAACAATATGACTGAAGCAGATATCAATAAGACAGTAATTCCACAGATACCTACAAGATTAGAAATGTTACAAAATGGTAAATTAGATGGTGCAGTACTTCCTGAACCTATGGGCAGTATCGCTGTAAAAAATGGCAGTTATTTAGTAAATTCTTCTGAAGCTATGAAAATAAATCCAGGCGTAATGGTATTTACAAATGATAGTGTAGAAAATAAAAAAGAAGTTATAAAAGCTATGTATAGAGCTTATGATAAAGCTATAGAATATTTAAATTCTACACCTCAAGAAGAATATATGGATTTAGTTATTGAAACAGCAGGATTACCACCAGCAACTAAAGATGCTTTAGTTATGCCAAAATATATGAAAGCTGCATTACCAGAAAAATCTGATTGGGATAAATCTATAAATTGGCTCAATAAAAAAGAATTAGTAGCTGAAAAATATAATTATGAAGATATAGTAAGTGATATTTTAACGAAATGATTACCGTAGATAGACTTTATGTAAGATATGATGATACAAATATATTAGAAGATATTAATTTAAATTTGCCAACAGGGATAACTTGTGCAGTGATTGGCCCTTCTGGTTGTGGGAAATCTACCTTATTGAATGTTTTGGCAGGACTACAAAAAAATTATCAGGGTTTAGTGCAAATAAATGGCGCAAATCCTTCCCCTAAAAAACAAACTATAGGTTTTATTCCTCAAAATTATGGATTATTGCCATGGCTTACTGTAAAAGAAAATATTTTATTAGGTTTAAAAATAAAAAAAGAAGCTAAACAAGGTTTGCCTCGAAATTTAGTAGATAATTTAGGATTAAGTAATTTACTAAATCGTTATCCTAATAATTTAAGTGGTGGTCAACAACAACGCGTAAGTTTAGCTAGGGCTTTTGCTTTAAAAGCTGATTTATTATTAATGGATGAACCTTTTTCTGCTTTAGATGCTATTACAAGGGAAGAAATGCAAGATGTATTCATTGATTTATGGCAGAAGCAGAAAGTTTCTACTATATTAGTTACGCATTATGTAGAAGAAGCTTTATATTTAGGGCAAAAAATAATAGTGATGACTAGTGCACCTGGAGGTATCTATAAAATAATCGATAATCCTTTATTTAGTGATAAGAATTTTCGTGATAGAGAAATCTTTAGTTCACTAAGTAAAGAAATAAGAAATTATTTAAAGAAAGCAGGTAGTAAAAATGAAAGATAAATCATGGCATTTTTATTTACCTGCAATGATATTATTGCTTATTTTATGGTATGTTATATCTATAATCGTACATTTGCCAATTATTCCTTCGCCTGTTTTGGTAATGGAAAGATTGGGCAATATTTTTACACAAACAATAGCTATTCATGCACTATATAGTCTTTGGCGAATTATAGCAGGAGTATTTTTAGCTATAATAACTGGTGTACCAATAGCAGTGATGATGGGATATTATAAAAAATGTGATAAGATTTTAGCTCCTATTGTTTATCTGACATATCCTATTCCTAAGATTGCATTATTGCCTATCTTGATGCTTTTAGCTGGAATTGGAGAATTACCAAAAGTTATTATGATATTTTTGATTGTGATTTTTCAAGTGTTAGTTGCTATTCGCGATAGTATAAAAACTATACCAAAAGAAATGTTTTTTCCTTTATATAGTTTAGGTGCATCTTTTAGACAAATTTTCTTAAATATACTATGGCCAGCTGTATTACCAAATTTTATTACATCTTTACGTGTAGCAATGGGGACAGCTATATCAGTATTGTTTTTTACAGAGACATTTGGCACTAAATATGGTATGGGATATTTTATAATGGATTCGTGGCTTCGTGTAAATTATCTAGATATGTACGCAGGTATTGTAGTTTTAAGTTTAATAGGTCTATTTTTGTTTGGTTTTTTAGACTTGGTAGAAAATTATTTTTGTAAATGGAAGAAAAAAGTATAAGAAGATATGGTTCTAGTAGCGATATTAGAACCATATCTTTTTTTGTAATTAATTTTAATTTTTTATATAATTTTTTGAAAATTGTATATTGACTTTATATAGGGAGATGGGTATAATTAAACCATAACAAGATTGTAAATTTGTTGATGTAAACGTTTGTTTTTTGTATTTATGTTGAGATTTTTATTAAATTTCAGCTTGTTACATAAAAATTTTTTGAGAAATATATATTGACTTTAAGTGATGAGAATAATATAATGAAGCTGAGTTAAATGAAAATTTGTAAAAATACAAACAAACATTTGTTCAAGAGCTTTAAGATATGTATAAAATAAGTTCGTATTTTGACAAAATGTGTAAACGTTTTCCATTTTCAATTTTATGAAATTGAATTTTCTAAAAAATCATATGGTTTTATTTATTGATATAATATTGCATTTATAAATAAAAAATATGGTATTTTGAAATATTAACTCGTTATCAATTTCATATTGATAATAAAATAAATAAGTAGGTGATTTTAATGAAAGAAAACACTGTAATAACAATTAGTAGACAATACGGTTGTGGTGGTCGTGAATTAGCTGAAATTTTAGCTAAAAAGTTAAATGTCAATTTATATGACAGACAAATCGTTCATATTGCTGCTGCTAAACTTGGCATCAACGATTTATCTGAGCAGGATTTATTAGAACTTGAAAATACTGTTCAACCTTTAACTTTAACATTTATGCCATTCCATTCTTTTGGTAACCATATGGGTGAATCTAGTAGAGGAATGTTCTTATCTGAAGCTAGTGTAGTAAGAAAACTTGCTAACGATGGAGCATGTGTTATCTTAGGTCGTTGTGCTGATTATGTATTAGAAGATATGCCAAATCATTTCTCCATTTTCGTTTGTGCAGACGATGAATATAGAGAAAAAAGAGGTAAAGAAGTTTACGAAGGTAAAACTTTAAAAGAATTGGACGCAGAAAACGAAAAAAGAGCTAGATATTACAATTATTACACAGGTAAAAAATGGGGCGAAGCTTCTAACTATGATTTAATTGTAAATACTAGCAATGCATCTTTAGACAAAATAGCAGATGCTATCATTGAATATATTAATAAAGTTCAAGAATAAAAGAACTAAAGAATATAGAAGGGTAACAGCATAGATGCTGTTATCTACATAAGTTTTGTTAATAATTTTTTTATTAAATATTTATAATTTTATTTAGGAGGACTTATAAATGTCAGGTAATAATGGTAATAAACTTATGCAACGCATATCATATGCTTGCGGTACTTTCGGACATGATATCTTCTATATGATGGTTAGCACATACTTTATCATGTTCATCACAAGTAATCTTTTCAACACAGAAGATCAAAGTCATAATGAATACATGATCGGTATCATCATGACAGTAATCCTTGTAATTCGTGTAGCAGAACTTTTCATTGACCCATTCATTGGTAACACTATCGATAAAACAAACACTAGATGGGGTAGATTTAAACCATGGGTTATCGTTGGTGGTTTCGTAGCAGCTTTAAGCTTAGCAATTTTGTTCACTGACTTAGGTGGTTTAACAACATCTAATCCATTACTCTACTTAATTATCTTTGCTATTTTATACTTAGTAATGGATATCTTCTATTCAGCAAAAGACGTTGCTATTTGGTCCATGGTTCCAGCAATGTCCTTCGACTCTAAAGAACGTGAAATTACAGCAACATTTGCTCGTATTGGTTCCGTATTTGGTGCTCAGCTCGTAACAGTAATGGTTATTCCTATCGTATTATTCTTCTCCAAAGACGCTAACGGCGGTGTTGGTGATGCTAATGGTTGGTTAGCTTTCGCTTTAATCGGTGGCGGTGTATCCTTATTAGGTGCTGTTATCCTTGGTCTTGGTACAAAAGAACAAGCTTCCGCTCTTCGTGAAAACAAAAAAGAAACAACTTTCAAAGAAGTATTCTCTATCTTAGGTAAAAATGACCAGTTAATGTGGATCGCTATTACATTCCTTATCTTCTGCTTCGGTCAGGACTTAGTAAACTCCTTCCAGATGTACTATTTCGCTTACATTTTAGGTGATTCCACTTATTTATCCTTCTTAGGTATTATCAACGTTATCATTGGTTTATTAGCAGTTGCTTTATTCCCTGTATTAACAACTAAATTCAAAAGAAGAAACTTATTCTTCTATTCTGTCGTAATCATGATCATTGCATTGATCATCTATGCTTTCGCTGGTACAAACTCTGTATTAGTATTAATTGCAGCTGGTTTATTCAACTTACCACAGCCACTTGTATTCTTAGTAGTATTAATGACAATCACAGATACTGTTGAATATGGTCAGTTAAAAATTGGTCACCGTGATGAATCCCTTATTCTTTCCATCAGACCATTAGTTAACAAATTATCCGGTGCTGTAACAAGTGCTATCGTTGGTTTCACAGCTGTTTGGGTTGGTATGTCTGGTAAAGCTACAGCTGATAGCATTACTGATAGCAATAAAATGATGTTCGAATTAATCATGTTTGCTGTGCCAATCGTATTCATGCTCATCGCAACATTACTTTACAAAACAAAAGTTACTCTTACTGAAGAAAAACATGCTGAAATCGTTAAAGAACTTGAACGTACTTGGAAAGATATCAGTAAATAATATATAAATATGAAGATAAAAGAACTGTACTAAATTTTAGTACAGTTCTTTTTTTATAATTTTACATAATATACAACATTTAAACAAATTTTAGCAACATAAAACATTGCTATTGGTAACGATATAAAATATAATAATAACAAAGCTTTTAGATAGAAATGTACATTTTAGGTTAATTGTAAACGTTTTCAAAATAAAAATTTTCAAAAAAATCATATACTTTTATTTATTATTATATATTTGATAAGTTGAGCATTTTCTTATTTATTATATTTTAATATTAAAGAGAGGGATTTAATATGAACTCAAATACAGTAATTACAATAAGTAGACAGTATGGTTGCGGTGGTCGTGAATTAGCTGAGATTTTAGCTAAAAAATTAAATGTAAAATTGTACGATAGACAAATTGTGCATATCGCAGCAGCTAAATTAGGTATCAATGATTTATCTGAACAAGATTTATTGGATTTAGAAAATACTGTTCATCCATTGACATTGACATTCATGCCATTCCATTCTTTTGGTACTCGCATGGGTGAATCTAGTAGAGGCATGTTCTTATCTGAAGCTAGTGTAGTAAGAAAACTTGCTAATGATGGACCATGTGTTATCTTAGGTCGTTGCGCTGATTATGTATTAGAAGATATGTCAAATCATTTCTCTATCTTTGTTTGTGCAAATGATGAATATAGAGAAAAAAGAGGTAAAGAAGTTTACGAAGGTAAAACTTTAAAAGAATTGGACGCAGAAAACGAAAAAAGAGCTAGATATTACAATTATTACACAGGTAAAAAATGGGGCGAAGCTTCTAACTATGATTTAATTGTAAATACTAGCAATGCTCCTTTAGATAAAATAGCTGATGCTATCATCGAATATATTAACACAGTTAAATAATTTTTAGTGTAGTCATTAAATTTTTAATAACATAATGGGAGGCCTTTATATGTCAAGATTTTTATCACGTGTGGCATATGCGTGCGGTACCTTTGGGCATGACTTTTTCTATGCAATGATTGGTACTTATTTTATGATTTTCGTAACAAGTAATTTATTTAATACAGATGATACAAGTTATAATGAATATATGATCGGTCTTGTAACAACAGTTATTCTTGTTATTCGTGTTGCGGAACTTTTCATTGACCCATTTATTGGTAATACTATCGATAAAACAAAAACTAGATGGGGTAAATTTAAACCTTGGGTTCTTTCTGGTGCAGTTATTGCCGCAGTTACTTTAGCTATCTTATTCACAGATATTGGCGGTTTAGCTGAAACAAGCCCTATAATGTACTTAATTGTTTTCGCTATCTTATATATAATTATGGATATTTTCTATTCAGCAAAAGACGTTGCTATTTGGTCCATGATACCAGCACTTTCTTTTGATTCTCGTGAACGTGAAATTACAGCTACTTATGCACGTATTGGTTCTGTATTCGGTGGTCAGCTCGTAACTATCATTGTTATTCCAATTGTTTTAGCTTTCTCTGAAAATAGCAATGGTGGTGCAGGTGATGCTACAGGTTGGTTCGCATTTGCTGCAATTGGTGGTTTAATTGCTACTGTAGGTGCTATCATTCTTGGTATTGGTACAAAAGAACATGACTCTGCGCTTCGTGAAAACAAAACAGATACATCTTTTGGACAAGTTTTCTCTGTATTAATGAAAAATGACCAGCTCTTATGGATTGCATTTGCTTATCTTATCTTTGGTTTAGGTCAAAACCTTATCAATAACTTCAACCTTTACTATTTCATTTATGTATTAGGTGATTCTTCTCAGTTTTCCTTCTTAGGTGTAATCAACGTTATCATTGGTTTAATGGCAGTTGCTTTATTCCCATCATTAACTAAAAAATTCAGCAGACGTAATTTATTCTTCTATTCTATCGCTATTATGTTAATTGCAGTAGTTATTTACTACTTTGCAGGTCAAAATGTATATTTAACATTACTTGGTGCTGGTTTATTTGCATTACCACAGCCACTTATCTTCCTTGTTGTATTAATGACAATCACAGATACTGTTGAATATGGTCAATTAAAACTTGGTCATCGTGATGAAGCACTCGTACTTTGTGTACGTCCTTTAATCGATAAATTAGGCGGTGCTATCACATCTGCTATCGTAGGCTTCACAGCTGTTTGGGTTGGTATGTCTGGTAATAAAGTTACAGCAGAAAGCATAACTCCTGATAATTTACTCAACTTCCAAATTATCATGTTTGCAATTCCATTTATCTTACTCATCATTGCAACATTCATTTACAAAGCTAAAGTTAAATTAACAGAAGAAAAACATGCTGAAATTGTTAGAGAACTTGAACGTACTTGGGGTAAAGATAATAAATAATTGATATGAAAGTTAAAAAAAGGATATTCTTTTTAAAGAATATCCTTTTTTTATGTTTAAATATAATTATTAAAAATTAAAATTTTATTGAATTTTCATTTAAATAGACGTTTTATAAATATAATGGTATTATTATTATTAGAAATTTGAAGAGAAAAGAGGCCTGGCACTAAATGAAAGTTTATCTCTATATTAATAAACAAGGGTTTAAAGAAAATACTTTTAGAGTAGCTTTTAAAGAATTGGTAAGAGTTGTGAAAGACGAGCAAAGTAAGCCTACTGCTTATTTAGTAGGTAAGTATGAAGTAAGGGATTATGAACATAGTTACGATGTGCCTTATAATAAAAAATATGAAAATAGATATTTTGCTATACCTATCAGCGACAGAGAAAAAGGTTTCTTTAATTTAACAACTATTTTTTGCAATAATGATTTGAGCGATTATGAAGTAATTAATGAAGCAACTTTAAATGCAGTGATTAATACTTTACTTAAAGAAGCAGATGAAAGATTATCTAGTAGCATTAGCTTAGAATATGTAGGTGGACGTTCTAAAGAAAATCAGAATATCATTGAAGATATTTCAGCTTCTTCTTTTATTGCTATGATTAATATGTTAAATACTTGGGCAAAAGAAGAAAAACAGGAAACTGAATTTAAATTACAAATTGAATTTTAATAATATTAATAATGGAATTATATTTAAGGGATTGGCTTTATGCTTAATCCCTTTTTATTTTTGTTTAATTAGTTGTAAAAACAACAGAATTTATATCTTTTTTATTTATAATAATAATTAATTTATAAGAAAAGAGTGTGTATAATGAAAAAATGGTTGATAGTTTATTCTAGTGTAACTGGAAATACAAAACAAATAGCAGAGGTTATTTATGATGGTTTTGGTGAAGATATGGCAAATATTTTTGCTATACGAGATGAATTTAATCTTGAGGATTATGATAATATTGCTGTAGGATATTGGCTTACTCGTGGCGAACCAGATAAAATGGTACAGGAATTATTGAAAAAATTAAATAATAAAACAGTAATTTTATTTCAAACACAAGGTGCAGAATTAAATAGTGAACATTCTATAACTGCTTTTGCTAGAGCTGCTAGTTATTTAGGAGAAAATTGCAAAGTATTGGGAACTTTTGCCAGCCAAGGAAAAATAAATCCAGCAATGCTAGAAAGGCGTAAAAATGCTGATAAAAATGATCCTCATGCAGCGACACCTCGTAATCTTGAACGTTGGCAAAAAGCTTCAATTCATCCTAATGAAGAAGATTTTTCTCGAGCAAAAGAATTTGTTAAGTCTATGCAACGAAAAATAGCTTTGAGAGAAAAATATTTAAATATGAAAAAATAAAGAAAATAAAAAAAGACGGTTTTAATACCGTCTTTTTTGTTGTGTTTTAAGTTTTAGATAAGAGATTTAATATCTTCTTCTACACTGTTAATGCCGGATATACCGAAGTTGTCTACAAGAACTTTAGCTACATTTGGAGATAAGAAAGCTGGAAGTGTAGGGCCAAGTTTTATATTTTTAACACCAAGATAAAGAAGTGCTAAAAGAACGATAACAGCTTTTTGTTCATACCATGCGATATTATAAGCAATTGGTAATTCATTGATATCATCTAAGCCAAATACTTCTTTAAGTTTTAAAGCAATCAAAGCGAGTGAATAGCTATCATTACATTGACCAGCATCTAAAACGCGAGGAATACCACCGATATCGCCTAGATTTAATTTATTGTATTTATATTTTGCACAGCCAGCAGTTAAGATAACTGTATCTTGAGGAAGTGCTTTAGCAAAGTCAGTATAATAATTTCTAGCTAATTGACGACCATCACAGCCTGCCATAACTACAAATTTTTTGATAGCACCAGATTTTACAGCTTCAACTACTTTATCAGCAAGAGCTAAGACTTGATTATGAGCAAAACCACCTACGATAGAGCCTGTTTCAATTTGTGTTGGTGGTGGGCATTTTTTGGCATGTTCAATAATAGCAGAAAAATCTTTAGTTTCGCCGATTTCGCCAGGAATATGTTTGCAACCTGTAAAGCCAACAACACCTGTAGTATAAATTCTATCTTTATATTCAGCTTTTGGTGGTACAAGACAGTTAGTAGTCAATAAAATAGGGCCATTGAAGGATAAAAATTCTTCTTTTTGTTTCCACCAAGCATTGCCGTAGTTACCTGCAAAGTTTTTATATTTTTTGAAGAATGGATAATAATGTGCTGGAAGCATTTCGCTATGTGTATATACATCAACACCAGTTCCTTGAGTTTGTTCAAGAAGCATTTCTAAATCGCGTAAATCATGACCAGAAATCAAGATTGCTGGATTATTGCGAACGCCGATATCTACAGATGTGATTTCTGGATTTCCATAGCGAGAAGTATTGGCTTCATCTAAAAGTGCCATGACTTTTACACCGAAAGCACCAGTTTCTAAAGTAAGAGCTGTTAATTCTTCTCCAGATAAATTATTATCAACAGTTTTAGCTAAAGTAGCTTGTAAAAATGAGTCAATTTCATCATTGAATTTACCAAGGGCATTTGCATGTTTATTATATGCTGCCATACCTTTTAAACCATAAGTGATTAATTCACGAAGACTGCGAATATCTTCATTTTCAGTAGCTAAAACGCCGATAGTAGCACCTTTTACAAGGTAAGTATTTTCATCATCAGTAGTCCAAAGAGCTACAGGGGATAAATTATCTTTATTTTGCAATTTTGCAAATAATTCTTGTTTATAATTTAAAGTGTCTGTGATGCGTTTAATGATAATTTCATCATCAAAATTAGCGTTAGTGATAGTGATAAAAAGATTTTCACAGATAAATTGATTTAATTTACGACTGATATCTTGTTTTTCTTGACGAAGTTTAGTAGTGATTTCGCAAAGACCTTTAGTTGTATAAATTAATAAATCTTGTAGTGTAGCAGTAGTGGCAGATTTTCCACAAACACCTACACGAGTGCAGCCTGTGCATTGAGCTGTTTCTTGACATTGAAAGCAAAACATTTTATTTTCCATAATTATCTCTCCAATAATTTTATTTGTGATTTAATTGATATGCTTATTATACTTAACCTTGATTTAAAAGTATGTTGTAAAAACAACAAAATTTATAAATTAAAAATAAAAAAGCTAGAATATATAAAAAATTATATGCTAGCTTCTAAAATTTAGAAATTATTTGTATTTATTACCATAAACCTAAAAGGTGTTGAACTAATAAACTTACGCAAGCAATAGCTACCCAACAGCAAAAGCCCATGATGATAGGACGACCACCATTTTTTATTAAATCAACGATATCAGTATGAAGACCAATAGCGCCCATTGCCATGATGATGAAATATTTACTGAAAAATTTCATTAAAGCAAAGAAAGATAAAATAGCAGAAGATATTTCAGCAGAAAAAATATTTCTGTCCATAAAATAATTTAAGAAAGTAGTAATAATAGAAGCAATGATGAAATATAAAATAAACATTGGAAATGCAGATTTTATACTAGCTTTGTTTTGACCGGAAGCTTTTTTTGCTTGATAAAAGCCTAAAACTAATGTGATAGGAATAATAGCAAGTGTTCTAGTGAGTTTTACGATAGTAGCACCAGTTAAAACTTCTGTACCAGTATTATGCATGCTATCCCAAGAAGAAGCTGCTGCTGTAACAGAAGAAGTATCATTGACCGCAGTACCTGCAAAGATAGCAAAACCATGATCAGATAAACCTAAAAAATTACCCAAAGTAGGGAAAATTAAAGCAGCGATGATATTAAATAAGAAGATAACAGAGATGGCTTGAGCTATTTCTTTATGATTAGCGTCAATGACAGGTGCTGTTGCAGCGATTGCAGAACCACCACAGATAGAAGAACCTACACCGATTAAGATAGAAGATTTTGCAGGAATATTGATTAATTTAAAAATTATGTAGGCTGTAATTAATGAAGTGGCAATTGTAGAAATGATGATTGGCAAAGATGTAGCACCTACAGCGATAACAGTGCTTAAGTTTAGACCAAAGCCCAATAAAATAACAGCATATTGTAAAACTTTTTTAGAAGTAAATGTAATACCACTTTTTAAGATATCTTTTTCGCGAACAAATTTTGATAATAGCATACCAAGTAAAATAGCAAAAACAGGACCGCCAATGATTTCAAATTCTTTACCTAAAAAATAAGCAGGTAAGGCTAAGACGAAACAAAGAAATACTCCTTGAAAGCGGTCTTTAATTAATAACATATAATAATACCTCCTATATTTAATTACCTATTAAATATTTATTTTTAATTGGTAATTTTTATAACAAGGAGATATTTTAACTTATTTTTTTATTTTGTGCAAGTTTATAAGTTTTATTTTTGTGTTAATTCATAGATATCTAAACGACGATGTCTTAAAAGTGGTATCTGTTCACGAACGAGACTGATTTCATTTAAATCTATAGTTGTAAATAAAGCAGTTTCTTCAAAATCTGCTTTATTTAAAATTTTTCCCCATGGTGAAACAATAATGCTATGACCATAAGAATGGTAAGAAGCATTTAAATTTCTAGCAGGAGCTGTACCAATGGTGAATACTTGATTATCTACAGCACGACTTTGGAATAATAATTCCCAATGAAGTGGGCCTGTAGTCATATTAAAAGCAGCGGGAACAAGGATGATTTTTGCTCCTACATCTACCATTAATCGAGCGAGTTCAGGGAAGCGGAAATCATAACAAATGCATAATCCAATTTTGCCCCATTTCGTATCGAAGACAGTGATATTATTACCAGCAGATAAAGTATCTGATTCTTTAAAGCGTTGACCATTTTTCACATCAATATCGAATAAATGCATTTTGCGATGTTTAGCGATGCAATTACCATTATTATCAAAGACATAAGCTGTATTAAATAAATGATTTTGCTCATCTTTTTCAGGAATAGAGCCTGCACTTAAATAGATATTATATTTTTTAGCTAGATTTTGACAAAATTTGTAAGTAATATCTCCTTCAAATTCAGCATATAAAGGAAAAGATTTATTATCATAAGGGCAGTTAAACATTTCTGGTAAGGTTACAATATCAGGCTGAAGATGAAGAAATTTTTTGAGATAAGTTTCAATGTAATTTAATGTTTGTTCCTTTGAAGATAAGACTTTTGTTTGTAATTGTAAAATATTAAGCATAGATACCTCCAAGAATATTATTGTTATATTGACAATTATAAAGCTAAATCATATAATTTCACTATGAAATATTAAATGATAAGAGGTTGGAAAAATGAAAAAAATAATTTTAGCTATAACTTGTGCGTCAATTATTAGTAGTGTAAATAGTTTTGGTGTGGCAAATGCACATTATCACGATTATCATGGACATCATGATATGAATATAAATACGCAGACAAATCGTCTAAATTTTGACCCATTAATCAATAATGAAATTGTAGATAGTATGCATATGCCGATGATGAATGAAGAATTTGTACAAAGTGGCAATGTGGATAAAGATTTTATCGCTAATATGATACCACATCATCAAGGTGCAATAGATTCTGCAAAATTAATTTTAGAATATGTCAGTAATGAAGAAGTAAAAGCAATAGCTCGTAATATTATAAAGACACAGACAAAAGAAATTGAAGATTTCAATGAGCTTTTAGCTAATGGAGATTTTAGCAATAGTAATTTAAGTGAAAAAGCTTATGCTGAATTTGTGGCTAAAGAAAAAGAAAATATGGCGGAAATGATGAATAAAATGATTGCTGTAACTAGAACTCGCGATAAAAAAACAGCAGATTATACTTTTGTTTTGGCAATGAAATATCATCATGAAGGTGCGCTAGAAGCTAGTAAACAGATTTTAGCATATACAAAAAATCCGCAAATAAGAAAAATTGCTAAAAATATCATTAAAGACCAAGCAAAAGAAATAAAACAATTTGATAAATTAATAGAGCAAGGTTTATAATAAATGAGAATGTAAATTAAATATATTTTTTATAATGAATGGTTTACATTTGTCAAAGCAAAACGTATAATAATCTTTATGTGTTTTGATTTAGTATTTATTTAAGGAGGAATTTACCTGTGAAATGGGCTGAAATTAGCATTCAAACTTCACATGAGGCTACTGAAGCTGTAGCAGAGATTTTTCATGAACTTGGAGCATCTGGTGTATTGATTGAAGACCCAGAACTTGTGAATACTTATATTCATTCTGGAGCTTGGGATTATACAGATATACCGCTTGCTGAAGAAACAGAAGTTGTTACAGTGAAAGCATGGCTTCCTACTGATGAGGATTTACCAAGTAAATTAGAACAGTTGCGTTTGCATATTGATGAAATGAGCCAATTTTTAGATAAGGGTTCAGGCGTGATTAATTGCAGTGAAATCCAAGATGAAGATTGGGCTAATAATTGGAAGCAATTTTTCCATCCAGAACGCATTGGTGAAAAAATTGTAGTAAAGCCATCTTGGGAAGAATACACTCCATTAGATAATGATATAGTAATTGAATTAGACCCTGGTATGGCATTTGGTACAGGTACACATGCTACAACATCTATGTGCATTCAATTATTAGAAGAATATGTAAAACCAGAAATGAAAGTTTTCGATGTTGGTACAGGTAGTGGTATTTTAGCAATTGCTGCTTCCAAATTAGGAGCAAAAGATATTCAGGCTGCTGATTATGATAATGTGGCAGTTGATGTTGCCAGAGAAAACATCGAAAAAAATCATGAATGTGAAAATATCAAGATTTTCCAAAGCGATTTATTAAAAAATATGAATGGCAAAGCTGACTTAATCATAGCTAATATTATAGCAGACATTATTATTCGCATGTTTAATGATGTGGATAATTATTTAAATCAGCATGGTGCTATTTTGACAAGTGGTATAATTGCTGACCGTATAGCAGATGTTACTAAAGCTGCTGAAGAACATGGCTTTATGGTAGAAAAAATGAATGAAAAAGCTGGTTGGGCTGCAATTATTTTCCGTCGTAAGGAAGATATGCAATGAGACGTTTATTTATAGATGAATGTCTAAGTGAAGATATCACGATTAAAGGCGATGATGCAAAACATCTTCTTTATGCTATGAGAGTAAGACCTGAGCAGGTTTTTACTATTGTTGATAAAGAAAGTAAAGTAGCACAAGCAAAAGTTATCTCTTGTACAAGTGATACAGTGCAATTAAAATTATTGCAGTATATAGAAGATGCTGATACAGAAGCACCTATAGAAGTAGTCGTTGCACAATGTTTGCCTAAAGGCGATAAAATGGAATTTATCGTGCAAAAAGCGGTGGAATTAGGAGCATCAAGTGTTGTTCCTGTAGTTAGCCGTCATTGTGTAGTGAAATATGATGATAAGAAAAAATTAGCTCGTCAACAAAAATGGCAAAAAATCGCTGATGAGGCAGTAAAACAGTGCGGTAGAACAATAAAGCCGACAGTTGAAGCTATTGTGAGTTTAGAGCAATTAGCAAAAGATTATGCGGATTATACTCGTTTTATTTGCTATGAAGCAGAAGATGAGCAAAGTTTTAAAGAGATGTTACAATCAGCAGATAGTAAAAAATATCTTATCTTGATTGGCCCAGAAGGTGGTTTTGCTCCAGAAGAAGTGCAATTATGCAAAGATGCTGGATTTAAAAGTATATCTATGGGAAAACGTATTTTGCGAGCTGAAACTGCATCAATTGCAGCACTTACTATCGTCATGTATGAAAAAGGCGATTTAGGTTGTATTTATTAATTTTTGATTTAGATTTAATATTAAAGATTTTTGTTTAGTATAACTATCTTATAGGAAACTGTAATTTAGTTATACTAATTTTATATTAGTAGTTTTTAGTTTTATTTTAATTGAGGAAGTGAAATTTTGCCAAAAGTTGCATTAACAACACTTGGTTGTAAAGTTAATCAAGTAGAAACAGAAATTATGGAAGGTCTATTTCGTAATCGTGACTATGAAATAGTGGATTTTTCTGAACCTGCTGATTTTTATATTATAAATACTTGTTCTGTTACTCATTTAGGTGAGCGTAAATCTCGTCAATTAATTCGCAGAGCAAATCGTTTAAATGATAATGCTATCATAGCTGTAACAGGGTGCTATGCACAGATTGCTTCTGATGAAATCAGTAAAATTGAAGGTGTTCGCGTAGTAATCGGTACTAAACAGCGTGATAAGATAGTTGATTTGGTAGAAAAAGCAGCTCGTGAAGATGGTTTATTTAATGAAGTAAATGATGTTATGCATATGCATGAATTCGAAGACATTCCTCTTTATGGCACACCACATCGCACAAGAGCTTTCTTAAAAATTCAAGATGGTTGTTGTAATTTCTGTTCATATTGTATTATTCCATATACTAGAGGGCCTATTCGTTCACGTAAATTGGAAAGTATAAAAACAGCAGTAGACCAATTAGTAGAAGAAAATTTCCATGAAATAGTATTTACTGGCATTCATTTAGGTGCTTATGGCAGAGATTTTAAAGGTGAAAATATTTCTTTAAGCGATGCTGTAGAAATTTGCTTAGCTAATGAAAATTTAAAAAGATTGCGACTAGGTTCTTTAGAGTCTATTGAAATATCTCCTAGATTATTGGAATTAGTGAAGACTCATAAACGCTTTACTAAGCATTTACATTTGCCACTACAGGCAGGTAGCGATGAGATTTTAAAAGCGATGAACCGCCATTATACTACAGCAGAATTTGCTAGATTGATAGAAAATATTCGTCGTGAAGTACCAGATATTGCTATTTCTACAGACATCATTGTTGGTTTCCCTGGTGAAACAGATGAATTATTCCAAAAATCTTTGGAATTTGCTAAATCTATGGGATTTATGAAAATGCATGTATTCCCTTATTCTAAACGAGCAGGTACTCCAGCTGCCAAAATGACAAATCAAATTGATGAAGCAGTGAAAAAACAAAGAGTTCATTTGATGCAAAAGATGGCAGAACAATCAGCAACTGAGTTCTATCAAAGATTTTTGGGTCGCGAATTAGAAGTTTTATTTGAACAAGAACAAGATGGATATATGGAAGGTTTAACTTCAAATTATATAAGAGTATATATTAAAAATGATGGAGAAATAACTTCTGGTGATATTCGCCTTGTAAAATTAGTTAAATTATTTAAAGATGGTATTTTAGGTGAATTAATTTAAAATTTGTCTAAATAAAAAAGGATTTTACTAATTTTATAACGAATATATATAAAGTTATAGAGTTAGTATTAAAGTTTAAGTAATTTTTATTTAAACTAGGTATATATTAAATATTTATTTGATATATCAATTCTATACTAATTAAACTATAAAAGGAGGTGCCTTATATGTCAGATTGTATTTTTTGTAAAATAGCAAATAAAGAAATTCCAACTCAAGCTGTATATGAAGATGACATGGTCATTGCTTTTAATGATTTAGAGCCACAAGCTCCTGTTCATGTATTAGTTATTCCTAAAAAACATATTGCTAGTCTTCTTGCAACAACTGCTGAAGATAAAGAACTTTTAGCACATATCACTTGTGAAGTAATTCCTATGCTTGCTAAAAAATTGAATATTGCAGAAACTGGCTTCCGTACTGTAGCAAATACAGGGGAAGAGGGTGGCCAAACAGTTCAGCACCTTCATTTCCACCTACTTGGCGGTCGCTCTATGCAATGGCCACCAGGCTGATAAAAAAATCATATCAAATTTGTATATAATTGCAGGTTATGGTTGACAATGCACTTATAAGCAAGGTATAATATTTGGGTATGATTATTAAGTACAACACTCCCGTGTTAGGTGGAGGGGAGGGAAATATAAATGTCATCTGAAATCAAAGTTGGTAAAAACGAAACAATTGATAGCGCTCTCCGTAGATTTAAACGTACTTGCCAGAAAGCTGGTACTTTAGCTGAAGTTAGAAAACGTGAGCATTATGAAAAACCAAGCGTAAAACGCAAAAAGAAATCAGAAGCTGCTAGAAAACGCAGATACAGAGCTTAATTAGCTCACAAACGGAGGTAATTCATATGTCACTTAAAGCCCAGTTAATGGACGACATGAAAGCTGCTATGAAAGCCAAAGAAGATGGAAAACAGAAACTTGCTGTTATCCGCATGGTTCGTTCAGCTATTCGTCAGACTGAAATTGATGGTCAAAAAGAACTTGATGATAACGATATAATTGCACTTATTAGCAAAGAAGTAAAAATGCGTAAAGATTCTATAGATGAATTTAAAAAAGGCGGTCGTGAAGATTTAGTCGCACAGACTGAAGCTGAAATTGCCGTTTTAATGCCATATTTACCAGAACAGTTATCAGAAGAAGAAGTTAGAGCGTTGGTTAAAGAAGCAATTGCTGCTACTAATGCAACAACTCCTAAAGATATGGGTAAAGTCATGGGACAGCTCATGCCTAAAGTTAAAGGACGCGCTGACGGAAAAATGGTTAATACCATCGTCAAAGAATTACTAGGTTAATTATGAAAACAGATAAGATTACTAGATAGTGGTCTTATCTGTTTTTTTATATAAATTTATTAGGTGTAGGTGAAGGGATATGCAAGAAAAACAAAATGATTTTACTAAAAATAGTATGGCATATAATATTATGAGTTTAGCTATTCCTATGACCATAGCACAGTTGATAAATGTTTTATATAGTCTTGTAGATAGAATGTACATAGGGCATTTGGCGCAAAATTCTACTTTAGCTTTGACAGGATTAGGAATTACTTTTCCTATTATTATGTTAGTTACAGCAGTTACTAATTTATTTGGCATGGGTGGAGCACCACTTTGTTCTATCGCTAGAGGTAGAGGCGATGATGAAAGGGCAGAAAAAATAATAGGTAATTCTTTTGCTATGCTGATTATCTGTAGTTGTATTTTGATAATTATTGGTTTAGTGATGAAAAAGTTCTTATTATATTTATTTGGGGCAAGTGATGAAACATATCCTTATGCTAATGAATATTTTTCTATTTATATTTGGGGAAGTATTTTTGTAATGGTAGGATTAGGCATGAATACTTTTATTAATGCTCAAGGTTTTGCCAAAAAAGGAATGCTCACTATATTAATTGGTGCGATAATTAATATTATCTTAGACCCTATTTTTATCTTTGGTTTAGATTTAGGTATAAAAGGCGCTGCTATCGCTACTGTCATTGCACAATTTATTTCAGCATCATGGGTATTGCATTTTTTATTTAGTGACAAGGCGATTTATCGCATTAAAAAATCTTGCATGAAATTGGATTTTAAATTAATAAAAGAAATTATTTCTCTAGGATTTTCAGGCTTTGTTTTTGCTACTACAGGAAGTTTAGTACAGATTGTCTGCAATAATGTATTGCTGTTTTGGGGCGGGAATATCTATGTAGGCATAATGACCGTACTAAATTCTATACGTGATGTCTTGCAAATGACAATAGAAGGCATTCGCTCAGGTGCCCAACCTGTTATCAGCTACAATTATGGTGCAGGGCAATATTTACGTGTAAGGCAGGGCATAAAATTTTTGACAAAGATAGCACTATTATATACAAGTATAGCTTGGTGCATATTAGATTTTTTCCCAGAGTTTTTTATTCATCTATTTAATAGTGAAGAAGAAATGTTATTGCTTGGCGTGCCAGCATTACATATATATTTTTTAGGATTTTTTATGATGGCTTTTCAATCTGCTGGACAGACAACGTTTATATCGTTAGGCATGGGAAAATATGCAACGTTTTTTTCGCTGTTTCGTAAAGTCATTTTAGTTATCCCATTGACGATTTTTTTACCAAATTTATGGGATTTAGGTGTATATGGAGTTTTTTATGCTGAAATGATTTCAAATTTTGTGGGCGGTATAGCATGTTTTTCTACTATGATGATGGTGGTCTGGAGACGATTAGGAAAATTAAATAAATAAGTAAGAATAAGTAATTTAAACTATTGTTTAGATTACTTATTTTTTTATAAAAAGGTTTATTATGAGATATTGTCGAATATATTATTTATATTGCTAAATAGAAAAATAAAAGGAAGTGATAATATGGACTTTATTATAGATTCAACTATATTGCAATTATTGCTTTTGAGTGTAATATTTCTAGCTATTTTAGTAGAAATAAAAACAGGAGGTACAGGCATAGGGGCATTACTAGGTATCATAGCAGCTGGCGTATTTTTTGGCAGTAGTTATGTTAAAGGTTTAGTCAGCTTATATCAGATTGCAATATTTATTGTGGGGATTATTTTTATCATAATTGAAATATTAACCCCAACGATAGGATTACTTGCAGGACTTGGAGTAGTAGCTATATTATATAGTTTGATTTTAGCTATGGGTGGCGATATTGATGCTATGTTGATGATGGCAATTTCTTTTGTTATTGCGATAATAATTTTTGCATTGATAATAAAAAAATTACCTACAAGTAAGCTCTGGAGTAAAATAATTTTGACAAAGACATCTTCTAGTGAAGAAGGTTATGTAAGTAGCGTAGATTATTCAAGATATTTGTATAAAGAAGGGATTGTTTTGACAGAACTAAGACCTTCTGGAAGTGTGAAAATCGATGATGATGTATTAGATGTTGTATCTGAAGGTAGTTATATCAGTAAAGGCGAAAAGATTCGTGTAGTAAAAATTGAAGGTATGCGTATTATTGTACGTAAAATCTAAAATAAATTTAAGGAGGATTAATCATGGAAGCGATTATCGGTTCTGGTTTTATCGTAGTAATTGTCATTGTGGCGATTATGTTATTTTTGCATTTTGTACCTATAGGATTGTGGATTTCAGCATTAGCATCAAATGTTCATGTAGGTATATTTACATTAGTTGGTATGAGAATGCGTAGAGTTCCGCCACAAAAAATTGTATTGCCACTAATAAAGGCAAATAAAGCAGGATTAAATGTCAATGTAAATCAACTTGAAGCGCATTATTTAGCTGGCGGTAATGTGGATAAAGTAGTCGATGCACTCATTGCTGCTCATAGAGCGCAAATACCACTTCCGTTTGAACGCAGTGCAGCTATTGACCTTGCAGGTCGTGATGTATTAGAAGCTGTACAAATGAGCGTAAATCCAAAAGTCATTGAAACACCTGTTGTATCTGCTGTGGCTAGAAATGGTATTGAATTAAAAATTAAAGCAAGGGTTACAGTTCGAGCTAATATTGATAGATTAGTCGGTGGTGCTGGTGAGCCTACAATTATTGCTCGTGTTGGTGAAGGGATAGTAACATCAGTTGGTTCTTCAGAAGCTCATACAGATGTACTTGCTAATCCAGATGATATATCTAAAACTGTACTTGGCAAAGGTTTGGATGCAGGAACAGCTTTTGAAATTTTATCCATTGATATAGCCGATGTTGATGTAGGCAGAAATATCGGTGCAGAACTTCAGACAGACCAAGCAGAAGCTGATAAACGTATAGCTCAAGCAAAAGCCGAAGAAAGACGTGCTATGGCTGTGGCTAAAGAACAGGAAATGAAAGCATATACTCAAGAAATGGAAGCTCGTGTAGTTGAAGCTCAATCAGAAGTTCCACATGCATTAGCAAAAGCTCTTCGTGAAGGTAAACTCGGTGTAATGGATTATTATAATTTAAATAATATCAATGCTGATACGCAAATGCGAGAAGCAATAAGTAAAACAGGAGATAGTACAGTCCCACAAGGACAAGTACCAATAAAATAATTTATCATGGAAGGATTAGCACCTTTTCTGCTCTTTTTGTTTTTTATGATAATAAATATCTATACTGGTCAAAAACGCAGAGAGCAAAAAAAGAAACAAAAACAAGAATTTCCTGATATATATGATAATCCATCACCAAGACAAAATAGAAAAAGAAATCTTGATTATATGATGGCAAAGCCAAAGGTGAATAATGATAATATTGAAATTGTGGCAAATGATTTACAACAAGAAAAAATAAATGATTTAGCACAATATATCGATAAATATGAACAGGATTTGCAAAATAGATATCAAGAAAAATTAAAGCAAAATAGAACTAATCTACAGGCAAAAGATTTTATTCAACAAACAGAGATAAAAGCTGTAGATAAGGATAAAAAAATACAAATAGATATTGAAAAAGAGCATATAATAAAAGCAATAACGTATGCTCAAGTTTTAGAACAACCAAAATCACTGCAATATTTAAAGCGATTTGGTATAAAACGCGTAATTCATAAAGATTAAAATAAAGCTATAATCATTAGGAATTTTAAGAAAAATAAAATTTTGTAATGGTTATAGCTTTTTTTATTTATATAATTTATAATAGAAAAGGATTGATTTTCATAAAAATTTAATAAGAAGTCTTTAAGTAATTTTTTGGTAAAAAGATTTAGCACTATAGAATGAATATGTTATAATGAGAATATGACTATTACTTTAAAAATAATGGAGGGCGAATGCTTTTGCCAAATTTTGCAGAAATAAAAATACCTTTTCAAGACAGAGCAGAAACAATTGGTATTCTTGGTGAAAATGATGAATTTTTGCGAGTTTTAAATGATAGTTTTGCCTGTCGTATTATTGGTAGAGGTACAGATTTATCAATCAATGGTGAAGAAGGAGAAGTAAATGCTGCCAGTCAAGTCATTGAAGCTTTGCTTTTATTGTATAGACAAGGTACAAAGCTTACAATGCATGAGGTTAGATATAGTATAAAACTGGTTAAAGCAGGTCAATCTAATGAATTAAAATCTTTATTCACAGATGTATTGACTGTTACTTCAAGAGGAAAATGCGTTCGACCAAAGACTATTGGACAGAAAATTTATATTGATGCTATTCGTCGTCATAGCATAACTTTTGGTTTAGGTCCAGCTGGTACAGGGAAAACTTATTTAGCTGTAGTCATGGCTGTTATGGCACTTCGCAATAATGAAGTAGATAAACTTATTTTGACTCGTCCAGCAGTTGAAGCAGGAGAACGTTTGGGCTTTTTACCTGGTGATTTACAAGAAAAAATCGATCCATATTTAAGACCGCTATATGATGCATTACAAGATATTTTAGGTTTAGAAGCTTATCAAAAATTATTAGCTAGAAATATCATTGAAATAGCACCGCTTGCATATATGCGTGGTCGCACATTAGAGAGAGCTTTTGTCATCTTAGATGAAGCTCAAAATACTACACCTAGACAGATGAAGATGTTTTTAACTCGTTTAGGTTTTGGCTCGAAAATGGTAGTAAATGGAGATTTGAGTCAGATTGATTTGCCAAGAGGTAGTGGCTCAGGTTTGACACAGGCGACAAAAATATTAGATGGATTAGAAGGTATTTCTGTGATACATTTTGATGATAGAGATGTTATTCGTCATGATGTTGTTGCACGAATTATTAGAGCTTATGATGCTTATGAAGCTGCTAATCCGCCTAGTGAGAATAAAGATAAGAATTTCTATAAACATAGTTGATAAAGTAATAAATAGCAAAATTAATTTACTAAATGGGAGATTTTATTATGGAAATAATTTTAAGCAATTTACCTGAAAATCTTGAAGTAGATGAAAAATTAAGTGATACAGTGAAAGAAGCTGTAGAAAAAGTTGGTCAATTATATGCTTTAGATAATGCAGAAGTGAGCATTACGCTTACAGATAATGAACATATTCATGAAATAAATCGTGAATATAGAAAAGTGGATAGGCCAACAGATGTAATATCTTTTGCTTTGAATGAAGGTGATGAACCTAATATTGAAGGAGAAATTCCTGTAAATATGTTAGGTGATATTATTATTTCTGTAGAAAAAGCGATAGAACAAGCTGGTGATTATGGTCATAGTATTCGTCGCGAAATAGCATTTTTGACAGTTCATGGTATGCTTCATTTGTTGGGATATGACCATATAGAAGAAGCTGACCGTGTAGAAATGCGAAAAGAAGAAGATTTTGTTATGGAACAATTAGGAATAAGTAGAGATTAAAAAGGAGTTAATTTTTTGGAGAATAAACATTTTAAATCAGGTTTTGTAGCAGTTATTGGTAGACCAAATGTAGGAAAATCTACATTGATAAATAGTCTTATTGGACAGAAAATAGCGATAATGTCTGATAAACCACAGACTACACGCAATAAAATTATGTGTGTATTGACTACAGATAATCAGCAGGTAATTTTCTTAGATACGCCAGGTATTCATAAACCTTTGCATAAATTAGGTGAATATATGGTAAAAGCAGCAGAAGGTACATTAAAAGAAGTTGACGCTATTTTATTTGTTGTCGATGCTACTGAAGATTTAGGTGGCGGTGAACGTTATATTATGGAACGTTTGCAAGCTACAAAAAAACCAGTTATTTTGATTGTAAATAAATTGGATTTAATTGATAGACAATCCGTATTGCCGATAATTGAAAAATATACAAAAGCATATGATTTTGCAGGTGTAGTGCCAATTTCTGCTAAAGAAAAAATGAATTTGGATAGTTTACTTGCAGAATTAAATAAATATTTACCAGAAGGGCCACAGTATTATCCAGCAGATACAGTAACTGACCAACCAGAACGTTTGATAGCTGCGGAAATGATACGTGAAAAGGTACTTCATTTGACTCGTGATGAAATACCACATGCTATAGCTGTAGATATTGAGGAAATGAAATCCCGTGCTAATGATAAAGTTTATATTCGTGCAACTATCTATGTTGAACGTGAATCACAAAAGGGAATTGTCATTGGTAAACGTGGTGCATTATTAAAAGAAATAGGGGCATTAGCTCGCAAAGATATCGAGACAATGCTTGGCTCTAAAACTTATTTAGATTTGTGGGTAAAAGTCAAGAAAGATTGGCGCGACCGCAGTAATGTACTTCGTGAATTAGGTTTTAGAGATTGATAAAGGAAGACGTGCTTAACATGATGAATAGATTATCACATTATTTTATTAATGGGCTTATAGTATTAGTACCAATTGTTATAACTTACTTTGTAATTGCTACAGTATTTGCTTTAGTAGAAGGTATAGTAGAAAGTTATATACCACTTAAATTTCCAGGTGCAGGTGTAGCCTTATTAATTATCGTTATTTTAGTTGCTGGCTGGATAACATCAACTTGGACATGGGCTTCTCAGCGAATTATCAGCTATTTTGAAACAGTAGTGGATAAAATTCCAGTTGTAAAATTTATTTACAATAGTGTTAAGCGTGTTTCTACAATGTTATTTGAATCAAAAACGATGTTTAGTCAAGTCGTTTTAATTCCTTATCCACATCCAAATGTAAAAACTATTGGATTTTTAATGCCAAAACCATCATCATTACTTGCTCCATATTTAAGTAAAGATGAAGAATATGAATCTGTATTTTTACCATGGAGTTTAAATATGACTTCTGGATTTAATGTATTTGTACCTAAAAAAGATATAATTTATGTGGATATCTCTGTAGAAGATGCTTTTCAATATATATTGACAGCTGGTGGTGTAATGCCAGGTGCTGATGTAAAAGCAGATTTAGCAAAAATACAAGAAGTTAAGGAAAAAATGGAAAAAGCTCAACAAGAAAAAAATATGGATTCTGTTGAAAACAAGTAAAATATTAAAAGGGAAAATAAACTAATATGGCTATTTATACAACAGAAGTATTAGTTTTAGGTGTAAAAAATTGGGGTAACGCGGATAAAATCGTTATCCTTTTATCACCTACTTATGGAAAAATAACAGCAGCAGCATATGGTTGTCGACGTCCTAAAAGTCCACTAGCAGCATCTATGCAACCATTTTCATGGTTAGATATTCAATTATCTAAAGGTGAAAAGATGGATACAGTTCGCCAATGTGAACATAAAGGATTTTTTTCTGATTTATATGAGGATTTGACGGCAATGGCATATGCTTCTTTTATTGCAGAATTAGCTAAAGAATTATGTAGTGAAGATGAACCACAAGCAGAGATTTATGAAAAATTATTAAAGATTTTACCTTGTCTAACAAAATTTAATCCTCGTATTTGTGCTTTAGCTAGTGCTTATCAGATTTTTGAATATACTGGCTGTCAACTTCATTATAGTCAGTGTGCATTATGTGGAAGTAAAATTGAAGGAGATTGTCATTTTGATGCCATGCAAGGTGGAGCAATCTGCACATCTTGTAGTCAAGGAAAGCAGATAAATTATCCAGCTTCAGTAAGATTATTTATAGAGCATCTTTTACATTTAGATTGGGATAATCCACCTAAATTTCAAGTAAAAGGTATTGATTTGATAAATGCTGAAAAAATTCTATTAGATTATATACAATCCTTAATTGGCAAGCCTTTTAAATCACTTACTTTTATTAAGCAAGTTACAAGTTTATCGTAAATAAATTTTATAAAAATATTTGCAAAATTTATTCAAAAAAGCAGGATTTTTAGCTATATATGCAGAATATAACTAATATAAAATAACTTGAAAATATATTATAATCAAGGCACCAAGGAGGGTTTGGTTATGGATAACGTAAAACGTATTTTAGTTCCAATCGATAGCTCTGAAATTGCTGAACGTGCTATGCAACAGGCTATAAAAATTAATCGCCTTAATGAAGCAGAAGTTCATATTTTATATGTAGCAGATATTAATAAGTTAGCAATTAATGCTTATTTATCTGATAACGTATTGATTGAAATTGAAAAAGCAGGTCAACGTATTTTAAATGCAGCAAAAGAATTGTTCCCAGAAGGAATGAAAATTGTTTGTGCATATAGAACTGGAGACCCAGCTGAAGCAATTAGAGATTATGAAAAAGAAATTTCTGCAGATTTGATTGTTATGGGTAGTAGAGGTTTAGGTCTTGTACGAGGTGTATTGCTTGGTAGCGTAAGTAAATATGTGTTAGAACATGCCGAATGCCCAGTTTTGATTGTAAAATGATATAAATATTAATTAAAAAACTAACCCCAATAATTAGTACATTCTAGTTATTGGGGTTTTTATTTTATGTTGAATTTAATTTGTATTAATAGGGTTAATATCCACTGTTATATTTTTATCAATATCTACTTTACATTCACGTAAATAATTTCGTAAGGTATCCAAATCATTTGTTTTTAATAGTAAATTAAAGCGATACATTCCTTTGAAATTTGCGATTAAAGATGGAGCAGGACCCATGACAATAATATTTTTATTATCTTGGAATTTATCTTTGATGAGTTTTTTTAAATTTTGTGCTTTAGTTAAAGCATTTTCTTCATTTTCGTCTTGAATTATTAATTTTATGAGTTGACAGAAAGGCGGATAATACATAGCTTTACGCAATAAAATTTCTTCATTATAAAAATGATTATAATCTTGTTGAATACCGCATTGTACAGCATAATGTTCTAAATTATACGTTTGTACGATTACTTGTCCACGTTTATTTTTTCTACCAGCACGACCAGCCGTTTGAGTTATTAAACCAAAACAACGTTCTCCTGCTCTAAAATCTGGTAAATTTAGGCTAGAGTCTGCACTTATGATGCCAACAGCTGTTACAGTAGGTATATCATGACCTTTAGCAACCATTTGTGTACCTAATAAAATATCATATAGACCAGCTTTAAATTGCTTTAAGATATCTAAATGAGCGAATTTTTTGCCAGTAGTATCTCTATCTAAGCGAATTATTCTAGCTTGAGGAAATAAAGTGGATAATTCTTCTTCAAGTTTTTCTGTTCCTGAGCCGAAAAATTTAATATATTTACTATTACATTTTGGGCAGATAGTAGGAACGGTTTCTGTGATATCGCAGTGATGGCATTGTAAGATGCCACGGCGATGATAAACAAGTGGTAAACCACAGTATTTGCATTTGATAACATGACCACAAGCTCTACACATTACAAAGGTGGAAAAGCCTCTGCGATTTAACATGATGATAATTTGTTCTTTTTTGGCTAGAGTATCTGCAATTAATTCCTTTAATTTTAAAGAAATAATTTTTCGATTGCCCATGCGTAGTTCTTCACGCATGTCCACTCCTTCAATATATGGTAAGGGTAGGTTATCTATACGATTGGGCATTTTTAATAAAACATATTCACCTATTTGCGCTTTGTAATAACTCTCTAAAGAAGGTGTAGCACTGCCCATGATTAAAGTAGCATGATAAATTTCAGCCATTTTTTCAATGATATCATGACTGTGATATCGAGGTGATTCATCTTGCTTATATGAAGGGTCATGTTCTTCGTCCATTACAATTAAGCCTAAATCTTCAAATGGAGCAAATAATGCTGAACGAGCTCCAATGATGATACCTACCTGTTTCGTACGAATTCGCCAAAATGTATCATTTCTTTCCCCTACAGATAATCTACTATGAATAACAGCGACATCATCAGTAAAATATTCTTTAAAGGAAGTTACTAATTGCCCTGTAAGGACGATTTCAGGAACTAATATAAGGGCTTGTTTACCTAAAGCACGTGCTTTTAAAGCCATTTCTATATAGATTTGAGTTTTGCCACTACCTGTAACGCCATATAGTAAAAATTTTTGCTTGCCTTGATGTTGAGCTATTTCTATATTTTTTAAGGCTGTCATTTGCTCTGATGTCAGCTTTTTATCTGTATTTTGTTTAGTAATTATTTGGTGATAGCTATCTCGCAATATTTGTTTCTTTTCTAATTTTATATAGTCTAAATCAGCAAGTGCTTTTAGCGTAGGTAGAGAGATTTTTTCATTTGCTAAATCTTTAGTAGAAGCTTCTTTTATTTTAGCTAAATATAATAGAGCTTTTTTTTGAGCTGGTTTATTTTTTAAAGTTGCCAAAGTATCATCATTAACTGTTACATTTAAAGAGGCATAAGTGATATAAATTTTATTAGCTTTTGTTTTATAAGTATAATCTCGGATAATTAGTTTTTTGGCGATGAGTTTATCTAATAAAGAAGATAAATTGTCAATTGTGCTGAATTTATGTCGTAAAGTCAATAAATCAGTATTTTTTTGTAGAGAAAGATATTCAAGCAAAGATATTTCAATTGCTGATAGTTTATTTTTAGGGAATAGATCATATTCTTGTTGGTTTATATTAAAAATAGGGCGAATTTGTACACTATTTTTTCCGGGGATAAATAACCGCATAGTTTCACCTAAAGAACATAGATAAAAATCAGCCATCCATTTGGCGGTAGTATACATTTGAGGTGTAAACCAAGCTTCCGTATCAATAATATCTTTGATTTCTTTTAATTTAGTTATATCTATATTATGTTCATTATTTGCATATATTTTAATAATAAAGCCTTCCATAATTCTATTGCCGAAAGGCACTAAAACACGACAACCTTCTTTTAAAATATCAAATTTCTCAGGAATTATATAAGTGTAAGCCTTAGCAATACTTTTAACGGGAATATTAATATATATATCTGCAAGTTTTTTCATATAATCACGTACCTAATCAAGTAATATGTTTATATTATAATATATCTATTTAATTTTAGAAAATAAGAAAATATGAGAGAGGATATTTTATATGTATTACAGAATTTTATAATTAAAATAATTTGCGTGAAGGAGAATTTTTATGAATCCATTATTAAGAAGATTATTGCTAATTATATTAGGAATATCGATAGCATTTTCGTTTTTATCGTTTTTTTCGGCAAAATAGATTGAAAGGAGATTTTATAATGTTAAAAAACAGAATTAAAAAATCTATTGGTATTTTAACTATGGCATGTTTCTTAGCAACACCTATTAGTTATGTCATAAGTGCAAATACAACAGAGGCTGCTCCGCCACCTCCACCTAGACATAGGATGGCACCACCTCCACCACCACAGCATAAAGGACCAGATTGGAAAAAAGCACCACCTCCTCATCAAGACAGATGGAAGCCAGCACCTAAAAGACAAGCTCCACCGCCTCCACCACCTAGACATGGTCGTCATAGATAAAGAAAAACCTCTGATAAATTATTTATCAGAGGTTTTTTATATAATATTATTATAAGCCAGCTTGTTTTCTTAATGTTTCAGCTTTATCAGTATGTTCCCAAGGAAGATCTACATCTGTACGACCGAAATGACCATAAGCTGCTGTTTGAGCGTAAATTGGACGACGTAAGTCTAATTCTTTGATGATACCTGCTGGACGAAGGTCAAAGTTATCATTTACAAGTTTTGTGATAACGTCTTCAGCTACTTTATTAGTGCCGAAAGTATTGATGCTGATAGATACAGGTTTTGCAACACCAATAGCGTATGCTAATTGGATTTCACATTTATCAGCAAGACCAGCAGCTACGATATTTTTAGCTACATAACGAGCCGCATATGCTGCAGAACGGTCTACTTTTGTTGGATCTTTACCGGAGAAAGCTCCGCCACCATGACGAGCCATACCACCATAAGTATCAACAATGATTTTACGACCAGTAAGACCAGTATCACCTTGTGGACCACCGATAACGAATTTACCAGTAGGATTGATGAAATATTTTGTTTCAGATGTTAAAAGTTCAGCAGGAACAACAGGTTTAATTACTTTTTCCATGAGGTCTTGTTTAATTTGTTCTAAAGTAACATCTGGGTCATGTTGAGTAGAGATAACAATAGTATCTACAGCAACAGGTTTACCATCTTCATAAACAACTGTTACTTGAGTTTTACCATCTGGACGAAGATAAGAGAGTTCACCAGATTTTCTAACTTCAGTAAGACGACGAGCGAGTTTATGAGCTAAAGCGATAGGAAGAGGCATATATTCAGGAGTTTCATTTGTAGCATAACCGAACATCATACCTTGGTCACCAGCACCAAGATCTGTTTTGTCTGCTTCGCCTTCTTTTGCTTCTAAAGATTTATCGACACCCATAGCAATATCAGGGGACTGTTCATCAATAGATAAAGAAATACCACAAGTATCGCAGTCTAAACCGAATTTTGCACGAGTATAACCGATATTGCGGATAGTTTCACGAACGATAGATGGAATATCTACATAGCAATCGGTGGATATTTCACCAGCTACATGGATTTGACCAGTCATAGCGAAAGTTTCACAAGCTACACGACCATTTGGATCTTTGGCTAAAATTGCATCTAAAATGCTATCAGAAATTTGGTCTGCTACTTTATCAGGATGACCTTCAGTAACAGATTCAGAAGTAAATAATACTCTGTTGGACATTTAGGAACCTCCTAGTATATTTTTTTATATCTTAACAATTAAAAAATAACATAAAAAAAACTCTCTAAACTTAAACGCGAGAGAGTTTATATCCATCTCTCATCTTCTAAGTAAAACTTAAAGGATTTGGCACCGTTTGATAAATGCTCAATGGTTGCCGCAACGTCATTGGGCCAGTCCCTCAGTTGCTCTTGATGAGTTATTCTATATAATTGCTAATCATTATCATATAGAAAAAATAGATTTTTGTCAATATCTTTGTTATAAAAATAATTTATTATTCTAATCTAAAATATAAATAAGAAGGCTCCTAAAAATAGAAGCCTTCTTGGAGAATTTTATTAAATCATATTGTTTCTATAAGTTGCATAGAGTTCTTTTAATTCTTCCATTTTATCATACATTTCTACCTGTAAGCTAGAAGCTGTAGCAAAATCTCCAGAATTTAAAGCATTGATTAACTGAGTGAATAAGGATTTATTATCGATGCTGTCTTTAGCAAGATAATAACGAATGCGGTTGAGTTTATTCCAGTTGTAAGAATCTTCATCAGTTACATATGCAGATTTTATTTCTTTAAATTTGCTGATAAGCATACGATTTTCAGGAATAATACGGCTGATAAGTTCAGTTTTCCAACGAATTAATTCACCTTCAACAAATGCATCAATAATTTTATCGCTGAATGCTTTACCTTCAGTTAAAACTGCACGTTTTTCAGGATATTTTTTCAAGTTAGAGAAGTTTTCCCAAACTGTTGCAGGATGTACACCAAAACGTTGATGACGTTCTTCTTCAGTATAATCTTCAAATACATCATCTTCAGCACGATAAGCACGGTCTTTTTCTAAGTAACCAGCATCATCACCTACATCTTTGGAGATTTCAGCAAGTAATTCAGCAGTAGTTTTAGTAACAGCATATTTAACACCATCAAGGATAGATGTATAAATAGCAGCAAGTACAAGATAAGTGTTTGTATATGGATTACAAGCGCGAAGTTCAAAACGAGTAGCTTTTGGATTGTTAACATCACGAATAAGACCAGCTAAGATTGTACGGTTACGAGATGGTACTTCTGGTTTATGACCTAAGGAAGTAACGATACATACAGGAGCTTCAAAACCTGGTTTTAAACGATTTAAGGAGTCATTAGTTGCGGATACGAATGGGTTGATAACTTCATAGTTTTTAAGTAAGCCCATGATAGCACCATAACCTACAGCACTCATGAAGTCTTTTTTCATATCAGTTGGTGCGAATAAGTTTACGAAAGAACCATCATTCATGATAGCACCAATACCGAAATGAGTATGTTCACCATTACCAGCAAGACCGATCATAGGTTTTGCTTTGAAGTTTACTTCAAGACCATTTTCACGGAAGATTTCTTTTACAAGGATACGAACAACAAGTTCATTATCAGCAGCTTGAAGTGCATCAGCGAATTTCCAATCAATTTCTACCTGTTCGCAAACATGAGTCATATTACCATCAGTATCCATATGACCTTTCATACCACCAACTTCTTTATGACCCATTTCAGGGGAAAGACCATAAGCTTCGAGAGCTAACATGCATTGTTCAAGAGCTGTACGAACAGCACCGCGTGTACGTTGCCAATATTGTTCTTGCATAACCTGAGATGCGGACATTTCAGGGATATCTGCTTCACTAAGTGGAGTTTTTACCCAGAATTCAAGTTCAGTAGCGGAAGTAAATACGATATCTTTTACATCTGCGCCATTGATATGTTCTAAGCCAGAGATTTTAGCATTATTTTTAAAGAGATCTAATAAACCTTTTTTTACATAAGTTAAAGTGTTAGCTAAGATGGAACGGGAGTCTACAGCTTTGCCATCATGAATAAGAGCTGCAGGAATGCGGAGAGTACCAACTGGTTTACCGAGTTCATCATCATAGCTTTCGATATTGTAATCAACGAACCAATTAACAGTAGGATCAATTGGCATATCTACTTTAGCATTATTTAATGTAGCAATACCTGTTAATACTACAGAAGAACCATCTGTTTGAACAGCAGAGCCATTATAGAAAGAGTCAATATCTTCAAGAAAAACTCTCATAGGAATTTTTTCATCAGTATCATTACCAGCTAAATCGATACCTACTAAAGAAACAAATTTAATTTCAGGATGTTGTTTCAATGTAGCAATAATATCTTCTTTTTTAGAATTTGCAGGAATAACATATAATAAATCGTTCATTAAAAGACCCACCTTTTATTAACAAAATTTATGTAGCAACTAAAAAAAGCCGTATGAAAACAAACCTGACTGCATTAATGTCATAAAAACCTATTAATAAAAATATATTGAATAGATATATCAATGCACAGATGTCTCATATGGCTCCCTTGCCTTTGCTGTTCTATTTTACGAGATTTATAATATCATATTCAAAAGTATTTGTCTAGTAGTTATTTTTTTATTTTTAATGTAACATTGTATTTTTATCATTGGCTTTTTACTAAAATTTGTTAAGACTTTTCGATAACATGATATTCTTAACTAACTAAAAAATAAAATAGCACCCTAAAATTAATCTTATTTTAGAGTGCTATTATTTAATTTAAAATTTATGCTTCCATTTTGCGAATTGGATTAAATGTGAATTCTTCACCGTTTACATTAATATCTACAGTGTCGCCTTCTTTGATATTACCTTTGATGATTTCTTTACTTAATTGAGTTTCTACAGTATGAGATAATAATCTACGAAGTGGACGAGCACCGAAGTTTGGTTCAAAGCCTTCATCCGCAAGTTTAGTCAAAGCTTCATCAGACCAAGAAAGTGAAATATTAACTTGATGTTGTAGACGTTTATTGAGATTTTCGAGCATGATGCGAGCAATTTGACGTACTTGTTCTTTAGCTAAAGCTTTGAATACGATAATATCATCGACACGATTTAAAAATTCAGGACGGAAATAATCTTTTAAGATATCGCGTACTAATTTTTCAGCTGTAGCAAAATCTTCTTGATTTAAGATTTCATGACTGCCTAAGTTTGATGTCATAATGATAACAGTATTTTTGAAGTTTACAACTCTACCTTTACCATCAGTTAAACGACCATCATCTAAGATTTGTAATAATACATTGAATACATCACGATGAGCTTTTTCGATTTCATCAAGTAAAATTACGCTATATGGACGACGGCGAACTGCTTCAGTGAGTTGACCACCTTCATCATAGCCAACATATCCTGGAGGAGCCCCGATTAAACGAGCTACAGAATGTTTTTCCATATATTCGCTCATATCGATACGAATAATACTGCGTTCATCATCAAATAGACTTTCAGCTAAAGTTTTTGCAAGTTCAGTTTTACCTACACCAGTAGGGCCGAGGAAAATGAAAGAACCGATTGGACGATTAGGGTCTTTGATACCAGCACGAGCACGGATAATAGCTTCACTTACGGCTTTTACAGCTTCATCTTGACCGACAACACGTTCATGAAGAACATCTTCTAAATGCACGAGTTTTTCTCTTTCACCTGTGAGCATTTTAGTAACAGGAATACCAGTCCAACGACTTACTACTTGAGCGATATCTTCTTCAGATACTTCTTCTTTTAAGAGACGATTGCCTTCTTCATCATGAACAGCTTTTTCCATTTCTCCAAGTTCTTTTTGAAGTTGTGGTAATTTACCGTATTTGATTTCAGAAGCTTTGGCATAATCGCCACTGCGTTGAGCTTTTTCCATTTCAGTATTGGCACTATCCATTTCTTTTTTGATAGCACGTACACGAACAATACCTTGTTTTTCTTTATCCCATTTTGCTTTTAATTCATTTTCTTCATTTTGTAATTTAGTTTTTTCATCAATGAGTTTAGCAAGTTTTTCTTTAGATGCTTCATCAGTTTCTTTATTTAATGCTTCTTCTTCTATTTGTAATTGCATGATTTTACGACGCAATTTTTCAATAGGTTCTGGCATAGATTCGATTTCAGTACGAAGTTTAGCAGCAGCTTCATCAACTAAGTCGATAGCTTTATCTGGTAAAAATCTATCGGAGATATATCTATCAGATAATACAGCTGCAGAAACAAGTGCATTATCACGAATTCTTACACCGTGATGAACTTCATAACGTTCTTTTAAGCCACGTAAGATAGAGATAGTATCTTCTACAGATGGCTGACCTACCATTACAGGTTGGAAACGACGTTCAAGAGCTGTATCTTTTTCAATATATTTACGATATTCATTTAAAGTAGTAGCACCAATACAGCGGAGTTGTCCACGTGCTAACATTGGTTTTAATAAGTTACCAGCGTCCATAGCACCTTCAGTTGCGCCAGCACCTACTACAGTATGAATTTCATCAATGAACAATAAAATTTGTCCATCGGATTTAGAGATTTCATTTAATACAGATTTTAGACGTTCTTCAAATTCACCACGATATTTAGCACCAGCGATTAATGAGCCCATATCGAGAGAATACAATGTTTTATTTTTTAGTGATTCTGGAACATCACCTGCTACTATACGGCGAGCTAAACCTTCAACGATAGCAGTTTTACCAACACCAGGTTCACCGATTAATACTGGGTTATTTTTAGTACGACGAGATAAGATTTCGATAGTACGGCGGATTTCTTCATCACGGCCAATAACAGGGTCGAGCTTACCAACTCTTGCCATAGCTGTTAAATCACGACCGTATTTTTCAAGTGATTTATAACCACTTTCAGGATTATCACTATTTACATTTTGTTTACGTTCTGATTTGATTACAGATTGAATTTTATTTTGATGTAGATTAAATTCTCTACATAATGCTTGCATTTCGTCATCACTATCGCTGACAATAGCTAATAATAAATGTTCTGTGCTTATATATTCATCGTTCATGTTTTCAGCGAGTTTTGCTGCTCTACCTAATACACGAACCATTTCTGTACTCATACCTAAACGACTTTGACCTTTTACGCTAGGAATTTTTTTGAGTATTTGTTCTAATTTTGCTTTGAGCATAGGTAAATCTACTCTACATTCAGCAAAAATAGTAGCGAGTAAACCTTCTGGTTCTTTAATCAAAGCAGAAAGAACATGAGCAGATGTAATTTCTTGATGATAGCGAAGTGCTGCTTCTTGCTGTGCAGATTGCATAGCTTCTAAAACTTTTTGTGTATATTTTTCTTCACCCATGATTTATACCTCCAAGTCATGATGAGTAACATTTCGATTAATAATAGTATAAAAACAATAATATAGTAAACATAAATACTAAAGTAATAATTTATGTTATACTTTAGTTTCATATTTGCTTACAAAACATATTATAAAAGCTAAAAGTCAAATTGTCAAACATTATTTTGACTTTTTGACATTTATTTTTAAAAATTTTTTATCTATACTAAAAATCTTTATATTATAATAAGATAGAGGTGATTTTATTTATGGAAAGACTCATAGGATTTGCCCCATCTATTGATGAAAATTGTACAACTATTATCTTAGGTTCAATGCCAAGTGTGAAATCATTGGAACAGCAACAATATTATGCTCATCCTCAAAATAGATTTTGGAAATTAATGGCTATATTTTTTAATGAAGGAATAATACCAACTATTTATCAAGAGCGATTAGAATTATTGAGAAAAAATCATATTGCGCTATGGGACTCTATAGATTCTTGTATTCGAGAAGGTAGTTTAGATAGTGCTATTTGCGATGAAGTGCCAAATGATTTTAAAGCTTTATTTGCTAAATATCCTAAGATAAAGACTATTTGTTTTAATGGCGGAAAATCTTTTCAGTGCTTTAAGAAATATAATAAAGATATTTTAAAAGATGAAACATATACTTTTTATACATTGCCATCTACAAGTCCAGCTAATGCTAGATTTCGCTTGCCGATGCTTCAAGAGGTATGGCAACAAGCATTAGCTGAGCATATAGATGACGCTTTGAGCTAATTTACAATCTGGGAGCTTTTTGATTTATAAATAATAAAAATAAAATGTTGAGATAAGATATTAAAATTACCTCAACATTTATTTTAGGAAGAAAATTTTTATTATGAATTTTTATTATAGATTTTATCAACAGCAGCTGGTAAATATTCCCAAGGAATTTTTCTTTCCATAAATTCAAGAATTAAATTTATTCCAGGTGTGACATGTTCAAATATAGATTTATATGCAGGGCAAAAATATGATTTATATTCTTTTTCATTGAGGTTAGATTGTATAAAACGGTGTTTAGGACAACCTCCATTGCATAATGGAAGCCATGAACATTGTTTACATTCTAAAGATAAGTGCTGTTTATATTTAGACCAATTATTTATTGAGGATTGGAGTTGATTTTGATCTAAATCTAGTATGTTACCTAGTTTATATTTGCTATCAGGATAAACAAAATGATCGCATTGGTAAATTGTGCCATCTGCTTCTAATACCATATTTTCTCCACCGCATTGTGGCATGAATATACATAAAGATGAAGGTTGCCCAGTAAAATGCTGTAAAAGTGTATCGAATAAACGAATGGATATATTTGCAATATCATGGCGTATCCATTCATCAAATATAGTATTGATAAAATTACCATATTCTAAAGGATTAACACTAAATTCAGCTAAATTAACATTATTGTGCTCCATCCAAGAAGGCATATAATTTATATTTGTGTTTTTATCCATTTCTACCACGGGAATAAATTGCATAAAGCGGATATTTAAGGATTTTAGGAATTTATAAATTCTTAAGGGATATTTTACATTTATATTATTTACTACTGTTAAAGTATTAAATTCAACTTGATAGTGTTGCATTAATTTTATAGCATTCAAAACTGATGAAAATGAAGAGCGATTATCTTTCATTTTGCGATATACATCATGCAATTCTTCATCGCCATCAATAGATAGACCAATTAAAATTTTTTCATCATGGAAAAATTTTGCCCATTCATCATTTATTAAAGTGCCGTTCGTTTGGATTGAATGATAAATGTTTTTATTGAATTTTTTAGCTAAGATTTTGCCATATTCAACTGCTTTTTTATAAAAATCAATTCCAATTAATAAAGGTTCTCCACCTTGCCAAATGAAGGTTATATTTTTATCTTGGCAATAAGAAATTCGTTTTTCCATGAATTGGTAAAGATTTTTAGTTTGCATAAAAGGCACAATATCATTTTCTTTAGACATAAAGTCAGCTTTTTCAAGATAAAAACAATATTTACAAGCCATATTACATAAAAAGCTAGTTGGTTTTATAATAAAATTCATAATAAATTCTCCATGTATTTTAGTGTTTAGGTTTTTATTCAGTAGCTTTTAAAAGTTGTTCATATTTAGGAAGATTGTTTTCTGTATTAGGTTTAGTTGCTTTATTTACTAAATAGTCATGCATTACTTTTTTCAAGCTAGAGATAACTTCTGGATGTTGATCAGCAAGATTGTTTTCTTCTTTAGGGTCGTTTACTGTATCATATAATTCATAAGTATTATCACCTAGATAATAATGAAGTGTCCAGTTATTGTCGCGAACAGTCCAAGAAAAGTCAGATAATCTTTCCATGTATGGATTTTTTGGATAATAATCGGATTCACCTGTTACATATAAATCATAGTCTCTCCAGAAATCGATGTTTTTAGGATCCCAGTGGAATGCTCTTGGTTGAGCCCAAAGGAGATAATCGTGAGGATTGCCTGTATTTTCATTTTGGAGATATGGCAATAAATTTACTCCATCTAATTGTTTCTGCCAATCTTCAGGAATAGGAATTTGAGCTGCACCTAAAGCTGTAGGTAAATAATCAATTAAGGAAACCATCTTATCATATTGACCAGGTTTTAAGCCATTTTTCCAAGTGACAAATCCAGGAATATGAACGCCACCATTGAATGTTTCGCCTTTGTTTCCTTGGAAAATACCGTTCATAGGGAGTGGAGCATCTATAACTGAACCGTTATCAGAGAAGAAAAAGATTATTGTGTTATCTAATTTGCCTTCTTTTTTCAAAGTATCGACAATTCTGCCAACATTGCTATCTACTGCATAGATAGATTCATAATATTTATCCACTTCTTCATTTCCTGTATTAAATACACGATATTTTTCAGGTGCATGTTTTTCAAGAGGAATGTGAGGTGCATTATAAGCTAAATACATGAAAAATGGCGTATCTTTTGCATGTTTAATTCGATTAATTGCTTCATCTGTTAATTGGTCTGTAATATAACCTTTAGCTTCGATATGTTCTCTATTTCTAAATAAACTTGGAGAATTATAATATGCAGCTCCAGCTGGATGGAAGCCCATAAAATAATCAAATCCGCGATTTTGAGGTTGATATGGTTCATTACAATATGTGGTAAAATTATCGTGGTAATCTCGTGTTTGTTTTTCTGGAGGTACAGGAACATTTGTGATTTCACCAACATGCCATTTACCAATAGCAGTTGTTTCATAGCCATAGTTTTGGAATAATTCTGCTAAGAATTTATGATCTAGAGGTACACCTTTTTCTGAATCATCATTACTATATACACCAAAACGAGAAGGAAATTGTGCAGTCATAAATGATGAGCGAGAAGGTCCGCTAACGCCATGACATACATAAGTTTGTGACATCATGACACCTTGATCCTGTAATTTTCTAAGGTTCGGAGTGGATTTTTTGGCGGCTTCAATTGCTTTGTCTACATCTACTTGGTAACGTTCAGGGATAACTTTTTCAGCTAAGACTTTTTTGTCAAAGGCTTTTTCATCATAATTTAATTGACCATATCCTAAATCGTCCATACCAATGATTAGAACATTTGGTTTATCTTTGGCAGACCATTCTGCAGGTTTGAAATCTTGATTGAACTTTACATTTGTTGCAGTTCCTTTATCTTTTACAGAATCTGCAAATGCTAAATTTCCTGTGGTTAATGCTGTGGTAATCGTTAGTGCTAATATGGCAGTTTTTTTCTTAGATAACATAAGAATCCTCCTCAAATATTATTGCAGGTTTATTATATTCTAAATGAAATAATTCTTCAATACATAATTTTTAGCTATTTTTTAATTTTTTAAATATTCAAAACTGATTATTTCGTATATATGTAGATAAAGAATAATAAAATAAAGGATTATTAATTAATAAATAACGATTATTTCATATACTTTAAATTTTTGATTAAAAATTTTTATAAAATAAAAAACACCTATAAGGCAAATTATAGGTGTTTTTTCATTATCATATTGTCATGGTAAAGTTTTTATTTTATCGATTGGCCAGAAGATTAAAACAGCTTTACCTTTGATTAAATCAAATGGTACCATACCTACATCAGCAAAACGACTATCTTCGGAATTATTGCGATTATCGCCCATTACAAAGATATGTCCTTCTGGTACAGTAGCCAGTGGATAATCGCCTCTAGTTGTGCTTAAGATATATGGTTCATTTTTTAATTCCCCATTTACATAAATATGACCATCTTTGATTTCAATAGTATCTCCAGGAATTGCAATTACACGTTTGATAAAATCACGGCTAGGGTCTTTTGGATATTGGAATACCAAGATATCACCGCGTTCAGGGTCATGTAAATTATAAATAAATTTATTAACGACTAAACGCTCTTGATTTTGTAATGTCGGACGCATAGAAGGTCCATCAACTAAATATAATTCTACTACAAAATGACGAATGAATAAGGCTAAGACAACAGCGATAGCTATGGAAATAACCCAATCTTTAATTTCACTACCTAAAGATGACTCTTTTTTATCAGCCATGATAATCCTCCCTCTACTAGAACATACTAATAAAACAAAAGGGACTTGCCATAGGCAGTCCCTCTTATGAAGATATTAGCGTCTTTCTTTAATACGAGCAGCTTTACCAGTAAGGTTACGAAGATAATAAAGTTTTGCTCTACGAACAATACCTCTACGAGTAACTTCGATTTTTGCAAGGCGTGGGGAATGTACTGGGAAAGTACGTTCAATACCAACACCATAAGAAATTCTTCTTACTGTGAAGTTTTCACGAACGCCAGAACCTTGGCGAGCGATTACAACACCTTCGAACATCTGAATACGTTCGTTGGATCCTTCAACTACTTTTACATGTACGCGAACGCTATCGCCAGGGATGAATTTAGGGATATCGTTACGTAATTGTTCCTGTTCTAAAGCCTGAATAATATTCATTATTTTTCCTCCTTAATTCAAACGTTCATATAAGAATATCTCACAGCGGACCGTTTGTTGCATACTAGGCTATTTTATCATATAAAAATGGGCTATGCAATATATTTTTTGGAGATTTTTCGAGAATTTGACAAATATTTTAGGATAATTTATATTAAAGGCAGAATATGAAAAAGGGAGCTTGTAGACAGGCTGAGAGGAAGTTGTGAACTTCGACCTATGACCTGATTTGGATAATGCCAACGTAGGGAAATATTAGTTTGATTACGTATTTTCAAGGAAATGGCATGGCTATTTCCTTTTTTTATTTTTAAATATTTTTATTTTTTATGAGGTGATTTTTTGTCTACATTTTTTACATCAACAAATAATTCTAGTTTTAATGTATCATTGATTTGGTTTGGTACAGCAGTCTCTGTGGCTGAAATCATGACAGGAACTTTTTTAGCACCACTTGGCATGAAAGATGGATTTTTAGCTATTTTAGTAGGTCATGTAATTGGTGGAATTATTCTTTATTTAGCAGGGATTATCGGTGCTAATAAACGTTGTAGTGCTTCTGAAAGTATTAATTTATCTTTTGGTAAGTTGGGTTCTGTTAGTTTCTCTCTATTAAATACTATTCAATTAATAGGTTGGACTTCTATAATGACCATCATTGGGGCACAAGCTTTTAATAAATTAATGGCATCTTTATGGAATATGGGAGAAAATACTATTTTATGGACAATTATCATAGGTCTTTTTCCTTGCATTTGGATTTTTAGTACAATGGATTTTGTAAGTAAGATAAATAAAGTAGTAATGCTTTGTTTATTGCTTGCTTCTTTATATTTAGGTTTTGGGGCTGTAGTTTCTGCAAATGAAGTGGTAACTTCTTTAGATGAAAGTATGAGTTTTGGCATGGCGGTAGAATTAAATATTGCTATGTGTTTATCATGGATGCCAGTTATTTCAGATTATACAAGAACACTTAAAAATCAATCTACAGGTACATTGAGCTGTGTGGTTGCATATTGTTTTGGCAGTATTTTAATGTATACAATTGGTTTAGGTAGTGCTGTTCATTATGGTATAACAGATATTTGTGATATTTTCATGTTATCTGGATTGGGTGTTATTTCTTTAGTCGTTATTTTATTATCTACAGTAACAACTAATTTTATTACGATAAATTCTTCAAGTATTTGTTTAAATCATATCAGTAATCAATTAGATGTAAAATATACAGCGTTTTTTGTATGTATAATTTCTACATTGCTTGCTATTTTCTTATCCATGGAACAATATGAAACTTTCCTTTATTTTATAGCAGCAACTTTTGCACCGTTATTTGCTATTGCTTTTTCTGAATATTTCTTTAGCCATAATATTTATCATCAAAATTCATTTATCACTGGTAAAAATTGTCTTTTATGGTTAATTGGTTTTATAGCTTATGAATTGTTGATTGATTATAGCACTTTTATTGGGATTACTGTGCCAGTTATGTTAGCTATAGCCATTATCAATATTTTTGTTAATCAATTGATTGGGGCAAAAAAATTTAGTTTGAATAAGAGATATTAAAAGTATTTTATTATTTAGCCATAAATCTAAAAGTAAACAACATAAATATATTGACAAGGATTTTTTCTTTTGCTAGACTTTATGTACAGCAATGAACTAGAAAAGTAACTTTAATCAGCGAGTAGTGATGGTGTAAGACTACAAAAAGTGAATGGCACTAGGGAGCTTTATAATAATAAATAACATTCTAAAGAGGACTTAAATATATTTAAGTCAATCAGGGTGGAACCGCGGGAATACATCTCGTCCCTGTAACATTTTGTTGTTACATGGGCGAGATTTTTTATTTTGTCGCCCATGAATATCAAGGAGGTATATTTATGACATTTCAGGAAATTATCCTGACTTTGCAGGAATTTTGGTCTAAGCAAGGCTGTATTTTAGCGCAACCTTATGACGTGGAAAAAGGTGCAGGTACTATGAACCCTTCTACATTTTTACGTGTACTTGGCCCTGAACCTTGGCATGTAGCATATGTAGAACCATCTCGTCGTCCAGCTGATGGTCGTTATGGTGAAAATCCTAACCGTTTATTCCAACATCATCAATTCCAGGTAATTATGAAACCATCTCCTGATAATATTCAGGAACTTTATTTACAGAGCTTAGCAAAACTCGGTATCAATGAAAAAGAACATGATATCCGTTTTGTTGAAGATAACTGGGAATCTCCAACACTTGGTGCTTGGGGTCTTGGTTGGGAAGTTTGGCTTGATGGTATGGAAATCACACAGTTTACTTATTTCCAGCAAGTAGGTAGTGTTGATGTAAAACCTGTAGCTTCCGAAATCACTTATGGTCTTGAACGTATTGCAATGTATATTCAAGAAAAAGAAAATGTTTATGATATTGATTGGAATGGCACATACACTTATGGTGATGTATTCCATCAAAATGAATTTGAACAATCCACTTATAACTTTGAACTTGCAGATACTGCTCTTTTATTTGACCTTTTCGATAAATACGAAAAAGAAGCTGTTCGCGTAATTGAGCTTGGCTATGTTCATCCAGCATATGATTATGTATTGAAATGTTCTCATACATTTAACTTGCTTGATTCTCGTGGAGCAATCAGCGTATCTGAACGTACAGCGTTTATTTCTCGTGTACGTAATCTTGCTCGTCTTTGTGCTCAATGTTATTTAAAACAGCGTGAAGAACTCGGCTATCCTCTCTTGAAGAAAGGAGCAAAATAATAATGGCTAAAGATTTATTATTAGAAATTGGTACAGAAGAAGTTCCTGCTCATTTTATGCCAGGAATTTTAGCTCAATTAAAAGAAAAAGCAACTGCAAAATTTCAAGAAATGCGTCTTGATTTTGATGAAGTAACAACTCTTGGTACACCTCGTAGAACTGCACTTTTAGTAAAAAATCTTGCAGAAACTCAGCAAGGTGCATCTAGTGAATATAAAGGCCCATCTACTGCTATCGCTTTTGATAAAGATGGCAATCCTACAAAAGCAGCTATTGGTTTTGCTCGTGGTAAAAAAGTAGATGTTGCTGATTTAGTAGTAAAAGATGGTTATGTATATGCTGTTTCCAGCGAAGAAGGCAAACAGACTGTAGAACTTTTACCTACTTTATTAAAAGAATTGGTAGAAGGCTTGAACTTCCCTAAAAATATGCGTTGGGGCGATTTAGATTTCCGCTTTGTACGTCCACTTCGTTGGCTCGTAGCTTTATATGATGAAGAAGTAATTGATTTTACAGTAGCTAATGTAAAATCTGGTCGCGTATCTCGTGGTCATCGTTTCTTAAGTGAAGGCGATTTCACAATCAATAAAGCAAGTGATTATGAACAAGCTTGTAAAGATGCATTTATTATTGTAGATCAAGAAAAACGTCGCGATATCATCAAAGCACAGATTGAAGAAATTGCAAAAGCTCACAATGGTCATGCAGAAATCACGGAAGATTTATTAGAAGAAGTAATTTATCTTGTAGAATATCCAACAGCACTTTGTGGAACTTTTGAAGATAAATATCTTAAATTACCAAAAGAAGCAGTAATGACTCCAATGAGAGATCATCAACGTTATTTCCCTGTTTTAGATGATAATAACAATTTATTACCATTATTTATTACAGTTCGCAATGGTGGCGATTATTGCTTAGATAAAGTACAGCATGGTAATGAACGTGTACTTCGTGCAAGACTTGCTGATGCTCAATTCTTCTTTGATGAAGATAGAAAACATAGTCTTTATGATTATGTAGAAAAATTAAAAACTGTAGTATTCCAAGAAGGTCTTGGTACAATTTATGATAAAGCTAATCGTTTAGCAGAACTTTCTGCTTTCATTGGCGAAAAAGTAAATGCTACAGAAGCTGAAATAAAAACAACTAAACGTGCTGCAATTTTAGCAAAAGCTGACCTTGTATCTGCTATGGTTTGTGAGTTCACTGAACTTCAAGGTATTATGGGTCGTGAATATGCACTTTTAGATGGTGAAGGTCAAGAAGTAGCAACTGCTATTTATGAACATTATATGCCACGTTTTGCAGGTGATGCAGAACCAGCTAGCGTAGCAGGTCGTCTTGTTTCTTTAGCTGATAAAATGGATAATATCGTAGCTACATTTAGCCGTGGACTTGTACCAACTGGTTCTCAAGATCCATTTGCACTTCGTCGTCAAGCTCTTGGCATTGTGCATACAATCATTGAAGCAAACTACACTATTTCTATCAGTGAAATTGCAGATAAAGCAATGGATTTACTCAATATCACTGATAGTGAAAAACGTGCTGAAATCCAGAAAAATGTAGCAGAATTCTTCACTTTACGTCTTAAAAATGTACTTAGCGATAATGATGTTCGCTATGATATTATTGACGCTGTACTTGAAAATGCAGATGAAGTTGCAGGCACTTATGCTAAAGCTTGTGTAACAGCTCAAGAAATCGCTTCTGGTGTATTAAATGATGCAATTCAAGCTTTTGTACGTGTAGGTAACATCAGTAAAAAAGCAGAAAATAATGTTATTAATGAAGCATTATTTACATTAGATGAAGAAAAAGCTCTTTATAATACTTATGTAGCAGTAGCTAAAGATGTAGAAACTGCTTTAAATAATAAAGATTATAAAACAGCTATTGATAAAATGCAGGAACTCACTGTACCAATCAATAATTTCTTTGATAATGTAATGGTTATGGATAAAGACGAACAAATTAAAAATAATCGTCTTGCACTTCTTAAAAATATTGATACACTTATTAAATCTATTGCAGATTTCGGTAAAATCGTATTATAAGAATGATTGATAAAAGGCTAGGTAGTTAAATGTTAGGTTTAACTATCTAGCTTTTTTGTTATAATTATTGATATATAAATATTAAAAAAGATGAATATATCACTTGGTAAATTCAAAGAAAGGGGCATTTTGATGAAGGTTTATCAAATACGTATAAAATTATATTTATTAAAGGATATCATGGCACAAGATGTGCAAATTATGTTGACTAGATTTATTGATAAAAGTTTATTTGCAAAAGAAAATCTAGGAAAATTACATAATACAAATACATATAAAAATTATTGCTATGATTTATTATCGCCATTGGAAAAAGATAAAATCTATAAAAAAGGCAAGATATATACTTTGACTATCAGGACTATTGATGAGGATATGGCAGAATTTTTCTATGAAGTTTGTCCAAATATAAATACTAGAGAATTTAAAGGGCTGACAGCAGAAAAAAGAGTTTTGCCACGAAAGATAATAGAATTTATCTATACTTTGACACCAATGATAATCAAGGCAGAAAATGGTTATTGGAAAAATTGCATGAGTCAAGAAGAATTTGAACAGCGATTTATCATTAATTTAACTAAGAAAATAAATAATTTTAAAGGCGATATAAATGACAAAGATGAAATAAATATAGAAAAATTTTATTCCACTATAGAATTTTTAAATAAAACACCTGTGCCAATGAAATATAAAAATATAAAACTTCTCGGCGATAAAGTACGTCTTGCTGTCTTAGATGATGAAAAATCTCAAGAAATGGCATATTTATCTTTAGGCGTGGGCTTAGGTGAGATGAATTCACGAGGAGCAGGTTTTGTGAATTATCGTTGGCTATAAATTCAAACTAGATGATTGAGGAAAAAACTTGATTGTCTAGTTTTTTTATAGAAAGATTTATATATATAATTAGGAAAAAACTTTATTATAATAATGGTATTGAAGTTGCTTTATCTAGGATTTATGCCTATAATAAAGTATTGATATATCTTTGATGAGGTGGTCAAATGGCAAGTAAAGCTTTTTTAGTAGCACTACAGTATGGAATGCTTCTTTGTATCTGTGGTTATATTTTTGTAACTGTAAAATCCATGTTCAAAGATTTGAAAAGCACTTCCAGCTTAAAGCCAGTGAAAGAAGAATCTGCACAAAATGAAGTGGCTTTAATAGTGCTAGAAGCAGCAGATCCTAAATTGGCTAATAAGAAAATATCTTTTTCTGGTCAAATCTCTATCGGTAGAGGTAAAGAAAATGATATTGTATTAGATGATATTTACGTATCACATCATCATGCTGTTATTAGTCCAGTTCGCAATCTTTATCAGATTGAGGATTTACAAAGTCGAAATCACACCTATATAAATGGTAATATTCTTAATGGCAAAGAATTTTTACAAAATGGTGATGTTATAAAAATAGGTTGTGTATCATTCCGTTTTGAGAGGTGAGAGCTATGATAATTACTCATGCTACTGATATTGGTTGTGTACGTACTACAAATGAAGATAGTTATCTTTGTATTGAACCACATATTTATGCAGTTGCAGATGGCATGGGAGGACATGCAGCTGGAGAGATTGCCAGCCGCATAATGGTGGATACTATAAAATTTCATTTGGAGAATAAAAATCCTGATGAATGTAGTGAAGAATGTTTAAAATCTGTTGTCTTAGAAGCGAATAAACAAATTATGAAAGCTTCTAGTGAAAATCCTGATTATAATGGCATGGGGACTACGATTAGTCTATTTTATGTTCATTATGGATATGCCACATGGGCTCATGTAGGTGATAGCAGAATTTACTTATTGCGCAATGGTCAAATTTATCAATTGACAAATGACCATTCTTTGGTGAATGAATTATTAAAACAAAATAAAATCACAGCACAGGAAGCTGAAAATTATCCACATAAGAATATTTTAACAAGAGCAGCTGGTGTTTCTGTGAATTTAAATGTAGATACAGGTTATTGTGATATTTTACAAGCGGATAAATTCCTTATTTGCTCTGATGGTCTTACAAATATGGTAGATAATGAGGAGCTAAAAAATATCTGTTATGATAGTAATATAAAAGATAAAGCTCAACATTTAGTACAAAGAGCAATTAATTATGGTGGAAAAGACAATATTACATGTATCGTGGTGGAAATATCATGATAAAAAAGGGATATATTACATTAGTATTTTCAATTTTATTATTATTTTTGGGTACATTATTAATCAATATCAAAAATAATACTTTGACTAATGAAGCATTTATTCCAGCCGGAATATTATCTGTTATTTTTATCGTAGTACAGATAATAAGCGTCAAATTGCGAAAAAATGCGGATAATTATTTATTATCATTAGTCATGTTTATGTCGAGTATCAGTGCTATCATGATTTTGCGATTGAAGCCAGATTTATATATGCATCAGATAGTATGGATATGTATAGGGCTTATTGTTTTTTTGATAATTGTAACAGTATCTGATAGGTTGTTAGAATTATTGGATTATCCTTATGTACTAGGATTTGGAGCTTTGATAATTATTTGTTCTGTACTTATATTTGGGACAGATATCGGTGGTAACCGCAACTGGATTATCTTAGGGCCTATTCAAGTACAGCCTTCAGAATTTGCGAAATTATTGATTATAGCCTTTTTATCTTCGTTTTTATCCGAAAATAAAAATGTCTTAGTATTGCCTAGTCGTGGCTGGAAATTCATTCATTTACCGCCATTTAGATTTTTAGCTCCATTGTTATTGATATGGAGTGCATCAATTTTGATGTTTGTAAGTCTTCGAGATTTAGGCTCAGCATTATTATTTTTTGGTATAGTTGTCATCATGACTTACGTAGCTACAGGTAAAAAACTATATGTAGCGATAGCATTATTTTTCTTTTCATTATCTTCATATATAAGTTATTTATTGTTTGCTCACGTGCAAACTCGTGTAGCTATTTGGTTACATCCTTGGGACGACCCGATGGGCAGTGCTTATCAAATAGTACAATCATTATTTGCTTTTGGTTATGGCGGAGTTTTCGGCACAGGATATACATCTGGTTTTCCTCGTTTAATACCAGAAATTCATACTGATTTTATTTTTGCTGCTATTGGAGAAGAATTTGGTTTAATAGGTGTAACCTTTTTATTGTTGGCATATTTATTATTATTTATGCGAGGCATAAAAGCTGCTTTACTTTTGACTAATGAAAAATATAAATTGATGGCATTTGGCTTAGCTATAACTTTATTATTACAGACATTTATCATATTAGCTGGTGTAACTAAGCTGTTACCACTCACAGGTATTACTTTACCTTTTATTAGTTATGGTGGTAGTTCTATGGTTTCATCTTTCATTTCACTAGGGCTATTATATGCTCTCAGTAGTAAGGAGAGATAAGTTTGCATAGACAAAATAGTATAGATAAACATATATATACAATCGTAAAAGTATTTATTGGCTTATTTGCAATAATCTTTATTAATCTAGCATATATTCAAATATATCAAGCTGAAGATTTATTAAAAGATAGTCATAATTCACATGTAGCAGAAAAAGCATTACAAGTACAACGCGGTAAAATTTTAGATAGAAATGGCGTGGTGCTTGCAGATACTACAGTGGAGAAAGATGGATTTAAAAGGGTATATCCTTATGGCGAGATTTTCGCTTCGCCAATTGGTTATGTAAGCGATAAATTAGGTTATGCTGGCATAGAAAGTACGCAAAATACTTATCTTGCTGGTAATAATTTAGTATTGCATGCATTAGGGCCTATTTCTCAAATTTTTGAACAAAATGTGGGAAATGATGTTCATTTAACACTCAATGCAGACTATCAACAAGCAGCTTATGACGCTTTAGGTAATCGCAAAGGGGCAGTTGTAGTTTTAAATCGTAAAACTGGTGAAGTATTAGCAATGGTTAGTAGACCAATGTTTAATCCAAATACGATTGATGAAGATTGGGATAATCTTCGCGTAGATGAAAATAGCCCTTTATTAAATCGTGCCAGTCAAGGTTTATATCCACCAGGTTCAGTAATCAAGCCTATGATAGGTGATGGTGTATTGACAAGTGGAGTAGCGACTACAGATACTGTGGTTAATTGTACAGGGGCTTTACAATTAAGCGGAGGATATTCTCTATCAGATAGTAGTGGAGAAGTTCACGGTGGTGTGAATTTAGCCAAAGCTATAGAGGAATCTTGTAATAGTTATTTTGGTACAATGGGTATACGTTTAGGTAGTGATGGTTTAAAAGAAACTTTCTCTCGTTTTGGTTATGACCAAGAACTTGATACAGATTTTATCAACAATAAACCACAATTACCTGATTTTGATAATTTAAGTGATGGAGAACTTGCTCAAGTAGGTATTGGGCAATCTACTTTACTCGTAACACCGCTTCGCATGGCTATGTTAGCTGGAAGTATAGGGAATGAAGGTATCATGATGAAACCTTTCGTAGTAAATGCCATTACAGCTCCAGATAATAGTATTTTAGAACAACATCAACCAATGACTTGGCGACAAGTATCTTCACCAGAAACAATAAATATCATCTATGAAGATATGAAAAATGTTATTAATCATGGTACAGGTACAAGAGCCAAAGTTCCTGGTATTGAAATGATAGGTAAAACAGGTACTGCTGAAAATTCTACAGGCAAAGACCACGCTTGGTTTATTGGTTGTGCAAATATGCCAAATGAAGATATTGCATTTGCTGTTATCGTAGAAAATAGCGGATTTGGTGGTAGTGAGGCTGCACCTATTATAAAAAATATACTCACAAGTATTTTAGCAAAGGAAGGGAAGTAAAATGTCTACGCTCTTAGACAATCGTTATGAATTAATTGAACGTATAGGCGACGGTGGTATGGCAGAAGTTTATCGCGCTCATGATAAGATGTTAGACCGTTTCGTGGCTGTTAAAATTTTACATCCGCAATTTACAAGTGATGAATCATTTGTAACAAGATTTCGTCGTGAAGCTCAAGGAGCTGCTAAATTATCACATCCGAATATTGTTAGTATTTATGATGTAGGCTCTTGTGATGGTAAATACTATATAGTAATGGAATATATAAAAGGAGAAACTTTAAAAGATAAAATAAATCGTGAAGCTCCTTTACCAATAGATGTAACACTTAAAATTATACAGGAAATAGCAGAAGCTTTGGAAAATGCCCATGCAAACCATCTTGTACATTGTGATATTAAACCGCATAATATCTTGATTAATGAAGCAGGTCATGTAAAAGTAGCTGATTTTGGTATAGCTAGAGCTACATCATCATCAACAATAACATATACAGGTACAATTGTAGGTTCTGTACATTATTTTTCTCCAGAACAAGCAAAAGGTCATACTATTAGCCCAAAATCAGATATTTATTCTTTAGGTGTAGTAATGTATGAAATGCTTACAGGTAAAGTTCCTTTTACAGGTGAAACTGCTGTTAGTATTGCGATAAAACATCTTCAAGAACCACCAATTCCACCACATGAATTGCGTCCTGATATACCAGCAATTGTTGAAGCTATAGTATTAAAAGCAATGGATAAAAATCCAGATAATCGTTTCTCTAGTACAGAAATGATTAAAGAAATTGAACAGGCAAAAAGAAAACCATTTGCAAAGGTTAATGTACCAACAGAAGACCCATTTGCAACAAGAGTGCTTACTAGTGAAGAAATAGAACAATTACAAAATATTGAACCTAAGAAAACTACAGTAACACCAAATTATAGTCAGCCTGTATACCAAGAAAATAAAGTAGAACCACAGAGAAAATCAAAGAATTCGTTTAATAAAACATTTATTATGGGCTTGATTTTTATTCTAGTGCTAGGTTTTGGTGTAGGTGCATTTTTATCCTATGGTGATTTTTGGAGCAGTAAAACTGTAGAAGTGCCAAATGTAGTAGGTATGAGTCAAGCACAGGCTGAAGAAACTTTGAAAGCAGAAAACTTGCGTGTAGAAGTAGCAGAAACCTTTGATGAGTCAGTGCCAGTGGGAAAAGTTGCTTCACAAACTCCAGAAGCTGGTAAAACTGTAAAAGAATCTCGCTTAGTTACTATTTATATAAGTAAAGGCGGAGAAGAAATCAATATGATTAATTTAGTAGGTTTGAGCCAAAGTGAAGCAGAAAATCAACTTGCTAAATTGAAATTGAAGATTGGTCAAGTTACAGCAGAGTATTCTGATAAACCAAGTGGAACAGTATTAAAACAATCTATATCTGCTAATAATAAAGTTAAAAAAGGTGCTAATATAGATATTGTAATAAGTAAAGGTAAAGAAGTTAAAAAAGTATCTGTACCAAATGTAGTTGGACAATCTGTAGATTCTGCAAGAGCTACGCTAGAAGCGCAAGGATTTAATGTAAGTGCAAGTGCTTCATCTGGTAGTGTAACAGCACAAAGTGTATCAGCTGGTTCTCAAGTAGAAACAGGCACTACTATTGAATTGACTGTATCTTCTGGTAGTGCAGATAGACATGAAAATAGCACAAATACAAATGTACCAGATAAAAATGAACAAACAAATACTACTAATACGGGAACAACTAATACAACAACGCCAGAAAAACCAGCGATAGAAGTTCCACAAAGACAAAGAGATTAGTATAATAGAATTAAATTAGTTTTATGAAATAAATATTAAAGGAGGATTTTTAATGAATGCTGTTATTTTATTATCAGGTGGATTAGATTCTACAACTTGTATGGCAGTGGCAAAACAACAAGGATATGATTTATATCCTATAAGTTTTAACTATCATCAACGTAATAAAATTGAATTAGAAGGTGCTAAAGAAATTGCTAAATTCTTTGGTGCTAAAAGACATTTAATTATTGATACAAATATGAATGCTATTGGCGGTTCAGCTCTAACTGATGAAAATATAAAAGTTCCAGAAGGTAATGTTGAGAGAAAAGATAATGATGTTCCAGTAACATATGTACCATCAAGAAATTTGATTTTCTTAAGCTATGCTTTAGGTTATGCTGAAGTAGTAAAAGCTGATGCTATCTTTATCGGTGTCAATGCAGTTGATTTTTCCGGATATCCTGATTGCAGACCAGAATTTATCCAAAAATTCCAGGATATGGCAGATTATGCTTGCAAAACTACAGCTGTTGACGGCAAAAAAATAAAGATTGTAACACCTCTACAATCTTTATCTAAAAAAGAAATTATTCAATTAGGTACAAAATTAGGAGCACCGTATCATTTAACTCGCAGTTGTTATAATGGTAGAGAAAAAGCTTGTGGTGTTTGTGATAGCTGTAAACTTCGTTTAAGAGGTTTTGCAGAAGCTGGAATAAAAGATCCTATAGCATATGAAAAAAACTATAATGATGTAACTAAAAATCATATTGCTTATGAAAACGGAGAGTGAAAATTTGCAAGATGTACAAAATAGAGTAGATAAACGAGGCATTGCCATTCAACGAGTGGGTATTAGCGATGTTTATTTACCTTTACAAATAAAGCAAGAACAGCATAGCCAGCCAGTTATGGCTAGATTGAAATTTACTGTGGATTTGCCTATGGAATATAAAGGTACACATATGAGCCGTTTTCAAGAAATTTTGACGAAATGGCATACCAATCCTATTGGGCAAGCTGAAATAGGCAATATTTTAGATGAAGCTATCACTAAATTAAGTTCTAATTCAGCGCATTTGTCCATGAGTTTTAAATATTTTATAGAAAAAACTGCTCCTGTTAGTGGTAAAAAATCTTTATTGGATTTAGATTGCAAAGTAAGTGCTGTAAAAACAGCTAGTAAAAATTCTATGCCATTTACACTAGCTATAAAAATACCAGTAACATCTCTTTGTCCATGCAGTAAAGAAATCTCAGCATATGGGGCACATAATCAACGCAGTATTATTTCTGTAAAAATAAATTATGATGGCAAAAAAACAGCTATAAATATAAAAGATATTGTAAGCTTGATAGAAGCACAAGCTTCTTGTCCATTATATCCATTATTAAAACGTGAAGATGAAAAATATGTAACAGAAAAAGCATATGAAAATCCGAAGTTTGTAGAAGACATTTTACGTGATTGTGTTTTAGCACTTAGAACATTAGATGATATACATTATTTCTCTGTGGAATGTGAAAACTTTGAGTCCATTCATAATCATAATGCTTATGCTAGTCATGTAGAATATTTAAAATAAAAATCAAAGCCTAGATTATAGTTTTATAGTCTAGGCTATTTTTTTTAAGACATTTAGCAATGTTTATAATTTATGTAATCATGGTATTTTTGGTTTTCAAAGTATATAATTTTCTCATAATTAATAATAAAATAAAAATTATGAGGTGAGTTTATGTTAAAGAATATATTGAAAGTAAATAGACCGGATTTTATTGAGTTGACTACAGAAACAAAAACTGTAACTGCTAAATGGAAAAATGATGATTATAATTTAGATGATATAAATGTTAAGCTAAATCAGGATAATGAACATTTAGCTATTTTTCTTACTGCTCAAACTTCAAAAGTAAAATGGATAAAATTGAGATGGAATAATTTGAGTTGGGATAAAAATGTTCGCTTTTTAGGTGATGCATGGGAACGTGGATATGGTGATATGGAATGGAAGGGTATGAACCCAAATCGTTTTATGCCATGGTATTTCTGTGCTAAAAGTGAAGCAAAATCTATTTGTTATGGGGTAAAGGTAAGACCTTCAGCAATGTGTTTTTGGCAAGTGGATTCTTTAGGTATGACTTTATTTTTAGATGTTCGCTGTGGTGGTAGCGGTGTAAATCTAAAAGGTAGAGTGATTAAGCTTGCTGATGTTATAGCTTGTGAAATGCGTGATTGCACTAGTTTTGAAGCTATGCAAGAATTTTGCGGTCAGATGTGTGAAGACCCAATTTTGCCTAAATATCCTGTTTATGGTAGCAATAACTGGTATTATGCTTATGGCAAAAGTTCAGAAAGTGAAATTCTAGCTGATTGTGATTATATTTTAAATTTAACAAAAGATATAGAAAATAAACCATATATGGTTATTGATGATTGTTGGCAAGAACATCACCGTTTAAATGAATATAATGGTGGTCCATGGACAAAAGGAAATGAGAAATTCCCAGATATGAAAGCTTTAGCTGAGAAATTAGTGCAAAAAGGTGTGCGTCCAGGTATTTGGGTACGATTATTATTAAATGAAGATGAAAATATAAAAAATGAGTGGAGATTATCACACAATAATTGTATTGACCCAACTAATCCAGAAGCACTCAATTATATTAAAGAAGATATCAAGAGAATTTGTAATTGGGGATATACTCTAATTAAACATGATTTTTCTACTTTTGATTTATTTGGCAAATGGGGCTTTCAAATGAGTCCACTTGTAACAGATGATGGTTGGCATTTTTATGATGATAGTTTGACAAGTGCTGAAGTAGTGAAATTATTATATAAAGCTATTTTGGATGCAAGTGTGGAAGCTTCAAACGGAGAGCTTTTGATACTTGGCTGTAATACTATAGGTCATTTAGGTGCAGGTTATATGCATATCAATCGTACAGGTGATGATACAAGTGGAGTAGATTGGGAAAGAACTAGATTTATGGGTGTGAATACATTAGCTTTCCGTCTACCTCAGCATGGTAAATTTTATGAAATTGATGCTGATTGTGTAGGTATTGATGGCGGTATTTCATGGTCAATGAATAAACAATGGGCAGATGTATTAGCGCAAAGTGGAACACCTTTATTTATTTCTGTTAGACCAAATATTTTAGATGAAACAGAAAAACAAGAATTACATGAGATTTTGAAAGTAGCATCGAAGCAAGAACATCATGTAATTCCTGTTGATTGGGAAGAAACTACTTGCCCAGAGCATTGGCAGGATAAAGACCATAATATAGATTGTAAATATCAATGGTTTGAAGAAGCTGGTTTAAAATTTAATCCAAATACAATACGCTATCAAACTTTTTTATCCATGACAGAATGATTTAATATTTTACTAAATCGTTTGGTTGGAGATAGTGTTGACGATATTCTCGTGGAGAGATATTCGTAACTTGTTTAAATGCACGTGAAAAAGCAAAAGCATTTTTATAGCCACATGATAAAGCTACGCTATAAATAGGAATTTTCGTTTTGCTTAAAAGTTCACGTGCATTTGCTATTTTGGCATTAGTTAAGAATTGTTGTGGTGAAGTATTTAATTCTTGTTTAAATAATGCATATAAATGACTTCTGCTGATATTGAGATATCTAGCGATATCATTTACACTTAGATTAGTAAAAGTATTTTTTTCAATATATTCAATCGCTTTAGTTACATAAAAACTATTATTTAGTTCGACTTTGTTATAAACACTTTGTAAAGCCTCATGAAGTTTAGCAAAAATGAGATATAATTTACTTTGTAGATAACATTCATTTGCAGGTGTGAGTTGATGATAAGAGAGCATTTCTTTGATTATTTCATAGATGGTTTGATTACAAGATAGATTGATGATGGGATTATCTGTATTTAAATTTGACTGTTTAAGTAAGTGCGGCACATAATCGCCATTGAAACAAATCCATGTATAAGTCCATGGGTTTGTAGGTTCTGCTTTATATAAAGTTACTGTTCCTGGTTCTGTGAGAAAACATTGATTTTCATTTAATTTATAATGTTTATTATTTAGATAATAATGACCTTGACCTTTCAAGATAAAATGAAGCATATAATAATTGCGAACAGCTGGTCCATAAGAATGTGTAGCACCACATTTTTCCCAGCCACAGGATACTAAATATAAATCTTTAGAACTAGTTTTATATTCCATAATTGCAACATCAGCCATAAGTACACCTCATTTTTAAAATATATTTATATTATTTATCCTAAAGTTAACGAGAGATGATGTCAATTAAAAGAATTGGGAAAATATTTTATTTAATTGGCTTTAATTATAATGAAAATAAGTGTAAGATTAATAATATGATTAATTTTTGTAAATAAAATATATAAGGGAGGACAATAATGTGATTGATTTGCATGTACATTCTACAATGTCTGATGGAACGTATACTCCTAGTCAATTGATAAAATTGGCTAAAGATAAAGGGTTAAAGGCTATAGCCTTGACTGACCATGATACTATATATGGTAATAAAGAAGCCTATGAGGCTGCTAAAAAATATGATATGGAATTTATTCATGGTATGGAACTTAGCTTGAATTATAATAATCATCAAATCCACGTAGTAGCTTTAGGTTTTGATGAAGAAAGTAAGGCTTTTAAAGATTTTTATCATGAATTAAGACAGAAAAAACAATCTTCTATAGTATCTGTTATTGATTATTTACAAAAACAAGGATTAGATATTTCGGTAGAAAAAGTAGAGCTTTTTATAGCTGGCGGTGCATTAGATAAATATGCTATTTTGCGATATTTAGTATCTGATAAATCGAAAGCCGGCGATATTCAGTATTTATGGGATAGATACATTGACCCTGCTTTTAATAATTTGAATTTGAAGATAACAGAAAATCCAAAGGCAGAAGATGCAATCCAAGCTATGAAAAAAGCTGGGGCTGTTACATCTTTAGCTCATTTTCATAAAAAAATAGGTTTTAAAAATTATACAAGAGAAGAACAAGAAGCAAATATAAAGTATTTACATGAAATTGGTTTAGATGGTATGGAAGCATATTATCCAAATTATAGTGAAGATGATGAAAAATTTGCTCATTATTTGATTGAAAAATATGATTTAGTGCCAACTGGTGGTACTGATTTTCATGGTGCTAATCGACCATCTGTAGATTTAGGCAGTGGTACAAATAATAATTTAGATGTACCATATGAATTTTATCAAAATATTTGTAAGTTAATAAAGCGTTAGTTTTAATAAATATTTAAAATATAATTATTTGTGGATAATAATTAATATTAATAGTTGACAAAGAGAAGTATTAATTATATTATATAAATATAATATGAAATGAATTTAGTATATAAAAGCTAAGATAAATAAAATATATTGGAGGTTATTAATTATGAAAAAATGGGTTTGTACTGTATGCGGTTGGGTTTATGATGAAGAACTTGGAGATCAAGATTATGATTTAGCTCCTGGTGTAGCTTTTGAAGATTTACCAGAAGATTTTGTATGCCCATTATGCGGTGTTGGTAAAGACCAATTTGAAGAAGAAGCTTAATTAAATTTTATAAAATTAAGACATTAGCGCAGTATTGCCAATTTTTTAGTTGGTATACTGCGTTATTTAGTTTATCTAGTGAGGTGTAATTTTGTTTAAAAGAAAATATCATCATAATGCTTCATCAGAAGATTGTAATAAACTTTGTTGTACCAAAATAGAAAATTTTTCAGCTCATGCTGGAGATACAGAAATATTTACAGATGTGAATATGCATATTCATTGTGGACAATTAACAGCTTTAATCGGGCCAAATGGAGCAGGAAAATCTACATTATTAAAATGTATTTTAGGGCAAGTACCTCATAGTGGGAATTTACATTATGTTGATGCTAAAGGAAAACATACAGGAAATCCTATTATAGGTTATGTACCACAGTATTTGCGTTTTGACCGTACTTCGCCTACTAGTGTAATGGATTTTTTTGCAGCATGTTTATCAAAATATCCTGTATGGCTCTGTAGTATGAAAAAATTAAGACCAAAAGTTTTAGAAAGTTTGCGTAGGGTAAAAGCTGAACATTTAATTGATAGAAGATTAGGAGCTTTATCTGGCGGTGAAATGCAACGTGTATTATTATCTCTAGCTTTAAATCCAATGCCAGATTTATTATTGTTAGATGAGCCAGTATCCGGGGTAGACCACAATGGTTTGAAATTATTCTATGAGATTGTATCCGAGCTTAGAGAAAAAGAAGATATGGCAATTGTTTTGATATCACATGATTTACCACTTGTAGCTCAATATGCTGACCAAGTTGTTTTGTTGAATAAAAAAGTGATTTGTAAAGGAACACCACAAGAAGTATTCAATCGTAAAGAAACAAAAGCGTTATTTGGTAATATTGTAGCTCCATTAGAAGAGGAGGCAAAATAATGTTAGATATTATTTATAATGGTTTAGATGTGATTTTGCCTTTTGCCTGGATAAATCATGTATTTATGAAAAATGCTTTTTTGGCAGTGTTGATGATTACACCACTTTTGGGAATTTTAAGCACTATGGTTGTCAGCAATCGCATGGCATTTTTTTCTGATTCATTAGGTCATGGAGCATTTACAGGTGTTGCTGTAGGTGTATTATTAGGCAGTGGTGAGCCACTTGTTTCGTTGATTATATTTTCGATAATTTTTGCGGCTCTAATCACATATATTAAACATCGCAGTAGTGCTTCAACAGATACAATTATTGGTGTCTTTTCTTCGGCAGGTATAGCGATAGGTCTTATCTTGATGTCGCATGGCGGTAATTTTAGTAATTATACTTCATATTTTATTGGTGATATTTTAAGCATTACAGCTAATGAACTTGTATATTTATTCATAACTTTTATTGTCGTTGTGATTGCATGGTGTTTCTTATTTAATCAGATTTTGATAATTAGTATAAATGATGGTTTTGCTGCTAGTAGAGGTATTAAGACTTTATATATTGAAATGATTTTTGCAGCTATTGTAGCTGTAGTTGTTTCTATAAGTATTCAATGGGTAGGCTTATTGATTATAAATTCATTGTTGATTTTGCCAGCAGCAGCAGCTAGAAATATAGCAGTTAATGCTAGACAATATCATGCGTTATCTATTTGCTTTGCTATTTGTGCAGGGCTTTTAGGCCTTGTGATTTCTTATTATGCTGATATTGCAACTGGAGCAACCATTGCTATTTTTGCGGCAATTATATTTTTTATTACATTATTTTTACGCCCATATTTTCAAAATTAATATATTTAGTTTGTAATTTTACTAGATTTAATATTTTTATTGTGATATACTTAGGTTTACAAGTTTACTTTAATGTATAAAAATGAGGTTTTTATGAAAATAACTAAAAAAATAAAAGATGAAATGTTGGAGATTTTAGAAACGACGTATAAAGATGCTAAGCCAGCTTTAATTTTTAATAATCCTTTTGAATTGTTGATTGCAGTTATATTGTCAGCACAATGTACGGATAAACGCGTGAATATAACTACAGCTCGTTTATTTGCTAAGGCAAATACTCCAGAAAAGATTTTGGAAATGGGTGTTACTGCTTTAGAAGAAGAAATACGTGATTGTGGATTATTTAGAAATAAGGCAAAAAATATAATAGCTACTTGTCATAAATTATGTAGTGATTATAATGGTGAAGTGCCTGAGCAATTTGAAGAATTATTGAAGTTGCCAGGTGTGGGAAGAAAAACGGCAAATGTTGTTTCAAGCATTGCGTTTAATCGTCCAGCTATAGCTGTGGATACACATGTATTTAGAGTATCCAATCGTTTGAAATTGGCTGTAGGTAATACACCTGATGAAGTGGAAAAAGGATTGCAAAAGGCAATACCGATGGAAAAATGGTCAGATGCACATCATTGGCTTATTTGGCATGGTCGTAAACTTTGTAGAGCAAGAAATCCTCTATGTGGTGATTGTCCACTTAAAGATATTTGCCCTTCTGCATTATTGCAAGCTTGATATAATTATATTGAGGAGATGTTTTAATGATTTATCGTAAGGCTACATTTAACGATGTTGAAGAAATATATAATTTAGTAAATTTATATGCTCAAGAAGGAGTAATGTTAGCACGTTCTCGAAATACTTTATATGAAACTTTGAGAGATATGTATGTTGCTGAAGAAGATGGTGAAATACTAGGTGTGGGAGGTCTGCATATAGTTTGGGATGAATTGGCAGAAGTTCGCACTTTAGCAGTAGCTAAAAAAGCTTTACGTCGTCATATTGGTGCAAATATCGTGGAACATCTCATTGAAGAAGGAAAAGCTTTAGGTATAAGAAAAGTTTTCACATTGACATATCAAGATAAATTTTTTGGCAGTTTAGGATTTAAAGTGGTAACGAAAGATGATTTACCACAAAAAGTTTGGAAGGATTGTATAGATTGTCCCAAATTCCCAAATTGCGACGAAATCGCCATGGAAATGTATATTTGATAGATTAAATAAAAGCTGGCTATTGAGTCAGCTTTATTTTTTTGTCTTTATAAAAATCAAGGTTTAAGCTAAAATTGAATTATAAATTATGGATATTTGAAATTGATACATAATATAAATTTAAGATATAAATTTTTCGGTGATTTTTATATAGGAGATGATTTTTTGCAAGCAGGAGAAACAACTTTAAATAAATTATTAAATACATCTCGTCAGTTTATAGTACCTATCTTTCAAAGAAATTATAGTTGGCAAAAAAGCCAATATGAACAATTATGGTTTGATATTTTACGTGCTAGTAAATTTAAAGAAAAACAAAATCATTTTATTGGCTCTATTGTGTATATTGATATGGGAACACCAGCAGGACGTCCTCAACAATTATTATTGATTGATGGTCAACAACGTTTAACAACAATTTCTATTTTATTATGTGCAATAAAAGATTATGTGCAGAAATTCAATTTAGAAACTAAACTCATCAATTTAGCAAAGATAAAAAATCAATTTTTATATAATAGTGATGAAATAGATGAAGATAGATACAAATTATTATTGAATGTACAAGATAAAGAAACGTATATAAAATTAATAGATAATACAATATTTACAGTGAATAAGCCTGCTACAAATATCATTAAATGTTATGAATTTTTTTATGAACGTATAGAAGATTTTATAAAACAATATGGGCAGATTGATGAAATTTATGCAGGGATTTTTAAATTGAGTTTAGTGTCAATATCTTTGGATAAAGATATTGATAATCCTCAAATGATTTTTGAAAGTATGAATTCCACAGGTAAAGATTTGTCGCAGACGGATTTATTGCGCAATTATTTATTGATGGATTTGACTCCAGAAAAGCAAACTAGATTGTATAAAACATATTGGAAATCTATGGAAGAATTATTTGGCGAAGACATTTATAAAAATGATGTAAATAAATTTGATTATTTTATCCGTGATTTTTTAACCTTAAAGAGTGATACAGGTTATATTTGTAAGATAAATAATGTATATGAGAATTTTAAGCGTTATTATTTAGATAATAATTGTGAGAAATTCGTAGTTTTGAAGGATTTATTTACTTATGCCAAATATTATGCTTGCATTGATTTATTGCAAGAAAAAGATGATGAGCTTAAACTATATTGGCAAGAATTTAAGAAACTAGATAGTCATGTAGTATATCCATTTTTATTGAAATTGTATGATGATTATAGTTGTCAGATATTGATTAAAGAAGATTTTAAAAAGATTTTGCAAGTAGTGATAAGTTATTTATGGCGTAGAGCTATTTGTGAAATACCGACAAATTCACTTAGCAAAACTTTTGCTACTTTATATCAAGCTGTGGATAAAGATGATTATGTAAATAGTGTTATCAAGGCGTTTGTGTTTAAATCAAGTTATAAACGATTTCCATCTGATTATGAAGTTCGAGAAAAATTGCAAACGAAGGATATATATCATTTTCGCTTGCGTAAATATTTATTAGAAGCGTTAGAAAATTATTATCATAAAGAGCCAATTGATTTAAATACAGCAAATTACACTATAGAGCATATTATGCCTCAAAATATAGAACATAATCTGTCGTGGCAACAAATGTTAGGCGAAGATTGGCAAGAAGTGCATAGCCTGTATTTGCATAGCTTGGGCAATTTGACGATAACGGGATATAATGCAGAAATGAGCAATAAATCTTTTGTGGAAAAAGTAAATGGTGAGAGTGGATTTAAGCATAGTCATTTAAAATTAAGTGAAAGCATTGCTCAATGTGATGTATGGAATAAAAAAGCTATTCAACGAAGAACAAATATATTGACGGATATAATTTTAAAAATATGGAAATATCCAGAGTTTTGAAGTATTGTTAAGATAAGTATTGATTTAAATAAATTAATGAGGTGATTTTATGAAATATTGTCCATACTGTAATCAAATGGTTTCTCCAGTGAAAAGACCATCATGGTTTTTATTTATATTTTTATCAGTAATTACTGGTGGTAGTTGGATTTTTATCTATGCTATATATTATTTTTTGTTTAAAAAAGAACAATGCCCTATTTGTGGTGGAAAAGATTTAAGGAAGAGATAAATATAAGGTAGAATTTTGAACTTTTTACTATAATGTAGGTGGTGAAAAAAATTAGAGATATTTGGAACCCATGGCATGGTTGCCTTAAATATAGTGAGGGCTGTAAAAATTGTTATATGTATTATTTAGATAAGATAAGAGGTAATAGTGGAGCGTATATCTATAAAGTAAAGGCAAATTTTTATTATCCATTAGCTAAAAATAGACAAGGTGAATATAAGATAAAAAGTGGTGAACAAATAAGGGTTTGTATGACATCAGATTTTTTCTTAAAAGAAGCTGATGAGTGGAGAGAAGAAGCATGGAGAATAATAAAAGCTAGAAGTGATGTTATATTTATATTGATAACAAAAAGAGCAGAAAGAATAAGAGCATGTTTACCTAAAAATTGGGGCGATGGTTGGGAAAATGTGTTTTTGCATGTAACTTGTGAAAATCAAAAGCGTGCAGATGAGAGAATACCCATATTATTAAGTTTACCATTTAAACATAAAGGGATAATTGTTGCTCCATTTTTAGAGAATGTAAGTATAGAAAAATATTTAAAAGATGGAGAAATTGAACAGGTAATTTGTGGCGGAGAAAATTATAATGGAGCTAGAGTTTGTAATTTCGATTGGGTGAAAAACTTGCGCCAAGAATGTGTAAAAGCAAATATTACATTTTGTTTTATGGAAACAGGAACAGTTTTTATGAAAGATAAAAAAATATATAATTTGCCCTCAAAGGAATTACAAAGTAAGATGGCTTTTAAATCTAAAATGAATTATCAAGGCAAAGAAATAGCATTTAAATTATATGACCAATTTGGGAGATTATTAGACAAGGAAAAATTGTATAAAAGAAGTTTCAAACTAAAATGTAATGAATGTGCTAGTAAACTTATCTGTAATGGTTGTAGTGAGTGCAAGCAAGATTGTAAATAAAAAACCTAATCTCTAGAATAATTAGAGATTAGGTTTTAAATTAATGACTTTTTTCGTATTCAGTTAAAACTTGTTCAAGAATTTCAGCTGTAGCTTTTACTGTATTTAAACAATGTACTTCTTGAGAATAATGTTTTGCTTTAATTTGACAGCAAAGTCTTGAAGAAAAATGACTTTGAAATGCTCTAACTAAGTTTAACATTATAGGTTTTAAGTGAGTAGTTTCATGAGCTCTTGTTTCAATATATTTACTTGAAATAACACATGCTGAACCACTTAAAGCTCCACATACATCACCAACATGAAAACCACCGCCAAATGCGCCTGTCATTTTTAGAGCATTTTCATCAAGATTTAAATTATAATATTCATTACCTGCACGAATAAGACTTTCTGCACAATTATAACCTTGTATGTAATATTTTTCTGCTATGTCTTTTAACATAATATGATTTTTTCTCCTTTATTAAAGATATATAATACTATATTATAACATATATTTTTAAATACTAGCAAAATAGTATATAATAGGCATATAAAATGAAGTGAGGTCGTAAAATGGATAGAATGATTGAAATTTGTTGTGGCAGTTATGAAGATGCCATAAATGCTTATAGAGGTGGAGCAAAGAGAATAGAATTAAATTCAGCTTTGTATTTAGGAGGACTTACACCAAGTATAGCTACTTTAGAATTGATTAAAAGAAATACAGATTTAGAAGTTATTTGTATGGTAAGACCAAGAGGCGCTGGTTTTTGCTATAGTGATTTAGAAAAAAAGCAGATTTTTGCCGAAGCAAAAGCTTTATTAGAGCGTGGTGCTGATGGATTAGCTTTTGGCTTTTTAACTGAAGATAGAACGATTGATTTAGAATGTACACAAAAAATGGTAAATCTAGTACATTCTTATGGGAAGACAGCAGTATTTCATAGAGCCTTTGATTGTGTAAAAGATGAAAAAACAGCGATAAATGAATTAATAAAATTAAACGTAAATAGAGTATTAACTAGTGGATTGAAAGCAACAGCTATAGAAGGCAAAGAACTGATTAGAAGTTTACAAGAAACAGTAGGAGCAAAAATAGAGATTTTAGCAGGTAGTGGTATTAATAAAGATAATGCAAAAGATTTAATAGAATATACAAAAGTAAAGCAGATACATTCATCTTGTAGGGCATGGAAAGAAGATAAAACAACTTTTGGTGATTTTGTGAATTATGCATTTGCTCAAGGTGAAAATAAAGCTTGTTATGATTATGTAGATGAAAATTTAGTGAGAAATTTAATTAAAGCTGTTAATGAATAATTTTTTATAAGTTAGGAGAATGATTTTGCAGTTAAAATGGGAGAGTTTTTATTATAATTTGAAGAGAGATTTCAAATTATTTATTTTTGTTTGGTTATATTTAAATTTATTGCGTGTAATTTCATTAATAACGATGAAAAGTTATGCTGGTGATATAAATTTAAATGATATTTTGTTGACTATCTATTATGGGGCAAGAATTAGCTTAAAAACAGCAGGCGTGCTTATGCTATTTACATTTATTTTTGTTACATTAATAGGTTGGTTGATAAATAAGCATTTAGATAAATTGAAATTAGGATTATCAGCAGTATTTTTATTTATATTGAATTTTTTATTTGTAGCAAAATATTTTTATTATAGGGAATTTCATACTAATTTTAATGAAATGGTATTTAATGCTGTAAATGATGATGTAAAAGCTTTATTTTATACAATGATAGAGCAGTATCATTTATTGGAAGGTACAGTAATCATTATTTTATTTACAGCTATAGTTATATATATATTAAAAAAGTATCTTGCTTGGCAGTGGATAAAAAAATCTTTTAAATTTGAAAAAAGTTTTGTGTTTAAGATATCAGTGATTGTATTTACCTTAGTTTTTGCTTTATTTGTACGCTTTGGTGCTAGTTTTTCTTATGCAAAATCTATTCATTGGGAGAATTGTGCAAAGATAAAAGATACTTTTCTTAATGAGATAATTTTAGATGATATGCAGGCTATCTATCGAGGATATTCTATTAAAAAACGCATTGATAATGGCGTGATTTATGGCGTGCATAAAGAAAATATTGCTCAGAATTTAGAGTTTTTAGCGAAAAATAGTGATGCTTATCGTCTGCAAAAACAAGATTTAAGTCAAATTGATAGTAATTTAGTATATCAAGCTCATGGTAATATAATTGATAAAAAACAGCATATATTTATTATAATCGGTGAAAGTTTTGCTCAATGGCCATTATTAGATGAATATGCAAATCTGCAATTAGGCGAAAATGTGCGAGCTATTATGCAAAAAGATAATGCAACATATACACATAATTTTATGCCTAATGGTGCATTTACACCTATGGCAGTAAATGCTATGATTTGTGGTTTATCTGATGTAAATATATATCCTAATCATCAATATGAATCATATAAGCAGGTATATGCGACATCTTTTGCACCGCAGATAAAAAAATTAGGATATAAAACACAGTTCTGGTATGCTGGTTTTAGTGGTTGGGAAAGAATAAAAGATTTTGCTTTGGCACAAGGCTTTGATGAATTTCATTGTGCATCAGATTATCAATATCCATCAGGTAATGTATGGGGCTGTGATGACGAATTTATTTTTGATAAGTTAAAGCAAGAAGTAGCTCAAAATGATGAAACTACAGTATATGTGATTTTATCTGTATCAAATCATGCGCCTTATAGTGTAGATTTAGCAAAAGCAGGTTTTCCGAAAGAAGAAGTGCGAGCTAAATTACCTGTAAATGTACAAAATAATGAAGATTTATTAAATAAATTAGGTCATTATTGGTATACAGATAAAGTAATTGGCAATTTTGTTGAAGATATTGAAACAACATATCCTAAAGAAAATCTATTTGTGATTACTGGCGACCATGCTGATAGAACAAATATAGAAGCAAAACCAACATTATTTAATAGATATACTGTGCCATGTGTCATTTATGGTGATGGTATTACAAAGAATATATTATCAGATGAAGTGGCTGGCGGTCATATTAATATTGGGGCAACTATATTTGAATTGATAGCGCCACAAGGTTTTGAATACTATAGTTTAGGTAAATCATTAACAAGAGGCGCAAATGTAGGCTTTAATGATAGTGTTTGGCTTAATACTGTAGATATAGGTAAATTAGATGGAAATGAACCAATAGAAGTAGAAAAAACTTTGGAAGCATATAGAACAATTTCATGGTGGAGAAGCATAAAAGGTAATTTAATTCCATAAAAAATAGCCATTTTCCAAATTTCTAAATGAGAGATAAGGAAAATGGCTATTTTTATTCAATGAGAAGACCTTTATTTTTATATTTTTCTTTTAATATTGGTGAGATATTATCATCTGTTAATAATAAATCAACATTATCTAAATTTAATACTTTTTGTTTTGAACGTTTGCCAATCTTACTAGAATCCATTATGGCAATTATTTTTTCTGAACGTTGAGATAATAATTTAATAATACCTATTTCAGACATGCGAAAATCGGTGAAGCCATCTTTATAATTTATAGCATTAATAGATAAAAAGGCAATATCAGAAAAATATTGACCAAATTCTTGTTCACAAGTAGTACCATAAGTTGATTTTTCTTGAGAATCAATAATTCCGCCAATAGAAACAATTTTTATTGCTGGATTTTGAATTAAAATATTAATGGCTGCTAAATTATTAGTAATGACAGTGATATTATCTTTTTTAAAAACTAATTCTTGGGCTAATATAGTATTAGTTGTTCCGGAATTTAAAGCAATGATTGCATTAGGTTTAATATAAGCTAATGCTTTTCGTGCAGCTTCTCGTTTTAATTTTATATTGAGAACTTCCCTACCGGTAAAATTGGATAAAGACGGCAATGAATCAGGTAAACAAGCACCGCCACGGATACATTTTATTAGACCACTTTGTTCCATAGTTTTTAAATCACGACGAACAGTATCAACAGAAACATTTAATAAATCTTTTAAATCATTGATTTTTACAATAGCTTGTAATTGTACTTGTTGCAAGATTAATTCTACACGTTCATTATAAAGCATGAAATAATCACCACTTAAGATAAAATAAGATTTTGCTCAAATAAATATAAATAAATTATTTTAAAGTACGTTGTTTTAAAACTTCATAAGCTAAGATAGCAGCAGCATTGGAAGCATTTAAAGAGTTTACTTTGCCACGCATTGGGATTTTGACGATGAAATCGCAAGCGTTTTTTGTAAGACGGCTAACACCACGACCTTCACTGCCGATAACTAAAACGAGAGGGCCTGTCATATTAGCATCATAATAATTTTCTGTACCGTCCATGTCTGCTCCAGCTACCCAAAGACCTTTTTGTTTTAATTCTTCTAAAGTTTGTACTACATTACCAATGCGAGCTACAGGAACATATTCTAAAGCTCCAGCAGAAGTTTTAGCTACGATAGAAGATAATGGGCAACTGCGATGTTTAGGAATTAAAATACCATGAGCGCCAACAGCATCAGCAGTACGTAAGATTGCACCGAGGTTATGAGGATCTTCTAATTCATCTAATAAGATGATAAATGGATCTTCATTGCGTTCTTTAGCAAGATTTAAAATATCATCAAGTTCTACATAATCAACAGGAGCTGCATAAGCTGCAATACCTTGATGACGTTGACCGCCACAGATTTGGTCAAGTTTTTCAGTATTTACATTTTGTACAATGATACGGCGTTCTCTAGCAAGTGTCATGATTTCAGGCATAGAACCACCATGTGCGCTATCTGCAATTAAGATGCGATTGATAGAACGACCACTTTTTAAAGCTTCGCGAACAGCATTGCGACCAAGTAAGATATCTTCACTGATTTCTACTTTTTTAGGTTTAATTTGTTTTGTATCATTTATTTTTTTCTTCGGACGAGGACTTACTACAAATTTATTTTTTTTATCTTTTTTAGGTTTATTTTTTGTTGGACGCATGATAATCTCCTTTTTTATTAATATTTTATAAATTATTCTTCACGTAATTTAAGCATTTCTTTAAATTTACCACAAGTCATAGCACCTTCAGGGCAACGACCAGTGCGAACACAAGTTGCACCTGCATTTTTGAATAAAAGTGGAGCTACTTTTTTTACTTCAGCAAGCATTAAATATGCCATTTGACGAATTTCCCATTGAGCACGATTACAGCAACGAAGAGAGAAGAAATTGAGAAGAGAACGAGCATTAAATGTTGCTAAAACTTTTGTTTCTGTAGCATTAGCTAAAACATAACGAGCATCTTCTTTAGGAACATCCATAGCTACTAATTCATCATAAGTTTGGCGAATTGTATGCATTAGATTTTCAAATTTTGCCTTAGCTTCATCATTTTCAGCGATTGATGGCGGTAAAATATATTCAAAATCATGTTCACTTACATAACGCTGAGATTGTTGAGAATAAGAAGCAATACGATGGCGTACTAATTGATGAGTGAGTACGCGAGAAATACCTTCAATGGCAAATGTAAAAGTAACATGTTCCATAGTGGAAGCATGACCCATGCTGATAATTTTTTCTACAAGTTTAGTAACTTGTTCATCAGTCATTTTTTCGGATAATTCCTCTGCACCAGCAGGAGAATAACAAAGACGAGCTGCCATAGCTACAGTACGCTCTGGTTCATCAGTATATTTCATAAGTTTAACTTTAATCAAAGTAAAGCACTCTCCTAATATAAATTAAGTAAATTAATTATAACTAGTTTTAAAACTTTTCACAAGTAAAATGCAGTGAAAAAGAGCAATACTAATAATTTACATTTAACAATTAGTATTGCTCTTTGAGTATAGAATTAAATTTCGTTTAAATAATCTGTTACAGATTTAATAGCATTGGCACCATCAGAAGCAGCAGTTAAAACTTGACGTAAATCTTTTGTACGCAAATCACCAGCTACAAAAAATCCTTTGGCATTTGTTTTACCTGTTTCATCAGCAATAACATAACCAGCATCATCAGTATTGACAAAATCAGGTACTAATTGATTATTAGGTATCATGCCCACTGCCACGAAAATTCCATCTACAGGAATATCTACAATTTCGCCAGTCTTTTTATATTCGATTTCAATAGCAGAAACTTTTTTATCCCCTTTGATAGATTTTGGCAAAGCAGATTTTACAAATTCCACATTTGGCATAGCAAAAATTTTCTCTTGGGAATGTTTATCTCCACGTAATTCATCACGACGATGGATTAAATAAACTTTTTCACAAATTTTGGCAAGGAATAAAACATCTTCAAGAGCAGTATTTCCGCCACCGATAACAGCAGTTGTCTTATTGCGATAAAAAGCACCATCACAAGTAGCACAATAATAAACACCACGGCTTAAATATTGTTGTTCTCCAGGAACATTCAAAGTGCGAGGATTAGCACCAGTAGCCAAAACGACAGATTTAGTCAAAATAGGTTCTTGACCTTCGATTTCTACAGTATATGAATTATCCTCGTTTTGTTTAATAGCAGTTACAGTTGCTTCTTTAATTTCAGCACCTAATTTTTCAGCATGTTCTTGAAGTGCCATAGAAAAAGAAGCCCCATCAATATTAGGCATACCAGGATAATTATCTAAATCATTAGTAGTAACAATCTGACCACCACTATAACCAGCCTTTTCCAAAACAACATAATTCAAAGCCGCACGAGAAGCATATATAGCAGCAGCAAGACCAGCAGGACCACTGCCAATAATAACAGTATCTAACATAAAATCACCTACAATACAAAATCAATATTTCTTATAAAATAATAATTATTATCCATTAACTAAATTATAATATAAAAAACAATAAAATGTCTACAAAAATATTGCAGAAAAAAGAATCATAATATATAGTAAGAGAAAGGGGTAGAAGTAAAGAAGCAAGCTTAGCAAAAGTCTAGACAAAAGAAAGGAATAAAAAATGAAAAAAAAATCTCCTCGCCTACAATTAAATATAAGATTAACTCCCGAACAAAATGAACTAATAAAACAAAAATTAGAACAAACACAAATATCAAAAACTCAGCTAATAATAGATAGCATAAACAACAACCCAATATACATAATACCCAACCTAGAACAAACAATATCGCAAATAAAATACCTAGGAAATAAAGTAAACGAACTATCTAATAAAATAGAAACAAAAGATGAAAATACAGAAAAACTACTACAAGAAATCCAGCAAGGATGTGATGAATTTTGGCAATTATTAAAGTCGTTAAAGCAGGAAAAACAAAAGCAAGTCTAAAATCAGCTCTAAATTATATTGCTAATGAAGAAAAAATAACCACAATAACAGGGAAAAAATTAATAACTCCGTTGAATTGTTGGGGTTCACTAAAAAATATATATGATACAATGATAGCAACAAAAGAGCTATATCGAAAAGCAATAGATAATAGAAATAGTGAAATGTATAAACATTTTCAGCAATCATTTAAGCCAAATGAAATAACTCCAGAAAAAGCCCATGAAATAGGAAAAAAATGGGCAATGCAGAATTTTGCTCAAGATGGTTTTGAAGTATGTATATGTACACACCTAGACACAGAACATATACATAATCACTTTATCATCAATTCAGTGAATGCTATAACAGGAAAGACAATAGAAATACATGCCAATAAAACTTTAGAGAAATTAAAATATAGTTCTGATGAATTATGCAGAGAATATAATTTATCAGTTATTGAAAGAGATATATTTGCTCAAAATAAAAATCATGAATATAATATGCGTAAAAAATATAGCTTTTTAAGAGAACAATTTAGAGATTTAACGTGGCAGAAAACAGTTTATGATAAAATAATAGATATTTTAAATAAAAGTAGAAATAAAGACTTTAAATATTTTGAGCAGGAATTATTAAAAGTTGGCATAAAACTGGAACATGAACGTTTAAAGAAAGATTTTATCTTTAATTATATTGATGAAAATAGAAAAGTTAGTGATAAAACTTTAGCTAAAACTTTTCATGATGATAAAATTCTACGTAGTAATATTGAAATGATATGGGGAAAAACTCTTCAATATGATTTAGATAAAAAAATATATTTATCCGAAAAAAAACAAGGATTTTATAATTTGATAGAGAATTTAATAAAAACAATTGATAATATAAATAAATTAAACATAAAAACTAAAATAGAGTTTTATATATTTATGGAAAAACAAGGTTGGTTAATAAAAGAAACTCAAACAGGTAAAGCTTTTTATAATCAAGAACATGATAGGTATTTATACGATAATACTATTTATAAAATTTTAGAAAATAAAGCGTATTGTTTGAAATATATAGAACAAAATTTAATGTAAAAGGGGCTTTACTAATGGGAGTAGCAATGAAAGGTCATTTATTGGCACTATTTACAATCATCTGTTGGGGAACAACATTTATATCCACTAAAATATTATTAGTAGATTTTTCGCCAATTGAAATATTATTAACAAGGTTTGTAATTGGTCTTAGTATTTTATATATAATCAGACCAGAACCTTTGAAGTTAAGGCATGAAGAACATCGTTTATATTTGGTAGTGGCAGCATTATCAGGAATTACTTTATATTATTTGATGGAAAATATTGCATTGACATATACATATGCTTCAAATGTTGGAATTATTTCATCAACAGCTCCTTTTTTTGCTGCTATTTTAGCTAGTTTTACATTGCGAAAACATGCAATAACAGGGCCTTTTATTGTAGGATTTATAATTTCAATGATAGGTATAGTATTTATTGCCCTAGAAGAAAGTAGTTTGAATATCAATACTAAAGGCGATATCTTAGCTTTAGGAGCTGCTGTTTTATGGGCTGTTTATGCTGTAGTATTAAAGAAAATTTGTGCATTTGGCTATGATATGATAGTTATCACAAGAGAAATTTTTCTTTATGGCGTAATTTTAATGATACCACCAGTTATTTTTATGGGTTTTAATATTGATTTAATTTATTTATTGGAACCAGTAAATTTGGCAAATATGTTGTATTTAGGAATTGGCGCTTCAGCAATTTGTTTTTTGACATGGAATTTCGCTACGAAGTATTTAGGTGTGGTAAAGACTACAGTATATATATATGCTTGTCCAGTGGTAACAGTAATTACTGCTTATTTAGTATTAAATGAGCCAATAACTTTATATAAATTAATAGGTATGATATTAGCTATTGTTGGCTTAGTTATATCACAAAGATGAAGAAAGCTCTCAGATATTCTGAGAGCTTTTTATTATAAGCCTAGATTTTCGCCTACTAGGATAACTTTTATTTTTTTGCTGGACGACAAATACGAGTAGTAACCATATAAGCACAGCAACTATCACTAGATAAGCAATCATGACAAGCACCAGTTTGGTTACATGGTGTTTTAGCATTAGGAAAACGTTGCACAACGCTAGGAGCAGCTATATTTCTAGCACGAGCATAAGCATCATCTAGAGTTTTTACTACTTTATTCATACCGGCAATTATAATTACATTTTTAGGTCCATAAATCATGGCAGCAACACGATTGCCGTTACCGTCGATATTTACTAATTGACCATCTTCACTGATAGCATTAGAGCTCATAAGGAAAGTATCACAAAGTAGAGCTTTACGCATGAGATCAAGTCGTTCTTCTGGTGATTTGGCACTATCGCGGTCGATTACTTGATAATGTTCTTTTACATAGGATAATAAATTAATTTCATCAATAGAAATAGAGCCTCCCCATGAAACAACATCTTTTTCAGGGATTAATTTAATTGCTTGGGCGAAGGCTTCTTCTTTGGTGCTACAGTAATAAGCTTCAAAATGACGTTTAGCTAAAGCTTTTACTACATTAGGACCTAGTTTGTCATAACGCAATTGTTGAGGTAAATTTCTAGCCATAAAATCATCTCCAATATAAATAGTATTTACTTATATTATAATATAAAATTTCCTTATCAAGGATATATAATAATGAAGAAAAATAAGTACTTAATTAAATTGATATTTACAAAAGAGATTTAAATCTATATTATATTAAATATATAAATATTAATAATAAAGTTTATTAGTAATAGATTGCGGAGGTTAATTATGGGTAAAATTATTTTAACAGGAGATAGACCTACTGGTCGTTTACATATTGGTCATTATGTAGGTTCTTTAAAAAGACGTGTAGAATTGCAAAATTCTGGAGAATTTGAAAAGATTTTCATTATGATTGCTGATGCTCAAGCACTTACAGATAATGCAGATAATCCAGAAAAAGTTCGTCAGAATGTATTAGAAGTAGCTTTGGATTATTTAGCTTGTGGCATTGACCCTAAAAAATCTACAATTTTTGTGCAATCACAAATCCCACAGCTTTGTGAATTGACATGTTATTATATGAACCTTGTTACTGTATCTCGTTTACAGAGAAATCCTACAGTTAAATCTGAAATTCAAATGCGTAATTTTGAAGCAAGTATTCCTGTTGGCTTTTTAGCTTATCCAGTAAGTCAGGCTTCTGATATTACAGCTTTTAAAGCAACAACTGTACCAGTTGGTGAAGACCAAGAGCCAATGATTGAACAGACAAGAGAAATTGTTCGTCGTTTTAATATGTTGTATAATACAGAAACTTTAGTAGAACCGGATATTTTACTTCCAGATAATAAAGCTTGTTTGCGTCTTCCTGGTATTGATGGTAAAGCTAAAATGAGTAAATCTTTAGGAAACTGCATTTATTTATCTGATGAAGCTGATGTCATTAAACAAAAAGTAATGAGCATGTATACAGACCCTGACCATATCAAAGTTTCTGACCCAGGAAAAATAGAAGGTAATACAGTATTTATTTACTTAGATGCATTCTGCAAAGATGAACATTTTGCTAAATATTTACCTGATTATAATAATTTAGATGAATTAAAAGCTCATTATCAACGTGGTGGTCTTGGTGATGTTAAAGTAAAAAAATTCTTGAATGCTGTATTACAAGAAGAATTTGAACCAATTAGAAATCGTCGTAAAGAATATCAAAAAGATATTGCTTATGTATATCAGATTTTAAAAGAAGGTTCTGAAGTAGCTCGTGAAGTAGCTCAACAAACATTGCATGAAGTAAAAGATGCTATGAAAATAAATTATTTTGATGATATTGAATTATTAAATCAACAGATTGATAAATATAGAGAAGTTAAATAATTATTTTAGGAAAACTTCCCATAGAATTTTATTTTTTAGATTTTATGGGGAGTTTTTTATTTTTAATAGCCATAAAATAACTTTAATAATAAATGCATATTTTTTCATTTTTTTCGATAATAAATTTAAAGTATTACTAAAATATAATAAAATAAAAATGTCTTTTAACAGGATACTAGATTGTAAAATATAACTTTACATTAAGTTTATGCTGTTAATAGATATAAATAAATTGTTAACTTGTGAAATTGATATTTTCTTCTTAATATGGACATTATGATAAATAAAAATATAATTTCTAAGAAAACAATCTGTATTTATTAGATTTTTGTTTGCTTTATATAAAATTTTAGTAAAAAACAAGAGCTTTTTACGTAATTTATGTAAAAATAAAAATGTTTTTAATGTGTATTTAGTATTGCACTTTGTACAATACTATTGTACAATATATCATGATTTTATAAAAAAGGAGATTTTATTTATGAAAAATCATGATTTCATGAGCCATGAATTAAAATTGCCTGAACTTACACTTAGAGGGGTCATACTTGGTTTATTTATAACAATAGTATTTACTGCATCTAACGTGTATCTAGGATTGAAAGTAGGACTTACATTTTCTTCTGCTATTCCAGCTGCAATTATTTCTATGGCTATCTTGCGTATGTGCAAGGATTCTAATATTTTAGAAAATAACCTTGTACAGACTCAAGCATCTGCTGCTGGTACATTATCCGCAGTAATTTTCGTTATTCCTGGTTTATTGATGATTGGTTATTGGCAAGGCTTCCAATTTTGGCAAACTTTAATGATTTGCGCATGTGGTGGATGCTTAGGGGTATTATTCACTATTCCACTTCGTCGTGCAATGGTAGTTAATACAGATTTGCCTTATCCAGAAGGTCGTGCTGCTGCTGAAATTTTGAAAGTTGGTAGTGCTAGCGAGAAAAAAGGCGTTACTGGAATGAAAGATATTGTAAGTGGTGGTGTTGTCGCTGCACTTATCAATCTATTTTCTAGTGGATTTGGATATCTTTCCGCTGAAATGATGAATTGGATTCATTTGGGCAAAAATGTAGTAACTTGTCTTCCATTAGGTTTTTCTCCTGCTTTATTAGGTGCAGGTTACCTTATTGGTCTTGCTAGTGGTTTAGCAATTTTATTTGGTTTAGTTGTTACTTGGTTAGGTTTTGTACCATATTTCATGTCTATATCTGATATTCCAGTTGGTGTAGATATCGGTGAAGTAGCTACTAGCATTTGGTCTTCTAAAATTCGTTTTATGGGTGCAGGTACAATTGGTATTGCTGCTATTTGGACTTTAATTACTTTATTAAAACCTATTTTAGATGGTATTAAAATGTCTATTAAAGCTGTATCTGATAATAGTGTATCTAACGATAATTTGCATCGTATGGATACAGATATGACACCAAAAAGCATTGGTATTGTATTCGTATTAATCATTATCGGTTTAATAGGTGTATTCTATTCCTTCTTAGCTGGTGGCAATTTATCCACAGGTATGACTTTGTTGTACATAGTAGTTGGTATTATTGTTGCTGTAGGTATGGGCTTCTTCGTAGCTGCTGCTTGCGGTTACATGGCAGGTCTTATCGGTACTTCTTCCAGTCCAATTTCTGGTATTGGTATTTTAGGTATCATTGTTTCTTCCCTTGTAGTATTAGCATTAGGTAACCTTGCAGGTTTATTCAGCTCTGAATATGGTACTTTATTTGCTACTGCATTTGCTATTTTTATTACAAATGTTATTACAAGTATTGCTGCTATTTCTAATGATAATTTACAGGATTTAAAAACTGGTTTACTTGTTGGTGCAACTCCATGGAAACAGCAGGTAGCTTTATTAATCGGTTGTATCGCTGGTGCGATCGCTATTGCTCCTGTACTCAACTTACTTTATGAAGCATATGGTTTCCCAGGTGCAATGCCTCGTCCTGATATGGATCCAAATCAGGTATTGTCTGCTCCACAGGCTACTTTGATGGCAACTATTGCTAAAGGTATTTTCAATAATAGCATGGATTGGTCATATATTCTTTATGGTGTAATCTTTGGTATTATTATTATCATCATTGATGTACTCTTGAAAAAATCTACAAAAAATCTTAGCTTACCACCTCTTGCTGTAGGTATGGGTATATATCTTCCTCCAACTTTACAGATGCCACTTGTAGTAGGTGCTGTACTTTCTTATGTAGTAAATCGTTATTTACGTAAACGTGCAGAAGTTCGTAGCCCTCAAAATGTTGCTGATGATGTAGATACATGCAATCGTCGTGGTATCTTATTTGCCTCTGGTATGATCGTTGGTGAATCCTTAATGGGTGTATTACTTGCTGGTGTTATCGTTGTTTCTGTAACATCTGGCGGTAGTGAAGCTCCACTTCGTATGGTAGGCGATAGCTTTGGTGATACAGCTCAATGGCTCGGCTTATTAGTAAATATTTTATTAATTATTGAATTTGCTCGTCGTGTTATCACTGCGAAATTAAATAAATAATTAGTGTAATAAAAAACGACTTCTATGATAATTGGGGTAGAAGTCGTTTTTTTATTGTTTAATTGTAGGATTTCTTTTATAATGATTTATATGTATTTTTTAGAATTTTAGGGAGCAAAGAAGATGAATTTTGATTGTAAAAATACGATTATACGACATAGAATATTTAAGAAATGTTATAAAGAGATAGCTAAAGAGGAAACAAATCGTATTTTTTGCCGACATGATATGGGTCATTTTTTAGATGTGGCTAGATTGATGATGATTTTAAATGTAAAAGAAGATTTAAAAATTAGTGATGATATGATTTATGCGACAGCTTTACTACATGATATTGGTCGTCATATTCAATATCGTCAAGGAATTGGTCATGAAATATCTAGTGCGCAGATTGCTCCTTTAATTTTAGATGATTGCGATTTCACTGTAGAAGAGAAAAATCAAATCATTGAAGCTATTTTAAAACATAGAGATAGTAAAACTAGTGAAGAAAAGAATTTAAATGGGTTATTGTATCGAGCAGATAAAATGAGTAGGACTTGTTTTTGTTGTCAAGTTGAGCCTATTTGTAATTGGAAAGATGAAAAGAAAAATTTAAAATTAAAATATTAATTATTTGAGGTATTTTTTATGAAAATTGGTAGTAGAGAGTTTGATTTTGGTAGACATACTTATATTATGGGAATTTTGAATGTAACACCTGATTCATTTTCCGATGGTGGTAGATTTAATTCTTTAGATAAAGCTTTATTTCATGTGCAAGAAATGATAAAAGAGGGTGTAGATATCATAGATGTTGGCGGAGAGTCAACAAGACCTGGATATACACTTTTGAGTGATGATGAAGAAATATCACGTATTGTTCCTGTTATTGAAAATTTGAAAAAAGAGTTTGATGTGCCAATATCTTTAGATACATATAAAGGAAATGTAGCTAAAGAAGGAATAAAAGCAGGTACTGATTTAATTAATGATATTTGGGGCTTAAAATATGATGATATTTTAGCAAAAGTTATAGCAGAAAACGATGTGGCTTGCTGTTTGATGCATAATCGCGAAGATACGAATTATAAAGATTTTTTGACTGATGTAGTGGAGGATTTACAAGAAACTATAGATATTGCTCAAAATGCTGGAATAAAAAAAGATAAGATAATTTTAGATCCTGGTATTGGTTTTGCTAAAACATATGAGCAAAATTTAATTATGTTAAAAAATTTATCTAGTCTACACAAATTGAATTTTCCTTTATTATTAGGAGCTTCAAGAAAATCTGTGGTAGGATTGACTTTGGATTTACCTGCTGATGAGAGAGTAGAAGGTACAATTACTACATCTATTATGGCAGTGTTAGCAGATTATGATTTTGTACGAGTTCATGATATAAAAGAAAATTTAAGAGCTATAAAAATGGCAGAAGCTATAAAATATGCTGGAGGTAATTTTTGATGGATATAATTCGCATTGATAATTTAGAAGTATATGCTTATCATGGAGTATATGATGAAGAAAAAGAAAAAGGTCAGTATTTTTATGTTAATGCTGAATTATATACAAATACAAGAAAAGCTGGCATGAATGATGATTTAGACGCTTCTACTAATTATGGAACAGTATGCGATTTTATTCATGATTTTATGACTAAGCATACTTATGATTTGATTGAAACTGTAGCTGAACAATTAGCACAGGCATTATTATTAGAATTTAAATTAGTAAAAAGTGTTTTATTGGAAATTAGAAAGCCACATGCACCTATTGAAAAGGAATTTGAGTCCGTATCTGTAGAAATTGAACGTGGCTGGCATGAAGCTTTTGTAGCGTTCGGCTCTAATTTAGGAGATAAAGAGAAATTTATAGATGAAGCTATTGAAGCTTTGAGCAATTTACCACAGATAAATATAGTAGCTATTTCAGATAAAATTGTTACAGAACCATATGGAAATGTGGAACAAGATGTATTTTTAAATGGTGTTATGAAGATAGAAACACTTTTACCAGCAGATGAATTATTACAGATTTTGCAAAAAGTAGAGGAACATGCAGGTAGAGAACGTAAAATACATTGGGGACCTAGAACTTTAGACTTAGATATAATTTTTTATGATGATGATATTATAAGTGAAGATGATTTGATAGTTCCGCATCCAGATATGAAAAATCGTGATTTTGTATTAAAACCATTAATGCAGATTGCTCCGTATAAATTACATCCGGTATATAGAAAAACTATCAGCGATATGTATACTGAATTGATGGCTAAAAAACAATAGAAATAAAAAAGTTGTAATCAAATGATATATAATCAAGTGATTACAACTTTTTTGTTATTTAATAAATTGTTTAATTGTTTGTTCGACTAATTCTAAGTCTACAGTGGTATTATAACAAGGACCATTAGGTCGAATATTTAAAACTCCAGCAGCTGGCAGAGGATATACGTCTTGTATGCCACTTGTTAAATCGCGTTCACAAGCAATAGCTAATAACATTTTAGGGCGGAGTTCTTTGGCGATTTTACGAGCTAAAGTTCCACCTGTTGCTACACGGAAATGAAAACCCATTTTATTTGCCATATCGATTAATGGTCCAATAGTACATTGATTGCAATGCTTACAATTATTGATGTCATGAGTTATTTTGTGTGGGCAAGTTGCTAGTTGTAGACAGTGTGGGGAGATAACTAATAAGTCTTTAGCTTCTACTTTGATGTTTTTATGTGTGAGTATATAGTTATTTAAGGCAATAAAGGAACGTTCAATTTCACGTCGTCCTATGCCAAATATTTTTCCCCAGAGTATGATGATAGGAAAAAGAAAATTGATAAAATTGAAGATATATTTATCAAGAAAAGAAAAGGCTTTTATATTTGCTATGTTGAAAATCATATTTAAAATGAATAGACAACAGAAAATAAATACTATGCTAACAATGGTAAAAGCTAATTGGGCAATAAAAGCTAAGTTTAAAACAACTAGGCGTGGATAACATAACCAAATAATCAAATAGGTGAAAAACATTATACTAAATAAGCTAATAGTAGCTAATTTTATAAATAAGCGTTTTTTAGTATTTTTTAAAATATCATTATACATATAGTTTATCCTAATCTTTCGTGTAGTGTAAAATTGGTAAAAAATTAGTAAGAAAGCGAAAATAGCTAGGCTACTTTCGCTTGTTACGTTTAGATAAAAGATACATTATTTTCAAGTTCTTGTTTATGACCGTTTATATATGAACTTGCTGGCATTTTTGCTTTATTAGGTGGCTGAATTTCAAGAAGTTCAATCGCACCTTCACCAGTAGCTACAATAATACTTTGTTTAGTTATTTTTATGATTTGACCAGGATTTCCAGTTCCTGTAGTTACTTTTGTTTGCCAGATTTTAAATTTCTTATTGTTTAAAGTAGTATAAGCAACGGGCCAAGAATTCAATCCACGTACTAAATTATGGATATCTTGGGCAGATTTTGTCCAATCAATGCGACAATTATCATTGTTTAACATTTTAGCATAGCAAGATAAATTGTCGTCTTGTTTTTCACGAGGAGCTTTATTTTCTTCGATTAATTGAACTGTTTGCAATAATAAATCAGCACCTTGAACCATTAATTTGTCATGAAGTTGTGCTGTAGTCATATCTGGAGTGATTTCAGTAGTAGCTTTTAATATCATATCGCCAGTATCTAAACCAACGTCCATATACATAGTAGTGATACCAGTTTGTTTATCGCCACTGATGATTGACCAGTGGATTGGAGCTGCACCGCGCCAACGAGGTAATAATGAACCATGTACATTTACACAGCCAAGTGGCGGTATATCAAGTATTTCTTTAGAAAGAATTTGACCAAAAGCGACAACGATAATTAAATCAGGTTTTAATTCGCGAAGCTTGGCTACACATTCTGGTGTTTTGATTTTTTCTGGCTGATATACTGGTAAATTATGTTTTAGAGCATATTCTTTGACAGGGGACATAGCTAATTTTTGACCACGTCCTTTTGGTCTGTCTGGTTGTGTATATATAGCAGTTACATTGTAGTGTTGATTTAAAATATCTAAGCAAGGTACAGCAAATTCTGGAGTACCCATGAAAACAATATTTTTTATTGGCATGGAAAACACCTCTTATTTTTGAGCTTTATGAAGATTATTGGCAATATCGATAAATAATCTTCCATGTAAATGGTCTATTTCGTGTTGAAGACAACGTGCAAGAAGTCCTGTAGCAGTAATGCGATGACGTTTTCCACGACGATTTAAATATTCAACGCTTACTTTAGCAGCACGTTCTACTTCACCATAAATTTCGGGTACACTTAAACAGCCTTCAGTGTCTATTTCAGTGCCTTCTTTGCGAATAATAGTAGGATTGATAAGTTCTAAAAGTCCTTCACCTACATCGATAACTACTACTTGGATAGATTGACCAACTTGTGGTGCAGCAAGACCTACACCATTAGCTTTATACATAGTTTCTGCCATATCATCAAGTAAAGTACGGATTGTTTTATCAATTCTTTCAATTGGTTGAGCTTGTTGTTTTAAAACAAGGTCACCAGCTTTTTTTATATCTAAAATAGCCACGAGAATTCCTCCTATAAATTCAAAATTAACTGATATAAATTTTAACATAGGAAAGAGTATAAAGCAAAGATAATAGTATTTATGGTATAATAAGAAATGTCAAAAAATTGAATTGGAGAATAATAGCTTATGAATAGAAGTAGAACATATTTGACACCAAATCGACATGAAAAATACATGGTAGTAGATGGCTATAATATAATAAATGCATGGGAAAGTTTAAAGAAATTCATCAATGATGATTTAGATTTTGCTAGAGAAAAATTAATTCATCTTTTAATGGAATATGGACAGTATGAAAAATATGATATTACTATAGTTTTTGATGCACAATATACTAATGCGGAAGAAAATGTCGAAGAAAAATCTAAACATTGTAAAGTGGTTTATACAAAGGAAAAAGAGACAGCTGATAGTTATATTGAACGCAGTGTATATGAAGCTACTAAGTATTATGGTAGAGAAGTATATGTAGTAACTTCTGATGGAGCAGAGCAGTCTTTGATTTTAGGAGCAGGAGCATATCGTATTTCTGCAAATGAATTGTGGCGAAGAATAAAACATAGCAAAAAAAATATTCGCGATGAATATACAGGTGAGCATGTATTGCCATTGAGAAGAAGTGAAATCGGTTCAAGAATAAATGATGAAGTTATGGCAAAATTAGATGAACTCAGAAAAAGAAAAAGTTAAATGAAATAATTTAGATTTAATAATATGATGATAAGCTATTGCAAATAGCAGAAATTATTTTATAGAGATATTTTTTGTATAAATGTATAAAATCTTGCATAGATAAATTTTCTATGCTATACTAGTTAAAGAAGTTAATTTGATTATTCCTTAAAGAGTGGGTAGACGCCCACTCTTTACTTTATATTGGGGATAATATTACAGGAGGTGTTTCGATGGCAAATCGTGTGGAAGAAGCAGTTGAAAAAATTGCTGAAGAAATTTTAGCTAATACTGATTATGAACTTGTTGATGTAGAGTATGTAAAAGAACGTGATTGGTTTTTACGTGTATACATCGATAAAGAAGGTGGCATTGGCCTTGATGATTGTCAGGAAGTAAGCGGCCTACTGGATGAAAAGCTTGAAGAATTAAATATTATCAATGACCGCTATATTTTGGAAGTGTCTTCACCAGGACTTGACCGTGCGTTGAAAAAAGAAAAAGATTTTAAACGCGAAATGGGCAAATTGGTAGATATTACATTATATAAGGCTATTGATGGTGAAAAAATGATAACTGGTAAATTAACTGGTTATACAAAAGATATTATTACTATTGATGAAACTAGAGAAATAGCATTAAAAGATATTGCTTTAGTTAGATTGCATATTGATTTTTAAATTAAGATTAAGGAGTAAATGTAATTAAATGGCAACCAAAGATAAAGGCTTTTTAGATGCGTTAAAAGAAGTTGGACAGGAGAAAGGCATAGCACCAGAAGTATTATTTGAAGCAGTAGAAGCAGCATTGGTATCTGCTTATAAAAGAAATTTCAACACTGCTTCTAATGTGCGTGTGTATTTAGAAAGAGCAACTGGCGAATTTCATGTATACGCTCAGAAAAAAGTTGTAGAAAAAGTGGAAAATAAAGTTACAGAGATTTCTTTATTACAAGCTCAAAAACAATTTGGCGAAAGCATTGTTTTAGATGATGTAGTAGAAGTAGAAGTAACACCTGCTAACTTTGGACGCATTGCAGCTCAAACTGCAAAACAAGTAGTAGTACAGCGTATTAGAGAAGCAGAACGTGGTATTATCTATGAGGAATATTCTAACCGTTCTAGTGATATTTTAACTGGTACTGTACAGAGAATGGAAGGTCATAATGTATTTATTGACCTTGGTAAAACAGAAGCTGTACTTGCACCATCTGAACAGATCAGCACAGAACAATATAAACATAACGACCGCATTAAAGTTTATGTAGTAGAAGTAAAAAGAACTTCTAAAGGTCCTCAGATTTTAGTATCTCGTACACATCCTGGTTTATTGAAAAGATTATTTGAACTTGAAGTACCTGAAATTCAAGAAGGTACAGTTGAAATTAAATCTGTAGCTCGTGAACCTGGTATGCGTTCCAAAATAGCGGTATTTTCCGCAAATGAAGAAATCGATCCAGTTGGTTCTTGTGTAGGTCAAAAAGGTTTACGTGTTCAAGCTGTAGTAGATGAACTTCGTGGCGAAAAAATTGATATCGTAAAATGGAATGAAGATCCAGCAAAATATATAGCAAATTCTTTAAGCCCTGCAAAAGTTGTATCTGTTGCAGTAAATGAAGAAAAGAAAATGTCTAGAGTAATCGTACCAGATTATCAATTATCTTTAGCTATTGGTAAAGAAGGACAAAACGCTAGATTGGCTGCAAAACTCACTGGTTGGAAAATCGACATTAAGAGCGAAACTCAAGCTGCAGAAGAAGGCTTTGATTCAGACGATATGAATATGGTTAATGTTGTAAGTGAAGAATCTTTTTCTGTAGATTAATAATAGGGAGCGATAAGTAATGAAAAAACTTCCTGTTCGTTTATGTGTGGGTTGTCAAGAACCTCATAATAAACGTGAAATGATTCGTATAGTTAAAAGTCCAGAAGGTGAATTCAGTGTAGATTTCACAGGTAAGAAATCTGGACGTGGTGCTTATATTTGTAAGAATATTGAATGTCTAAATACAGCAGTGAAACAGCGTCGTTTAGAAAAATCTTTTAAATGTCAGATAGATAATTCAGTATATGAACAGCTAAAAGAGGAATTTGCCAAACTTGATGAACAATAAGGTTAAATTAATAAATATTGTAAGCATTGCATGTCGTGCTGGTAAAGTTATGTCTGGAGAATTTGTCATTGAAAAAGCTTTAAGTAGTAAAAATAATATTAAATTGATATTATTGGCAAATGATGTTGCTGATGCGACAAAAGCTAAATATGAAAAAATGGCAAAAAATAGTAAAGTTTTGTTGAGATATACAGAACTTACAAAAGATGAGATGGCAAATTCTATTGGGAAAACTGATAGAGCAGCTATAGCGATTTGTGATGAAGGCTTTAAGAAAGCCATTTTAAAGATATTGGATAATTGAAAACCCTGGGGGTGGCTTAATGTCCAAATATAGAATTTATCAACTAGCTAAAGAGTTTTCTTTAGATAGTAAAAAAATAATTGATATTTTAAATAAAAATAATATTAATGTTAGTAACAACCTAAATTTGGTTGGTGAGAAAGAACGTGAGGTTATAGCTAGTATCGTGAATAATAAAGATAATAATAAACAACAAACAGCAAAAAAAAATAATCAGCAGAATGCAAATCATAAAAATAATAATTCTGCAAATAATAATAACAACAACAATAAAAATAAAAACAATCAGAATAATACACATCAGAACAATAATCGCAATAATACTAGAAACAATGCTAGTGCAAGTGAACATAAAACAAAAAATACTCCAGTAAATAATACTGCTAATAATAAAAATCGTAACAATAAAAATAATCGTCCACAAAATAACGATAAAAACAACAATCGCAATAACAATAAGAAAAATAATAACAACAATAATAATTTTAATAATAAATTTGCTGGCAATAAAAAGAATAAAGGCAAAAATACTAAGCCTGTAGTGGAAAACAAACCACAAGAAATCATTCGTCCAAAACATATTAAAGTTGGCGAAACAATTACAGTTAAAGAATTAGCTAGTAAAATGACATACCCTGTAACAGATGTTATCAAAAAATTAATGTTACTCGGTACAATGGCTACAATCAATCAGGAACTTGATTTTGAAACAGCTTCTTTGATTGCAGAAGAATTCGGTATTGCTGTCGAAGAACTTCCACCTGAAGTAGATTTAACAGAAATCCCAGAATTTGAAGATGACCCTAAAAACTTAGCACTTCGTCCTCCTGTTGTAACAGTAATGGGACACGTTGACCATGGTAAAACTTCTTTACTTGATGCTATTCGTAAAACATCTGTAACATCAAATGAAGCAGGTGGCATCACTCAGCATATCGGTGCATATCAAGTTATGTGTAATGGTCAAAAAATTGTATTTTTAGATACACCAGGTCATGAAGCTTTCACAGCTATGCGTGCTCGTGGTGCTCAGGTTACAGATATAGCTGTACTTGTAGTTGCAGCTGATGATGGTGTTATGCCTCAGACTTTAGAAGCTATCAACCATGCTAAGGCAGCAAAAGTGCCAATCGTTGTAGCTATCAATAAAATGGATAAACCAGGTGCAAATCCTGACCATGTAAAACAACAGCTTGCTGAACATGAACTCATTCCAGAAGAATGGGGCGGTACTACAATCATGGTACCTGTTTCCGCGAAGAAAAAAGAAGGTATTAATGACCTTTTAGAAATGATCTTATTAGTAGCAGAAGTACAAGAACTCAAAGCTAATGCTAATCGTGAAGCTCGTGGTGTAGTAATTGAAGCACGTCTTGATAAAGGTCGTGGCCCTGTAGCTTCTGTACTTGTACAAAATGGTACACTTCATATCGGTGATTTTATTATTGCAGGTACTGCTTGTGGTAAAGTTCGTGCAATGATCAATGACCGTGGTGAAAAAGTTAAAAAAGCTGGTCCTTCTATGCCAGTAGAAATTTTAGGTCTTGCTGATGTTCCAGAAGCTGGGGACGAACTTGCAGCATTAGATGAAAAACTTGCTAAAACTATTGCTGAAAAACGTATTGAAAAACAGCGTAATGAACTTATGCGTTCTAAGAAAGTTTCTTTAGATGACTTATTCAATCAGATTAACGAAGGCGATATCAAAGAATTAAATATCTTGATTAAAGCTGACGTTCAAGGTTCTGTAGAAGCAGTATCTTCTTCACTTTTAGGTCTTAATAAAAATGAAAGCGAAGTTCGTGTAAGTATCGTTCACTCTGGCGTTGGTGCTGTAACTGAATCTGACGTAATGCTCGCTTCTGCAGCAAATGCTTTAATTATTGCATTTAACGTACGTCCAGATGCAAATGCACGTAAATTAGCTGATACTGAAAAAATTGATATTCATACTTATCGCGTAATTTATGAAGCTATTGATGATATTCAGGCAGCTATGAAAGGTATGCTTGCACCTAAATATAAAGAAGTAATTCAAGGTAAAGTAGAAATTCGTCAAGTTATGAAATTCTCCAAAGCTTTAGTTGCTGGTTCTTATGTACTTGAAGGTAAAGTATGTAATAACTCTAAAATCCGTATTATTCGTGATAATATTGTATTATACGAAGGTCAGATTGAATCTTTACGTCGTTTCAAAGATGATGTAAAAGAAGTAGCAACTGGTTATGAATGCGGTATTACTATTGATAATTATCGTGACTTTAAAGAAGGCGATATCCTTGAAGTATATGATATGGAAGAAATTCCACAGAAATAAGGAGTATATTAATGGGAAGCGTTCGTATAGAAAAAGTACAAGAATTGATTAAACAAGAAGCTAGTGAAATCATCATGAGAGAATTGAAAGACCCTCGTATCGGTTTTGTAACTATTACAGAAGTTGATGTATCTAGTGATTTACACAATGCTAAATTATATGTAAGTATTTTGGGCAGTGATAAACAAATCGAAGATACATGGAAGGGCTTAAATTCTTCTTTAGGTTTCATTCGCAGAGAATTAGCGCATCGTATTCGTTTAAAATTTATTCCAGAAATTAAATTTTTCATGGATACTTCACTTCAATATAGTGCACATATTCAAGAATTATTGATAAAAGTGCAAAAAGATGAGGAGCAAAAATAATGGAAGTAACACTAAAACAAGCTGGTGAATTAATTGAAAAAGCTAATAAAATAGTGTTATCTTCTCATGTAAATCCTGATGGTGATAATGTTGGTTCAACTTTAGGGCTATATCATGCCCTAAAGGGAACTAATAAAGATATAAAAATTTTATTAGATGATGATTTACCAGATAATCTCGGTATGATGGAAGGTTTAGATTTATATCAAAAACCTCAAGATGGTGAGATTATAGAGTGTGATTTACTTGTGATTTTAGATGTTGATGTTGACCGTATTGGCAGAGTAAAAGATGTAGTAAAAGCACCTATTTTGAATTTAGACCATCATATATCTAATACAAAAGTATCTGATTATTGCTATGTTGATGCTAAAGCGGCAGCTACAGCTCAAATTGTCTATAGTTTAATAAAAGAAATGAATTGGCAATTTAATTTAGAAGCAGCTACATGTATTTATACAGGTCTTTGTTCTGATACAGGATTTTTCTGTTATAGCAATACAACACCTTATACATTAAAAGCTGCTGCGGAATTATTAGAAATTGGTGTAAAACCAGATAAAATTTCTGAAGTATTTTACCAACGTTCTTTTTCTAGTGTAAAGGCAGCTGGAAGAGCTATAGATACTATTGAGTTGTATCATGATGGCAAAATTGCTTTGATGATTATTGATAAGGCTTTAAAAGAGTCTGCTGATAATACAGAGGGCTTTGTTAATTTTGCTAGAAATATTCGTGGTGTAGATGTAGCTGTGATGATTAAATATGCTGATGATGAAGTAACTAGAGTAAGTATGCGTTCAAAATCAGTAAATGTCAGTGAGATTGCTCAATCTATTGGCGGTGGCGGTCATATTCGTGCAGCTGGTGCGACTGTATATAAAAATCTTATGGAAGCAAAAGATATCGTACTTAATGCTATTATCAAAGGAATGAATAAAGAAAATGCCTAATGGATTTGTAAATGTTTTGAAGGCACCAGGAATAACTTCACATGATATTGTATCTCATTTACGTAAAGTTTATGGATTGAAAAAAGTTGGTCATGCTGGGACTTTAGACCCTGCTGCTGCTGGAGTTTTGCCAGTGGCACTTGGAAAAGCTACAAGAATGCTTGAGTATATGGACGATGTAGATAAGTCCTATAAAGTAGAAGTAACTTTTGGTCTGAGCACTGATACTGGTGATGATACAGGAAAAATCATTGAAACGATGGAAAATTATACTATGCCTACAGATGAAAAAGTAAAAGAGGCATTAGAAACATTTCGTGGTGAAATAAAACAAAGACCACCAATGTATTCAGCTATTAGAATTAATGGTGAAAAAGCGTATAATTTGGCTCGTAAAAATATAGAAGTAGAAATGCCAGAAAGAGATGTTGTCATTCATGATATTAAATTTCAAGAGATGACACAAAATGGTTTCATTTTTGAAGTAGTTTGTTCTAAAGGTACTTATATTCGCAGTTTATGTATGGATATTGGTAAATATTTAGGAATACCTACAGTGATGAGTTTCTTAATTCGCACTCATGTGGGAGCATTTAAATTAGAAGATGCATTTACTACAGAAGAAATAGGCTTATTACCACATATAGCGCTATTATCAATAGATTTTCCGATAAAGCATTTACCAAAATATGTTATTTCTGATGAAGAAGCAGTAATGATTAAACAAGGTAAACAAATTGCTGTTAAAGAAGATGAAGAAATAACAGAAAAATTTATTCGTTTATATAAAGATAAAGAGTTTGCTGGTATAGGTCGTTATGTATTTAGCGAACATAAGATAGCACCACATAAGGTAGTATTATAAAATGAGAAATATAAGAGTATGAATGATAAGAAATTCATACTCTTTTTTCATAAAGATGATATTTATTATATGATATAATTTGATATAGATAATAAAATATAAGGAGAATTATTTTGCAAGAAAGATTACAAAAATTTTTAGCTCGTACAGGAATTGCTTCTCGTCGTGGAGCAGAAAAATTAATTACAGATGGTAAAATTCGCGTCAATGGGGTAGTTGTTACTGAATTAGGCACGAAAGTTGACCCAGTGAAAGATAAAATTTCTTATAATGGAAAAATGCTTAAAGTAGAAGCAAAAAAAGTTTATTATATGCTCAATAAACCAAAAGGGTATATCTCTAGTGTAAAAGATGAAAAGGGTAGAAAAACAGTTGTAGATATTTTATCTGATGTAGAAGAAAGAATTTTCCCTATTGGTCGTTTGGATTATAATACAGAAGGTTTATTATTACTCACAAATGATGGCGAATTTATGAATAAATTATTGCATCCTAAGTATGAAATTGGTAAAACTTATGTTGCAAGAATAGATGACATTATTAATATGGAAGATTTGGATAAATTAGCAAATGGTGTGAAATTGGAAGATGGTAAGACTGCACCTGCTGATGTGTATTTAGATTCCATAAATAAAACTTTGAAAGAATCTCGTGTGGAAATCACTATTTATGAAGGGAAAAATCGTCAAGTTCGTCGTATGTTCAAGGCTTTAGGATATGAAGTTAAAGCTTTAAAACGCATAGCTTTTGCAGGTCTTACTTTGAGTAAATTAAAACGTGGAGAATATAGAAAATTAACTGAAACTGAATTATTGCGTTTGCGTAAAAAAATAGGAGATAAATAATGCGTAAAGTTATTGTTGTTGGCGGTGGTGCTGCTGGACTAATGGCGGCTGTCAGTGCTGCACAAAATGGTGCAGAAGTGATGTTGTTGGAAAAAAATAATCGCTTGGGTAAAAAATTGTTAATTACTGGTAAAGGTCGTTGTAATGTAACAAATACAGCACCATTGCAAGAGTTTGTGAAAAATATTCCTGGTAATGGTAGATTTTTATATAGCGTATTTAGCAAATTTTTTAATTGGGATATCAGAAGCTTTTTTGAAGAATTAGATGTGCCATTAAAAGAAGAACGCGGTGGACGAATTTTCCCTGTAAGTGATAAAGCCATTGATATTGTAAATGCTTTTGAAAAGATATTGCATAGATTGGCTGTACAGATAAAGTTAAATGAAAGTGTAAAATTTTTAAAAGTAGATAATAATAAAGTAACAGGTGTAATCACTGAAGAAGATAAATTATATGAAGCTGATGCTGTTATTTTAGCTACAGGTGGCTCATCTTTCCCTGGAACAGGCTCAACAGGTGATGGTTATCGTATGGCAAAACAGATAGGTCATACTATTGAAGATTTATTTCCAGCACTTGTACCTTTAGAATGTGAAGAAGATTGGGTAAAAGATTTCCAAGGTTTATCACTTCGCAATGTAAATTTAAAGATATTAGTTGATGGTGATGTAAAAAAAGAAATGTTTGGTGAAATGTTATTCACTCATTTTGGTGTAAGTGGGCCAATAATTTTGACTTTAAGTCGTGATATTGCTAAATGGTTAAGAGAAGGAAAATTGGTAGAATTATCTTTAAATCTCAAACCTGCTTTGACAAAAGAACAGCTTGATAAACGCATTTGTAGAGATTTTGAAAAATATAGTAGAAAACAAATAAAAAATGCTTTAGGCGATTTATTGCCAAGCAAGATGATTAGTACAGTGATTGATTTAGCCTTTATTGATGAAAATAAATTTGTAAATCAAATAAGCAAGGCTGAACGTGAAAGATTGGTTGACTTATTGCAAGATATGGTGATGACTGTTACAAAGACAAGACCACTTAGCGAAGCTATTGTAACAGCTGGCGGTATTTCTACAAAAGAAATAAATCCTAAAACTATGGAGTCAAAACTAATTAAAGATTTGTATTGTGTTGGCGAAGTAGTAGATGTAGACGCTTTTACAGGCGGATATAATTTGCAAGCAGCTTTTTCTATGGGCTTTGTTGCTGGTGAAGCTAGTAGTTTAGAGTAATATTTTTTAGCAAATAGTTTTTTTGAAAAAAATTTCATGCTATACTATAAATTAGATAGGATTTATTTAATTTTATAGTAAGGTGGGATTGAAGCTCGATGAAAATATCAACTAAAGGTAGATATGCATTGCGATTGATGTTAGATATCGCATTAAATGATGCAAAAACACCGGTTCGAATAAAGGATATTGCTGAACGACAGCAGATTTCAGATAAGTATCTGGAACAAATAGTATCTAGTTTAAATAAGGCAGGATTTGTAAAAAGCTTGCGTGGACCGCAGGGCGGATATCGACTGACTAAAAAACCAGAAGAGTATACAGTAGGCATGATTTTACGTTTGATAGAGGGAAGTTTAGCCCCAGTAGCTTGCCTTGATGATGATATTAATAATTGTACACGTGCAGATAGATGTCCAACATTAATTCTTTGGGAAAAATTATATGATGCTATAAGTGAAGTTGTGGATAATATTACTTTAGCGGATTTAATTAGTTGGCAAAAAAATATGAAGTAGAGGAAAAAGATTAATTAATATGCCTACTAAGGTAAATTAATTAATCTTTTTTTGTAATTAATTTTATTGTGGAGAATAAGGAGGGTATCTTAATGTATGATGAATATATAGAAAAACAATTGGTAGAAATCAGTAAATGGGAACAGCAAAAACCCAGCGTAGTCAATACTGGAATGAATAAGATTTTTTCACCTATGAGTAAATTTACGAGAAAAGTAATTCCAGAGGTGGTAGTAGAAAAGGCAATATATCATGCTCATGATATTGGTCAAAAATTGGCAAGTAAAAATGATATTTTGAAAAATGCTGGTGTAGATACTATCGAAGAATTGCGTCATAAGGATTTGGCACTATCTGATAAGTTAGCTAGTAATGTGCATAAATGGGCGATAGGTTTTGCTGGTTCTGAAGGGTTTGCTACTGGGCTTGGCGGTACAGCAACAATGGTAGCTGATGTGGGAGCTGTTATAGTTTTAGCTTTTAGAACTATTCATAAGATTGCTATGTGTTATGGATATGAAGTTAAATCAGCTGAAGATAAAGAATTTGTGTTGAATATTTTATCTGTATCAGGTGCTAATGATATGAAGGAGAAAAAGGAAGCATTATTAGCATTGAAATCAGATTTTTTACAAAAGAAAATAATTGAAGAAGTTTTAATGAGTAATTTAGTCAAAAAAGTCGCTAAACAATTGGGTATTAATTTGACTAAACGTAAGTTGATGCAGATAATGCCGATTATAGGAGCAGGCATAGGTGCAGCAGTTAATGCTTCATATATAAATGATATCGCATGGACAGCTCGTTGTTCGTATCAATTAAAATGGCTTGCTGATAATGAATATATAGATGCTAATAATTTGAATAATATTTAAGGAGTTTTAATTTAATGAAACAGATGAAAGTTGGTATTGTAGGAACAGGTTTAATCGCTTCTTTGATGGCAAAAACTTTGAATGGATTAAATGATGAAAATATAAAAAATTATGCAGTAGCTTCAAGAACTTTGATTAAGGCAAAAGCATTTGCAGATGAATATAAAATAGAAAAAGCTTATAGTTCTTATATGGAATTAATTCAAGATAAAGATATTGATTTAGTCTATATTGCCGTACCACATAATGAGCATTATCGCATAGCTAAATTATGTATAGAAAATAAAAAGAATGTTTTGTGTGAAAAACCTTTTACTGTAAATGCAGAAGAAACAAAGGATTTATTAGCTTTAGCTAAAGAAAATAATGTACTTATCACAGAAGCAATTTGGACAAGATATATGCCTTCACGAAAATTAATAAATGATGTTATTGCTTCTGGCATTATAGGGCAAGTACATTCAATTCAGGCAAATTTAGGTTATCCACTTAAAGATGTTAAACGCATGATTTCTCCAGAACTTGCTGGTGGTGCTTTGCTTGATGTAGGTGTTTATACCGTTAATTTTGCTTTGATGGTATTTGGCAATGATATAAAAGATATTTTTGCAAAAGCTGTGATGTCAGATAAAGGTATAGATTTGACAGATAGTATAACAATCACTTGGAATGATGGGAAAATGGCAGTTCTTCATGCTTCTATGATGACACCAACAGATAGATGTGGTTTTATTTATGGAGAAAAAGGTTATATTTGTGTAACTAATATCAATAATCCTGAAGCGATAAAAATTTATGATGTAGAACATAATTTAATCAAAGAAGTAGAAATACCAAAACAAGTAACAGGATATGAATATGAAGTTTTAGCTTGTGCTAAAGCAATTGATAAAAATGAATTAGAATGTGAAGCAATGCCACATAAAGAAACTATTTTCGTCATGGAAATATTAGATAAGATACGTAATCAATGGAATATGAAATATCCTTTTGAAAAATAAATAAGTAGAAAAAGAAAACGCCTTATGATTAAGGCGTTTTTACATTGATAAATAAATTTAATGATAATTTAATCAAACTAGGTGAGTAAGTTTATTGAGCTTGAGATAGATAATTTGTATAATAGAGTTTAGATAGGGTATAGATTTAAGAGGTGAAAATATGATGGATAAAATTATAGATTGTCATATGCATTTTTCAGCTAAAGGGATATTTAATAAAACAGCTGAAAATATTGGTTTAAAATGTACCTTAGAAGAAGTACAAAATGAATTTAAGAAAAATAATATAGTTTTAGGTATTGGTATGGGTGTGGATATTTGCGAAGAAAATAATCTTAGTAATCCACAGATAATATATCATGGAAAAGAAAAATTTCCGCCTTTTTTAGCACAATGTTTAGGTATTAATGCATTGGCTATTAATAAGGAAAATCTTAAAGATACATTAGATAGTTTTAAGCAAAAATTAGAAGAAAATTCAACAGTTGGATTAAAGATTTATACAGGATATCAACCATATTTAGCTACAGATAAGAAATATAGAGATTTTTATAAATTAGCACAGAAATATGATGTACCAGTGGTTTTTCATATGGGCGATACAGCAAATTCAATGGGAAAATTAAAATATTCACAGCCTTTAATCATAGATGAAGTGGCTGTTGATTTCCCTAAGGTGAAGTTTGTAATTGCTCATTGCGGAACTCCATGGGTGGCTGATGCAGTGGAAGTAGTAGCTAAAAATAAAAATGTATATATGGATTTATCAGGTTTGATGGAAGGCAAATTTAAAGCTAAAAAGCAAATAAAAGAATTTAAACCATATTTAAATATATTTAGAACATGGTTTAATTATTTACATGATTATCAAAAATTGATGTATGGCTCTGATTGGCCTTTAGTGGATATGAAAGAGTATATTAAAGTAATACAATCAATAATACCTAAAAAGGCTTATGATGATGTATTTTATCATAATGCTTTGAAGGTTTTTGATAGATTACCAGAATATTTAAAGAAATAGGAGAAAAAAATTTATGATTAAATTAAAGCTTTTAATAAAATCAATGTTTTTAGTTTGTGTATTGATGTTATCTATGGTAGGAGTATCTAGTGCAAGTGTATCCGTAACATCTGATAGCAAGTATTTTGATATTTCCTCAGGTTGTTTTGTACTTGAAGGAAATGTTTTAGTAAAGACTGATACAAGAACTATAGGAGCAGATAAAGCTCGTGTCAATTTAGTAACTAAAGAAGTATGGGCAAATGGCAATGTATATGTGGAAGAACCTCAAGAAGAAATTAAATTTAAAGGTGGTAGTGTCTATGCTTCTGATGAATTAAAAACAGCGATTATAAAAGGCGATGCTATTTTAGAAAGACCAGATATAACTATTCAAGCAGAAAAATGTTCTTTCAATTGGCGAACTAAAATAGCAGAATTTAGTGGATTAGTAGAAGTACATCAAGATGGTAAAACAAATGTATATGATGTAATTCAATATGATGTAATTAATAATAAAATTATTGATGCAAAATAATAAAAAATATATTTGATAAAAATAAAAGGCACTTATTAGTGCCTTTTTTTGTTAATTTAAATGTTCTTGATGATAAATTTCTAAATCCATGATAGCATTATAAACCATTTCACGAGTGATTTTGTATGGTACATGGACAATATCATTTGTGGTCATTACTTTATCTAATACAATATCGAGTTCTTCTTTAGTACTGATTTCAATATCTTTTAGACAAGTTGGTAATTTAGCTTGGCGGTTAAATGCATAAACTTTTTCAAATTCAGTTTGTTGTTTATCTAAAAGTAACATTACAAGTACGCCATAACTTACAAGTTCGCCGTGAAGATGTTTTTCTCCTTGAGGAAGCATAGTGCAACCATAATATATAGAGTGAGCAAGACAACTATTGTAATCATTTATAACAAGCACAGAAACAAGACCTGTACTTACGATTATAGTTAATACTACTTGTTCTAAAGCTTCACTTACTTGATGATTTTTAGCAGAAGTCAAAGCTTCAAGACCATATTGCAATAAAGTATCAGAACAATTTTTGCTGATTTGTACACCTAAAGCATTTGTATGGCTCATTTCATCATTACGAGAGGAAAAGCCAGTTTCATATTGTTTGGATAAAGCATCACCGATACCAGCCCAGATATATTCATAAGGAGCTTCAGTGATTATTTTTGTATTGATAAAGCTATGTAATGGGCTTTTTTGAGGAAAATATAATTCTTTGAAGCCATGAGTTTCATCATCATAAATTACGCAAACAGCTGTTACAGGAGAGCAGTTAGAAGCTATTGTTGGGAAAGAAAAAACAGGCTTATTTTCCATATCGCAAAGAGTTTTGCAAGTATCAATAGCACGACCACCGCCTACAGCAAAAACCATATCTGCTTTTTGAAATTGAGAATTTTGGGCAAGTTTTTTTATATTAGCATAAGTAGAGTCGCCACCGTACCAGATAAAATCGATTATTTCAATATTAGAATTATGTACTCCAGCTAAAAGAGCATCTTTAGCTTTAGAAATTGCTGTTTTACCACCGATAACTACAGCTGTTTTGCCATAAGCACCACAAACTTTTGGAATTTGATTGTAAACATCACTGCCTACACTATATGAAGGTAAAAATACTGTATTCATAAATAAAACCACCTTATAATTAAATAATATATTTAATATTATTATTTAAAACTTTTTGTATTTGCAAAGTAATTAATAGTTTATAACTAAAAAATAAAATTGTCAAGTTGTAAACTATATAATTAAAAAAATAAGTATGATATAATAATATAAAAAATTATATTAGGCGGTGATTTTATGGGTAAGGATAAAGGTTTGGAAAAATTTTTAAAAGAAGCAGAAGTTTTATTTGATGGCAATACATATAAGTTGAATATAGAAGAAAAAAATCAGATACAAGAAGCACTAGAAATGGCTTTTTGGGACGCAAAAGAAAGAAATAAACGAAAGAAAAAATAGATTATGCGAAAAAATATAAAATTAAGAGTGAAAAATTTAGTTAATAAATATCAAACAGCAGATCCATTTGCATTGGCAAAGGAATTAGATGTAAATATTTTATATGTGCCACTTCCTGAAAAGATACGTGGAATATTGGTGCGTGTTTTGCGAAAAAAGACTATTTTATTGAATGATAAATTGAATTATGAAGCTCAAAAAATTGTAATTTGTCATGAACTTGGTCATGTGCGTATGCATTGGCATGCAGGTTATTTTTTTCAACATGAAGGAATATATTATTCTCCTGCTCGTTATGAATGTGAAGCAAATGAGTTTGCTATTCATTTATTGAATTATTCTAGTGATTTTATTTATGATAAAGATTATATATTAGAAGTATTGGCTAAGGAAAATCCCAATCCATATGAAGTGCATAAAATCATTAATGCTTTGATGCAAATTGAAAGTATTTAAAAATACCAGCTAAAATGATAGCTGGTATTTTATTTATCAGATGATTATTAAATAGATTTTCCTAAATCTTCGGCTTGTTTTAATTGCTCTGGTTTATTTAAAATATCGCCAATATTCATATTTCCTCCAGCATAGACAATGCCTAGATTTTTCCAACCTAAATGAGATATTAATCCTTCATAAAAAGCTTTAACTGGTGCAAAATTATCAGAGGTATTTCCTTCTGAAGCCATAAGTGAATTTACTAGACTTTTAGGTGGAAAATTATTTTTCTGCATAATATTTTATATATATAGAAGGTGAAATAGAAAGCTCGGTAGTTATTAAAAGGCTACGGGCTTTTTTTAGTTTTAATTGCATTATATATTGTTTCGGTGATAAATGAAATTTTTCGTGAAATATGCGAGTTAGATAATTAGGATGAATGCCAAATTTTTTAGCGATATCTTTTAAGATTAATTTTTCTGCATAGTTGACATCAAAATAAAATTTTAAATCATTAGCAAGAGATTTAGTTTGCATTTGACTTTCAGATAGATTAATATCCTCAAATAGTTGTGCGAGAATGAGAAATAAGAGGCTATTGGCTTTTATATAATGAATGACATTATTTCCATCCTTAATTGATAAACTTCTTGTTCCAATTTTTCAACATAAGAAAGTTC